>Ga0075163_10009678_pt1 | contig 12640 bp, 10 predicted proteins | sample JI1023141ADNA_FD_71478 | JGI IMG/M metagenome (GOLD analysis project Ga0075163, IMG submission 71478) | Wastewater effluent complex algal communities from Wisconsin, to seasonally profile nutrient transformation and Carbon sequestration -... | ecosystem: Engineered > WWTP > Effluent > Algae...
GAACGCCTTGGCGCCCTTGAGCCGGCGGGCCCACTCCTCGATGTTCTCGTAGTCGTCGGCCTTGGTCAGCGCGGCGAGGATGCGATCGCCGGCCGCGCCGGCGTCGGGGTGGTCGGGGTACTTGGTGACGATCACGCCGAAGCGCTTGATCGCCTCGTCGTAGTCGCCGTAGTCGAAGAACCGCTGGCCGTTCTTGAAGATGACGTCGACCAGCGCCGGGTCGGCGGGGAACAGGGTGGCGTAGAGGTCGACCGCCTCGGCGAACTTCTTGTCGACCAGGACCAGCTCGCGCTTGCCGGCGGTGTCGGTCGGCCGGGCCCGCTCGAACGCGGCCATCGCGCCCATCAGCGCGTCCTTGTGGAAGTCGCCGACCGGCGCGCTCTTGCCGACGGCGAGGAACTCGTCGCCGGCCGGCTCGAACTGGAACAGCTTGAAGAACAGGATCTGGGCCCGGTAGAAGCGCAGCTCGGCGGCGGCCGGGGCGGTGGCGAAGCCGCGCAGGTACTGATCGTAGCCGGCGGCGGCGAGCTGGTAGGCGCTGGTCAGGCCCTGGCGATCGAGGAACGCCTTGTACTTGGCCTCGTAGCCGGCGTCGGGATCGTCGGGCCGCTTGGGCGGTCGGCTGGCCTTCTCGCGCGCCTGGGCCTCGGCGTGGAGGTTCTTGGCGGTGGTGCGGACCAGCTCCTCGCTGGTGGCCAGCGAGCGGGTCAGGCCGTCGCGGTTGCGCTGGGCCTTGGCCCACGCCGACTCGGGGCCATACGTCTCGATCAGCGCCTTGATCGCGCCGAGCGCCTCGGGGGTGTCGAGCGCCGACAGCCAGGTCTCGACGATCCGGCGCTGCCAGGCGGCGGCGGCGATGGTGTCGGGCTCGAGCGCGATCAGGAAGGCGAAGGTGTCGACCGCGCGGTCGTACTCGGCCTGGCCGACGTAGGCGTCGGCGACCTTGATCAGGACGTCGCGCGAGTAGCGCTCGCCGCCGATCGAGGCGAGGAAGTCGAAGACCTCCTTGGCCGAGATCGCGCGGTCCTCGGTGAACACCACCACCAGGTACTCGAGGGCCTCGTCGCGCAGGCCGGCGCGGCGGCGCTGCTGGGCCGCGCTGCCCGAGCGCTCGGCCTCGACCGCGAGATCGAGGACCTCCTTGAAGCGGAGCGCGGCCCGGTCGGGATCGCCGAGCTTCCAGTCGCACCACGCGCTCTTGAACATCGCCAGGTCGTAGGTGGCGGCGGTCGGGTCGACGAGGATGTTCTCGTACGCGGCCCGGGCCTTGTCCCACTCGGCGGCGGCGAAGTGGTGCTCACCGATCATCATCCAGGCGTCGCCGTAGAGCGGCGAGGTCGGGAACTGCTCGATCACCGCCTGGAACTGGGCCATCGCCTCGGCCTCGCGGCCGGCCTCCTTGGCGGCGAAGCCGATCAGGTAGCGCACCAGATCGGCGCGCCGGTAGTCGGGGAAGGCGTCGATCAGGTCCTTGTACAGGCCCTCGCTCTCGCCGAGCATGATGCGCGGCTCGACCGGCGGGGCGGCGCACGGCGTGGTCGCCTGCTTGCACGCCTCGAGGTCGCGCTCGTAGCCGTCCATGGCGATGAGGTAGGTGCGGCGGGCCTCCTCCCACAGCAGCTCGGCCAGCTTGAACATGCCGTCGGCGCGGGTCGGTCCCTCCGGCTCGCCCGACAGGAACTCGCGCAGGAGCGCGATCGCCTCGAGCCGCTTGTCGTCGCGCTTGCGGGTCGCGTCGCCGAGCAGCTTCTTGAGCTCGTCGGCCAGGATCGGCGCCTCGGGGGTCGGCGGCCGCTTGCGGACGTAGAGGTCGGCGGTCGGCCCGCGATCGAGGTTGACCTCGGTCGGCTGGGCGGCGGCGCGGCCGGGCAGGGCGCCGACGCCGGCGGCGCCGAGCAGGGCGGCGAGGACGAGGCCGGCGCGGCTCATCGCCAGCCCTCGTACTCGTCGGCCCAGTACTCGCCCTCGGCCGGCCAGTACTCCTCGTCGTCGCCGATCAGGCCCTCCTCCCACAGCTTGCCGTGGAGCTCGGCCGGGAACCGGCCGGCGGCGAGGTCCTGGACCTCGATGTCGAGCGCGCGCTTCTGGCCGATCACCGAGTCGACCCGACCGAGGCGGGCCTTGTCGAGCACCCGCTTGCCGTCGTGGTAGAGGGCCTCGACCATCGCCGCCGACCGGGCCTCGGCCTCGGTCAGCAGGCGGCCCTGGATCTCCTGCGCGGACCGATCGAGGCGGCGGGCCCGGGCCAGGTCGTCCTCGAGCAGCGGGCGCAGCCCGGCCGGGGCGCGGGCGGCGACCGCCTCGTCGGCGGCGACGGCGGCGGCGCGGGCCCGGCCGGCGGCGGCGTCGACCCGGGCGGCGAGGTCGTCGAGCCGGCCGGCCTCGTCGGCGGCGACGTCGGCCGGCACCGACCCGGCGCGGGCGCCGCGGGCCAGCTCGGCCCGGGCCCGATCGACCTCGGTCGCCAGCCGGCGGAGATCGCCGTGGACCGCGGCGGCGGCGGCGGCCTCGCCCTCGGCGGCGGTGGCGTCGGCGGTGACGGCGCCGACCTGCTCGGTCTCGAGCCGGGCCGACAGCGCGGTCCAGGCCGCGACCACGCCCGGCGCCTCGCCGGCGGCGCGCCGCATGCCCGAGGCGGCGTCGTGCAGGCGCAAGAACGCGGGATCGAGGCGGAGCAGCGCGAGCACCCGGTCGGTGACGTCGACCGCGGCGCCGTCCGCCGGCCGGACACCCGGGGCCCGGCCGCTGCGGGCGTCGGCGCGGTAGCGCGCGACCGCCCGCCGGAACAGCTCGCCGCGGGCGTCGGGATCCTGGCGCAGCCGATCGAGCTCGGCGACCACCGGGGTCAGCTCCTCGATCAGCGCCTCGTAGTGCTTGCGGGCGTCGTCGAACTTGCAGTCGGCCAGCTCGACGTAGCCGGCGAGCAGGCCGGCCTCGGGCCACTGCGGGTGATCGGGGAAGGTGCGGCCGAGCTCGACCAGCAGGTCGCGGGCGGTGGCCAGCTCGCGCTTCTGGTACATCGACCACGACGCCTCGAACAGCGCGTCGGGCAGGGCCTGCGAGTCGGTCGGGATCTGGAAGTAGTGGTAGTAGGCGTCGTCGTACTCGCCGCGCTCGTGGGCCAGGCGGCCGAGGCCGAGCCGGGCCAGGTCCTTGATCGTGAAGTAGCGCTCGTCGACGACGAAGGTGAACTTGTCGTCGTCGGGGGTGGCGGCGATCTCGCACATCGCCGCGGCGGCGTCGCGCCACTGGCCCTTGCGGGCGCGGATCACGCCGCGGAGGTACAGCGCCGACGAGTACAGCCGGCTCTTGCGCGAGATGGTGGCGAGGTCGCCCTCGGCGGCGGTGAAGTCGCCGGTCAGGTAGGCGGCGCGGCCGCGCAGGTAGGCCCGCTCGCCGGCCGCGCTCGGCGGGATCGGGGTGGCGCTGGTGATCGCCTCGACCCGGGCCAGCACGCCGGCGAAGTCGCGGGTCTCGATCGCGACGTCGACCGCGCGGCGGTGGGCCGGGCCCCAGTAGGCGGCGTCGGGGCCGCGGCGCAGCACCCGCTCGAACGCGGTCAGGGCCGCGCCCTCGGCGCCGGCGGCGTGGAGCGCGACGCCCAGGTAGTACTCGGCGTTCTGGTACTCGACGAAGTCGCTGAAGTCGTCGTAGCGCGGCGAGTCGACGATGGTGGCGAGCGCGACCGCGGCGTCGATCGCGGCGCCGTCGCGCAGCAGCCGCTCGGCGACGGCGAGGTCGCGGGTCAGGGTGTCGCGGCTGCCGCTGCGGGTGTCGACCAGGCCGAGGCGGGCGAGCTCGGCGAAGTAGCGGCCGGTCGGGGTGGTCGGGGTGGCGGCGCCGCCGTCGTCGGCCGCGGCGGCGGCGGGCGCGCTGCCGCCGACGGTGTCACCGGGCGCCGGGCGGGCCTCGGCCGGCGCGGCGGCGAGCGCGAGCGCGAGGACGGCGGCGACCGCGGTCCGCGGCGACCGGCGGCGGGGCTCACTTGCCACGGGTGGCCTCCGGCGCGCCGGCCGGCGCGCCGCCGGGCCGGGCCACCGCCTTGACGGTGACCGCGAGCCCGAGCTGGTAGCTGCCCTTGGCGCCCTTCTTCCAGGCGTAGGCGATGTCGCCGTCGTCCTTGGCCCGGGCCACGACCTGGAGGTCCTTGCCGGCGATCGCCTCGACCACGATCGCGCTCTCGGTGGCCGACGTGAACCGATCGTCCTCGGTGCCGACGGCCTCGACCCGGAACACGAGCTGGTGGCGGCCGGGCGCGATCCAGCCGTCGAAGCGGACCGCGTCGTCGGTGGCGATCGCGCCCCGGTCGTCGTCGTAGACGCTGGCGCCGTCGAGGCGGATGGCGGCGCGGGTGACGCCGTGGAAGCGCGGGTTGGCGAAGGTGAGCTGGACCTGGATCCGGGTCGAGTACAGCGCGCTGGCCACGGTCGCGGCCCGGGCCCGCGACGCGAACAGCTCGTCGCGGAGGCTGAGGTACTCCTGGCGCAGGCCATCGACGTCGACCGCCGGATCGGCAGCCGGCGGCGGCGGCGGCACCGGGATCGGCGCCGCCGGCGGGGCGGCCTCCGGCGCGGGGGCGGGGGTCGGCGCCGGCGTCGGCGTCGGGACGGGGGCGGGGGTCGGCGCGGGCGCGGGCGCGGGCGGCGGCCGTCGGCGTCCGCCGCGCTGCGCGGTCGCCGGCGCCAGCCCGGTGACGAGCACCGCGGCCGCGGCCGCCACGGCGATGGCCAGCCGCGCGGCGAAGGAGCTGGGGACGCAAGGGGCGTGCTGGTTGGTGCGCATGGGATCCCGTGAGCGCGCCCGCAGGCGGCGCCGCGTCAGTTGCCGAAGGGAGCGAACACCGAGAAGCCGACGGTGACGGCGACGTCGTTGACCAGGAAGTGCTCGTCGAGCAGCTCCTGGCGGAACACCCGATCGCGGGCGTCGATGCGGAGCGCGACCGCCTGGCCGAGGAACAGCTTCATGCCGACGCCACCGACCCCCATCGCGCCGCGGCTGGTGGTCGAGTCGACCACGCCGAAGCCGGCGTCGAGGTGGAGGTCGAAGTGGGCGATCGAGCCACCCAGGCGCAGCTTGCCGTAGACCGGGGTCCACACCAGCAGCGACTCGGCGTAGATCACCCGGGCGTAGTCGTCGTCGAGGACCTGGCCGCGATCGTCCTCGATCGCGCGGATGATGTCGGCGTTGGCGTGGGTGACGCCGCCGCCGAGCTCGACCGCGGTCTGATCGGTCATGTGATAGGTGTACGCGCCGCCCAGGACCCAGGTGCCGGAGAACAGGTCGGAGGCGTAGTAGCCGCCGAGCGCGGTCAGCTCGTGCCGACCCTGCTTGACGAACAGGCGGTCGACGGCGCCGCGCCGCTTGCGCTTGACCGCCAGCCGGTCGGCGATCTCCTGGTCGATGCACTGACCGGTGGTGCGGTCGGCCAGCGGCAGCGGTCGCTCGGTCGCGGTGGAGGCGGCGGCGGCGCCGGCCGGGCGGGACGCCGACGCGGCGGGCGTGGCCGTGGCCGGCTCGGCGTGGGCGACGGGTGCGCCCGCGGCGACGACGGCGGCGACGGCGACGATCAGGCCGAGCGAGGGAGCGGCGGCGCGCATCACAGCCCCGTCGGCAGCCACACCGAGAAGCCGGCGGTGGCGGTCAGGTTGTTGGTGAAGCGGGTCTCGGCCACCGCCTCCTGCACGATCATGACGTCGCGGGCGTCGAACCGGAACGTGAACCAGCGCGACGTGAACAGGGCCAGGCCGAGGCCGGCGTCGAACGACACCCCCTGGACGCTGTCGTGGAACAGCCGCCCGGCGCCGGCGAACACCATGATGTCGCCGTGGACGATGTCGCCGCCGATCTTCATCTTGGTGTGGATCGGCGACCACATCAGATCGACCATCGGCAGGTAGCCCAGCCCGGGATCGAACCGGTCGTCGCCGAAGAAGTCGGCGAGCGGGCTGTCGAGGTCGAGCGCGATCGGGGTGACCATGAAGCTGGCCTGGAGCCCGAGATCCTCGGTGAACCAGAAGCCGAGCGCGCCGCCGCCGATCCAGCTCGACGACGTCAGGTCGCCGGCGTAGAGGCCGCCCTGGGCCGAGAGCTGGAGCTTGCCGTCCTTGCGGAAGTCGCGGAGCTGGACGCCGCGGCGGGTGAGCTCGCGGCCGAGCTCGTCGCGGATGGTGCGGTCGAGGCACGACGGCAGCGGCGCGTCGGACGGCCGGGTCGGGGCCGGCTCGGCGCCGGTGGTGACCGCGCTGGCGGCCCGGGCGGCGGCGTCCTCGGCGGTCGGGACCTGGGCCGCGGCCGGGGCCACGGCCACGCCCGCGATCGCGACCGTCGCGGCGAGCGCGACGATCGGTATCGGCCAGCGACGTGGTCCAGGAGGAGACCGGCGGGCGGCGAGCACCAGGGAGACGGTAACGCGCGGCTCGCGGCCGGGTCAACGCGGCTGGCGGTGTGTGCTCCTGCGTGCGTGCGCGCCGGCCGGCGATGGTTTTGCGCGTCCGCGCCCGATCGCGGGCGCGCGGACCGGCGAGCGGGTGGTACCATCGGGCGTGATGGATGTCCTGGGCGGAACCCGCATCCGCCGCGAGGCCAAGCCGGCCACCGTCAACCTCCGGCGCTGCAAGCTGGTGGTCACCAAGGGCGCGCAGCGCGGCCTCGAGTTCGTGATCCCCGGCGACGTCTTCCGGGTCGGCAAGGCGGCCGAGAACGATCTCGTGGTCGCCGACGACACGGTGTCGCGCACCCACTTCGAGATCGTCCGCGACGGCAAGGGCTACCTGGTCCGCGACCGCGGCTCGACCAACGGCACCTTCCTCGACGGCGCCGAGATCCGCGAGGCCTACCTGCGGGCCGGCTCGGTGGTCGGGGCCGGCGCCGTCGAGCTCAAGTTCACCCCGTTCGAGGAGCGGATCGAGATCCTGCCGTCGGAGCGGGAGACCCTGGGCGAGATGGTCGGGCAGTCGATCGCGCTGCGCGAGATCTTCGGCTTGATCGAGCGGATCGCGCCGACCGACGCCACCGTGCTGATCGAGGGCGAGACCGGCACCGGCAAGGACATGATCGCGCGCGGGCTGCACGGGCTGTCGCGGCGCAAGGACGCGCCCTTCATCGTCGTCGACTGCGGCGCGGTCGCCGGCACGCTGATCGAGAGCGAGCTGTTCGGCCACGAGAAGGGCGCGTTCACCGGCGCGGTCACCACCCGCCACGGCGCCTTCGAGCTGGCCTCGGGCGGCACCGTGTTCCTCGACGAGATCGGCGAGCTGTCGCTCGATCTGCAGCCCAAGCTGTTGCGGGTGCTCGAGCAGCGCGAGCTGCGCCGGGTCGGCGGCTCGAAGACCCTCAAGGTCGATCTGCGGGTGATCGCGGCGACCCGCAAGGATCTGCGCAGCGAGGTCGAGAAGGGCAAGTTCCGCGAGGATCTCTACTTCCGCCTCAACGTGGTGCCGATCACCGCGCCGGCGCTCCGCGATCGGCGCGAGGACATCCCGCGGCTGATCGATCACTTCCTGACCACGATGAGCCCGGCCGGCGAGGCGCCGCCGGTGCTGTCCGACGGCACCCGGGCCGCGCTCTACGCCCACGACTGGCCGGGCAACGTCCGCGAGCTGCGCAACGTGATCGAGCGGGCGCTGGCGCTGCGCAGCGATCCGGCGGCGATGGTCGCGCCGCTGGGCAGCGAGGGCTTCCAGCGCGGCCCCAGCACGGTGCCGCTGGTCGAGGTCGGCGAGTTCCAGCCCGGGCTGTCGTTCCGCGACAGCAAGGATCGCTGGAACGATCTCTTCGAGCGCCGCTACCTGACCTGGCTGCTCAAGCGGGCCGACGGCAACATCTCCAAGGCCGCGCGCGACGCCGACATGGATCGCAAGTACCTGCACAAGCTCTTGCGCCGCCACGGCATCGAGGCCGGCGAGGTCGGGGACGAATGACGTCGGGCGGCGTGGTCGAGCTGCTGATGCTGGTGGCGGTGGTCGTCCTCGCCATCGGCGCCGGCCTCTTGCTCGGGGTGGTGCTGCGCCGGCGCGCCCGGGCGGCCCACGGCCCGCGCGCGAGCGACGGGCCCGACGGCGGCGACGCGGCCGACGCAGCCGACGCGATCGGCGTCCCTGGCCGGCGCCCGGCCGGCGCCCAGGGCAGCGGCGGTCGCGGGTCGCGGCCGATGCCGCCGCCGCTGGGCGCGCCCGCGGTCCGCCGGACCCGGACCAGCCCGGGCCTGGGCGCGGCCTCGACCGCGGCCGCCGGCGGCGGGGCCGGGGCCAGCCACGGTCCGGCGGCGTCGACCCTGGCCGGCGCGGTCACCGTCGGCAGCAGCGACCGGGTCTGTCCGACCTGCCGGACGGTCTACCAGGACATGGTCTACTGCCAGCGCGACGCCCGTCGCCTGGTCACCGCCGACGAGCTGGCCGCGCCCGGCCGGGCCGGCGGGCTGTCGTGCCCGCGCTGCGGCCGCAGCTTCGAGCACGGCCTGCGCCGCTGCCCGCACGACGCCGGCGAGCTGGTGCCGCTGGCGATGTACCAGGCGTCGCGGCTCAAGGCCGACGCCGAGCCGACCGGGGTGCTGGCCAAGGTCTGTCCGGTCTGTCGCCGGCGCTTCGATCTGTCGTCGCGGTTCTGCGGCCGCGACGGTCACGAGCTGGTGGTCGTCAACTGACGCGCGGCCGGTCGGCGGCCAGCACCGCGGCGACCGCGGCGGCCAGCGCGCGCAGGTCGTCGGCGGTGCCGCGCAGGCACAGGACGCCGGGCAGGGCGAGCGAGACCTCGTCGCCGTCGCAGCGGACCTCGAGCGCGTGGTTGCCGAACCGGGTGGTGTGCACCGACGGGACGCCGGTCGGCGGCGCGTCGCTGCCGCGGGCGCGACCGTCGGCCCGGCCCAGCGCCTCGATCGGATCGGAGATCGGACGGCGCCGGATCAGGCGGTAACAGGTATCGGCCGGGTCGCTCATGATGGCCAATGTACCGACCGTTTTCTCGTCGAGAAATTGGGTGATTTGCGACCCTGGGTAACGGCGACCCCGGCGGCCGCGACGGCCGCGATCGTGATGTCGCGGGCCTGCGCGATCGGGCGCCCCGCCGCGCGTGCGCCGGCCCACGTCGGGTCGATCGGGTGCGCGCCGTTGCCGCGGCTCCGGCCGCGGCCCGGGCCTGGCGAAGACCTGAAGCGGCGTGATCGAGACGGCATCGGTGGGGTACGGCGGCGGGTTTGGCCCACGGCGGGGACCGCATTTCGATATCATCCGCGGATGAGCCTTCGCCTGACCCTGGTCTCGACGGCGCTCGCCCTCACGGCGGCGGCCACCCCGGCTGCGGCCGACGTCTTCAGCCTGCGGGCCGAGATCCACGGCGGTGGCGCCGGCGGCACCGGCGTCGCCGGCGGCGCCAAGGCGCACGCGTTCTCGACCGGCGCGCGGGGCGCGACCTACGGCGCGCTGGTCGGCGCCGAGATCCTGTTCCTCGACGCCTGGGTCGAGCACCACCAGTACACCGACGGCGCGCTGATCGGCACCTGGACCCAGTTCATGACCGGCTTCGACGTCGACATCGATCTCGGCAAGCAGCCGCTGTTGCCCGGGGCCAAGAAGGGCACCAAGGCGCCGCGGCCCAAGGGCTACGCCGAGGTCGGCCTCGGCCTCGGCTTCGGCCTCGGCACCGGCCAGCAGGTGATGCTGCCGCTCGACAACGCCCAGGTCACCGACAAGGCGTTCCTGATCGAGGCCAAGCTCGGCGCTGGCTACAACCTCAACCGGGTGATGTCGGTCGGCTTCTCGCTACCGCTGTCGTTCGGCTACATGTTCAAGAGCGGGCCGGGCATCGTCGCCAACGACGACAACAACCAGTACCAGGCGGTCTCGGCCGCGCTGATGCTGAACCTGCGCTTCAACCTCAAGGCCAAGTAGGCGGCGCGCGCCCGCGCCCCGCGGTCAGCGGGTGCTGGCGGTGGCGGGGGCGGCGGCCGGGGCGGCGCTGGCGGTCTCGCGGGCGGCGCGGATGGTGGCGGCGGCAGGGCCGAGCACGGTCATGAACTTCGACGGGCCGACCTTGACCCCGAAACGACCGAGCTCGCGCCGGTCGGCGTCGAGGAAGATCACGGTCGGGTTGCCGGCGCCGTACCGGGCGAGCAGCGCGTCCGAGGTGTCGTCCTGGGCCGAGGTGTCGAACTGGAGCGGGACGAAGTTCTCGGTGATCGTGGCGTAGACCTTGGGGTCGGCGAAGGTGTGCTCGTACTCCTTGCACGGCAGGCACCACGACGCCCAGAAGTCGATCATCACGCCCTTGCCCTCGCGCTTGGCCTGGGCGAACGCCGCCGCCTCGTCGCCGTGGATCCACGGCAGCTTGCGATCGACGTGGAGCAGCCAGCTCACGCCGGCGGTCAGGCCGACCACGGTCATCGCCACCGCCGCGCCCTTGCGCAGCTTGATCGCGAGGCCGTCGTAGAACGACAGGTGGATCGCGCCGAGCAGCAGGCCGGCGACCAGGGTCGCGAGCGCGAGCGCGCCGAACCAGGTGCCGCCGATCACCAGCCGGTCGATGACCGGCAGGATCGGCCGCATGAAGTGGATGGCGGCGGCGAACAGGGCGATGCCGCCGATCGACTTCATCCACTCCATCCACCGGCCGCTCTTGGGCAGCGCGACCGCGAACGCGGCCAGCACCCAGAACAGCACGCCCATGCCGAGCGCGTAGGTGAACAGCAGCGACGAGCCGACCGCGACGTTGCCCGACTTGGTGACGAAGCCGAGGATGCCGAGGAGGAACGGGCCGGTGCAGGGCGCGGCGGTGAAGCCGCCGACCATGCCCATCGCGAACGCGCCGCCCAGGCCCTGGCCCGACACGCCCGACAGCTTGTTCTGCAGGCCGCCGGGCAGGCGCAGCTCGAACAGGCCGAACATCGACAGCGCGAGCGCGACGTAGACCAGGACCAGCGGGATCACCACCGCCGGGTTGGCCAGCAGCGCGCCGGCGCGGGCGCCGATCATGGCGAACACCACGCCGAGCACGGCGAAGGTCAGGCCCATGCCGACCACGTAGGCGGTGGCGAGGATGAAGGCGCGGGCCCGCGACACGCTCTCGCCGCGGCCGCCGAAGATGCCGATGACGATCGGGATCATCGGGTAGACGCACGGCGTCAGCGAGGTGAGGAAGCCGAAGCCGAATGCGCCCAGGTAGGCCCACAGCCAACCCTTGGACTTGTACTCGTCGAACGCGGCGCCGCCGCTACCGCCGCTGCCGCTGCCGGTGCCGTCGGCCCAGGCGTGACCGGGCGCGAGCACGACCACGATCGCGATCACCGCCAGCGCGAACCACGCCAGGTGACGCGGCTGCAGGCCCACGCGGCCGGCCGGGGCGATGCGACGATCCTCGGCGCCAGCCACGGTGTCTTTGTGGAGAAGATGCGGCGGGTACATCGTCAGCCGTGTATGCCAGGACCGACCGCGGCCGTCACGGAATTCCCGGACTATAGTAGATTGCGCAGCCACCGCATGCCCCCGACCCCGAACGACTCCGAGTGGCAGGCGCTGTGGCGCGCCGAGCTCGCCGCCCCCCACGTCCGGCAGCTCGACGCCTACCAGCCGGGCAAGCCGGTCGAGGAGCTCGAGCGCGAGCTCGGCATCACCGGCGCGATCAAGGTCGCGTCCAACGAGAACCCGCTCGGGCCGTCGCCGCGGGCGCTGGCCGCGTTGGCCCGGGCCGCCACCCAGCTCCACCTCTACCCCGACGCCGCCGGCCACGCGCTGCGGCACGGCCTGGCCGCGCGCTGGGACGTCGGCCTCGATCGGATCACGCTCGGCGCCGGCTCCAACGATCTGCTCTACCAGCTGGTGCTGGCGCTGGTCGGCCCCGACGACGAGGTGGTGACACCCGCCCTCGGCTTCCTCAGCTACCGGCTGGCGGCCGCGGTCGCCGGCCGGCGGTTCGTGGCCACGGCGGCGACGCCGCTCGGCCCCGATCTCGACGCGCTGTGCGCCGCGCTCGGGCCGCGGACCAAGCTGGTGATCCTGGGCAGCCCCAACAACCCGACCGGCGCGGTGCTGACCCGGGCGCAGATCATGCGCGTGCTCGACGCGCTGCCGGCGCGGGCGCTGCTGGTGCTCGACGAGGCCTACGCCGAGTACGCCGCCGCCTGGCCCGAGGTCGATCACGTCGACGGCCGCGAGCTGATCGCCGACCCGCGGGTGCTGGTGCTGCGGACGTTCTCGAAGATCTACGGCCTGGCCGGGCTGCGGGTCGGCTACGGCGTCGGCGATCCGGCGGTGATCGAGGCCCTCGGCCGGGTCGGCCGCACCTTCCACGTCGGCAGCCTGGCCCAGGTCGCGGCGCTCGCCGCGCTCGAGGACGACGACCACATCCAGCGCTCGGCCGCGCTCGGCCGGCGGATGGTCGAGGCGGTGCGGGCCGCGGTCACCGAGGCCGGCTTCACCGCGTACCCGTCGCTGGCCAACTTCGTGCTGATCGACGCCGGTCGGCCGTCGACGCCGATCTACGACCAGCTGTTGCGCGCCGGCGTGATCCTGCGGCCGATGGCGGCGTGGGGGCTGCCGACCTGCCTGCGGGTGTCGACCGCGAGCGACGCCGATCGCGACCGGGTGGTGACCACGCTGTGTCAGGCGCTGCGCGGATCCTGATCGCGCTGGCGCTGGTCGGCGCCGCCGCC
>Ga0075163_10009680_pt1 | contig 12639 bp, 16 predicted proteins | sample JI1023141ADNA_FD_71478 | JGI IMG/M metagenome (GOLD analysis project Ga0075163, IMG submission 71478) | Wastewater effluent complex algal communities from Wisconsin, to seasonally profile nutrient transformation and Carbon sequestration -... | ecosystem: Engineered > WWTP > Effluent > Algae...
AGGCCGGATCGACAAGATCAGCCAGTGCCTGCAGGGCCGAAAGGATGGCAAGACCCGTCTGGCGCGACACAAGCGGGCCCTTGGTCACTGCGCACGGGTCGCCGAAGTTCGCTGACAAGGTGAAAAAGCCCATCAACACATGCGGTGGACGCAGTGGCCATAGAACGGCCCCGTCGCGTGCGGCCTCCATCACCTGATCCCAGCGCTGCGCCGGGGCAGGTTGCAGATCGGGACGGATTGCCTGCACCTGGGTTGCGGCATCGATGGGAAGTCCCCACTGATGACCGCCAAGATGGTATGAGGCAAAGCTTTTGCCCACTGTTTCGCCTTCAAGCTGCAAAAGGGCGTCGGGATCGGCGTGCAAGTCGATCGGCAGCAGGCATCCATCCGCCACCACAGCGCCGACATGAGGGTGGTCGATCACCATCAGGTCATAGGTCGCGGCAAGTTCATCTACGGCGGTGGATTCGAACCCTTGCAACGACCGCTTGTCCCAATTGATGCGAACGCCAGGATGCCGTCGGGCGAATTCGACTGCGGCGGCGACGACGGGATCGTACCCGCGCGGGTCAGACCATGTCATTCCTCTCAGGGTGATTTCTGCTGGCACAACCCGTCCTCCTGCACTGCTGGCTTTGTAGCAAGGCAAGATTTACAAGTAAAATACAATTTCACATTTCAAACTTCTCTGCGAGTTTGATTTCAGATTTGAACCCATGCTACCACTGGCAAAAGAGGAGACGGCATGGCGCGCAAGACGCAAGATGAGGACGACTACGACGACGTCGAAGGGGCGGAAGACAAGTATCGCGCACCGGCTTTGTCGAAGGGGCTTGATATCCTTGAGCATCTGGCAAGCGCGGCCGAGGGGAAGACACAAGCTGACATAGCAAAGACTTTGGGGCGCACGACCTCCGAGATCTTCCGGATGCTGATGGTCCTGCGCAAGCGTGGCTATGTCCACCTGAACGAAGAGGACGACCGTTACAGCCTGACGACCAAGCTGTTCGAGATCGCCCACCGTCATCCGCCGGTCCGTCGCCTGACCAGTATCGCGGGTGACGCGATGCAGAAACTGGCCAACCGCATCAACCAGTCAATGCACATGGCGATCTTGCATTCGGGCAAGGTCCTGGTCATCGCGCAGGTCGACTGCAACGACAACAACATCACTGCCGTGCGTCTTGGCGCGCAAATCTCGCTTTACGACACGTCTTCCGGTCGAGTGCTTGCGGCGTGGATGGACGAAGAGTCGCTGGCGGGATTGCTGGTCGATGCGGGGGCTGGCTCCGAAGACAGACACGCAGCCTTTGTCCGCGACCTGCCGGCCGTCCGGGCCGCGGGCTATGCGCAGAACGAGTCCTTCACGATCGCCGGCGTCGTCAACATCGCTGCACCCGTCCGTGACATGACCGGTCGCGTGGTGGCAGCGATCACCATCCCCTTTGTTCGCCGCCTGTCAGGGACCAACACGGCGTCGATCGAAGAGGCGCGGCAGGAATTGCTTGCAATGGCAGCGGCAATTTCGCAGCGCCTGGGTGCAGGAGCGACCCGCGAAAGCTGATGGCACTTCAGGACTCTTCGAACAGGTCGCGGCGGCTTTCACGGCAACCGTCATGTTCTGGCTTTGCGGACTGACGAATCTGAAGCCAAGGGGGCGTTCTGCAGCGCAAGGATATGTTGCCAGATAGTCTCTTCCGCAGGGCTGCGGGTGCTGCGCAAACGGATGGCGCGGATGGTCAGGCTGCAACTGGGCAGGATCGCGGAAAGATCGCAAACCCCGCCCCGTGCGATGCTGACGCTTGCAAGAGAAGCAGGCACCCATGCCACGGCCACGCCAGCGACGGCCATTTCAAGCGCGGCAAAGGTCAGCGCGGTCTCAGCCCTCGGCAGCGCGGTTGTCCGCACGTCAAGCGCCGGAAGAATCCGCTCGGCCATGATCCGCCCGAAGAACACGCCCGATGGATAGGCGACATATGGTAGATCGTTCTCATCCCCCCCCCGCTGCAGCCCTGGCACAAGATCGGGTCTCAGCACCGGGACAAGACGGTCCGGCCGGATGTCGATAGCCTCCAGATAGTCGTTGGATCCCGCTTCGTGGTCCGGCGCATGATAGACGAGCGCAAGATCCGCCTGCCGCGACAACAGCATGGCAAAACAGTCGTCCAGATTGGCCGACCGCAGGCGGACATAGACCTGCTCACCTTGGTTCTGCAGGCCCTGGATGATCTGCGGTGCAAGCGATGTCGTCAACGAATGCTGACTTGCAATCACGATGCGGTTTGATGCAACCCGGTCCCCCCGGCGCAGGTCGGCCACCAGTTGGCGCAGCGCAGTGGCAATCTGCTCGATCTGCGCGCCCTGCGCCTGAGTCGTCGGGCGCAGTTGCACGGGCTTTCGGCTGCGGTCGAAGAGCTCGACTCCGACATGGTCTTCGATCTGTTGGATGCGGCGGGAAAAGGCGGATTGCGTCAGGTTCCGACGCTCAGCCGCACCGCTGAAAGAACCGGTCTGGGCAATCGCAAGGATGTCTTCCAGCCATTCCAGCCGCATGGTGCGCCATAACATGCAATTTCAGCAAGATATTCTACGGATTTCGCATTTGCAATTGGAATAATCCCGTTTAAGTCTTGTATTCTGCAAGTTACTTCAGGACATGATCCATGCATCTCGCTCGTTTCCCGCGCATCTTCCTTGCCCATCTTCCAACGCCGCTAGAGCGGTTGGACCGGCTGTCGAAAGAACTCGCCGGGCCTGAGATCTGGATCAAGCGTGACGATTGCACCGGGCTTTCGACCGGCGGGAACAAGACCCGCAAGCTGGAATTCCTGATGGCCGAGGCTATTGCCCAGGGGGCCGACACTGTCATCACCCAAGGCGCGACCCAATCCAACCATGCGCGCCAGACCGCGGCTTTCTCGGCCAAGCTGGGGCTCGCCTGCCATATCCTTCTGGAGGACAGGACCGGCTCGAACGACGCAAACTACAACACCAACGGCAACGTGCTTCTGGACCATCTGCACGGGGCCACGACCTCGCGCCGGGCAGGGGGCGTGGATATGGCCGCCGAAATGGAGGTGCTGGCCGACCAGCTTCGGGAACAAGGCCGCAAGCCCTATGTCATCCCCGGTGGCGGGTCGAACCCGACGGGGGCGCTGGGCTACGTCAACTGCGCCTTCGAACTCGTCGGCCAGGCCAATGACCGGGGCCTTTTGATCGACCATATCGTCACTGCGACCGGTTCAGCCGGCACACAGGCCGGACTGATCACTGGTCTCAAGGCAATGAATTCGGGAATTCCGCTCCTGGGCATCGGGGTGCGGGCACCAAAGGAAAAGCAGGAAGAGAACGTCTTCGCGCTGGCGCAACGCACAGCCGACAAGCTGGGCTGCCCCGGCGTCGTTTCGCGCGACGATGTCGTGGCCGACAGCAGCTATGTTGGTGCTGGCTACGGCATTCCGCGCGCCGATACGCTGGAAGCAATCCAGATGTTCGCCCAGCTTGAAGGCCTGCTTCTGGACCCGGTCTATTCCGGCAAGGGGGCAGCGGGCCTGATCGACCTAATCCGCAAGGGCCATTTCAAGAAAGGCCAGCGCATCGTCTTCCTGCACACCGGGGGCGCAGCAGGATTGTTTGGTTATGACGCGGTCTTTGCCGACAAGCGAAAGGCGCTGGAGGTCTGACGAATGACGGACAGGCGGGCGTAGATGCGGCGCGTGGGGATACTGGGGGGGATGGGGCCGCAGGCCACCATCCTTCTGATACAAAAGGTGCTGGACGCTGTCTCGGCGGTCGATGACGCCGATCATATCCCCCTGCTTGTCGACCAGAATCCGCAGGTCCCGTCTCGCATCCGCCGCCTGATCGAAGGCACGGGCGATGACCCCGCCCCGGTCTTGGCCGACATGGCGCGGCGATTGGTGGGTGCCGGGGCTGAAGCGCTGGCGATGCCCTGCAACACCGCCCACCACTATGCGTCCGCGATCCGGGCAGCGGTAAAAGTGCCGTTCATCGACATGGTCGACCTGTCGGTACGCCGGGCCGCCAAACTTGCCGGTGTAGATGGCCGGGTTGGCATCCTTGCCTCACCCGCCGTGCGCAGGATCGGCCTTTTCGACGCCCCCCTTGCCCGGTTCGGCGTGCAGGCGCTTTATCCAGAAGACGAGGCTGCCATGCTGGCCACGATCCGTCGGATAAAGACCGCGGGACCCGAGCCGGAAACCGCATCTGCGCTGCGGGCGGCATCAAATGCGCTCTTGCAGCGGGGCGCTCAGGTGCAGATGATCGCCTGCACCGAGTTTTCGTTGCTTGCCGATGCCACTGCGGACGGTGTGACGTCTTTCGACACGCTGGACGAGCTAGTCGCAGCGATCAAGGCCTTCGCGGTGGGCGACGGTGCAAGTGCGGGACAGCAGACACAGTGAACCAGATAAACACCAAGACCCAACAGAGGAGACAATCATGAGCCTGAAACTGAAGCAGATTCTTCTTGGCGCGACTGCGGCGGCCCTTCTTGCCGGGCAGGCCTTCGCCGAAAAGATCATCATTGGCCATTTCGGCAACCCGACGCCAATGCAACTTCTGTCCACCTCGACCGAACTGGCCGATGCAACCGGCTGGGAGATCGAGTGGCGCAAGTTCGACTCTGGGACCGATGTGATCGCGGCCATGGCCTCGGGCGATGTCGTCCTTTCCGAACTCGGCTCCTCGCCAGTCGCCATCGGGGCCAGCTCGGGTCTGGAGATCGAGTTGATCGCCTATTCCGATGTGATCGGCAAAGCAGAATCGCTGATTGCTCGCGCTGATTCCGGCATCGCAACCGTGGCCGACCTGAAGGGAAAGACGGTCGGCGTTCCGATCGGCTCGACCGCGCATTATTCGTTGATGGGTGCGCTTCAGCACGAGGGGCTGACCGAGGCTGACGTGAACATCGTTGGCATGAAGCCCGACGACATCGCGGCGGCCTGGGGCCAGGGCAGCATCGATGCAGCCTGGATCTGGCAGCCGGTCCAGTCGGAAATTCTGAAGACCGGAACCCTGATAGTCGGCGCTGACCAGACCGCCGAATGGGGCTTTCCGACCTATGACGGCTGGGTCGTCGACAAGGCCTTTGCCGCAGCGAACCCCGACAAGATCGTGGCTTTCCTGAAGGCCGTGGACAAGGTCAATGGCATGTATCTGGCCGACCCCGCCGCCTGGAACGCTGACAGCGCCGAAGTCAAGGCTCTGGCAGCCGCCACCGGCGCCGATCCGGCCCAGGTTCCGGATATCCTTTCGGGCTTTACCTTCCTGCCAATGGCCGAGCAGACCGGCGATGCCTGGCTGGCCGGTGCAGCACCGAAGATCAAGACGACGGCCGACTTCCTTGTCACCGCGGGTCGTATCGATGCTGCGCTTGACGATTATACGGCCTTCGTGAACCCGACTTACGCCGCAGCCGCTGCGGCCCAGTAAGGCAACAGACGATCTGCCCGGGCCACCTGGTCCGGGCAGCCCTTAAAGACGCAGAAGGACGGGATCTTGAGCCTGAAAATCGACAATGTTTCGGTGATCTATCCGGCGGCTGACGGTCGCCCGCCCGTTGCTGCGCTTAGCGAAATCAATCTTCAGATCTTGGAGGGCGAGTTTGTCGTCGCCCTTGGCGCATCGGGCTGTGGCAAGTCCACCCTTCTGAACCTGATCGCAGGCTTTCTTTCCCCGACCTCTGGCTCGCTGGTGCTGGACGGTCGAACGGTGTCGGGTCCTGGGGCTGATCGGGCGGTCGTGTTCCAGAAACACGCGCTTCTGCCTTGGCTCAACGTGATCGACAATGTGGCTTTCGGCTTGGAAATCCAGGGCATTGCAAAGCAGGCGCGTCGCAAGACCGCCAACGAGTTCATCCAGCTTCTGGGCCTTGACGGGTTCCAGAACTCACCGATCTACAAGCTGTCTGGCGGGATGCAGCAGCGCGTCGGTATCGCCCGGGCACTGACCTGCGACCCGAAAGTCCTGCTGATGGACGAACCACTTGGCGCGCTTGACGCGCTGACCCGGGAAAAGGCGCAGGAATTGATCCTGAAAATCTGGGGTGAGACGCGCAAATCGGTCTTCTTCATCACCCATAGTGTCGAAGAGGCGCTGTTCATGGGCACAAAACTGATCGTCATGTCCCCCCGACCGGGTCGCATCACCCATGTCTTCGACCTGCCCTTCTCGCGCCAGTTCCAAAGCGGCGCGCCCGCGCGGCAGGTCAAGGCCTCGCCCGAATTCATCGCCCTGCGCGAGAAGGTCCTGAACATCATCTTCGCCGACGAGGAGGCCGTTGAATGACCGATCCGGTGTCCTCCAAAGGTCCGGGGCTTCTGGCCCGACTGGCCCGCGCCCGACCGACCAAGCCCGGCGAAATCTATGGTGTGCCGGGGCAAGGCAGTACGTTCTGGCTGTCTATCGGCTCGGTCCTGGTCCTTTTGTTCATCTGGTGGCTGGTAACCGCGCTTGGCCTGGTCAAACCGCTGTTCGTGCCCTCGCCGCAGGCGGTCGTGAAGAAGTTCATCCAGATATGGAACGAGGGGTTCACCAACACCCCGTTCCTTGAACATGTGCTGATCTCGACTTTCCGGGTTTTCGGGGCCTTTCTTCTGGCTTGCGCTATCGGTCTGCCTCTGGGTCTAGCCATGGGGATGAGCCCGCTGATGCGCGGCATCTTCGACCCGCCGATCGAATTCTACCGCCCGATCCCGCCGCTCGCCTATCTGCCGCTGATGATCATCTGGTTCGGCATCGGCGAGACGTCGAAGGTGCTTTTGATCTTTCTGTCGGTCTTCGCGCCCATCGTGCTGGGGGCCCGGTCCGGGGTGAAATCGGCGGCAATCGAACAGATCCATGCCGCCTATTCCTTTGGCGCCACCCGCTGGCAGGTGATGCGGCATGTGATCCTGCCCTCGGCCATGCCCGAGATACTGACCGCGATGCGCGTGGGCATCGGCTTTGGCTGGACTACGCTGGTCGCCGCCGAAATGGTCGCCGCGACCAAGGGGCTTGGCTACATGGTCCTGTCGGCCAGCCAGTTTCTGCAAACGCCTGTGGTGATCATGGGTATCTTCGTGATCGCCATCATCGCCTTTGGCTTCGACCTTCTGATGCGCTTCCTGGAACGCCGCTTGGTGCCCTGGAAGGGCCGGATGTGACCTGAAAGACCCGTTATGATCTACCTCAAGCAAGCCCGGACAACGCCCGAGACCGACCATCAGGACGTGCGCGACCTGGTGCAAGTCATGCTGGCCCGCATCGCCGTCGAAGGCCAGACGGCAGTGCGCGACTATTCCCGGACCTTCGACAAATGGGAGGGCGATCTTGTCGTCACCCGCGACCACATTGCTGCGGCAACCGATCAGGTGCCCGTGAGGCTGAGGGACGACATACGCTTTGCCCATGACAACATCCGCCGCTTTGCCGAGGCGCAGCGGGCAACCCTGTCGGACTGCGCGGTGGAAATCTTGCCGGGTCTGATTGCAGGGCAAAAGCAGATCCCCGTTGCGGCGGCGGGCTGCTATGTGCCGGGCGGGCGATACAGCCATGTTGCCAGCGCGATCATGACGATCACCACGGCCAAGGTCGCAGGCGTGCCCCATATTGCCGCCTGCTCGCCCCCGCGACCCGGCACCGGCATCCCGCCTGCGATCCTGTATGCGATGGACCTTTGCGGTGCGGATGTGATCCTGAACCTTGGCGGCGTGCAGGGCGTGGCTGCGATGGCGCATGGCCATTTTGGCCTCCCCAAGGCTGATATCCTGGTCGGCCCCGGCAACCAGTATGTGGCCGAAGCCAAGCGGATGCTCTTCGGTCAGGTCGGCATCGACATGTTCGCGGGACCCACCGACAGCATGGTGCTGGCCGATTCCAGCGCGGATGCAGAAATGGTGGCCTACGACCTCGTCGGTCAGGCCGAACATGGCTACAACTCGCCGGTCTGGCTGGTGACGACCGACGAAGCTCTGGCCCAGCGGGTCCTGCGCCTGGTGCCGGGCCTGATCGACACGCTGCCGCCGGTAAACCGGGATAGCGCCCTTCAGGCTTGGGACAACATGGCCGAAGTCATCCTGTGCGAGACTCGCGAAGAGATGGCGCAAGTCGCCGACCGCTATGCCCCTGAACATCTGCACGTTCAGGCGCGTGACCTTGATTGGTGGCTTGGGCGGCTGACCGCCTATGGCTCGCTGTTTCTGGGCGAAGAAACGACCGTGGCCTTTGGCGACAAGACATCGGGCCCGAACCACGTCCTGCCGACCTCGGGCGCCGCGCGCTATACCGGTGGCCTGTCGGTCCACAAGTTCATGAAGACGGTCACTTGGCAACGTGCCACCCGCGACGCCGCCAAACCTTTGGCCGAGGCAACAGCCCGCATCTCGCGCCTGGAAGGCATGGAGGGCCATGCCCGGTCTGCCGATGTCCGTCTGCGCAAGTTCTTTCCGGGAGAGTCGTTCAACCTCGGTTCAGTCGACGCTGCCTCATAGGCTGCCGGCCCCATCTTGCCTCGACCGGTCTTCCCCTTCCTGACTGGGCCGTGTGCCACGCGGGCTAGCACGGTCAGGCAAGCTCCTCCTCCAGCCGCAGGCCGGGGCGAAGTGCAATGTCCGCCAGTGTCGAGCGGTCCAGATCGGCCAGAAAAGCTGCCTCGGCCGCGCGCAGTCGCGCCTTGAGGCGACAACGCCCGTCGATGGTGCAATCGCCGCCGCTGGCAGCGAAACATTCGACCAGTGGCTGTCCTTCCTCAAGCAAGCGGACGATGGACCCCAAACGGATCTCGCTTGCAGGTCGGGCCAGAATTGCCCCGCCACCACCGCCGCGACGGGTGGTGACATAACCGGCCTGCGCCAGTTTCTGGATGATCTTCGTCAGGTGATGCCGCGACAGCCCGAATTCCTGCGCCATCTCGGCGGTGGAAAATCCCTGTCCCGGCGCCCCTGCCATGCGCATCAGCATCCGCAATCCGTAGTCCGTGAACGAGGTAAGCCGCATGATCTGTCCTGAAGAAGTATTTACAATACCAATTAACCGGCCTAGACAGGAATGCAAGCCAAACCAGAGCTCCGGACATGACGCTCGCCGCACCATCCGCACCATCCGCACCATCCGCACGACCGGCGATCACCGCTGCGCTGATGGAAGAGACCGGCCTTGACGAGGCGATCTTGCGCAATCTCGTCCACCGCTTTTACGACAAGGTCCGGGCGGATGATCTCTTGGGACCGATCTTTGCTGCACGCATTACCGACTGGGGCCCTCATCTGGAGCGGATGGTGGCCTTCTGGTGCTCGGTCGCGTTGATGACCGGGCGTTATCACGGTGCACCGGTGCCGGCCCATGCCAGTCTGCCCGTAACCTGGACGCATTTCGGCCGATGGCTTGATCTGTTCCGCCAGACAGCCACCGAAACCTGCCCACCCGCCGGGGCCGCGCATGTGATCGAACGGGCGGAACGCATCGCGCGGTCGCTGCATATGGCGGTGGAGGATACCGCCCGCGGAGCCGGGGTGACGCCGTCACTTCGCTGAAAGGAAGGAGATTGGCCCATGACCCAGAGCCTGCGCATTGACGATCCCGCCGCGCTGACCCGGCACATCGAGGCCCGGTATCACACCCGCCATCGCGAACAGTTGCCCGCATTGGCCGCTCTGGCCGCAAGGGTCGAGACGGTGCATTTCGGCGATGACCATGTACCCGAAGGCCTGACCGACCTCTTGCAGCGCATGATCGACGCGCTGGAGGTCCACATGAAGAAGGAAGAGCTGATCCTGTTCCCGAAAATCCGCAAGGGCGGCGGACCGGGGATCGGCATACCGATTGCGGTGATGCGGGCCGACCATGACGACCACGCTCGCGGTGTGGACGAGATTCACCGACTGACTGGCGGCTTGGGCCTGCCTGTGGGGGCCTGCCGCATCTGGACCGCCCTTTACGCCGGGCTGGGCGAATTCCTCTGTGATCTGCAAGAGCACATCCGGCTGGAAAACGACGTATTGTTCCCGCTCTTTGAAGACGAGGCCGCCAGTGACTGATCCGTCGCTGCCACGCGCCATGCCCGAGATGGTCGAACGTCGCCGCGACTTGGCGCCTGTGGCCGAAGATGCTTTCCGCGCCTTCTCCAAGGCCGTCTTTGCCGAGGGGGCGCTGGACAAGCGCACCAAGCAGCGGATTGCCGTGGCGGTTGCCCATGTCACCCAATGCCCCTGGTGCATCGAGGGCCATGTAAAGGCCGCAGGGCGCGAGGGTGCCAGCCACGAGCAGATCATGGAGGCGATCTGGGTCGCCGCCGAAATGCGGGCTGGGGCCAGCTATGCACATGCTCTGATGGCCGTGCAGGAAATAGGCGGGGCAGGCTGATGCCAACAGTTCCGCCCGTGCCAGATGCCGCCGGCGACCGGATCCGGGCCAATCGCATCTACCGGGCCGCGCGCGTGACTGACGGCAATCGGGTTCTTGTCGACCGGCAATGGCCGCGAGGCCTTTCGAAGGACCGTGACCACCTGCGACAACATCTTGAAGAAACGGGGGATCCCGATGCCCGGCCCTAACCAGAGATCTGCCCTGCGCACTCCACTCTGTGATCTGTTGGGCTGCGAGGTGCCCATATTGCTTGCAGGCATGGGCGGTGTCGCCCGCGCCGAACTGGCGGCGGCCGTCGCCCGTGCCGGGGCGTATGCCATGCTGGGGATGGTGCGGGAAACGCCAGACCTGATCGAGGCCGAGATCGCCGCCTATCGCGCGGCCACCGACCGACCCTTTGCTGTCAACTTGATCCCGTCTGCAACCGATCCTGCGCTGTTGCAGGCCCAGATTGGGCGATGCCTCGATCTGGGGGTGCGGGCCTTCACCTTCTTCTGGGATGTGCGGCCAGAGGTCATCGCACAAGTAAAGCGCGAGGGATGCCTCGTGCTGCACCAGGTCGGAACGCTTGCCTCCGCCCGTGAGGCCGAAGCCGCCGGTGCCGACGTCATCATCGCGCAGGGGATCGAGGCCGGGGGCCACGTCCATGGCCGCACCGGTGCCTTCGCATTGGCCGAGGCCGTGCTGGACTGCGCCCGAGTTCCCGTTGTGGTGTCGGGTGGCATCACAACCGGTAACGGGCTGGCGGCAGCGCTGATGCTGGGCGCGCAGGGTGTGCAATGCGGAACGGCTTTTCTGGCAACCGAAGAATCCTGGGCGCACGAGTATCACAAGGCGCGCGTGGCGGCCGCCAGCGTCGACGATACCGTGCTTACCGATGTTTTCGTGCTGAACTGGCCAAAGGGCGCCGCCGTGCGGGTGCTGGGTAACAGTGTCACCGCAAGTCTGAACGGCAACCTGATGGGCCACGATCCCGCGACGTTGCCGCGTGAAGTGATCGCCCATGACAGCGGTCAGCCCTTGCTGCGTTACAGCACGGATTCGCCGATGCGCCACACCTATGGCACGCTGGAGGAGATGGCGCTCTATGCCGGGCAAGGTGTCGGCGCGGTGCGCGATGTGGTTCCGGCGGCGGAACGTCTGAACCGGATTGTGCAAGAGGCCGAAGCCTGCCTCGCCAGAACCGGGCCGCTGCAATGACAGACGACGCCGAAGAAGTCCGACCCCTCGCCTCGCCGCCTTGTCTGGCGGGCGAAATCAACCCGGCATATTCCGGCCTTGTCGCCCCGGTTCCAAAAGCGCCCGATGATGTCGCGGGCTGGCGTCGGTCCGAACGCCACCGCCTTCGCACCGCACGCGAAGCAATGTCCGTGGCCGCACGCCAGACTGTCGGGACGGCGATTTCCGGCCATCTGGCCAACCTTTTGCGCCGTGAATTCGGTGATCTGCGGGGGCGGGTCTTTTCGGGCTACTGGCCGATCAAGGCAGAGCCGGATTTGCGCCCGCTGATGGCGGCGCTGCTTGCCGAAGGTGTGCTCGTCGCCCTGCCATTGGTCCAAACGAAAGCCGCTCCGCTGGTCTTTCGCCGCTGGACGCCAGAGACCCGGATGGTGCGCGGCGACTGGAACATCCCGGTGCCACCACCCGAAGCCGAAGTGATGACGCCCGACATAGCCCTTGCCCCGTTGGTGGGCTGGACTGACGAGGGCTTCCGCCTTGGCTATGGCGGCGGTTACTTCGACCGCACGTTGGCGGCTTTGTCGCCGCGGCCCTTCACCATCGGCATCGGGCTTCAAGCGGCCCATTTGGCGACGATCCATCCCCAGTCACACGACATCGCTCTGAATGCGATCGTGACCGAGAAAGGCTGTGTCCGATCGGACTGGCATGCATGAGACCACACCAGATGAGGTAGCGCCAAACTGCCGCTGGGGGACTGACCCGCGCCACCTCAAGTTCACGAGTCTCGGCTGTCCGCATCGTCCAGGAAATTGTCGCGTCCTGGGGCAGACCAAGAAGCGCCATTCCGATCAGCGTCAGGACTGAAATCCGATTGCGGTCGATACGGGCCTCTTCTGGGTACACCAACGTTACGGATTGCGCTTTGCCCGTATGTTGAACACCCTAGGTCGCCTCGCTTCAATCCGCCCCCGGCTGACAATAGTCGAGACTGGAGGAGGATGGACAGGGGGCTGATTTCCCCAGGGCGGGCCCGATCCACGTTCCAAATGGCACTTTGGTCAGGTGTCGCTTGGAATTGGGCAACCGTCCATG
>Ga0075163_10009681_pt1 | contig 12638 bp, 13 predicted proteins | sample JI1023141ADNA_FD_71478 | JGI IMG/M metagenome (GOLD analysis project Ga0075163, IMG submission 71478) | Wastewater effluent complex algal communities from Wisconsin, to seasonally profile nutrient transformation and Carbon sequestration -... | ecosystem: Engineered > WWTP > Effluent > Algae...
GAAATGCGTTATCGTACAGCTGTGGAAACCATGACGGAGGGATTGATTATCTCTGACGTGAATGGTGTGCACCGCTTTGCGAATGAAAGTGCAGCTAAAATCCTGGATGTACCATTGGAGTTTTTAATTGGTACCGGACCGGAATTGGCAAATGAAAATATGCGTCTCCTGCATCCGGATGGTTCTGATTATGATTTTGCGGAGTATCCTTGTATGGTAACTCTCCGGAAGAAGGAAGTGATCTATGATATCGTCATGGGCTTTGCTTTTACCGGACAACCGGTGAAGTGGATTTCGATTAATTCCTGTCCATTGTATTCCGGCGATTCGAAAGATTTAACGGGCGTGCTGATGACTTTCTCTGATATTACAGAGCGGATAAATTACGAGTCGCAGATGAAGTCGAATCTTGCGCAGAAGGAATTACTTCTGACGGAAATTCATCACCGGGTGAAAAATAATCTGGCGATCATTAGTAGTCTCTTGCAGTTGCAGCAACTCTATACGCAGGATGAGCAAATCAAAACGATGCTGATGGAGAGTCAGGGTCGTCTGCGTTCGATGAGTCTGGTGCATGAAATCCTGTATCGGAATGGAGATTTCTCGAAAGTGTCGTTCTCGAAATACCTCTCGGAAATCGGGGAGTATGTACAGGCTACATTTGCGAAACCGGAGCAGGATATAATGTTTGAAATTTCTACAGATAACTGTGAACTGGAAATTACAAAGGCGATTCCTTGTGGTCTGATCGTGAATGAACTGATCACAAATGCCTTCAAATATGCCTTTAATGGCCGTAATGGCGGTATCATCGTGATTTCTATGAAGGAACAAGGCGATTATTATGTGCTCGAAATCTGTGATGATGGTCCGGGTCTTCCTTCCGGTATCAACTGGTCAGAGTCGAAAACGATGGGCTTTACATTGGTGAGGACACTGAGTACACAATTAAAAGGAGCATTAACAGTTGAAAATAAAAACGGCGCAAGAGTTGTCTTGACTTTTCCGAAATAATCGAATACGGAGATTATGACAGGAACTAAGAAAAGAATCCTCATCGTTGAGGATGAATTATTGATCCAGATGGTAACACGTCAGATCATGGATACAGCCGGGTTTGAAGTCTGCGGTGTGACTACCTCCGGCGAAGAAGCTGTTGAATTGGCTAAATCATTAAAACCGGATATGATCCTGATGGATATTAAACTGGAAAATGAGATGGATGGTATCACGGCGATGGAACTGATTCACGAATTTGCGAAAATTCCGGTGGTCTACCTGAGTGGGAACTCGGATGAAGTGACGCGCCGTCGGATCGATGAAACCAGCTATCTGCAGTTCTTTACAAAGCCGGTCGATTATCAGAAACTTACCGAATTAATGCATGCGTTTTTTAATGGCCAAAAGTGAGGTGTAAGCTGTATTCACCAATACCCAATAAAAAAGCCGGTCCTATGAAGAACCGGCTTTTTTGTACCTTGTTTCTTATTAACGAACTACAGTTACGTTAACAGCGTTTAAGCCCTTTTTACCGTTCTGTACTTCGAATGTAACCTGGTCATTTTCGCGGATGTTCTCATTTAATCCGGTGAAATGCACGAAGATTTCTTGTCCGTTTTCTGCAATGATGAATCCGAAGCCTTTGGCATCGTTGAAAAATTTTACTGTTCCTTTGTTCATGATTTTTTGTTTTTGTTCCGTTTTACGGGAACGCTTTGATAATTATTTGATTTATACTGATTATACTTTCGTATAGGGCAGCCGTTATAGGGAGAAATGTCTATTTGAATTCAATTACAAAATGAGCTTATAGACAATTTGTAAATTAATTTCTGTTCGATGGGGCAAAGATACTTCAAATATTATGAAGTTGGTGTGTTTATTTTTTGATTTTAGTGTAAAATGTTGATAATTACACTTTTAACGAGAGGTTCTGGCGGAATGTTTCAGTGTTTTCAGCCTTTATACGGGTTTTATGGCCTTTTTTGGGCTTTTCCGGCTTGCATGACGCTGGTTTTATTCTGTAAGATTGATGTAATCAGGTCAATGGGAAGAGATGAACCGCCGTTCATTTATCCCGTTTTATCGGTATTATGTGGAAGTGGTCTGCACCGTTGGGTGCCTGGTTGGGGAAGAAAGCTATTCTGGAGGCGATGCCAACAGATGATGTGGTGAATAAGCAACGCTTTATCCTGTTTCGGATGTTTTCTCTGTCCGGTGCGTTGGTTTGTGTCGGCACTTCTTCCAAAATGCTGGCGACAATTCCGAATCCGGGTCTGCTGCCTTTTGCTATTATCGCTTTGTCATTGGTGATGCTGGTGAATTATTTTACCGTGAAGCGTACCAATAAATTGCATCAGGCTTATTGGGTGTTGATGATTGCGGCGTTTGCGTTGTTGCACCTGGTGGCGTATTCCTGTGGTGGTATTCGTACGGGTGGACTCCTGTATCATGGCGTGATTATCCTCTATGCATTTCTGCTGCTGGGGAAGAAGGGCGGGAGAGCGTTTTCGGTGATGTTCGGTGTGCAGTCCATTTATTTTTATCTGATTTCGCGGTATACCGACTGGACATCCTTCGATATGTTTAAGAATGAAGTGGAGCTGATCAATCAGGATTTTTTAGTGAATGCATTGTTCTCTTTTTACCTGATCGCTTCGCAGGGTAATTATCTGCAGAGCGGAAAAAATATTATCATTCAGTCGCTGGAGAAATCAAAGGCGGAATTGGAGGAGAAAAACAAGGAACTGGAGTTGTCGAATGAACGGCTGAATGAATATACGCGCAATCTCGAAAAATCGAATCGTGAGCTGGATAAGTTCGCGTCGGTGGCTTCGCATGATCTGAAGGCGCCGCTGAGAGCTATCGGGACATTGTCGGATTTTATCGGTGATGATCTGAAGGAGCAATTGTCAGGGGAATCAAAATCTCATCTGGCGACAATCAAAGGCCGTGTGCGCAGAATGGAGTCCTTGTTGGATGCTCTGCTGCTCTATTCGAAATCTGATCGTAAACACCTGCAGTATGCGCGCGTGAATACAGCTGCAGTACTGGAAAAAGTAGTGGCTTCTTTGCGGACAACCCGAAACTATAAATTGTCGATCAGTGATCATATGCCGGTGCTGTTGGCGGATGAGCAGGTCTTGTCGTCGGTGTTTTCCAATTTGCTCGATAATGCGATTAAGTTTAACGATAAACCGGTGGCTGAAATTTCCATCTCCGCTCGTGAAACAACACATGACTGGGTGTTCAGTATTACTGACAATGGTCCGGGAATCGATGCTCGTTACCATGATAAAATTTTCGTGATCTTCCAGACTATTCATCCGCGCGATGAGTTTGAATCCATCGGCGCAGGACTGGCAATCACCCGCAAAATCATCGAGAACAAGGGCGGACGTATTGATGTGATCTCTACTCCCGGCGAAGGTGCTACTTTTTCGTTTTCATTGCCAAAGGGAATTCCGAAAAAATCTGTTTCTGATGATCGTCAGAATCAGGAATTGACTTTTGCAGATTTAAACTAAAATAGCAGGTAGCACAAATCACTCCGGTAGGCCGAAGGTTTCTTTGTTACTCATACTTTATACTGCTTTCCCGCCCTTGATCAATCGAAGTAATACGGATATGATTGCAATGACCAGTAAGAGGTGAATTAATCCTCCGATGTTATAGCCGATAAAACCAATGGCCCAAAGGAGTAGTAGAAGTACTGCGACGAAATACAAGGCGTTTCCCATGATGTTTGTTGTTGTTGGTGGATGAAGTACGGTCGTCTTTTCCTTCGGTTTTCAGAGACGGTTTTTGCGACCATCGGACAGCGCGAAGGATTGGTTAAGGTAGACAACTGCAAAGGCAAAGGTGCGGACAGAATCGTGGAACACTGTGATATAATTCAGTATATCTGTTATATTTTAAGTGTACCTTTCCGCCGATCGTCCGGGTAAGTACTTCGTGGACCACCTGATGACATTCTTTATTTCCATATTGTTTCGGAATAGTTCTCCGCATCACTAAATCACGTCTGTTATGAATATCAGTGCCTCTTCTTTATTGACAAAATTGCTCCTGATTGGTGTTTTATTAACTCTGATTTATATCGCTAAACCATTTCTTATGCCGCTGGCGATCGGTCTGGTAATAGCAACATTATTCCTGCCCCTGTCGAATCGTCTCGAGCGGATGCATGTTCCGCGTGTGCTCTCTGCCGGAATGTGTTTGCTGCTGATTGTGCTGCTGTTTTTAGGCATCTTCTTTATCGCAGGCATGCAGATTTACCGGCTAGCTGCTGATGTAGATGTATTGAAAGATCGTATTATTCTCGCCTGGCAAACGGTGCAGGATTTTATCTTTAAAAATGCCGGACTCTCTCTCGAAAGTCAGAATCAGATCCTCAGTGAACAGCAACCACTCTTCACCAACTGGATAAAAAATATTGCGCAAGCACTGCCTTCCATAGCAGCAGATGGCGGATTAATATTGATGTACGTTTTGTTTTTGTTGTATTACCGTTCGCATCTCAAACAGTTTCTGCTGAAATTATTTCCCGTGAAGGAGCAGGAGGAAGTGCAGAAGGTGGTACACAGTGTAGCCCATGTTTCGCAGCAATATATTTTCGGATTGTCGAAGATGATAGTCTGTTTATGGGTCTTGTATGGAATCGGATTCTCCCTGCTCGGACTGGAAAACGCATTGTTCTTTGCCTTCCTCTGCGGACTCCTTGAAATCATTCCGTATATCGGAAATCTCACCGGCACACTCATCACCGTACTCATGGCAGCAGTACAGGGTGCGGCATGGCCGATATTGCTGGGTATATTACTCGTTTATGGGGCTATTCAGTTCTTCCAGGGCTGGGTCCTTGAACCACTCATCGTCGGAGCACATGTAAAACTCAATGCGCTCTTTACCATCATTGCACTTGTCATCGGCGGACTCCTATGGGGCATTGCCGGTGTATTTCTCGCCATTCCCGTCATGGCCATGCTCAAAATTGTCTGCGACCATATCGAACCCCTCAAACCGTATGGTTTTTTGATGAGTGAGGTGGAGAGAGGAAAGAAGTAAATGAGAATAAAAGGGAATTGTGCTCGAGTTGAAAATCCGGATGTTTGAATGAAAACATCAATTCCCACAAATAAAAAAAGCCTCGCGTGAGGCTTCTTTTGTGATCCCGCTGGGACTCGAACCCAGGACCCATACATTAAAAGTGTATTGCTCTACCAGCTGAGCTACGGAATCTGCTTTTTACTTCCGGGTCTGACCCCTTGCGGTGAAAGCGGGTGCAAAAATAGTTATCCTTTATTCATACATACAAGAAAATAGGAAGTATTTTTTGCACATATGTTAAGTTATTGTAAATAAGTGGTTTGGATTTTATTCTACGATCGGACAACGCTCAAATGGCTCGTTTCGGTCGAATTGGTACCGAAATGTGCATAAAGTTCTCCACTTGGTGGTGCCTAAATTCTCGGCTACTTTGATCATTTTGGGGTTGAAGTCGCCGATCCAGGTGAGGACCGTGTCTTTGTATATGCCGGCGGGAATGATGGTCTTTTCGCCGAATACAATCAGGGCTGCTTCTACGCCTTTTCCCTGCCATTCGCGTACTACGCCGAATACAATGCCGGTCATCCGACTTGGTGTCTTGCGGAGCTTGTGGTAGAGGAATTTGAGCTTGCCGATGAGGTTGAGGTTGCCGTTGACGTGGCGGAAGATCTGGTTGAGCTCGGGCAGACTGATGTAAAATCCAATGGGCTCTCCTTTGTAGTAGGCGAAGATGACGAGGTCGCGGTCGATGACGGGCTTCATGGCGTTGAAGATCTTCTGTGCGGCGGAGTGACTCATCTCCTTGAAATGGCTGTGTCCGCCCCAGGCTCCGTTGTATACCTTGCGGAATTCTTCGGCTACGTCGCTGATCTTCATTCCTTTGATGTTGCGCAGGTCGAAGTCTTTGTCGTCTTTGAGGGCGTTGTATTTGCGGTGGAAGATGGGCTGGGCTTTTTCGCTGAGACTCCTCCAGTACATAAATTGTTCAAAATAGACCCCGAACCCGTAGCTTTCGAAGAAGCGCTGGTAGTAGGGTGGATTGTAGTTCATGGGGTAAATCGGTGGTTCGTCCCAGTTGGAGGTCTGGCAGCCCCAAAAACGGTCTCTGTCGCCGAAGTTGATGGGTCCGTCCATGGCTTCCATACCGCGTGCTTTGAGCCATTCTACGGCTTTGTCGAAGAGAAAATGGGCTGCTTGCTGGTCGTCGATGCATTCGAAGAAGCCGATGCCGCCGGTTTTGAAGCGGGTGGTGCTGACTACCTTGGGGTTGATGAATACAGCAATACGGGCGATGGCCTGATTGTTTTCGTTGTAGAGAAGCCAGCGAACAGCCTCAGCGCCTTCTGCATAGAGCTTGTTCTTGGCAGGATCAAAGATTTTCTCGATGTCCTGGCGCAGATGGGATACCCAATGGGGATCGTTTTTGTAAATGGAGAAAGGGAGCTGGTGAAAGGCATCTATGAGCGATGGGGTGTTGACTTCAACGAGGCGCATGGAGTATATTTTCTGCAAATCTAATGGCTTGGCCGAATATGTGAGGGTTGTGATTTCCCGTGGCTGTCTTTTCAATGATTAATTAGATTTGTACCGTGTTGCAGAAAACCGTTATCATCACTGGGGCCGGATCGGGGATCGGTCGGGCCTGTGCGTTTGAGTTCGCTTCGAAGGGTTGCCGGGTGGTGATCAGCGGGCGTAACAGGGAGAAGCTGGATAAGGTGGCGGCAGACCTGCATGCGAAAGGCGCTGAGGTGCTGGTGGTGGCGGGTGATGTGAGTCGTGAGGAGGATTGCCGTGCGCTGATCAATGAAACGGTGGCGCGCTTCGGTGGGGTGGATGTGTTGATCAATAATGCCGGGATTTCGATGCGGGCTCTGCTGGTGGATCTTGATCTGGAGGTAATCCGAAAAGTGATGGATACCAATTTCTGGGGGACCGTGTACTGTACCAAGTTTGCCTTGCCGTATCTGCTGAAGTCGAAGGGCTCGGTGGTGGGCATTTCGTCTATCGCGGGGAAGAAGGGACTGCCGGGTCGTACCGGATATTCGGCGTCGAAGTTTGCGATGGAGGGATTCCTGGAAACGGTGCGGACCGAAAACCTAAAGAAGGATCTGCATGTGCTGGTGGCTTGTCCCGGATTTACAGCCTCAGAGATCCGCAATGCTGCCCTGGCTGCCGATGGTTCGGTGCAGGGAGAGAGTCCGAGAGAAGAGGCGAAGATGATGTCGGCGGAGGAAGTGGCGGCGGAGATCTATACCGCAGTGGTGAAGAGAAAACGCGATCTGGTGCTGACAACAAACGGTAAACTGACCGTCCTGCTGAATAAATTCTTCCCGGCCTGGGTGGATAAACTGGTCTATAATCATATGGCGAAGGAACCCGGTTCTCCGTTCTCGTGAGGGAAAGGTGTTTAAGCTGAATTGATATCAATTGTAAAAATTAGTTTATGCCTAAAATTGCGACATATAAATTTTTAACTTTCTTTATTTATTCATTTGATGCATTAAATGAACCACCACATCTACATGTGGTAAAGGAAAAAGGAAGTCGTCAAAGGTCTGCTAAAATATGGCTTCATAGTTTGAAGTTTTCTGACCAAGGCTCCTTGTCAGATAAAGAGTTGAATCAAGTTAAAATAATAATTGAAAGAAACCGATCAGTACTTATAGAATCATTTAATAAAGTAAAAAATGGTCAGAAAGTACATACATTAAAACTTACATAGTATGAAGACGTCACTGAAAAATGCTACCATTAGCATCGAAAAAATTGGATTTGATCTTGCTGGCAAAATATCCATTAAGCTCGAAGATGGTCGACTGATTATTGTGCCGCTCAAGTATTTTCCTGAACTTCAGAAGTTACCTGTAGAGAAACGTAAAAAATATACTATCGTGGATGAACGTACAATTTTGTTTTCGTACTCTGACAACGTCTATCATTTGGAGGATTTTATGGGGCTGGAGCAAAAATGGAGGCAACGTTAAGACAATGGTTCGAACTGAAAAAAAATACTGATCTTCCGTAAACCGGAAAAACGAATAACCTGATGATGAAAAATTATTTCTTGATTGCTGTGTTGGTAGTATTGGCGGCCTGTTCGCGTCCGCAGGAGCACCTGATGGAGCAGATTACAGCGGCGGAGAAGGAATTGGAGATGGGGAATCCCGATATGCCTTCGTTTGAGCGGGCCGATAGCCTGATTAAAATGTACATGAATTATGCGGATCAGTATAAGGATGATACCTTGTCGCCTTCGTATATCTATAAGGCTGCCGAGCTTTGTGTGAAAACCGGTCGTTATGATCAGGCGGTTGCGCACCTGGGCAGCGTGCAGCGTTACCCGAATTTTAAGAAGGTGGGTGATGCATTGTTTATGCAGGGATTTATCTCTGATACTCATCTGCATGATACCGTGGCGGCGCGGAAGTATTATGAGAAGTTCCGGCTGACGTATCCGAAGCATGAGTTTGCGGATGATGCGGGTTATCTTCTGGAGAACCTGAATATGTCGACAGAGGAGCTGATCTCGAAACTGGAGTCGCAGCAACAGGCGGCTGATTCATTGATGGCGAAACAATAACTATGACTACAGCTGGTAAGAGACCCAATAAACGGGAGAAATTTGCGGCGGGCGCTGCGGCGAAGGAGTCTTCGGTGAAGCAGAAATCAGAGATGCAGGTGCCGTCGTGGTGGGCCTGGCTGCCTGTGATCCTGGGGTTTTTAGTATATGCGAATACGTTAGGGCATGAGTTTGCGCTCGATGATTATGCGGCGATCCTGGAGAATGCAAGTACGAAGAAGGGCGTGTCGGCGATCGGGGAGATTTTTTCGCATTCGTACCGGCATGGCTATATCATTATGGGTGATGAGTTGTATCGTCCCTTGCCGAAGGCGCTGTTTGCGGTATGCTGGAGTTTGGCGCCGAATAGTGCTGCGCCCGGACATTGGCTGAACGTTTTGTTGTTTGCGTTTACCTGTTATTTCCTGTTTCGTTTTACCGCGCATTGGTTTCCGTCAGATAAACGGCTGGCGTTGATCGCTTCGTCGCTGTTTGCGGTGCATCCGATTCATACGGAAGTGGTGGCGAATATTAAGAGTCTGGATGAAATTCTTTCGTTCCTCCTGGGGATGATGAGTCTGCACCTCTTCCTGTTGTTTGTGCAGAAGGGTGGAGTGAAGTATATACTTTCGGCGATGCTCTGCTTTTTCGGGGCGTACCTGAGTAAGGAGAGTTCGATTACTTTTCTGGCGCTGTTTCCGCTGTTTGCCTGGTTTACCTCGGCGGGTTCGATGAATAGAGTATGGTCGGGTCTGGCGTGGATGCTGGTGCCGACGGTCCTCTTCTTCCTGATCCGTTATCAGATAATCTATGCGGGCAAGATGATTCAGCCTGCGCCTCCTTCCGTGGCCGATAATATGCTGAGTGCGGCGAAGGATCCGTTGACGCGTTTCTCGGGTGCGGTGGCGATGCTGGGACTCTATCTCTGGAAAATAGTAGTGCCGGTTGGACTCAGCTTCGATCTGAGTTATCCGCAGGTGACGCCGGCGAAGGTGTCGGATCTCTCTTTTCTGCTATCCGTGACCGTTATGGTGTCCTTGCTGGTCTTCGCGCTGAAGGGCTGGAAGTCGAGGCAGTTTTTTTCGCTGGCAATCCTGATGTTCTTCGTGCTGGTGTCGGTGTCGTCGAATGTGTTTATGCTGATCGGTACGCATTACGGGGAGCGGTTGATGTATGCGCCTTCGTTTGCGTTGTTGCTCTTGGCTGGCTGGGGAATACTGAAGGTGTTTCGGGCAGATGCTGTTTCGGCGAATAAAATTCCAATGCCGGTGATGGGCTTAACGGCTCTGCTGGTGCTGGTGTTTTCCGGACTCACCATCGCGCGGAATCCGGTGTGGAAGAATAATCAGTCGTTGTATCTCTCGGGACTCACCTCTGCGCCGAACAGTGCAAGGGTGCATTATTATCAAGGACTCTGGCTGAATAAACCGGAGAATATCGAACTGTTTCCGGCTGCGTCGCGGGATAGTGCTATGCAGGCGGGAATCATGCACCTGAAAAAATCAGTGGAGCTCTATGCGCCGTTTACGGATGCGTGGACACAATTGGGCGTATCGAGTTATCGTCAGAAAAAGTACGCGGAGGCAATCGGTTATTATGAGCAGGGATTGAAGTATAGTCCCTACGATCCTGTTGTGCTGAATAATATGGGATCAATTTATTTTGAGCAGCAGAAATTCAATGAAGCCCTGAAGCTTTATCTCGAGGCGGTGAAGTATAAACCCGATTATGCAGATGCGCTGATGAATATCGGAAGTTGCTACGGGGTGGGACAACAATACGATCTCGCGATTCAATACCTGGAGAAAGCAGTGGCAGCTGATCCCGGACTCTCGCAAGCATATTATTTCATCGGAATCACGTATCGCAATAAAGGCAACGAAGCACTCGCGCAGCAATTCATCCAACGTTCACAGCAGGTGGCAGCCGCGAAAAATGCGAAGTAGTTAAACTGCTTCTACCGCTTTGATTTCGGGAATGGCTTTTAAAATCGATTGCTCGATGCCGGCTTTTAAAGTCATCATGCTCATGGAACAGGAACTGCAGGCGCCTTCGAGTCGTACTCTGACAATGTTTTCGGGAGTGATCTCTACAAAACTAACGTTGCCATTATCTGCTTCCAGGTAGGGACGAAGTTGTGCAAGGGTTTCTTCAATGCGCGTCACTAAATTATCGTGCTGCTCCATGGTTAGGCTTGGGCTAAAGGTTGGGTAGGTGCTTGTTGTGCGTTGCGTATCGCGACCTGTTGGGCCATGTTACCGGCGACCGTGAGGAAATGCAAGGCGGCCGGATTATCAGCTTGCAGTACGGCAGGAATGCCCTGATCTCCGCCTTCACGTATGCCTTGTACCAGCGGTATCTCACCGAGGAAGGGCACATCCAGTTCTTCGGCCAGTTTGCGACATCCGCCTTGTCCGAAGATATAGTATTTATGGTCAGGTAACTCGAGTGGAGTGAACCAGGCCATGTTTTCAATGAGTCCGATAATGGGCACTTTGATATTGTCCATCTTGAACATCGCGATTCCTTTGCGGGCATCGGCCAGGGCTACATCCTGTGGAGTGGATACAATCACCGCTCCGGTTACAGGTACGGTGCTGACCAGGGTAAGATGGATATCGGAAGTTCCGGGAGGTAAATCGATGAAGAGATAATCGAGATCGCCCCAGTCTGCGTCGCGGAAGAGTTGCTGCAGTGCCTTCGATGCCATGGGTCCGCGCCATACGATAGCCTGTGAAGGATCTGCCAGGAAACCGATGGAGAGCAGCTTTACGCCGTACTTCTCTACCGGAACCATGTACTGACGGTTGTTGCGTTCAGTGATGAAGAGCTGTTCGTGTTCAACGCCGAACATGATGGGCTGGCTGGGACCGTAAATATCTGCGTCGATGAGTCCAACTTTTGCGCCCGTTTGAGCCATAGCGACTGCGAGATTGGCTGCAACGGTAGATTTACCGACACCACCTTTTCCTGAAGCTACGGCAATGATATTGCGGACATTCGGCAATAAATCTTCAGCACCCGGACGCAATGAAGTCACGTTAGCCGTCATGTTGACCGTAACTTCTATGTCCTTGTCGATGTATTCGTAAATAGCGTTGCGACAGGCGTTGGCGATGAATTCCTTCAGGGGACAGGCGGGAGTAGTGAGGACAACGGTAAAGCTGATTTTCTTTCCATCTACCTGTACATCCTGAATCATATTTAAGGTCACCAGGTCTTTCTTCAGATCCGGTTCCTGCACATGACTCAGGGCATTTAAAACTTGTTCTTTCGTGATCATCGCGTTCGTGACTGTACAACAACCCACAGCGGGCTTTGTTCTGCAAAATTACAAATTCCATCGCCTCCACACGTGAATTGTGGGAAAGGAAGAGGAAGAATGAGCGTTTTTAATCAGAGTAATCCCGAATTGAAGGGTTTCGAGCGTAAAAGTATCTGGCTGGCGTAAGGATATTACAACGTTAGAGAGGGAATTTTAAGGAGATGCGGAGATGTTGAAATTCAATGCAAATACTGGAATCATTCCTTCATTGGAAAAGAATGAAGAAGTTAACGTGTCACGAAATGGTTTAGCTTAGAAATATCAGTGAAAATGCAGAAGACTTCAGTATTTGATTAATTGGCTGATTAACAATACAATATATTGCATTTCAACTTGAGTGTTCAGTGATTCTGACATATAGTTATATGCAGATGTTAACCTTAAAGAATTCCAACATTAAAAACTATGTTAAAACCTATTCGAACAATTTTCTCTATTTTTATTGTATTAAGCCCTTTTAAGTCTGTATGAATGAAATTGGTTTACACTCGACTTTCGCAAACCCACTGTTTTCTAATGGTGGTAAAGCATCTTTAATTAATTTCTATGAGCAAGTTTTTTCCGTAGCACAACAATGCCCTTCTTCCGGCGGTGAGGCAGTTTTCAGAGCAAGAAATATTATTCGGAAAGTAAATGATAGTCTCATCTATGATGATGCAGGAGTTTGCGCACAAATGAGTATTTATCGTAAGAAGCAAAGTGTAA
>Ga0075163_10009682_pt1 | contig 12638 bp, 10 predicted proteins | sample JI1023141ADNA_FD_71478 | JGI IMG/M metagenome (GOLD analysis project Ga0075163, IMG submission 71478) | Wastewater effluent complex algal communities from Wisconsin, to seasonally profile nutrient transformation and Carbon sequestration -... | ecosystem: Engineered > WWTP > Effluent > Algae...
GCCTCGCCGTACCTGGACGTGGAATATGACCTCTCGGAGGGATTCGATCCGCCCCCTCGGCCCAAGAATTCCTCCCGATCCATGATTCCATCAGTCCTCGAGAAGCGCCTCGTGGCGACGGCTGGGAGCCGCCTTACGATGTCGCTTCTCGCATCCGTTGAGGAGGAGGCCCAGAGTGGCGTCGATCAAGGTCTCCATCACCGAGGTGCAGCAACATGTCGGCCATCTGATCCGACGAGCCGAGCGCGGAGACCTGATCGAGATCACTCGGCGCGGAAAGCAAGTCGCCGTCTTGTTGTCGGCCACTGCATACGCCTCGCTCAGGCGAGAACGCTCGGCATTCATTGACGCTGCCGAGAAGGTCCGCCGTCGCATGGGTGTCGACGCGCTCGGCATTGGTGATGCGAATTTCGAGGATCTACGCGGTAGCGATGCCGGCCGCCTGGAGGAGAAGACCAAGCGCCATCGAGGTCGGCCTTGATGAGGCGGTCCTAGACCATGGTGACGGGCCATCCCGATGGTCAGGCCACAGCCACCCGGCACGGCTGACGGAGATGATCGCCCGTCCCGGCCGCCGATCATCAATTCGCAGTCATCAACGAGATATACGAGCCCGTCGTCGTGGTCGAAGACGACATCTTCGCGCGAAGTTTGGAATGGTGGAGGGTCTTGAATACGCACTTGCGGCTGATCCGGTGGACCCATCCAACCGCCGAATCTGCCCCCAGAGACGAACCCACCGTGTCCCGGCCGATGGGGCAGAAACGAGCGGTCTCCGGTTGGATCCCTTCGACCGAAAGCCCCCGATACCCCGCGAATTCGCGGCATTCTCGCGAGTTGATCGCGCCCTCGGCCAGAAGCCTCGAGAGACGCAGACTGAATGGCGGTGGGGGGAGTCCGTCGCGAACCCGTCTCTGCATCGAATTCCCTGATCTACGGGAAAGTGCAGGGATTTTCGACAAATTCGGGTCGTCTCAGCACCGAATGGGCTTAGGTTCCTGAGTGATTTCGCACACGTAGAGTCGAATTCCCTGCGAGTATGAACAGGGAATAAAATCGGTGCGATCAGGGAATTCACGGGTCGATCAGGGAAGCTCTCATCGCTTCTGGTGCTGGCAGTGTCGCGCCGCGTCGGGCGCCCCCTCCCCCGCCCGGACCTCACCATTGATGCTCGTGACATAGGCCGCGTGATAGACCGCGATTCGAGTCCAATGCGGCGAATCGTAGAACGCGGGAGAGTTCTGAGAACGGACACGATTACATCCTGCTGGGCGCGATTCACCCAGCCAGCGAAGATTATTGCGAGTGCCTGCAGCTGTAACGTGCTCATAGGCGAAATTTTTCCCGACCCTAATCCCCGAATCCTGCTCGAAGCTGGTCTCCACCGAAGCCGGTAAACAGCGGAATCTGCGATCGATTTTTCTCGACCTTGCTTTGGCAGACTACGCGGATTCGAATGCGAGCGGCACAGACTTCGGTCCTCGGAGGGCAAGCGAGTCGAGCATCGCGATCTTGCCGTCGAGCTGAAAATTCCTGGCGTTCTCGAACAGAGTCTCGAAGGCCACTTTCGCCTCGAGGCGGGCGAGTGAGGCGCCGAGGCAGAAGTGAATTCCGTGCCCGAATGCAAGGTGCCCCTGAGGCTTGCGGTGAATGTCGAACTGGTCCGCGTTCGGGAAGTAATTCGAATCCCGGTTGGCGGAGGCGAAGAGTGTCATGAGGAAGGTGTCCTTCTTGACGGCGCCGCTGGGCAGTTCAACATCGGCTGTTGCTTGTCGAGGTAGACTCTGAATGGGCGAATCGTAGCGGAGCGCCTCCTCGAGCATCTGTGGGATCAGCTCGGGATTCTCCGCGACTTCTTTCATTTGGGCAGGATGGCGAAGCAGAGCATGCATCGCGTTCCCAATCAGGTTCGTTGTTGTCTCGTTTCCGGCAACCAGAAGCAGGAAGACAAAGGAAAGCACCTCGCCAGCACTCAGCGCGTCGCCGTCGTCGGCCGTGACGAGGACACTAATGAGGTCGTCCTTGGGATTCGCCCTTCGCTCCGCGGCAACCCGCTCGAAATAGTCCGCCATTTCGTCGGCGCTCTTTCGCACTTCTTCTTTCGAGAAGTCCTGAGAGATACCGGACAGTCCGATCACCGTGGAATCGGACCAATGCTTGAACTTGTGACGTAGCTCGGGCTCCACGCCGAGAAGCTCAGCGATGACGGTCACGGGAAAGGGCACAGAGAGATCGCGCACCAGGTCCATTTTCCCGGTCTCTCGAACGTCCTCAAAGAATCTCTCGGCGATCTCTCTAAGGCGCGGCTCGAGGGCTGCAATACGCCGTGGCGTGAAACCTCTGTTGACGAGGCCGCGGAGACGCTGGTGGTGCGGAGGGTCGACGCTAATCATCATGGGCGATGCAAGGAGACGGTGTCCAGCGAGGGCGCCCGAGTTGGGGCTAAGGCTCAGGCCTCCCTGGAATAGTGCTTGAAAGGCCGTCGAGGAAAATTGCTCGGGACGGTGCAGAACGTGCTGAACGTCCGCGTGGCGACTCACGGCGAAGAGAGGCGCTCCCGGAATCATCCGATGAATGGGCGACTCGTCTCTAAGCGCTGCGTAGTACGGGTACGGGTTCGCTCGAACCACGGGATTGAACGCGTTGTAGTCCGCGGCAGATATTTTCTCGGGCATGCTTGAGTCTCCTTCGGCTTGTTGTGGACGAAGGCCCTGTTCTTAGAGCGACCTATCGAATAGTGGACTCCGGTGAGCTACCGGGTCTTCGTAGTGCGCCGCCATCTTCTGTGCCGACCCGCTCCCGCATCTCCGCCAATATCTTCCTGGCTAGGCGATTCGAAGGCTCGAGACGCAGCACGTTCTTAAACTGCTCTACGGCGACTCGCGGCCGTCCGGCACGTCGCTCTAGTATTCCGAGGTTCAAGAGAACCGGAACGCTTCCCGGCGAAATGTCTAAGGCCTGAGCCAAGTGTTCCCGTGCAGCGCCCCAGCGACCAGTCTCGATGAGGATGATGGCTAGATTTGCATGCGCCTCGAAATTGTCTGGTTCGAGCTCGAGTGCGCGCTGATAGTATGTTTCTGCTAGCCCAGCATCTTCCGTCTGAAGGAGAACGGCAGCTCCTACGAGGTCAGATGCCACGACGCTTTCTAGGCGGCCTAGTTGGTCAAACGCCTGCAGCGCCTCGTCTCGTTGGCCGCGTTCTCCGTACATGAGCAAGAGCGCGCGATGGACCCGTTCGCTTTCCGGATGCGAGATTGAAAATTCCTTGGCCGACTCGAGTGCGTCGCTGGTTCGACCTGCACTTCGAAGCGCGTCGACATACGCGAGCAAGACTTGCTCGCTTTCGGGCAGTGATGTGCGGAGACTCTGTTGGACTTCTATATCGGACGGCTGATCTCCGAGTTGGGCTCCCAGGAGGATGGCTAGCGGCAACACGAGCCACAACCAAACAGCGAATGTACGCACACGCGCCACTAGCCGAGGCCTCTACTAGGAGAGGTCGCGACGACGTAGTCGTCGACGCCCAGTGTTTGACGCGTGGACTTCTCCCGAAGGTTCCAGATGAAGCTGTCGGTGTAGAAATGCATGAGTGTCGAGACGAGCACTGCAACGGCGAGGAGCTGCAGCGCGGGCCCGTTCAGTATGGCCTCGTTTCCACGAAAGAAGACACCATACGCCACGGTGAGACCGATGTAGAACACGACGCTGCCAAACGTCTTTCGGAAGATTCCGCCAAGGGGTGATGTGTCTCCCTTGACGCCTTCTTGCTCAGAGTGTTTGAAGGTCCAGACGAAGGCGAGATAGTGAATGTCATGAAGAAGTTCGAAGAGTGCGACGCCGATGATGACGTTCTGTATTGGGATATTGGCGTACCACCAGAAGGCGATGCTTCCGGCGAGGAGAGCGACCTTGGTGATGCTCTGGGGCCGCTGGGACTCGTAGGATTCCACTGCGTGGAGAATCCAGGCGCCAGTGACGGCGGAAGTCACAACTATCGAGCAAAGCTGCAGTGCGAAGATGAGATCGGGACTCGCCGTCGGAAGACCACACTTGTAGAGCTCTTTCAGGGCGACAGAGAGGCGTCCCGGAGAGAGCAGCAGAACAAGCGCAAACCAACTGGCGCACACCATCTTGTCGAGCAGCGCGGTTCGAGGCAACAGGTGTCCTGCCTTCGCGTCATAGACGCGGCCCATTCCGTACACCTGTGCGCTCGCGTGCCAAACTCCCCACATCAGAACGATGAAGGAGAGGCCGTCGAGGTTGCCAAACACGAACGTCGAGCAGAGAATCGCGAAGGCAAGCGGTGCAAACACTAATCGTGGCCACTGTCGGAGAAACAACTCTCTATCGCCATAGGCTCGGAGGAAGCCTGGAAAGTGGTGCGCGACGGCGCCTACGGTACCGGCCACGACGATGACCATTTCAGCGCCATGACGGGTGGCAAGTTCTGCCGCGAGAAGCAGAATCAACGGCGATCCCAGGAAAAAAACGAAATCCCAGCGCGCGCCAATGAGCCACCACGCGCGACGGCTGGCGTCGGGAAGTGCACTGAAATCAAACTGCTCGTGTACAGCGCTCACTGCCTCATCCTCTGCTGCAACGACCTTGCAAGAAACTCGACCACAGCTCTTGTAAACGCATCGTTCTGGTCGCCTGAAACCATGTGCCCGGCATCGTCAATATCGATGCACTGAGCGTGAGGGACTGCCTCGAGAAGGGCGTCGGCACCTTCGCGACTCACCACATCGCTCTCCGCCCCTCGCACCAATAGGGTGGGCACCTTGATTCGGCGAGCGCCGGCGAGCAAGCCCTCCTCCATGGCTTGTCTCGAGGGCCCGAGACGCTCAATGCCATTACCACCCGCCTGAAATTTCGAGGTCAGGAAGCGAACGTCCCAACGCCAATGCCACCGGCCGTCGGGCGTGCGGCGAAGGGTGCGTTCGAGACCACTCAAATCAGACGGACGCGGCTTGTTGGGGCGGTAGGCCGCGATTGCGTCGGCTGCGTCGGTCAATGTGGCAAATCCGTCGGGGTAGCCGAGCATGAATTTGATGATGCGCTCGACGCCAACCGGCTCCATTCTGGGTGCGATATCGACGAGCACCACCTCGGAATACGGTTGCGTCACCGACAGTCGCAGCGACGCCAAGGCCATCATCCCCCCGAGAGAGGCCCCTACGACTGCAGGGCGCTCTCCCAATTGGCCGACGACCGCGTGGAGGTCAGCCGCGAAATGATCGGGGCCGTAATCGCCGTTCTCTGGCCAGTCGCTGTCGCCATGCCCTCTGAGGTCGAGCGCAATGGCCCGCCAGCCCTCGTTCGCAAGCGCTGTTGCCGTGTGTGCCCAGGCGTGGCGGGTCTGTCCGCCGCCGTGCAATAGAAGCACGGGAGGGCCGCTCTCCGGCCCTCGCACATCAGCGGCCAGCTCGACTCCGGCCCCTCGAAGTCGAATCGTCGAGACGCCACCGCCCGCGGACCCAAGGCTTCCTTGATTCGGCGAGAGTCGAGACAGGCTCATGGTTCTAGGCCTCAAACCGTAGGGGAAGGGTCTTGGGGCCCCTAAGAATGAGCGAGTCAATCCATTCAACGTTGGCACTGGTCCTCTCGAGGTTGCGACAACGGCGGAATAGCTCCTCGAGCGCGACGCGCGCTTCGAGGCGGGCAAGAGAAGCCCCGAGGCAGAAATGAATCCCGAAGCCAAAGCCGACGTGGCCCTTCGGATTTCTTGTTACGTCGAAGCTTGAAGCGTCGGGAAGCCATTCCTCGTCTCGGTTCGCCGACCCGAGAAGCACCATCACCATCTTGCCCTTCGGAATCGTGACCCCCGCCAACTCAGTGTCCTCGAGGGTTTGTCGAAACAGGGCTTGCACGGGAGAGTCGTAACGCACCACCTCCTCCACTAGCCCTTCGATGAGCTCCGGCCGTTTCACAACCTTCGAGAGCTCGGCGGGATGCTCGGTCAGCGCGAGGAGCGCGTTTCCCAGAAGATTGGTCGTCGTCTCGTTTCCAGCTACGAGCAGAAGAACCGAGAATGCAAGCACTTCGCCCTCTGTAAGCGTGCCTTCTCCCTGTTCAGCGCGAATCAAAGTAGAAATCAGGTCATCGGTCGGCCTCTTGCGACGCTCGGCAATCGCTCCGGCAAAGAAATCGACGAACTCCTCCCGGACCCGAACGGCGTGCTCGCGGTCTGTTGGTTGATTCACCCCCGTTACGCTCGTGATGATGGCGTCTGACCACCGCTTGAAGTCATGGAGGCGCTCGGCGGGGACTCCGAGAAGCTCTGCAATCACTCTCACCGGGAGCGGCATCGATAGGTCGGCGACCAAATCCATCTCGCCATTCTTGGCGACCGCTGAGAGGCATTCGACCGCAATCTTTCGTATGCGCGGCTCAAGCGCTCCAATGCGCCGCGGCGTGAAGCCGCGATTCACGACAGCTCGCAGCCGGTCGTGAATCGGGGGGTCCGAAGCGATGAGATTGTCGGATTCGGTGAGAACGCTCGTACGGCCTGCAACCGAACCGTTCGTCATGCCGGTCTGACCGGTCATCATTGCTTTCATGCCTTGCGAGGAGTAGACCTCGGGCGTCTTCAAGATGTGGAGCACCTCGCGGTACCGACTGACCGCGAACACGCCGAATGGTTGAATTTCATATACCGGCGCCTCCTTTCGTAGAAGTGCGTAGCCGGGGTACGGGTTCGCGCGTGACTCGGGGGCGAGCGGGTTGTAGTCCATGAATTCAGTCCCTTTGTCTTGTGCCTGTGGCGAGATACCGTGGCGAGACGAACGGGATATCCGTCGCTAATCTTGTGAAAGAGTCGTTGCTGAGACCTCACGCAAATTCGGTCTTCGGCGACGAAGAGACGTAAGGAAATGCGTCAGGGATTGGATGCCTTCGTCGATCAACGAATAGACAACCGGAACGACGACCAACGTAAGCGCTGTCGATGAAATCATTCCGCCGATCGCGAGTACGCCCATAGGGGCTCGATACTCCGACGCATCCGCCTCGGAGAATGCGAGCGGGATCATCCCGAAGACGGTCGACAGCGTCGTCATCAGGACGGGCCGAAGGCGAATCGGCCCAGCTTCGAGCATGGCCTCACGTGCATCCAGTCCACGCTCACGCGCTTGGTTGGCGTGATCGACGATCAGAATTCCGTTCTTCATCACGAGGCCCACGAGTGCGAGAAGTGCAATCTGCCCGAAGATGCTCAAATTCTGTCCGGAGAGTGCGAGCGTGGAAAATGCCCCCACAAACGCAAGTGGCGCGGTTGCCATGATCGATACGGGCTGAAAGAAGTCGTTGAACTGGCTCCCCAAAACCATGTAGAGGGCGAGCACTGCAAGGGCGAAGGCGAATACGATTGCTTGAGCCGTCTCTTGCATCTTCTCGCCCCAGCCGCGGTGGCGGCCGATGACTTCTGGCGGGAGACCGATTTCCGAAACGAATCGGTCGACTTCAGCGACGGCCGTTCCCAAAGCAACGCCGTTCGGATTGTTCGCGAAGATGTCAATCTTCCGGGTACGATTCTCGCGGTCTATTTGGACGGGCCCGGAGCCGACCTCGAGAGATGCAATGCTTGCCAGGTTCGCGAGTGACCCATCTGCGGAACGCACCTGGAGAACGCTCAATTCGGCAAGGTCGTCACGCTGCGCTTCTTCGAGGCGAACGCGAACGTCGTATCGCTCCCCGTCTTCCTCATACGTCGCCGCATCGACACCGCCGACAGTGGCTCGAAGAGTATTGGCAATCGCGCTAAGGAAGACGCCCTGGTCGGCCGCGGCCTGGCGGTCGACGATCGCTTGTATTTCGGGGCGCCCATCCTCATAGCTGGATGTCACGTCGGCAAACGAGGGGCTCGCTCTCATGCGGGCGACGAGGGTGGTGGAAACCTGAGCGAGTTGCTCCAAGTCGGGACCCTCGAGCGCATACTGCATACCGAAACCCGTGAAACTACCCCCTGAAATCACCGAGACTTCGCTGACGATGACGGATTTCGCCTCCGGCACGGCCGACGGGACGACGTTGCGCGCAATGTCCATGACCTCGAGCATGGGTCGCTCGCGCTCGGCCTTGGGTGTCAACGCCACGTAGAGGACAATCTCGTTGACGCGTCCCTGGCTCCCAGAACCAATCGTAGAAAAGACGGCTGCGACCTCGTCGATGGAGGCGAGTGCGTCCCGCGCTCGCTTCGCGGTGAGTTTCGTTGTCTCAATGCCGGTTCCAAGCGGAAGTTCGATGTGGGTCTCGAATTCCGATCGGTCTGCTCTTGGTGAGAATTCAAGAGGAATTGTGCGAGAGATGAATCCCGCGGCAATCACCGCGACGAATGCGATCCCAAGAATTAGTCCGCGGTGGCGTAGGGCGGCAGCGAGAAGGCGTTCGTAGCGGGTCTCGAGAAGCGTATACGCCCGCTCGAGCACGACGTAGAGTCGACCATGGGTGGATTCACGACTCATGAGGCGACCGGCGAGGGCCGGCGTGAGTGTGACTGCGATGAAAAGGGACACCGTGACCGCGAACACGACGGTGAGGCCGTATTCGAGGAACATGCGACCGATCATTCCCTCCATGAAGGCGATCGGAACGAAGACCGAAGCGATGGCTGCCGTCGCTGCGAATATGGCTGGCCCGACTTCGGCGGTTCCGTGTGCGGCTGCTTCGAGTGGCGACTCCCCTTCTTCAATGCGTCGCTGAATCACTTCGACGACGACGATGGCGTCGTCTATCAAGAGGCCAATCGAGATGGATATGCCAATCAGACTGATGATGTTGAGGGTGAATCCGGCAAGGGAGAAGAAAAAGAAGGTTGCGACGATGGAGGTCGGAATCGCCATCGCAACGAGGAGTGCCGTTCGAAAGTTGCGCAAGAAAAGCAAAGTGACGGCGACAGCGAGAAACCCGCCAACCCACATGTCCATAAACGTCTCGTGAACCGAGGATTCGATGAAGCGGGAGGAGTCGCGTGCGGCAAGAATCTGGACGCCAGGCGGGGCCTCGGCCGCAAGCCGAGCGAGTTCGGCCTTGACGCGCGTCGCGACAGCAACAGTGTTCTCCCCTGATTGCCGGCGGAGCTCGAGTGAAACACCGGGAACGCCGTCGAGTTCAGCGTAGGTGCGTTCGTCCTGCAGTCCATCTTCCACGCGAGCAACGTCCCCAACGAGAGTCGGTGCTCCTTCCCGAAAGGCAATGACGAGGTCCGAAAACTCGTCGACCGATTCCACCTCGCCCTTCGTCTTGAACGAGAATTCGGATGTACGGCCACCGGTCTCGAGGCGGCCGCCTGGAATCTCTGCATGCTCTCTGCGAATGGCCTGGATGACGTCATCCGCGGTGACCTCGTAGGCACGCATCCGGCTCGCGTCGAGCCAAATGCGAATCTCGCGCTCACGACCGCCGACCAAAGTGACGGAACCGACACCACGTAAACGCTGGAGTCTTTCCTTGACCTCGTCCTTGGCAAATCGGGTGAGATCGCGGATGGGGATGTCGCCCGCAATCATGATGGCGAGAATGGGCTGCGAATCCGGATCCACCATCTCCACGATGGAAGGCTCGGTGTCTGGCGGAAGATGCCGCCGCGCCAGCTCGACTTTGGCACGCACCTTTTGAACAGCGGCTTCTGCGTTCATCTCGAGCGCAAATCGAGCGACGATCAGTGAAAGGCCTTCGGAGCTCGTCGAGCTCAGCTGTTCGAGTGAGCCGAGGTTGCTGATTTCCTCCTCGAGCACTTCGGTGACTTCGGTCTCTATCGTGCCGGGCGTCGCCCCTTCGAGGACGGTCGACACCGTTATGATGGGCATTTCGACCTGGGGAAAAAAGTCGACGCCGATTCGGCCCAGCGATATCCAGCCTACTGCGACAAGCGCAGCGGAGGCCATGATGGCTAAAACTGGCCGTCGGACTGAGACGTCAGAAATCCACATGGGTAGTCCGTACTGCGATGGGCGTTCCTTCAACCAGACGAGGCAGGGACGGTCCAGTTAGAACCTGGTCTCCAGCAGCGAGGCCGGAAAGAACCTCGAAGCGACCTGCGTCGAGGTCCCGGACTTCGACAGGCCGTTTCGTCGCCGTCGCATTTTCAGACTTGAACACATAACGGCCACCATTGCTTCCTAGAACAGCGCGCCGCTCAATGACGAGCGCTTGGCGCCCTTCAGGACGGAGCTCCGCGCGGACGAAGAGCCCTGGCTTCACCGCCAGGTCATCGTTCTTGATGGGGATGCGGACTTCGAATGCACGGCTCGCCAGGTCTATCCGGTCGTTCAGGATGAGAACCTCGCCTTCGTAAGGCTTTGGGAGGCCGTCGATGTGGAGCGTGGCGCGAGTTCCGAGCTTGATGCTGGCAAGGTGTAGAGCTGGAACCTGGACGATGGCGGCGACGACGTCGATTTTCATGAGCTGAACGACGTGTGAATTGCTGCTCAGCATCGTCCGCATCATCACGCCCTCGTCGACAAGACGTGCGGTGACTACCCCTGCATACGGGGCAACAACAAGCGTGTCGGCGAGGTTCTGCTTGGCGCTGTCGAGTGCGTTCTGCGCTGCGCCGAGACGGGCGGCGGCAATTTCATCATTCGTGCGAACGCCGTCGAGCTGCTCGCTCGAGGCAACTCCCTCAGTCGCAAGCTTTTCGACACGTTTCCAGTCTCGCGAGGCCTTCTCGGCCTCGGCCCGCGCGAGGCGAAAGGCGTGTTTAGCCTCATCGACGCGAATGCGATGGTCGATGTCGCGCGTACGAAAAAGGGGGGCGCCGGCTTCAACGCGGTCTCCGACGCGCACGTAAATCTCTTCGATGATGCCGTCGACACGAGGTCCGATATTGCTCGTCTTGTGGGCAGCGATGGAACCCGTTCCGATAATAGGCTCAACGATCGTTTCTGCTCGCACTGGCACCACCCAGACATCGACCGCGGGGGCAGCGGATTCTGCCAACTCGGTCGCTTCTCCCCCTTCGCAGCCGACAAGCAGCATGAGGGATAGGGTCAAGAAGCTCCGTGAGTGAGTCTTCACTTTCGCGGCTCGGTGAGGAGCGCCGCAAACAGGGCGCGTACGCGCGGGGCGTAATCGTTGAGCGATTTACCACCAGACTCTTCAACCCAGTGCGCTGCTGTGCTGGTGACTGTACCGACGAGCGCGAGCGCAAAAGTCTCCGGGTCGAACTCTCCGAGTCTTCCGGCTTTCTTGGCATCCGTCGCGATTTCGATGAGCCATGCGCGAAAAGCCTGGAAGACCTCGAGGGACTCGTCGCCGAGTGCTTGTCGGACACGCCACGGAAGCCCGTGCGTCGTGCGGCCATAGATTTGAAGTAGGCCTTTGTGCTCGTCGAAGCACGCGAAGAGCGCGTCGATCAGTCGAAGCAGTTTCTCGCCGGGTTCGGGAATGGGGTCGACGACATCTCGCACGCGGTCGCGAATCGTTGCGACAGCGGCATGGATAACGGCCTCGTAGAGCTCTTCTTTTCCTTTGAATAGGCCGTAGACCGAATTCAGTGAGACCTCAGCCGCGTTCGCTATCTCAGCGACCTGTGCGCCTTGGAATCCTTTTTCCGCGAACACAGCAGCTGCGGCCTCAAGGACGTCCTGTCGACGAAAGGCGACTTCACGCTCTCGACGTTCGTCGCGAATCGATTTTTTGGGAATAGCCATTTGTTCCTACCAAATTGCGGATACAGGCTAGATAATATTGGTTCTTTTTTCAAGAGGCTGGAATCCTGACCGGGCTTGGTGCGCGTCATCAGAGGTAACACGCGGATTGATAAAGGCTTCTCGCCCCGGCCCGTCGTTCGATTGATCGTGTACAAAAATTACGATCTTTGACGTAACCGGTCGCCGAACGACGCTCTTCCGTTCAATCTCCTGATCTCGTTGGTCTCCCTGCTTCATCGAGGAGGGAAGCGATGCAATCGCTGTCGGATGGCCGGATTCGCCGCACGCCGTCGGAGTGGCGACAGATCGTGGGAAGGTTCGAGTCGAGGAACCTCTCGGAGGCCGCCTCCTGCCACAGGGTGGAATTCTCCGTGAGCTTTCGGATGTGGCGGGCACGCCTGGCGGGGGACGTTGCCTTCCGGCGGGGTTCAGGCAACCCGCAAGCCGCGGCCGAACCCTTTCACGGAGGCGACGCGGCACGCGCTCAAGCTGCGTGCCAGCCTCGAGGCGTTCCGGTCCGATCCCGACGTCCCGATCGACACGAACCATCTGGAGCGAGGCCTACGGCCGATCCCGGTGGGCGGGAAGGCCTGGCGGTTCTGCTCGACCGAGGTCGAGGCGGAGAAGGTCAGGGATCATCCAGAGCTTGGTCACGACGTGCGTGCTGCACGGCGTCGATCCGTACAGGTACCTGGTCGACGTACTTCAGCGCGTGCGACCCATCCGCAGCGCGACTTCGCCGATCTCACGCCGTGTCTCTGGAAGGAGGAGACGTTCACGGGTCAGGCGCTCCCTTCATCCACGCTCGCGAGCTGAAATCCGGAGCGGCGCAAGACGTCGCTCGACGACTGCTTACCTCTAAAGACCCGTGAGCCCGCTGCAGATTGCGACGGATTCGTCTAGCAGGTTCCGGGCAGACCCCGTGGACGCGTGGCGGGAAGGTGGAACACGGTTGGTCATCGGGGTTGGAGATACTTGAAAGCGAGC
>Ga0075163_10009683_pt1 | contig 12638 bp, 11 predicted proteins | sample JI1023141ADNA_FD_71478 | JGI IMG/M metagenome (GOLD analysis project Ga0075163, IMG submission 71478) | Wastewater effluent complex algal communities from Wisconsin, to seasonally profile nutrient transformation and Carbon sequestration -... | ecosystem: Engineered > WWTP > Effluent > Algae...
GTGAGGGAGGTCGAATTCGACGACGAGGAGCAGGCTTGTTTCGTCGCCCTCGGCCTCGGGCCGCGCGTGGAGGTGCTCGGCCCGCCTGGATTGCGCGATCGGGTGAGGCGGGATCTCGAGGCGGCATTCAACGCCGTGAGGCCTCGAGGCTTGAAGAAGGGTCTCGCCGGATCACTCCGGGATTCGTGAGGCATGACTCGCGGCCAGCATCCAGGCGCCGTCCTTCAGAACCAGGGTGTCGGTGAACTGGAAGTCGGCCTCAAACGGCTGGCCTCCCGAGACGCCCTTGACCGAAGTGATCCCGTTGACGAGCGCCGTATGGCCGTAGAAGCGTACGCTCATCGTGTGGTTTCGGAAGATCTCGTAGCGAGGTTCGCGCGCTCGGACCTCGGCCAGATTCGCTTCACGGTCGGTCACCCGACCCGATGAATCCGTGAGGGTGAAACCCGGGGCCAGGAAACCCTCGAGATAGCGGGCATCGCCGTCCCGAAACGCGTCACAGGCGCGATGAAGGGCGACAAGAACCCTCGCTTCGTCCGCGGGCTGACTCTGAAGCAGGGGGAGGGCCGCGAGCAGCATCAGCAAGAGGTGACCCATCTACTTGCGCGCCTCGGCGATGTCGACACTCCACACGAACGTGTCCCAACGCAAGCGAAGTTCGCAACGGCCGCCCTCGCTCGCGACCTCGATGACAAAGGACTCAACGGGCGTTTGGGATGTCGCTACCGCAAGGGGAACGCGAACGAGGTCCTGCGCCGCCTTGTACGCGGTGCCCCACTGGCCGGTCTCGCGATTCACAATCAACTGGACGCCCGCGGCGCTGGCCTGGGTCCAAAGGCTGTACTTTCCCGCAGGGATCAAGGCGTCGCCCAGTAGCAGGTCCCGATTCGTCTCCAGAGTTGTGGCCTCGTTAGCACCCGTGCGCCACACCGCCCCCGACTCGACGAGGGCCTTCATGACGCCCGTTCTTCCGCGCAGCCGGGGGCTTCCGTACTTCAGCACAATCGAGGCGTCGTCCACCTTCGCACGTGTCTCTACGTTCGGCGACGCGACGCCAAGGCCCCGGCCCGCGCGATCGAGGGCCAGGAACTCCTTCTCAAACCTGTTGATGTCCGCGAACTCAACCCTTTCAATCCTAGTGGGCTCCGTAGTCGCGGTGGCGTCCGCGGCGACGATCCGGCCCGCATCGTCGAGCGTCAGACCGATCCACGCCATCTTGAAATAGTCGACCGCGGCGCGGTTCGCCGAGGCGCGCTTGAAAAGCCTGGTCGTGGGCTTTCCGTTGCCCGCGCCGAAGGCTTCGATGTGGATGGGCTCGTTGCTGACTTTCACGTTCGCGAGCAGATGCTCGTACATCGCGAGTGAGTCATAGAGCCCGTGAGACGAGCCGTAGCCGCCGCGAAACACGACGTTCGGCGCCCCGCTCACCGGCCGGCTGCCGGCCTGCCGCTCTCCCCGGGAAATCGATGTGAGCGTCATTGAATCGCGGCCGAACTCCATGATCAGCCGCCTCGGGTCGTCGACGCCAGGCGCACCGAGGGGCTTGATCGTGAACTCGGATCGTTTCACCGAGCCGTCGTTCGCGAATGAAAGATCGTAGTGATACCGGGTGGTGCCGGGCACTCGCAGGACGATGTCCCCCTGGAGGCGGCGGCTCGTGCGCGTGTACGACTCGACCGCCACCACGTCATTGCCGAGTCTGGCAACGAAGCTTCCACGGACGACGGCGTCTTCATCCTCCGGGGGCGTGAGGGCCGCAATAACGGCGGCGACGACGAGGACGGAGAGATTCATTCGCGGATCGAGCTGAAGACGCCGTCCGTCTCCTTGCGACTCGCGTGGCACGCGGCGCACGCCCGGGCGCCCTCGATGGAGAGTGTGCCCGCCCGACCAGCCTTCGGGGTGAACTCCTCGAAACCCCAGCCGGATGTGTCTTTGAACCGCGTCGCGTCCTTCACCATCACGTCGATGTGGCGTCGCGCGCCTTCTCGCGTGGCGAAATCTTCGCCGGTGTGGAACTCCAGCAGGTCGAAGACAAGGACCGAACCGTCCTCGAACGTTCCTTCCGCGAAGCCCTTGACCGCGGTGGGATTCGCATAGATGTGGTGAATCCCGCCGAACTTCGCGAACGCCTTGTTCCCTTCGTTGACGGTGGCGCTCTTGACGTGAAACCAGGTTCGATATCCATCGGGGAAAGGAACGCGGGAGGAGTCGGTGGAACCGTGACACAGGGCGGCGATCGTCACGAGCGCTCCAAACGCGAGGACCCGAGCGGGCGTCAGGGATGAGGTCATTGGGTGAGCTCCGAGATTGAATCCGCGCGGCGCCGAGCCGCCTCGCGAATGACGAAGCCGGTCGGGAGTCCCACGCAGAAGATGTGGGTCAGGATGCCGTCTATGAGGACACCGGGCGGATGTTTGACCGGGCCGATAGCGGAAAGGGGGAAGACGACGAACTGCATGAAGAAGTAAACGGCGATCCCGTAGGCGGCCCCGAAGGCCAGCGCGTGGGTGACGAGCGGCCGCAGATGACGGCTCGCAAGGTAGTAGGTGGCGAAGACGGTGAACGCGATGAAGAAGTGGAAACCAAGGCCCAGAAGCGCCGTGGCGTACCCTCCCTGAAACGCTTCCCGGCCGAGCGCGCCGCTCGCGATGCCCTGAAGGAGTCGCACCGGCGAGGCGCCGCGGAACATCGCGAACAGGATGGGCTTGACAATATCCAGCACACCCACGGCAAGGCCTCCATAGAGGATCGTGCGGGCGGGCGTCACAACGCACCGAGGCCCAGAGGCGTGAGGGGAGGCTGCACGGGCGACTGCGCCTGAGCGAGCGCGCGGCGAGCGGCCGACCGGTCGGCGGGTGGCCGGAGCTCCAGGCGCTGCATCTTCTGGGAGAGGGTTGTCGGCTGGAGGCCGAGGGCGGACGCCGCCTTGCGCTGGTTCCAGTCGCTGGCGATCAGGACGCTGTGGATGAGCGTCCGCTCCACCGAGAGGAGCGTGGTCCTTAGGTTGACCTTGGGGGTAAGGCAAGGAGTGGAGGTGATGTTCATGGTGTCGTTGTCGTCCGCAGGCGAGGGTTCTTTGGGAGTTTGGGAAGAAATGCGGCGCGACAGACTGCGAGACTGTCTGTCGCGCCGCTCGGACGGCGAACGCCTCGGGGCTCTTAGAAGCTGATCCGGGCGCCGATGCGGACGATCCGCGGAGAGACGATGTCGTCCACGCGGTCGAACGAAGCCGAGGTCGCCTGACGGAAGACCCCGAGAACCACGCCGTTATTGAGAGCGTTGAACAGCTCGATGGACGGGGTGATGGTGACCGAGCCGATCTTCGTGTTGCGCGCAAGGCGCAGGTCCAGGTTCGTCAGGGTCGGGTAGCGCAGCGCGTCCACCGCTCCTGCGGCCAGGGCGTTCTGCGTGCCGTCGCTTCCAGCGCCGACCCGGAGGATCACCGGGAGCAGGCCACCCTGTCGGCCGAAGAACGAGGCCGACAGGTCGAAGCTCGAGGGAAGTTCGACGCCCGCGGACGCGAAGACCTGCCACTTGAAGGAAGAGTAGAACGCCGCTCGACCCGACCCGCCGCCCTGCACCGAAACCTGGCCGCCGTCCTCGAGCGGGGCAACGTCGGTACGGGTAGGGCTTCCGGTCGCACTCACCGGCTGACCGTCGAAATGCTCGGTCCAGTCGTTGAGCGACAGGGCCACGCGCCCGCGCCACCGGTGCGACATCCGCTTGTTGAGTGTGAACTCGAGGCCCTTGAACTGCGTCGAGTAGCCATCGCGATTCGTGCGGTACCGGCCGGAGCCGCCTGCGCTCACGAGGGCCGGGCTCGGCGAGAACGTCTGGGCGGTGTAGGTGGCGCCGCCCCGAGTCGCCGAAACCGGTGCGTTGGCGGTGTAGGCCGAGCCCGGGATGATGGCGCAGTTCACGCCGGTGGGGCACGGAGCGGCCAGGCGAGGCAGGTACTCCCAATCCGTGGTCTTGCGGTAGGTGAAGGCGGCGCCGATCGCGAAGTTCGACGCCAGTTCGTGGTCGATGCCGAGCACGAGTTCGTTGTCCTTCTTCGACTTGAGATCGGGGTCGATCTTGTTGGGCGTGCTGCCGACCGCGCCCGGGTTGTTCGGGTCGACGTTGCCCGAAGCCACGAAGTTGGAGAGCAGGACCTCGCCGGGCTGGACGAACTTGTCGCCGTTCAGGTCGTTCCAGCCGTACTGGAGGTTGCTGACCGCGACCGGGTTCAAGGTGGTGACATTGCCGTAGGACAACTGGCTGGCATAGCGGGCGAGGGAGAGACGCATCACGGTTTTCCGCGACTCGCTGAACGCATAGCTCATGCCGACCCGGGGCGAGATGTCCGACCAGGAGATCTGATCTTCATCGCTGCCCGCGAATTTCAGAGCCGGAAGCAGCGCGGGGAACGACTTGTTGGCCGGAGCTTCCGAGGGGAGGTTCTTCGCGGTCTGCTTGTCGAATCGAGCGCCGATGTTGAAGGTCAACCGGTCCTTCGTGAAGACGTCGCCCAGATAAGCCGAGGCGTACTTGCCTCCGTACTGGACGATGCCGTCGCGGAAGACCGCAGCCACGTTCGCGCCACCGCCGGTGTTGGGGCCGTTGTAGGAAAGGCCCACGAGTCCGTTGCCGTTGTAGCGGGTCGAGGAGTTCGTCACCACGTCGCGGTAGGCGAAGCCGAACTTGAGCTCGTGGTTCCCGCCCATGCCCGACTTGAAGTAGTTGCCGTCGACGTTGAACGTCTTCTGCGGACGGATGCCGAGAAAGTCGATGAAGGTCCCGTCGATGGTGCCGTTCGAGTCATCGTAGGTGAAGCTCTTCGTCTTGTCTCCGCGCGCGATCAGGCCGAACCCGGTGTCGTAATAGGCCGCCTTCGCCGACATGAAGAAGTTGGGCGAGAAGGTGTGGTTGATTTCGAGCTTCGACAGGCCGACAGGAAGGCCGCCCTCGGTATCCGCGTTGTCCTGATCCCACAGGATGCCGTCAGCCTCGGTGTAGCCGGTGCCCGGGCTCCGCCCGAATTTCTGCTTGCTGCCCAGGAAGTAGAACGCCGACACCATGGTGTTGCTCCCCGCCTGCCAGTTGAGCTTGAAGTTGTAGGAGGGAAGCACGGTGTCGTCGGGACTGCCGGCGATGCCGCAGAGCTTGATGTCCTGCTTGCCGTACGTGCCATAGAACCAGAGCTTGTCCTTCACGATCGGCCCGCCGATATCGAAGCCGTAATCCTTGATGGAGTCGATGTAGTTCGCTTTGTCGCGCTCGCCCGACCCGGCGTTGCAGTGGTCGACGCCGCCTTTCAGGCGGTTCGGGTTTCCGAGGAGGATGCGGCTCTTCGCGTCCTGGATGTTGCTCGACTCCCATCTCTCATCGGTGGCGAGGAAACGGGCGCCGCCGTGGAAGGTGTTAGTTCCGCGCTTCGTGACCAGGTTGATGCCGAAACCTCCGGTGGCCATGTTGAGGTCACCCCCGCCGGTTGAGACATTGATCTCCTGGAAGGCATCGAAGTCGAAGTAGGTGGGGGAGGCGCCGGTGGCCGACATGTCGGTGATCACGAGACCGTCGAGCGAGAACACCCGGTCGCCGGCCATCGAGCCCTTGCCCGCCACCGCCGCCTGCTGCCCGTTTTCGTTGCCGGCGATGTTCACCCGGTCGATGAGTGCGCCCGGCACCTGATTCATGATTCCCCAGGGATCGCGCGAGTTGGGCGTGTCCTTGAGGTCGGAGGTGCTGAGGGTGGTGCTGGTGCCGCGCTTCTTGATGTCGACGAGAGCTGCCTCCGCCGTGACTTCGATGGTGTCCGACATCGTCCCGACGGCGAGACTGACCGACACCTGTGAGCTCGATCCGGTGACGATGGTGACCTTGCGGTTCACGGTCCCGAATCCCTGCATCGAGATGCTGACCGTGTAGTCGCCGTAGTCGAGGTTCAGGAAGCGGAACGCGCCATCCGTCCCCGTGACCGTGCTGCGGGTGCCCGCTTCGCCCGAGATGGTGACGGATGCCCCGGGAAGAACGCCCCCGGAGGTGTCGGTCACATTTCCAAATACGTTGCCGGTTGCCGTCTGGGCAAAGGCATACGAGCCGGCCATCAACAGGATGGCTGCGCTCAGAGAGAACAACTTCTTCAACATTGTGCTTGCTTTCTTCCTCTGAGGGTCGAGGCGTGGTGAGCGCCGGATTGACGGCGCGGATATGTTTGAGGGGCCGGATCAGACGCCGTCGCGGCGTCCAACCCATTCCAGTAACGCCACGCTAGGAGTTCCCGAGTGGTCTGAAAATAGCCACTCGCGTCGCGACTTTTATGACCACTCGTCTAAGCTGCCGTTCCATGTCCGCGCGTCCTTCGCCTGGCCTGCCCGCGATCGTGCTCGACCGAAAGGGGGCGACGCCGCTGTATCGGCAGATCTACGAGAGTTACCGGACCGCGATCCTCGACCGGAGGCTCCGCGCGGGCCAGCGCATGCCCTCGACCCGGGCGCTCGCCGACGAGTTGGGGCTGTCGCGCATTCCCGTCCTCAACGCCTTCGAGCAACTCATCGCGGAAGGGTACCTGGAGGCGAGAACCGGTGCGGGCACGTATGTCTCCGAATCGCTGCCGCTCCGAGAACGCGCCGAGATTCCCCGTCGGGGCGCCGACCATACGGTCGGTGCGACCGTGAAGAACCGCCACGTCGCGCGTGTGGTCGAGGTGCTACCCGCCTCTCAACCGTGGCTTCGCGGTGTCGGCGCCTTCGCCATCGGCCATGCCGCCATTGACCACTTTCCCTACGCTGCATGGAGCCGCCTTCTTTCGAGGCACGCCCACCGCCTGACCGCGAGGCAGCTTCGCTACGGGCCCGTTCTTGGCTACGAGCCGTTCCGCGAGGCCGTCGCCGCCTACCTCCGAACCACGCGGGCCATGCACTGCGAGGCCAGCCAGATCATGGTGGTGAGCGGCTCGCAGCAGGCGCTCACGATCTGTGCGCACGCGCTGATCGATCCTCGGGATGAGGTCTGGACCGAGGACCCGGGGTACCACGGCGCCCGTTCCGCGCTTGACCTCGTTGGCGCGAAGATCGTGCCCGTCCCCGTCGACGAGGAGGGGCTTGATGTCGCGGCTGGTATCGCGCGAGCGCCTCGTGCTCGCGCTGCTCTCGTGACGCCCTCCCACCAGTATCCCCTTGGGGCCACCATGACCGCATCGCGGCGCCTCCAACTCCTCAACTGGGCGCGTTCGCGCGGCGCCTGGATCATCGAGGACGACTACGACAGCGAGTACCGGTACGAGAGCCTTCCCGTGGGAGCCCTGCAGGGCCTCGACCGAGACGGCCGGGTCCTCTACATCGGCACTTTCAGCAAGGTGTTGTTCCCCTCCCTGCGCCTCGGCTACATCGTGATCCCCAAGGACCTCGTCGAGAAGTTCATGAACGTTCGCCGGGCCATGGACATCTGCCCGCCCACCTTTCTACAGGCGGTCCTCACCGACTTCCTGCGCGAGGGCCATTTCGCCCTGCACATCAGGCGCATGCGCCGCCGTTATCGCGAGCGCCGTAGCGCGCTCGTGGACGCGATTCGGGAAATGCTCGGAGAAGAGTTCGAGATCCTGGGGGAGCAGGCCGGTATGCACCTTGTCGTTTCTCTTCCGGCGGGACTGAACGACAGGGACGTCGCTCGCGCCGCCTCCGAGCGGGAACTTTGGACCATGCCTCTTTCCTGGTGCTACGCGCGACCATCGAAGCGGCAGGGGCTGGTGCTCGGCTATGGCGGCTCGAATGTGGCGCAGATCAGGGCCGGTGTGAAGCGCTTGAGCGAAGTGATCCGCGCCCTGCGCTTAGTGTAGCGCCCCCGGTCAGTGGTGCTCGTGATCGGGCGCGGCTTCGGCCGGCGCGCCCGGGGCGGGTGCAGTGGCGTGGCCTCCGTGGTCGCCGTGGCCCCCTGGAATGGCGCGCGACAGCGTTACCGCGGCCATCAGGATGAGCAGGGCGCCCGCGCTTCGCGTCATCAGCCTCCGCCAGGCCCTGCCATCAGAGAGCGTCGCGAAGTTCGTGAACAACGACGCCATGGCGAGCGCGGGAAGTGATCCAAGCGCCACGCCCACCAGAGTGAGTGCGCCGAGGCCGGGACTGGCGGTCACTGCGGCGGCGGCGAGACCGGCATAGACGAGGGGGCAGGGAAAGAACCCCATGGCAAGACCGACGACCAGAGGAAACCCTGTTGGCCGGGTTTCGAGCAGAGGTCCGAACAGACGGCTCCAGAAGGGGGCGAGAAACGCGCTCAGGGAACTGGCGGAGCGGCGCCCGCGGCCGAGAAGTGTGAGCCCGGCGCTGGCGAGGGCCACGGCCGCCACCACCGTGAGCACCCGGGTGGACCACACGAACCAGGAGGCTCCGGTGAGCGCTGCGCCGAAGAGGCCGGCGAGCGCGCCGAGAAAAGCGTAGGTGGTGCCCTTCCCGAGTTGCAGCAGCAGGAAGTCGCGCAGGGCGCCCGGCCGCTCCCCGCGCGCCGCCACCGTCACCATCAGTCCGCCGCACATGCCGAGGCAATGCGCCGAGGCCGCGAAGGTGAGCGCGGCCGCGATCCAGAGTTCATTCATGGGGAACGCCTCCCTTAAACCAGGCTCTTTCGGTCGAGCCTTTGCGAGTTGAGAACCACCAGCAGACTAGAGACGATCATGGCCAGGGCGCCGAAGAGTGGGTGCAGCATTCCCGAAGCGGCGAGAGCCACCCCGACCAGGTTGTAGAAGAACGCCCAGAAGAGATTCCAGCGCGCGACTCTCAACGTGGCCCGGGACAGCCGCACCAGCCAGGGAAGGCGGGCGAGGTCGCCGCCCAGGATGGTGACATCCGCCAACTCGCGGGCGAGGTCGGTACCGCTCTCGAGGGTGACGCCTACGGCGGCCCGTGACAGCGCCGGCGCGTCGTTGATGCCGTCACCCACCATGATGGCCATGGCGCCGCGGTGTGGGCCCAGAGCGAGCCGAGCCACTTTCTCTTCGGGACTGAGCCCGCCGACTCCGCCGATGTCGCCGAGTTCTCGGGCCATCCGCTCCACCACGACGGGGTTGTCGCCGGAGAGGATCTCCGGGGTGAGGCCGAGGGACCGCAGCTCGCTCACCGCGCTCGCGGCGGAAACGCGCGGCGTGTCCTGCAGGACGAATCGCGCCAGGGGCTTGCCATCGAGGGTGACATGAACCTGCGTGCCCTCTGATTCTTCGATTGCCTGAAGCGAAGGTAGGCCCACGAAGGCCGCGCTGCCCACGCGCACCACGACGCCTTTCGAAAGGCCCGACGCCCCGCGACCGGGGAAAGCGCGGAAGCCCGTGACTTCCGCGGGAGTCACGCCCTTCTCCATGGCGAAGCGGACAATGGCCCGCGCCACCGGATGCTCCGAATGCCGCTCGATTCCTGCGGCGAGCGCGAGGGCAGCGTCGTTCGAGGGATCGATGCTCTCGAAGAAAGTCACCCGCGGTTCTCCGCTGGTGAGCGTGCCCGTCTTATCGAAGTAGACGCGGTCGGCTCGGGCCAGGCGCTCGAAGGTCTCGCCGGCGCGCACCAGGATGCCCGCACCCGCGGCGCGTCCCGATGCCGCCACCGCGGCGAGCGGGGTGGCGATTCCGATGGCGCACGGGCAGGCGATGAGGAGAACACAGAGCGCGTTCATGATCCCCGCCGCCACACCCACCGCCAGCGTCCAATACGCGAACGTGCCGAAAGCGACGAGCAGGATCAGAGGAACGAAACGCGCGCTCACCCGATCCACCAGCGCGGCCAGCGGATAACGCCCGAGGCGCGCCTCCTCCACGATGCGCACGATCCGCGCGAGTGTGGTGTCGGCCCCGCGTCGCCGCACTTCCACGATCAGGGCGCCGTCGAGGTTCAGGGTTCCCGCCGAAACGGTATCGCCCTTGTGCCGGTGGGCGGGTGTCGATTCTCCGGTGATCTCCGCCTCCGACACGTCCGCCTCGCCTTCGAGGATCTCGCCGTCCACCGGTATTCGTTCGCCGGGGCGGACCCGCACCCGGCTTCCGATCTCGAGATTCGCCACCGGCACTCGTTCCTCGCCCGCGAGGCCTAGTCGCCACGCTTCGACGGGCATGCGACGCGCCACGTTGCCGAGAGCGTCGGTGGTGCGCGCTCTGGTCGCGGCTTCGAGGTATCGGCCGATGGTCATGAAGAGCAGAATGCCGGTGGCGGTGTCGAGGTAGACCGGCCCCGATCCCGTGACCACCGACCACGCCGAAATCAGATACGCGGCGCTCACGCCGAGAACGATCAGCACATCGGTGTCGAGAAGCAGGAGCCGGCCCCGGCTCAATCCCCGTGAAACGAAGGGCGCGCCCAGGAGGAAGATCGACGGTGTGGCCAGACCGAGCAGGGCCCAGCGGACCCAGGCTTCGCCGGCCAGCCGATCGGCTTCGCGACCGCCGGTGTAGAGGACGAAGCTCAGCATCATCACGTTCATCGAGAAGAACGCGCCCAGGCCGAGGGCCATCAGCATGCCTGCGGCCGCGCTGTCTCCGGCCAGGCCGCCGGTGATCCGATGGGCGAGCGCGCATCCGCCGCAGCAGTAGACGGGCGCGTCGTCGCCCGCCGATGGGCCACCAGCTACCGGGAGCGAGCAGTGCGCGCAGAGGCGGTTGGCTCGGGGACTCTCCGCGGAGCGGGCGCTCGCGAGGGGCAGAGCCTCAGCCGTTGCGTTCACGGGTTTCGGGTAGCGACGGGCTTGCCGGTTTCGAGGTCGAGGAGAACGGGGTTCGCCTCCTCCGCCAGATGCCACGCGGCGCCCATGATCAGGAAGAACAAAACCATGGTGGCGAAGAGGATGACCTGGATCAGGCGCCCTTCGCCGGGTGCGAAGGACGAGCGGGGAGTGGTCATGATGTTTTCCGTGCGGTGCGCGAGAAGAACGAGGCGGGGAATCGCCGCGGTTCGGCTCCGCCTTCGATCACCCATGAGAAGGGTGTCGCTCCCGGCGGGGCATCCGCTCGAGGAATCCGCACCACCAGAGTGAATCGCTTCTCTTCGCCCGGAGCAAGTCGTGCATCCTCGAGGCCCTTCAGCTGCGCCGACGCGGGCAGGCCAAGGACGCTCCCTTTGAGTTCAACGGACTGACGCGTGTGGTTGGCGGCGCGCAAGAGATAGCGCGATTCGATGGCCTCGTCCGCGGCGGCTCCCGCATTCGTGGCGAGAGTGGCCGCCTGGTCCATATAGTCTGGGGAGAGGCGCAAGGTGACTCCGTCGCGTCGCACGATCGCCACGATCAGGGCGATGGCGAAACCGAGGGTGGCCACACTCACCAGGATGCGTTTGGGATCCCAGCGCCTCAGGCTGAACCCTCCAAAGTCGAAGGCCAGAACCGAGGGCCGGGGTTGCTTCAATCGTCCCAGCACATCCTCGCAGGCATCGACGCAGGAACCGCATCGGGTGCACTCAATCTGAAACGAGCCCTGGCGGATGTCGATGCCCATGGGGCAGACTCGATGGCAGGCGCCGCAGTCGATGCACGTGCCGAGTTGAGGATCCAGCTTTACGTGCAGGCTGCGGCCGTCCTCGATGACGCCCTGAAGCAGACCGTAAGGGCAGGCGGTCTGGCAGAACTTCTCGCGGACGAAGACGAAGTCGAGAAAGGCGATCAGGGAGAAAGTCGCTCCCAGCAGACCGATCCAGGGACCGACATCGAGCCGCATCAGTCGGTTCGCCACCTCGGGCAAAGGCGCGAAGTAGGCCATGAACAGGAGGGAGGACACCACGGACATGGCTGCGATCAGCGCGAGGGAAATCGCACGAGCCACCCTGGGCCTGGTCTTGAGCGCGAACGGCCGGCTCAGGCGTTTAGCCAGAGCCTCGATGTCGTGAGCCAGTTCCGTGAACACCATCTGCGGGCAGGCGTAGGCGCAATACACGCGGCCGAACACCACCGACATGGCCCCGATCACCCACATCGCGAACATCAGGAAGAGCCAGACGAGGGCCCATTCGTCGAGGCCGATCTCCTGACGAAGGATCAGCAGGCGCGAGGTCTGGAAGTCGAAGCGGAGGAGATCGAACAGGGGCAGGACCGCGAAGGTCCCGAGGAACAGGAACTGGATACGACGACGTTGCTTCGAATAGTGACCCGTCCAGTGGGGGAGGATCGCTTTCACGGAACGAGGGCCTCGCGTTGAAGACGCGGATTCGTCTTCGCCTCCGTCGCGAGTTCCCGGTGGAAGACGAACCGCTTCATGGTGAAGGCGTGGGTAGGGCAGCGGGTCGCGCACATCGAACAGCGGATGCAGGCGGTCTCGTCCTTGAGCATCACCGCGCCCATCCGGTTCAACTCGACCGGGGTGTAGGCGGAGAGTTCCTGGGCGGAGATGCCGAGCTGGCGCTGGGCCAGGGCCGCCATCTCCGGGTTCGCGGCCACCTGGGCGAGACCCACCAGATGCAGGCAGTCGTCAGGGCAGACATCGACGCAGCCGTTGCAGGCGATGCACTTCTCGCCCTCGAAGCAGGTCTGCACGTCGCAGCGCAGACAGCGCTCGGCCTGCGACCTTGCTTCCGCCGCGGAGTAGTTCTCTTCCACCAGTTCGTTCCCGGCGCGCGCGATCTCGTCGGCTCGCGGCGCCCTGGAGTTGGGCAAACGACGCATCCTCGTCTCCCACGCTTCGCCCATGGCGT
>Ga0075163_10009684_pt1 | contig 12637 bp, 9 predicted proteins | sample JI1023141ADNA_FD_71478 | JGI IMG/M metagenome (GOLD analysis project Ga0075163, IMG submission 71478) | Wastewater effluent complex algal communities from Wisconsin, to seasonally profile nutrient transformation and Carbon sequestration -... | ecosystem: Engineered > WWTP > Effluent > Algae...
ACCCGGCATGACCCTCAGCCGCATGCGCTCGATCCTCGATGCCCGCGGCATCGAGGGCCTGCTCTGTTTCGGCAGTCCCACGCTCGACGAAGAATGGCCCGCCGAACTCGACCACTACGCCATCGTCTCCCAAGGCCTCAGCATCAAGACGCCCCTCCACCGCGTCGTCAGCCACGTCTACAACGACATGTGGCGCGCCCTCGATAAGGTCCACGCCCTCGGCTACCGCCGCCCCGGTCTCGTCATCGGTCGCTACGAAGAGGAACGCAGCGCCCACGCCTACCTCAGCGTTTACCTCGGCTGGTCCCACCTCGTGCTCGGCTCGCCCGCCGCGATTCCCGTGCTCCAACTCGACCGCGTCGAGGAGCAACCCATCGCCTCGTGGTATGCGCAACACCGCCCCGACGTCCTCCTCTTCGTGCATCACTACGATGCGCTCCCGAGTTTTCAGGCGATTCTCCAACGCCAAAAACTCCGCGCCCCGCGCGACGTCGGCGTTGCCGTCATCAGCCAAAATCTCGCCGGCACCGATTTCTCCGGCCTCCAGGAAAACCAACACCTCATCGGCGCCTGGGCCGTGGAACTCCTCGTCTCGCGCATCATGAACCGCGACTTCGGCATCCCCACCAATCCCCGCATCGAGATGGTCGAACGCCAGTGGATCGACGGCAAAACCCTCCGCGCCCCCGCCCCGAAGTAGGCGACTGCTTGCGGGTGCCCTCCCGGGAGCGCGACCGCCCCCGGTCGCACCTCACCCCCTCTCCAATCTCTCATCTTCCAGCTCCCCTCGCCTTGTCCCCCACCGACCGCTCATCGCCCTGTCTAGCCGCCCTCGCCTCCCTCCGCACCGGCGACCGCGCCCCCCTCGCCGCCTGGCTCCGCTCGCACCTCTTCGATCACGTCCTGCCTTTCTGGACACGCCACGCCGTCGACGACCACGGCGGCCTCTGCACCTGCATCAGCGACCGCGGCGAAATCCTCAACACCGACAAATGGCTCTGGAGCCAGTGGCGCGCCGTCTGGGTTTTCAGCCGACTCTACCGCCTCCACGGCCGCGACCCCGCCCACCTCCGCCTCGCCCGCCACATCGCCGATTTCTGCATCCGTCACGGCTGGCAGGAGTCCACCCAAACCTGGGCCCTCCTCCTCGCCCAAGACGGCCGCGTCCTCCGCGGCTACGAAAGCACCTACGTCGACGCCTTCGCCATCTACGGCCTCACCGAACTCTACCTCGCCACCAGCGATGAATCCGTCGCCGCGCTCGCCCGCCGCACCGCCGACGCCGCCCTCGTCACGCTCCGCTCGCCCTACGACCGCATTCCCCACTTCCCGTATCCGCTTCCTGCCGACGCCCGGCCCCACGGCATCCCGATGATCTGGTCCTTCGGCCTCGCCGAACTCGGCGCCGCGCTGAATGACGAACGCTACCTCCGCGCCGCCGCCGCACTCGCGAACGATGTATTCCGCGACCACTACCGCGCCTCGCGCGATACGTTTCTCGAATTCGTCCGCCTCGACGGCACCGATTTCCCCGCCCCGCAAGGCACCGCCGTCGTCCCCGGCCACGTCATCGAAGACATGTGGTTCCAAGTCCACACCGCCGACCACCTCGCCGCCGCCGGCCTCCCGCCCCTCGCCCAATCATCCGACGCCCTTCTCCGCCATCTCCTCCGCCACCTCGAGCTTGGCTGGGACCGCACCCACGGCGGACTCCTCCTCGCCGTCGACGCCGACCACCGCTCGCCGGTCGGCTGGGCCTACGCCGACACCAAACTTTGGTGGCCCCACACCGAAGCCCTCTACGGCGCCCTGCTCGGCTGGGCCCGCACCCGCGATCCCGCGTTCCTCGACTACTACGAGCGCACGTGGCGCGTCTGCCTCGACCACTACGTCGATTGGACCCACGGCGAATGGCGCCAAAAACTCAGCCGCACCTTTACGCCCATCACCGACACCGTCGCCCTCCCGGTAAAAGATCCTTTCCACCTCCCCCGCAGCATCCTCTTCCAAATCGAACTCCTCGCGAAATCCCCCGCCATTCCGTAGCTGCGAGCGTGAGCAAGCGCCCCCGCACCGCTGTCTCCAAAATTCTCCTACCCCTTAGCTCCGATTCCTCGCTGTTTGCAGCCGGCCGCCGCCAAGCCCCGGGAGCCCCGAAGGGGCGAAAATTCGAAAGCCCTGGGCAACGCCCAGGGAAATATCCACGAGAAAATCAGAGCCCTGAAAGGGCGAGACGTTCGCCTCGCTGAAAGAAGCCAGGAACCCGTTTTCTTCGCCTAATTTCCGACTCGCTCACCTCCCCGTCCCACTCGTCCCGCTGTTCGTCCCGTTCAGCCCATCCTGCCCTCTTCACTTTTCCACACCCACCCACAAAAAACGCCGCCGGAAAATTCCGGCGGCGCTCGTCAAAGGCAGTGGGCGTCGGTCAGCGACCGCGCTCGGCCCGCTTATTTCTTCTTCTTTTCGTCAGGCTTCTTGAACTCCTTGTGGCCTTCCTTCTGGGCCGCACCGAGTTCTTCGCACAATTTCGCGGCAGCGGCATTGTTGCCGGCCTTCAACGCGGCCTCGAGCTTGTCGACCTTCGCGTTAAATTCTTTCATCTTCGCCTGATATTTTTCCTTCTGCTCCGGCTTCCAAGCCGGGGTCAGTTTGGTCGAAGCGGCGGCTTCGGCTTTGATGATGGCGATCGACTTGAGCGACTCCGCGTTCTGCGCGGCATCGGGCACGGACTTCTTCAGTTTACGGAAGGCGCCGCCCATTTTGTCCATGTGGTTGCCCAGTTCGGTCTCGTCTTTGTCGGCGGCATAAGTGGCCGGCACGGAGACCATGGCGCAAGCAAGGGTAAGGAGGAGGATACGGATTTTCATGTTTTTGTTTTGAGGTGCTGTTTGAAGAGCACGGAGAGAAAGGTGACCCACTGCCCCGAGGGCAATCGGATTTCTGCGCCCACTGTCACGCCGCCCACCGATCGGTTCCGCCTCCGCATAAACATTCTTCCGCCCCGTTCCGGCCGTCTCCGCATTCGGAGTTGCCCGCCTCCGCTCCGCCTTCTCACTCGACGCAGCCCTCCCTTCATCATGCCCACCGCCCCCTGCACCCGTCGCGATTTCCTCTCCACTGCCGCCGCCGGCCTCGCCGTCAGCCTGCTCCCTCGCACCGCCCAGGCCGCCTCGTCCGCGACCCGCTGGCCGATCGGCTGCTTCAACCGCCCGTGGACGAAATGGTCCTACGACGACACCCTCGATGCGACCAAGGCCGCCGGATACACCATCACCGGACTCCTCAGCCCCACTAAGGACGACGTCTTCACGAGCGCCAACGCCACGCCCGCCTACCTCGCCGCCCTCAAAGCCAAAATCGCCGCCCGCGGTCTGAAGGTGAACATGACCGCCCTCCGCGTGAAGACCGCACTGCCGCTCTCCGAAGCCATCGCCGACACCCGCCAACAAATCGCCAACGGACACACCATGGGCGTCGAGTTCGCCCTCACCTTCGGCGAAGACAAACCCGAGCGCTACGCCCACTATTTCAAAATCATGGCCGACGCCGCCGCCTTCGCCCAAGAGCGCGGCATCAAGCTCGTCATGAAACCCCACGGCGGCGGCAGCGGCTCCTCGCAGGAGATCGTCACCGCCATCAAGACCGTCGGCCACGCCAACTTCAAAATCTGGTATGACGCCGGCAACATCATCTATTACACCGGCAAAGATCCCGTCGCCGAACTCGAGCCGATTCTCCCCCATGTCACCGGCTTCTGCGCCAAAGACTGCGCCGCGCCGAAGAGCGACGTGATGATCCAATTCGGCACCGGCAAAGTCGATTTCTCCGCCGTCTTCAAGAAACTGAAGTCCGGCGGTTTCAACGGCCCGATCATGGTCGAGTGTTGCAAGATCGGCGCCACCGCCGCCGAAACCATGGCAAACGCCCGCGCCAACCGCGAGTTCCTCGAAAAGGTTCTCGCGTCGGTCTGACCGCAGATTCCGAGGTGGAACGCGTTGACCCCAACGCGCTGTATTTCCGCGAGCCCCACACCCGCCCAGCCTCCGCGCTCAGCTCACGCCGCGCAAAAACTCCACATCCAGCGCGCACGTAGCCCGTTTGCCGCTCTCCGCGATCAGCTCGACGCCCGCCGCACTGTCCTTTCCGGCCGCGACAGCGCGGATGTCCTTTACGCGATCAAAGCCCTTCGGCACCGCCGCGACCGCCATGATGTAGTTCACCGTCGTCGGCTTCTTCGGATTCAGCGCCACCGTCGTCGGGAAGCCCGCGCGCTTCAGCTCATTCGGCTTCGCCGACTCCGCGAGCCCGAGGTGAAAATAACTCGTCGCCTCCTCGATGCCCAACACCGCCGAGTGCCGGCCGTTCCACGGAGCGTAGTGCCGCCCGCTGTTCGACATCCACAGAATCGTGTGCCGCAGCACGCGCGGATCGCGCAGCGCGAACCACACATAACCCTCCTCCGCCCGCACCGCCGCCGACCACGCCAGCGGCAACTTCGCATCCGCCGTCACCATCACAAGATCGTCGAAACCCTTCCGCGCCGGGTAACGCGTCAGGTCCGCGTTTCCGCCCGCCGCCAGCGGCACACTCGCGAGCGAACGAAACCGCGCGCCCGGCTTCAGCGCCGAATATCCAAAATTCTCCGGCTGCTCGAACGGCATCGGCAACACCTGCCCGCGCACCCACTTGCTCATGCTCACCGCCGCGCTCCCCGGCGTCTCCGCAAATTTCAGCATCGCGTGATGCCCGAGACTCATCGTTCCGCTCATGCCCGAAATCACATGACGCGAGTAGACCGCCGTCTGCCCCTCGACGAGTGAGAGATATTTGTCGACGCGCCCCTTACGCACCGTCGTCGCGAGGCTCGCGTGCAAAGTCACGCGGTCGCCCGCGCGCTCAAACGCGTCCAGCGACCAGTTCGCATTCGCCGTCTCACCGTGCGGCGGATGCTGCTCGCCGCGCCACGGCGTCCCATTCCCGCCAAACGGCGCGCAGAAAAAATCCCCGCGCAGCGCGTGCAACAACCCCGGCAGTCCCGCGTCGATTTTTTCTCCGGCCCACGGGGCGACCGAATACGGCGACACCGTTTTTTCCCCGAGCTGAAACGCCACCGGCCCGAGCTGTCCGCCGAGCCGCGTGAGATGCGCGGAGACGTGGCTCGATTCAAACGACCAGGACGGCTGACCGTGGACAATGTGTAGCGAAGGGGCGCTCATGGTCCCGCGAGCAAACCCGCCCCCCGCAACGCAACGCAAGCCCGCAGCGAGTCACGCCCGAAAGTGGGGCGGACTTCAGTCCGCCCTCCGGCGTATCCGCTCACTTCACCATTTCCAAATACTCGCACAGCATCCGCATATTCGCCGAAAACAAGTCCGTCCGAATCGCGCTCCCACCCTTACCCGCACCGATCCACCGCCCCTGCGCGTCCAACCCCGCGATCGCCGTGCGCACTCGCGGCTCCAGCGCCTTCGCCCGCGACGCCCGCTGCTTGTCGGTCGGCGTTTCCGCCGCTTTTCGTTTCGCCAAAATCGCCTCACGCCCGTCCCGCTGCACCTGCTCATAAAACGCCATCGCGCCCGGCACGCCGTAGTCGCCCTTCCACGAGTAACCCGTCTGCCGCTCCGGCGAAAGCTCCTCCACGGTGTAGTGCACCTTCCCGTCACGGTCGCCATAGACCGGTTTGTTCGTCCCGATCTCATACATGCGCGCCCACACGCCCGGCGCGATTTCCGAACGCCGATACCACGCGATCGCCCGCGGCAACGGAGCCAGATATTTCTTGTCACCCGATTCCAGATACAGCTCCACCAGCAGCCGCATCGCCGCCGCACCTTCGTTCGAGCACACGCTCGGCGGCTCAAACGCCCGCGCCCACGCCGGTTCCATTTGCGGATTGTATTGCTGCGCCCACGCCGGCTGCGGCTCGGGCAACTGCGCCGCGATCAGAAAATCTCCGCCGCGCAGCGCCGCCGCGCGATACTCCGGCTTGCCGAGCCGCTTCGCCGCATCGAGCAGCGTCATCACACAGTCGCGGTGCGTATTATCGTTCAGCGTGTAGTGCCCGTAATACACCTCCTTCTGATAAGTGCGCGACCACGTCGCCGGAAAACTCGCCGCCTTCACCGGATGCGTCCTCGCATCGACCGGCACACCGTTCCACCGCTGCGGCCAGCCGCCGTTCGGCCGCTGCGCCGCGAGCAATTTCGTCAACGCATAGTCGCGCGCCTCGCGAATGCGCACGTCGCGCGGCTCATTCGCGCCCTTGCTTGCCTCCGCCACCGCGGCCAACAGCCGCAACGCGCTCTGCGTGTTGTCATCGTCGAAGGTCGAATAATTCTTCCGCTTCGCCGCGTCCGCTGCGGAAATCTTGCCCACATCGCTCCGCCGATACCACGCCGCGCTCAGCTTCGGATCGAAGTCTATGAGATAGTCCCACCCGCCCGACTCCAGTTGCCCCACCGCCAGCGCATCCGCCGCTGCCTTCGCCGCATCGAGGTAACGCGCGTCCTTGGTTGCTTCATACGCCCGCAGAAACGTCATCCCCATCGACGGCGTGCCCGGCGGCTGCACCCAGATCTGCGTCGCCGTCGCGACATTTTCCCCCGCGCGCTCTTTCAAGTCCACCGAGTAGCGCCACAGATAACCGCCCTCGGTCGCGATCGAGCGCATATACGCCGTCGCCTTTTCCATCGTCGCCCGCGCCTCGCTCGCCAGCGGCTCCGCCGCCCGTGCCACCAGACCCGTCATCGCCAACGCCACCACCGCCACCAACCAACCCGGGGTTAAATTTCTCATGGTGGTCCGAGCCTTGTTTTTCATCGCCCGAAAGCAACCCATCGCCACGCTCCCACGTCCAGCCCCGTCCCTCCCCATCGTCCCATCCCACATGAAACGACTAATCGTCCTCCTCACCGCGCTCTGCGCGTTCGCCACCGCCGCCACCGCCCAAGACTGGGCCAAAGCCCGCCTCGAAAAATCCCCGCGCCACCTCGAGTGGGTCACGCTCAAACACGGCACCCGCGAAGTTAAAGCCTTCGTCGGCTACCCCGAGGTGAAAACCAAGGCCACCGCCATCGTCCTGATCCACGAAATCTACGGCCTCTCCGATTGGATGCGCGGCATGGTCGATCAATTCGCCGAAGCCGGCTACGTCGTCATCGCCCCCGACTTCCTCTCCGGCGCCGGCCCCAACGGCGGCGGCACCGAATCTCTCGGTAGCGGCGACGCCGTCCGCGGCAAAATCCAAGGCCTCGACCAAAAACAAATCGACGCCGACCTCGATGCCGCCGTCGCCTACGTGAGCAAACTCGGCGCCAGCAACGGCAAGGTCGTCGTCGGCGGCTTCTGCTGGGGCGGCGCGAAGACCTTCCTCTACGCCACCCACAACCCGTCCATCCAGGCCGGCCTCGTCTTCTACGGGAGCGCCGCCAAAACCGAGGACATGGGCAAAATCAAAGCCCCTCTCTACGGCTTCTACGCCGAAAACGACGCCCGCATTAACAAAGACCTGCCCGCCGCCATCGAAGGCATGAAGGCCGCCGGCAAATCCTTTGAGCCCATCACCTACGCGGGCGCCGGCCACGGCTTCATGCGCGCCGGCGAAGATCCCGCCGGCAGCCCCGAAAACAAAAAAGCCCGCGCCGACGCCTGGGTCCGCCTCAAAGCCCTCCTCCCGAAAATCTGATTCGTAGGGGCGTCGCTCGCCGACGCCCACCCTTCGTCCGCCTTCCCGCCCCCGCCGCGCCGTGCCCCCCGTCACCACCCTTCACGTCAACGGCACGGCGCACGGGTGTAACGCCGCCGCGGACCGCACACTCCTCAGCGTCCTCCGCGACGACCTCGCCCTCACCGGCGCCAAATACGGCTGCGGTGAGGGCCAGTGCGGGTCTTGCACCGTCCTCGTCGACGGCGTCCCCGTCCGCTCCTGCCTCACGTCCGTCGGCACTCTCGGCCCGCAAAAAATCACCACCGTCGAAGGCCTCGAAAAAAACGGCCGCCTCCACCCGCTCCAGCAGGCCTTTCTCCAACACGAGTGCTTTCAATGCGGCTATTGCACCTCCGGTATGTTGATGTCCGGCGTCGCCCTCCTCGCTAAAAATCCGTCGCCCACCGTCGACGAAATCGTCGCCGCGATGGACGGTAACATCTGCCGCTGCGGCGTCTACTCGCAGATCATCGCCGCCGTGCAAACCGCCAGTAGGGCCGGTCCGCAACCTGTCCTCCCCGCCAAATGACCTCGCCCCTTGGGAGCGCGGGCCGCCGGCCCGCAATTTCCGCAACTGCGAACCCCACGCCTCGCCCCATCACCACCCGCCGCGCCTTCCTCCGCCGCTTCTCCGGCGGCCTCGCCGTCCTCTGGTTTGTCGAAACGTCATCCGACTCCTCTGCCCAGCCCGCGCCCGCCGCTCCTCGCCGCGCCACGCCTCCCCCGCCGCCGCCCCGCGAACTCGCCGCGTGGCTCCACATCGCTGCCGACAGCTCGATCACCGTCTACACCGGCAAAGTCGAAATCGGCCAAAACGCCCGCACCTCCCTCACACAAATCGTCGCCGAAGAGCTGCGCGCCCCGCTCGCGTCGATCACCCTCGTGATGGGCGACACCTCGCTCACACCCTTCGACCGCGGCACCTCCGGCAGTCGCACCACGCCCGACATGGTGCCGATCCTCCACCGCGCCGCCGCCACCGCCCGCGAGTCCCTCCTCGATCTCGGTGCTAAGAAGCTGAAGCTGGATCGAAAGCACGTGGAGGCCTGGCAGGGCACGATTCGCGGCGGCACTCCGGGCATTCTCAGTATCTCTTTTGTCACCTACGGCGAACTCACCCGTGGCGAAAAACTCGTCCTCGACATCGCCGACACCACGCCGATCAAGCCCGCCACCGTCTGGACCGTCGCCGGCACCTCCGTCCCCAAAATCGGCGCCCGCGCCTTCGTCACCGGCCGCCACATCTACACGACCGACTTCACGCGCCCCGGCCTGCTCCACGGCCGCGTGCTCCGCCCTACCTCCTTTGGCGCGACCCTCGCCACGCTCGACACCTCCGCCGCCGACGCCCTACCCGGTGCGACCATCGTCCGCGACAGCGAATTCGTCGGCGCCTTCGCCGCCACCGAACACCTCGCCGCCCAAGCCGTCGCCGCGCTCCGCGCCACGTGGAAAACCACGCCGCAGCTCGCCGAGCGCGATCTCTACACGCACCTCCGCGCCACCGCGCGCACGCGTCCGCCCGCTCCCCCCACTCCCGATCCCGCGCACACGCATCTCGCCCACACCTACACTGTCCCCTATCTCGCGCACGCCCCGCTCGAGCCGCACGCCGCCGTCGCCGAGTGGACCGCCCCCGATCGCCTGAACACCTGGGTCAGCACCCAACATCCCTTCGCCGTCCGCAACGAACTCGCCCGCATCCTCGCGCTCCCACCGGCCAACGTCCGCGTGCTCGTCCCCGATGTCGGCTCCGGCTTCGGCGGCAAACACACCGCCGAGACCGCCCTCGAAGCCGCCCGCCTCGCCCGCGTCGCCCAAAAACCCGTCAAAGTCGTCTGCACCCGTGAAGAGGAATTCACCTGGTTCTACTCCCGCCCCGCCGGCGTCATCGATATTTCCTCCGCCGCCCGCGCCGACGGAACCGTGGTCAACTGGACGCACGACAACATCAACTCCGGCGCCTCCGCCATCCGCGCCCCCTACGAGTTCGCCGCCCAACGCACCGCGTTTCACGCCGCCACCTCGCCCCTCCGCCAAGGCCCCTACCGCGGTCTCGCCGCCACCGCCAACGCCTTCGCCCGCGAAACCCACCTCGACGAACTCGCCCGCGCCCTCCGCCTCGACCCGCTCGCTCTCCGCCGCCAAAATCTCCGCGAGCCCCGCGCCCTCGCCGCCCTCGACACCGCCGCGCGCGCCTTCGGTTGGAACTTCGCCGCTCCCCGCCGCCCCGACACCGGCATCGGCCTCTGCTTCCACTCCGACAAAGGCGCCTACATGGGCACCTTTGCCGAAGTCCACGTCGCCCCCGTCACCGGCCGCATCACCGTCACCCGCGTCGTCCAATCCTTCAATCCCGGCGCCGTCATCAACCCCGCCCACCTCCGCAGCCAAGTCGAAGGCTGCATCATCCAAGGTCTCGGCGCCGCCCTCTTCGAATCCGTCCACTTCGACCACGGCCGTATCCAAAATCCAACGTTCTCCACCTACCGCGTCCCCCGCTTCAGCGACACCCCGCGCTCCCTCGAAGTTATTTTGATCAACCACAAAGAACTTCCCCCGTCCGGCGCCGGCGAAAGCCCCCTCGGCGGAATCGCCCCCGCGATTGGCAACGCCATCTTCGACGCCACCGCCCGCCGCCTCCGGTCCCTCCCCTTCGCCTAAAGTCGGGCGGACTTCAGTCCGCCGCTCCGCATCGCCCCCTTCTCCACACCACCGCTACCCGCCCCACCTCGATTCACCGATCAGGTGAATCTTCCGTTCCGAAAAATGAGCGCAGATCAGCGGTTCCCAAAACTCCGGCCCCTCCCCCTCTCATATGTCCCTCCGTCGTTCCCTCTACCTGTTCGCGCTCGCCGCCACCGCCTTCGCCCAAACACCTCCGTCCGCCCCCTCTCCGTCGATCGCACCCGCGCAGCAACCCGTCCCCAAAAAAATCCCCGCCCCCGGCCTCTCCCTCACCACCACCGACCGCGTCGAGCTCACCACCGCCACCGCCGCCCTCCGCGTGGAGATCGACACCCTCGCCCGCGACCTCGCCGCCACCGCCGCCTCATCCCCCGCCGACGCCCGCCTCCTCACCCTCCTCCCCGACGTCGAGATCTTCCACAAAGCCGTCGCCTGGTCCCTCGCCGACGACACGTTCTACTCACCCAAAGAGATCGCTTTCGCCCGCACGCTCCTCGCCGAAGGGCGCGAACGCGCCGCCCAACTCCGCGAACGCAAATCCCCGTGGCTCCAAGCCCGCGGCCTCGTCGTTCGCGGCTACCGCTCCAAACTCGACGGCTCTGTCCAACCCTACGGCCTCGTCATCAACCCCGACGTCGATCCCTCCGTCCCGACCCCGCTCATGGTCTGGCTCCTCGGCCGCGGCGAGAAACGCACCGAACTCGCCTTCCTCGCCGAACGCCACGCCGGCCCACCCCAGCTCACGCCCAAAGGCGTCATGACGCTCATCCCCTACGGCCGCTTCTGCAACGCCACCAAGCTCGCCGGCGAAGTCGACGTCATGGAGGCCCTCGCCGCCGTCCGCGCGCACTACAACATCGACCCGCTCCGCATCGCCGTCGCCGGTTTCTCCATGGGCGGCGGCAGCACGTGGCACCTCGCGCCCCACTACTCCGGCCTCTGGTGCGCCGCCTCGCCCGGCGCCGGCTTCGCGGAAACACCCATCTTCACCAAAGCCCTTGCCCCCGGCAAAGAAGTCCGCCCCGCCTGGGAGCAACTCCTCTGGCGCCACTACGAAGCCACCGGCATCGCCGCGAATTTCTTCAACGTCCCCACGCTCGCCTACGCCGGCGACAAAGACGGCCAGAAAGAAGCCTCCGACCTCATGGAAGCCGCCTTCGCCAAAGAGGGCCTGAAACTTGAGCGCTTCATCGGCCCCGACACCGCGCACAAATATCACGACGCCACCAAAGCCGAGCTCACGAAACGCTTCGAGTCCCTCATCGCCAAAGGCCGCGACCCCAGCCCCCGCGAAATCTGGCTGCAAACCTACACGCTGCGTTACCCCGAGTCCGCCTGGGTCCGCATCGAGGGCATGACCGAGCACTGGCAACTCGCCGAAGTCCGCGCCACGCAGCACGACAGTCTCCGCCTCGAAGCCCACACGAAAAACGTCACCGCCCTCTCCTTCCCCGGCATCAACGCCACCACCGTCGTCCTCGACGGCCAGTCCCTCACCGCCGCCGACGCCTCGCTCCACTTCCACCGCGAGGGCACCACCTGGCGCCCCGGCCCCGCCACCGGCCTCGGCAAATCCCCCGGCCTCACCGGCCCCGTCAACGACGCCTTCTTCGAACCCTTCGTCTTCGTCCGCCCCTCCGGCAAACCGCTCAACCCCGAGCTCGGCACCTGGGTCGAGAGCGAACTCACCGCCGCTCGCCACCTCTGGCGCGACGTCTTCCGCGGCGACACCCCCGTCATCGCCGACACCGCGCTCACCGACGCCGACCTCGCCTCCAAAAACCTGATACTCTGGGGCGACCCCACCTCCAACAAAGTCCTCGCGAAAATCATCTCCCGCCTCCCGCTCACCTGGGACGCGAAATCGCTCACCTTCCGCGGCAAAACCTACGACGCCGCCCGCCACGCCCCTATTTTGATCTTCCCGAATCCCCTCAACCCGTCGCGCTACATCGTCCTCAACAGCGGCCTCGATTTCCGCGCCGACGGCTACACGAACAACGCCCTCCAAACCCCCAAGCTCCCCGACTGGGCCATCGTCGACCTCCGCACGCCTCCTGGCCCCCGCTGGCCCGGAAAAATCGTCGCCGCCGGCTTCTTCGACGAATCCTGGAAATAGAAAGTAGGGCGGACTTCAGTCCGCCCTTTTCCAATCCAGAATCCGCGCATCACGCCAAATCTCCCTCAAATATTCTCCGCGCGTTTCCCCTCTCCGTCTTCTCAGAATCTTCTTCCGTGCGATCC
>Ga0075163_10009685_pt1 | contig 12637 bp, 10 predicted proteins | sample JI1023141ADNA_FD_71478 | JGI IMG/M metagenome (GOLD analysis project Ga0075163, IMG submission 71478) | Wastewater effluent complex algal communities from Wisconsin, to seasonally profile nutrient transformation and Carbon sequestration -... | ecosystem: Engineered > WWTP > Effluent > Algae...
AGCGTGACGCAGATCTCGGGGCTTGCGACGATCCTGCTTATGTTCACGATCGGCCTGCACCTTGACGTCTCGATGGTGCGCCGCGGCATGGTCCACATCCTGGGCATCGGCACGGTCTCCACGCTGGCGGTCATCCTCGTGTTCTGGCCTCTCGGGATGCTGCTTGGGCTGAGCGCGCCCGCGGCGCTCGTTGTGGCGATGGGCATCTCGATGTCCTCGACCGCGATCTTCGTGCGAGTCGTCAGCGCACGCCGCGAAACCGCATCATCGCATGGCCGCGTCGGGCTCGGCATCGCGATCGTCCAGGACATCGCCGCCGTCATCGCCCTCGCGCTCATCCCGCCGATCGCCAAATGGGCGGGGGCCCCCAGCCTGGGCATCATCCCCGACCCCGAAGCGCCCAATGGCTCGCTCCCCAGTTGGGTCGAGTTCGTCGCTCGCGGATTCCTCGGCCTGGGCGGCGTTGGTGCGATGATCCTCCTGGGCAAGTACCTTCTGCCCCGCGTCATCCGCGAGGTCACAAAGGTCGGGTCTGCGGAACTGCTTCTGGTGATGTCGGGCGCCGTCGCTTTGGGCGCCGCAATTGGCACTGCCGCACTGGGATTCAGCCCGGAAATGGGCGCGTTCCTCGCAGGACTTCTCCTCGCGGCGACGCCGTATCGCTACCAACTGTCGGGACAACTCAATCCGATCCGCGACCTTCTGATGGTCGTCTTCTTCACAACCGTCGGCTTGTCACTCGATCCCAACGTGCTGGCAGCGCACTGGCTCGAGATTCTGGTCGGGCTGCTCGCTGTTCTGACAATCAAGACCATCGTCATCGCTCTCTGTTCCTGGTTGGGAGGCATGAGCGCGCCGGGTGGCTTGCTGACGGGCGTTTATCTTGGCAACGCCGGCGAGTTCACACTCGTGGTTCTCGCCGCAGGCACGGCGGCTGGCGTGCTCAACGCGGATCAGCAGGGCACGATCATCGCGATCGTCATCGCGTGTCTCATCGTGAGCCCCAGCCTGATGGCCCCCGCACATCGTTGGGCATTGGCGTTCAAGAACTGGCGTGCGTCTCCCTTTGTTCAGACCGTCGAACTGAAGGACGCGCCCAAGAACGGCGATCACACCGAAACTCACAAGAGGCACATCATCCTGGCAGGGTTCGGCCCCGTCGCACGTGCTTTGGCGGATAGGTTCGACATCCGCAAGATTCACTACACCGTCATCGAAATGAACCCGACGACAGTGGCGAAGCAGACCACCATTGGTCGGGCCGTGGTCTTTGGCGATGTCACGAATCGCGAGGTGCTGGAGTCCGCCGGCATTCACCACGCCGAGGGGATCATCCTGACAGTGCCCGATGATGAGACGGTGCTGCGTGCATGCCAGACGATCCGCGAGATCGCTCCCGAAGTGTTCATCGCTGCCCGGACGTCGTATCTCAGCCAGGCGTTCCGCGCGTCGCAGTTGGGTGCCGACCACGTGACCGTTGAGGAGATCGCCACCGCCGTCGCGATGGAACGCGAAGTGATGGCAAAACTCGAGGCCCGCGAGCGCAAACGCCGCGCAGCCGCCGAAGGACACGCCGAGCACCCGCCCGAACCCGTCGCGCATCACACGGATACGTACGACGCGACCGGGCACGCGTGAGCCAAAGGAAGCGCCACGATTCGCGGACTCATCGTGGGCTTGCGGAAATCGAGCATCTTGCGGGAGCGAGTCCGAAGCGAGAGCGAGGGGTCTTCTCTTGCGTACCACCACGCTCGGCGTGGGGTGTCGTTTACTTCTCGTCCTTGATCTGCCGCAGTTCATCGCGGAGGATCGCCGCGAGTTCGTAGTTTTCCTGATCAAGTGCCCGCTGCAAGCGTTGACGAAGTTCAGACTTTTGACTGACCGGCAGGCGTGGAACCAGAGCCTCTCGCATGCCTCGGAGCGCTTCAACTTCTGAAGATTGCTCGAACAGTTCCGGAGTGCCCCGGTCAGCGAAGTACCTTTGGATCTCCGCGAGCGACTCGTCCAAGGCAAAGACCGACGCCTTGGGCTGGTCGTCCTTCAGGGCGGCTCCCGCGAGGGCCCGAGCCCGCATCATCATGATGTAGGGGCGGAACTGCTCCAGAATCGTCCGGTCCGAGTCTTCCTTGGCATGCTGGGCGCAGAACTCCAGAAGCCGCAGATTCCGTGTCGTGTCCCGGATCACCGCCTCGTATTCCTCGAGGACTAGGAGTGCCACATACCGGTGGTAATACTGCACGGCCTCATCCCGCAACTGACGGCAGTCGTCCGCTGACAAGACGAACTCGTCCTCGGCGTCGTCCGGAGTTTCGGACGCGGCACTCTCCGTTTGGGGCCCGCCTTCTTCCGCCCCGGCCTCTGATTGGTCCGCGGACTCGCCTGGCGGGCGACGCGTGCCCTCGCTGGGATCAGCAATGTGTCCCATGGCCCAGGCGTCGTGCTGGGCTTCCTGAAAGTCCAGGAGGCTGTCGAACCCGTGCGGCCTCTGACCGTCAGGCCTGCCCGCCCAGTTCATCTGGATGAGGCCGAGATCGAGGCGGACTTGCACCTTGGGCTCCGCGTCTTCGCCTTGGATGAGGCGTGCGTTGACCTGGCCTGGCTCAAAGGACCAATCGGAGAGGATCTTGGAGATGTCCATGGAAGGTATCCGTTTGGGAAACTGTCAGTTAGGGAATGCTCGGAACCGTATGTTGAAGGTTGCGTAAGGGTTCTGTGTCGAGCCGGGGCTTTTCATAGGTCCCAGAATGATAAGCACTTACAATGATTTTCGTTGAATTGGTGTCCGGTCGTTTGCATTTCGCGGAGTGTGTGGCAGATTTCAAGCGGGAGAATCGGTCTGGGCTTATGCTCCTTCAGGATCGTGCCTTGCTGGACGATGCTTGAGGTCGACCGAACAGAGGGTGACAAGGGGGAAGAGCGGCTGGTGGAATCCGGCCGGGCATCGTTCGTGTCGGCTGGAGCGGCCGAGTAAGGTAGGTGTGGAGAGTGTCTACGTTCTCATCACAACCAGAATCTGGCACCGGAATGGGTGGTGGCTCCAAGGGGCTCCAGTCAGACCTGTCCATGTACCTGCGCGAAATCAACAAGTGTGCCCTTCTCACGGCTGAGGAAGAGCGCGATCTCGGCTGGGCGATTATCAACGACAACTGCCCGATCGCCCGTGAACGGATGATCCGGGCCAACCTTCGCCTCGTCGTCGCGATTTCCAAGAACTACGTCAATCGAGGCCTCTCCCTCCCGGATCTCATCGAGGAAGGGAACATCGGCCTCCTGCGTGCCGTTGAAGGATTTGACCCTGCCCAGGGTGCTCGTTTCAGCACCTACGCCTCGTGGTGGATCAAGCAGAGCATCAAGCGTGCGTTGATCAACGCCATGCAGCCGGTTCACATCCCGGCGTACATGGTGGAACTGGTCTCGAAGTGGAAGGTCGCGTACCGCAAGTTAGAGGCGGAATTGGGCTTCCCCCCTTCCCTGCAGGACCTCGCCCGTGCGATGGACCTCCCGGTGAAGAAGGTCCGCATCATCCGCCGGGCGGTGCGTGCGTTGCAGGCTCCTCAGACGGTCGCCCGCGATCGGGACGGGGACCTCATCCAACTCAGCGACATCGTTGCCGACAGCCGCAACGGCATGCCCGACGAGAACACGTTCCGCGGGGATGAACTCGAAACGCTCCGCCGCCTGATGGAAACCATCGACGAGCGCGAGGCTCGAGTCCTTCGCCTGCGATTCGGCCTCGACGGTACCGAGCCCTTGACGCTTAAGCAGATCGCCGACGAGGTCGGGGTCAGCCGCGAGCGCATCCGCCAGATCGTGGACGAGGCGTTGACCAAACTCAATGCCCGATTCACGGACGAGCGTCCCAGCAAGTTCTACCGCCAGGACGACGAAGGCGCGGAGACCTACGAGTCGGACGAGATCGAATCCGAACGTTGATGTTCCCCATTCATTGAACCTCCAAGGGCTCGTCGCAAGGCGAGCCCTTGTGCTTTTTGGCCGTCTCTCCGGGACCCGGGGCTGTCCGATCTGGAGCACGTGGCCGCACGATGTGCTACCATCGGAACCATGCTCAAGAACAGCACCTATCGATCCCTGATGGCGCCCCTTGCCCTCGTGGCCGCATCGTTCCTCGCGACCCCTTCAGCCGCGTTTGCGGACGTTGGTGAAGCCAACAGGTTGTACAGCGACATCACGACCGCGAAGCGCAGCGACGAGGTGATCCTCCCCGCGCTGGCTGCGATGGCTCCGCCCCCAAAGCAGGTTGCCACGCACGAGTCTTCGGCGTTGCTGCTTTCGGGCATGCAGGGCTTTGATGAGGCGGCCGCCTGGGCCCAAGGCGACACGCAGAAAGCGGTCATCGAAGCGCTCAAGACTGTGACCAAGGAGAAGGACTTCCGCAAGGCCTTTGCGTTTGGTCAGCCGTATGGCGCCGACTCGGTTGATCCCAAGTTGGTGCGTGCCGGGTTGTACACCGAACTTGGCGATCCGGCGCTTCTGCCTGGCGCTCGATTCCTGTATCTGACCGCCTTGGACCAACTCGTGTGCCTGGTCAATGTCGAAGCGAACCGCCTGCTCGCGGACAAGAAGGCGGATGAAGCGCTCGATCTGCTCGCGAGCATGTTGTACTTGAGCCGCCAGATCTGCGATCGCCAGTTCTTCGCCGAGGCGCAGTGGGGCCTCAAGACCTACGTTGCAACTTGCGAGCGTTTGCGGGACGTCGCGTATCTCGACCAACGTGGCGATAAGTCGCTGACGGTCGAGGGGCTGAAGGCAGTGCTCGAGCGCTTCGACTCGAAGAAACTGGCGTCGGCCTATATCGACATTGACCGGATGACGTTCCCGAAGGCCGACATGCTTGGCTTCAAGCAGGTGGCGGACCGCCTGTTCAACGCGGATGGCTCGCCCAACGATGCCCAGTTCGCGGCCACGCTGGCGCGTCTTCGTAGCAGCAACCGCCCGCTGCGCCTTTTCTCCGAAGCAGGTCGCTGGGCAGCATCGAGCGCGGGGCACGCGCCGAAGGCCGCGACAGTCAACGCGGGCGAGCGAGCGTACAACGATTGGCGGACTCGATGGGACTTGGGCTGGTTCGATCGCGTCCAGCGCAACACGCTCGACTACGCATCGACCGACGGCATCCGTTACGCGGCGGTGAAGGCCACACTGCCAAACATGCACGAGTTGTTCTTCCTGCGTCAGGTCGCGCGCACGGAACTTACTGGCCTTCGCAACGCTCTCGCGCTCGTGGGCGCTGGGATTCAGCGTGGTTCGATCCCGCCGCTGCTCGTGAGCGTGAGGCCCCAGTGGATCGCGACGCAGGCCGAACTGGGTGTGGATCCGTTCGACTCCAAGATCTTGGAACGTGGCGCGATCCCAACGATGAAGTACCAGATCCCGCCAGCGAGCGGCATCGAAGTGACGGTCGTGCTGCCCAGTGACGTGACGTTCCGAGTGTTGCTGAAGGACGATGTCTTCATGCTCTACTCGGTCGGCTCCGATTACTCAGACCAGAAGGCCGCACGCATCCAGAACACCGCCAGTAAGATCCAGATTCCCGCCGACTACCTCCTCTATCCGCCGGTCCAGAGCCTGTATCGCCAGTCACTCATGGATCTTGGCCAACTCAAGTAAGGTCCAACGCACATGGCACACGCCGACGCGAAGAAAGTGGTCATCATCGGTTCCGGACCAGCGGGCTGGACTGCGGCGATCTACGCCGCACGCGCTCAGTTGCACCCGATCGTGTATTGCGGCGTGCCCAAGCAAGACCCTGGTCCTGTCCTGCCGGGTGGGCAACTGATGCTTACGACGGAGGTCGAGAACTACCCTGGCTTTGAGCATGGTATCAAGGGTCCGGACCTGATGGACATCTTCCGCAAGCAGGCCGAACGCTTCGGGACCAAGGTCATTGACGACGATATCGCGAAGTGCGAGTTCTCGAAGGATGGAAGATCGCCGCACGTGCTTCACACGGCAGAGGGCGGCGTGGTGAAGGCACACGCGGTCATCATCGCGACAGGCGCAGTGGCGAACTGGCTCGGACTTCCCAACGAGATGCGCCTCGCGACCTCTGGCGGCGGCGTCTCCGCGTGTGCGGTGTGTGATGGTGCGTTGCCGGTGTTCCGTGGCCAGGAACTCGCCGTCGTCGGCGGTGGGGATACCGCGATGGAAGAGGCGACCTATCTCACGAAGTTCGCGAGCACGGTGCATGTGATTCATCGCCGCGAGTCGTTGCGTGCGAGCAAGATCATGCAGTCGCGGTTCCTCGAACGCCCCAACGCCAAGGTTCACTTTAACAAGGCGGTCGTCGACGTGCTTGGAGACGCGACCTGCGAGGGCGTTGTCCTTGAGGACACAGTGACCAAAGAACGTTCGACGCTCAAGGCCAAGGGGCTTTTTATCGCCATCGGGCACACGCCGGCGACGAAGTTTCTGGCGGGTTCGGGCTTGGCATTCGATGAGAGCGGCTATATCGACCTCAAGACACGCTCATCGGCGACGAACCTGCCGGGTGTATTCGCCGCGGGCGACGTCGCCGACCACGCCTATCGCCAGGCGGTCACGGCGGCGGGCATGGGGTGCCAATCGGCCCTCGACGCTGAACGCTGGCTGGCGGCCGCCGGGCATCACTGATTTTCGGACCCTCGGTTGCCGTGGTGAACCCGCCGGATTCCGTCGGGGCTTGCATCTCATATCATGGAGCCGAAGATCGTCGTCCGGAGAGCGTTTGGGTGCCTCCCGACGGCGGGTTTCGGTGCGTTGGCGTTCAGAAGAATGACGGAGGTTCGCATGCTCCCCAGTGTGCTCGTGCTGCTGCTGGTGGCCATGATCGTGGGTGTGGTGCTCGTTGTGGTGGGCCTCAAGGGTCGACGCATCAACGACCACCCCGTGTGCAAACAGTGCCATTTCGATTTGCTGGGCACCTATCCCGAAGTTGTGACGTGCCCGGAGTGTGGCTCGGGCTTGAAGCGTGACAACGCGGTGCTTCAGGGTGCGCGCAAGAAGATGCCGATCGTGGCAACCGTCGGCGTGCTCTTGGTGTTGACGCCGCTCGTGCCGGTCGGCGCGGTGGCATTCACGGTCCTCACTGGAAGCGATGTGAACTCGATCAAGCCTCTGGGGCTGATCCTGTGGGAAGCACGCCGCGCCGATCCGGTGCAGGCCGCGAAACTCGCCGACGAGGTGATGAATCGGCTCCTCGGAAAGAAACTCAGTCCCGCGCAGTACCAGAAGTTGATCGAAACCGTGCTGGATGTCCAGGGGGACCGGGCTCTTGCGTGGTCGGAAGGGTGGGGCTCGGTCATTGATCGTGCCGAACTGGATGGTGTGCTCACGCCGGCGCAGAAGGCACGCTACGCGGAACAGGCGGCGGTGCTCGACCTCCAGCCAAGGCCAAAGGTGTACGCGGGTGGCGTGCTCCCGGCATATGTGACGTTGCTCGAGTCACGCGTGGCGGCGAACGCTGCGGAGATGGTGCATGTCACGCTGAAATCGGCCACGCTGGACGGGAAGGGACTTGACCGACGTCCAGAGCAAGTGTCTTCGTTCGATCCGTTCATGGGCGGAACGTTCCGCGTTTCTGGACTCACTGGCATGCGGGGCGGGGCGGCGGTGCAGGACACGAGCGAGATGGGAATCCTCACCATCGCTGGGCGGCGTCCGACCGGTCGTTTCGCGTTTCCCGGGAGCGGATCATTCGACAACTCGCTTGCGTTTGATGTTCCCAAGGACCTGCCGCCCGGCAAGCATGAACTGGAACTGACGCTCGAACTGACGCCGGTCGCTCGCAATGGCTTTGTGATCATCAATGGCCGGCCCCAGCCGCCGCCGGGCGTGACCGTTGAGAAGCGGATGGTGACGCTGCGCGTGCCGGTCGAAGTCGCGGACGAATCGCAGCAGGTCGTGAACGTCGTTGCACTCGATGAAGAGAAGAAGAAGGCGTTGGCGGAGAAACTGCGCCCATCGTCGGCGCATCCGCAACAGACGCTGCGGCAAACAACCGACTCGAACGGCCGGATCGTGTCCGCCGATGTTCAGAACGTGCTTTCGCTGGAGTTCAACGTTTCGGACCTGCCGGCACCGGTCGCATATGAAGTCTTCGTGCGCTCCAATGGCAAGGAACAGCACTTGGGCTCGCTGACGTCTGGATTTCTTGCCGACCAGCCGAAGCCGGATTCGATGTCTTCTCTTTCGCAGTTTTCTTGGACGGTGACCATCAATGGCCGGACTCAGACTTCGAGCAGTTCGTCCGATCTCAAGAACCAACGAATGGTGTCGGGTGAGTTTGAGGGCGAGATTCCAGCACAGATCGATGTGATCCTGCGGCCCAGCCAGCGGGTCGGTGCGAGCACGCTGGATCTCAAGGAGTTTGCCGATACGGAGATCGTGTTCGAAGGGGTCGACGTGATCGCGGATCAAGGGTCGGCGGGCTTTGGTGGCATCAGTCCGTTCGGCAATGACCCATTCGGTTCAGATCCCTTTGCCGACATTCGCAGACTGCAGGAAGAGAGTCGTCGCCGCTTCGAGGAACTTCGGCGCCGATCGCGCCCGCCGGCCACAAGCGCCCCTCCGGCAACGCAACCCGAACCGACGTCCCCCAAGGGGCCGATGTGAGGTCAGCGGTCGGTGGAATGGGAGTGGCCGATCTCAGTCCGGCTTCGACAAATCCGCCTCGCCCAGCAACGTGAAATCCTTGCGCCGAAGCAGCTGCCCCGCGAGCGTCAGGTCATCGACCGCGAGCGCCATCGACGGATGGCCGTGGATCGTGCGGATCATCAGCGGGTACGCGAACTGGATAGAAAGTTCGGCGGCGAGGATGGAAAGGCACATCGTCCCCAACGTGTGCTTGCCCGAGAGTTCGACGACGAGCACGTCGCGCTCGGAGAATGGGAAGCCGTCGGCCTTCAGGATTTCACGTGCCTTGGACGCGTTGTTGGTCACCAGGCGGACGACGGCGTGGTCGCTCGCTTCATGGACCGAGAGTGCGTAAATCTTGCACTGTGTTCCCTCGAAATGCTCGACGAGGTCGAGCATCTTGCCGACCTTGTTCACGAGGAAGACGCTGAACTGCGTGACGGTGGGGGGGTGATATCCCTGCGTGGTTTCGAGGGGACTGGGCGCCTGTGACATGGTGCGTTGGTCCTGCCGTTGGCCTGTCAATGGGCCCCGGAGGTGACGCTCCGGGGCACGAAGAGAGTGTTTGTAGGTTACGCTCCATCAAGGGGTTGCACCGGCTGTGCCTGTCGTTTATCGAGGCCGGACTGCACCAAACACAACGAAAAACGCCCTGATGAAGGGCGTCGGTGAGGTTGAGATTCGATTGATGGGAGCGGGGGGTTCAGGCCGAGAAACTGCTGCCGCAGCCGCAGGTGCCCGACGCGTTGGGATTGTCGAAGACGAACCCGCGGCCCATGATCTCGTCGCGGAAGTTGATCGTGACGCCATTGAGATAGAGCAGGCTCTTGGGATCGCAGATGATGCGGATGCCATGCTGCTCGAAGATCTCGTCGGTCTCCTTCTTGGACTCGGTCAGGTCGAGGATGTAGGAGAAGCCAGAGCACCCGCCACCCTTGACGCCGACGCGGAGGCAGACCTTTGCCGCGTCGAGTTCCTGATCCTGAATGATGCGGCCGATTTCCTTGGCCGCGGCCTCGGAAAGGATCACGCCGTGCTGCTGGGTGTGGTCGTGGGTGTGGGGTGCGGTCGAGGTTGACATCTGGAAACTCCTTCGGGAAATACTACGGGCGCTGACGCAAGACGGTTCTTGTGGACTGTCGCCAAACTCAGTGGGCAGCGGCTTCCTTCTCGGACGTGGTCGCGATCCCGTTCTTCTTCTTGTAGTCCTCGATTGCGGCGTGGATCGCGTCCTCGGCGAGCACGGAGCAGTGGATCTTCACCGGCGGGAGAGACAACTCCTCAACGATCTGTGTGTTCTTGATCGCCTTTGCATCGTCAAGGTTCTTGCCCTTGAGCCACTCGGTGGCGAGGGAACTGCTGGCGATCGCGGAGCCGCAGCCGAAGCACTTGAACTTCGCGTCCTCGATGACGCCGGTCTGGGGGTTGACTTTGATCTGGAGTTGCATGACGTCGCCACACTCGGGCGCGCCGACAAGTCCGACGCCAACGTCCTTGCGGGTTTTGATATCCGCCTGCGTGCCGAAGGAGCCGACGTTGCGGGGGTTCTCGTAATGGTCGATGATCTTGGGGCCGTATGCCATGGGGAGCCTTTCGGGAAATGGCCGGCGTGCAAAGGTGCACAGGGCCAAATGAGTCTCGGTCGTGGTCTTTTCCGCCTTGATGCCTTTATGTGGCCATGTGGCACCTTGCCATGTTGCCATTTCTCCTAGTGGTGCGCCCACTCGACCTTGCTCAAATCGATTCCTTCCTTGTGCATGTCGTACAGCGGGCTGAGCAGTCGCAACTTCTTCACGCTCGCGATGATCTTGTCCGCGGCGTAGTCAACTTCTTCCTGCGTGGTCCACTTGCCGAGGCTGAGGCGGAGCGAACTGTGCGCGAGTTCATCGCCCACGCCCAAGCCCTTGAGGACGTAACTGGGCTCGAGGCTGGCGCTCGTGCACGCGCTGCCGCTGGAGCAGGCGATTTCCTTGACCGCCATCATCAAACTCTCGCCCTCGACGAAGCCGAAGGAGATGTTCGCGATGTGGGGGAGGCGTTTCTCGCGATGCCCATTCACTTCGCAGGAATCGAGTTCCTTGGTGACCTTGTCCTCGAGGCGCTTGCGAAGCGTCGAAAGGCGAGCCGCGTCCTTGTCCATTTCCTGCATGGCAATCTCGCACGCCTTGCCCAGGCCCACGATTCCCGTCACGTTCAGCGTGCCCGAGCGGAAGCCGCGTTCCTGCCCGCCACCCTCGGTGAGTGCGGTGAGGCGAACGCGTGGCTTGCGACGGCGGATGTACATCGCGCCCACACCCTTTGGCCCATAGATCTTGTGGCCGGACATCGTCAGCAGGTCGACGTTCGCCTTCTCGACATCGGTCGGGCATTTGCCGACCCACTGCGTCGCGTCGGTGTGGAAGATGATGCCGCGCTCGTGGCAGAGCGCACCGATCTTCTCGATTTCGTTGACCGTGCCGATCTCGTTGTTCGCCCACATGACGCTCACGAGGATCGTGTCGTCACGCAGCGCCGCCTTGATCATCTCGGCGGTGTACACGCCATCACGCGGCGGATCGACGAACGTCACGTCGAATCCTTCCTTCTGGAGGCGCTTGCACGGATCCAGCACGGCTTTGTGCTCGATGAGGCACGACACGATGTGCCCACGCTTGGTGCTGCCCGCGGGCGCCTTCTCATACATCGTCGCCGCACCCTTGAGCGCAAGGTTGTTTCCTTCGGTCGAGCCGGAGGTGAAGATGATTTCCTTCTCATCAGCGCCAACAAGCGCTGCGACCTGAGCGCGAGCTGTATCGACGCCAGCCTCCGCATCCCAGCCGAACTGGTGGTTGCGCGAGCCGGGATTGCCGAAGGTCTTGGTGAAGTAGGGGAGCATCGCCTCGACGACACGGGGGTCACAGGGCGTGGTCGCCGCGTGGTCCATGTAGATCGGAAACTGGATGGGCTTGGACATACGCAACTCCATTCGCACGTGGGCCAGGTCTGGAGGCAGACTGGCCTTGCGGGGTCATCATAGGGCGAGACTGTTGAGAACGAGAATCAAGGACCGAAATGTACGATCTTTGATCGGGTACGGTGGACGCAGGTGTTTCGTTCGTTCCTGGGAACGAATATCAGGCTTCGGGAGCGGGCTTCAGGTACTCCATTTCGAGGCAGCGGCCGCCCTTGGAGTATTGCGCCTTGGCCATGTACGCCCGAATCAGCATCAGCCCTCGACCCGAAGTCGCTTCGACGCGATCGTCGAGCGTTGGATCGGGCACGCTCGCAGGGTCAAAGCCGGGACCCTGGTCCTCGATGCGGATTGCGAGGTGGCGATCATCCACCTCAAAGTTGAACCTTACCGGCGTGTTAGGTGGAAGGGACTTGTGGCCGTGCACGAAGGCGTTGGTGATCGCCTCGTGGATCGCGAGTCGCACCGCGAAGAGCGAAGCCTTGGGATAGTTCAGGCGCGCAAGATCCTCTGCGATGCGCTGCTGGAGTTGCTCGATCGCGCCGCGATCGTTGTGCAACTCAACTGATGCGCTGTCGCCCGACGGTACGGAAGAACCTGGAGAAGTCTGTGCCATGGGTCGGCGTGTCGACCTTGGTCAGGTGAAACTCTTGATCGCGTCTTCGGACGTCGGGTGAATTTGGAAGAGCATGTTGAGGCGCGTGATCGTGAAGACCTCGTAGATCTGCGGGTCGATGTCCGCGAGGCGCAACTGACCCTGGCGGCCACGCACCTTGTGGTTGATCGTGATCAGCGCACCCAACGCGGCGGACGAAAGATGGTCGACGTTCGCGAAACTGATGAGCAGCCGCGGGCTCTGCATCTCTTCGACGAGCGTCGCGATCTCTTCGCCGATGGCCTGGATGTTGGCCTCGTCGAGGATGTTGCGATCGACGAACTCGACGATGGTCACGTTGCCCTGACGCTTGACGCGCAATCTGGAATCGCTTCCCGCCATGCGGTGGATCTCCTCGGAAGCGAGGCACAAAGCGGCACTGACCTTCGTGGTCACGACCCGCC
>Ga0075163_10009686_pt1 | contig 12636 bp, 10 predicted proteins | sample JI1023141ADNA_FD_71478 | JGI IMG/M metagenome (GOLD analysis project Ga0075163, IMG submission 71478) | Wastewater effluent complex algal communities from Wisconsin, to seasonally profile nutrient transformation and Carbon sequestration -... | ecosystem: Engineered > WWTP > Effluent > Algae...
TTGCTCGCTTATGACGCTAGTAATGGCCGCCAGCCTTTTAAGGAGAGTATGGTGACCACACTTCAGGCTATCAAAAAGGATGGTGCCTCATGAAGGGACTTGGTGCTTTATGGGATTTTATCGTTGACTATTTATCTCGCCACAAGCATCCAGTAAATGCAGTTTTGCATATAGCTGGCGTACCAGCTGCTTTTTATGGGCTCTATCGGATGGTCGTGCCGGGCTCTGGTGTTGATAGACAGATGGGGCTGGCTCTTTTGATATTGGGTTATGTTTTGCAATATATTGGACACCGGGCTCAGGGTAATGAAGTCGGCGAAGTGATATTGATTAAAAAGCTTGCTAATCGCGTAAACAAAAAAAAGGCTGGTCATGGATAGTACCAGCCCAAAACCTCTGGCTCAGGTCAAAGTACTTGTGGATGGCGCTACTGGCTATGTCGGGCAGCACCTGGTGCAGGTTTTGAGGCAAGCTGGCTTTGCTGTTGTTTGTCTGGTGAGACCGCAAGCCAGACAAGTTGATATTGATTTTTTGGCAGGACTGGGTGCCACTATCTGTAAGGGCCAGTTGACCATGCCTCAAAGTGGTGCCTCGCCTACTGGTAGCTTTTTTGATGGTGTAGAGCTGGCTGTGCATCTCATTGGTAGTATCGCCCCTAAGCGTGGCGAGAGTTTTAACGAACTGCATACAGCCAATGCCCGGAGTTTTGCTAGCTGGTGTAAGCTTGCCGGCGTTAAGCGGGCAGTCATGGTCACCGCTCTTGGGGCTGACAAAAACAGTGCCAGTAACTATCTCAAAACCAAAGCGCTGGCTGAAGAAGCGGCTCAAGAGATACTCGGCGATGGATTGGCAATTGTGCGACCATCTTTGATACTTGGTCGTCAATGTGGTACCAGAGATAGCAAACTGATTAAACGCTATCTCGATATTATTACCACCAAAGCCTTTGTGCCTCTTGTGGGAGGGGGCGAGAGTTTGGTCCAGCCCCTCTACGTTGTCGATTTAGCTAAAGCAATTACTGCTTGCCTGGTGCGCGGCAATGTCCATGGTGTAAATGAGTTGGGTGGTCCTGAGCAGGTCTCTCTCAAAACAATTGTGCAAAAACTTTGTGCCCTCAAGGGCGTTAATAAGCCAGTCTTAAATGTGCCGCCCTTTGTGGCCAGTGGTGTGGCGTCAATCGCCGAGCGCTTAATGGAAGTGCCCACATTGAGTCGTGATCAAGCCTTGCTTGCCACTATGGATAATGTCACAAGCAATAACCAGATAGATTTGCTATTGGGGCAAGAGCCCACCAGTCTCGATAGTGCACTAAAGACTTATGGCTGAGGCCGCTTTGAGGATTTTGGTTACAGGGGCCAGTGGCTTTATTGGTCAGCATCTGGTGCCACGCCTCTGTCAACATGGGCATCAAGTGAGATGTCTGACTCGCTCCGGACGATCGCTTTTTAGCGATTTGCCAGTGACCACAGTGCCAGGCGATATCACATCTTTTGCCGACATACTGGCAGCAACTATTGACGTTGACGTGGTTTTTAATCTAGCTGGCATGGTCAGTTACCGGTCCAGTGATCTGCCCGAGCAACTGGCTGTAAATGTAGATGGTGTCCAAAATGTAATGCAAGCTTGTCTCCAAAATAAAGTTGCGCGGGTGGTGCATACAAGCTCAGTAGCCGCTTTTGGTATCCCAGAGCCTAAGGGGCGCGTCGCCGATGAAGATTTTGTCTACAACCTCTCTGGTCGGGGTCTGACTTATTGCGATACCAAACATCAAGGCGAGCTTGTTGTCGCTAGCTTTTTTGAGCAAGGTCTCAATGTTGTGATGCTCAATCCCGGTATCATATTTGGTGAGGGCGATAGTCATGCTCATCATCACGCCATATTTAGGTCGATGAGTCGTGGTGTGCTGGCGGTGCCATCAGGCGGGATACCATTTAGCGATATTAATGATGTTGTCGAAGCTCATCTCAATGCCATCACTATGGGTCGTGCCGGTGATCGCTACAGTCTCGTTAGTGCTAACTTGAGCTTTAGTGATGCTGCGAGCATTTTTGCCGATATTTATCACTGCAATAAGCCGCTTTTTGAGCTGCCTGATTGGCTTGTGATTGCTACTGGATTTTTATCGGAGAGTCTTTATGCCCTTGGTCTGCCCACAAAGTTGACAAGGCAGCAGGCCTGGCTCAGTTGTCAGCGGATATTTTTTAATAGCAAAAAAGCCGAGAGCGATCTGGCCTTTAAGCCGACACCATTCCAAAAAACAGTAGAGCGCACTGCCTCTTATTATCTCAAGCGTGTCTAGCCCACATTTGTGTGAAGCGAGCGTGTGCTTGATGTGAAGTGAGCGTGAAGTATTTTTGGGGTAGGTTCAAGTTTGTAAACAGGTGTTATATTCAGCTTTGTGAGGGTAAAATAAGTAATGGATTTGGTCCGAGGAATGCTAAGGGGGTCTTAAAGTGGTCAGCAGTGCCATGTCAGTCGGCGGGATGGAAGCACCTAAAAGTGCTTCTGGCGATAAGCCCTATCCCTGGATTATTTCTCCGCTAATCGACTTTTTCTTTATTTGTGGTGGCGGCGCGCTCATATTTTTTGTAGTCAACTATATGTACCTGGGCTGGACGGTGCCGACCGACCTCAACAACCCGGCGGCATACTGGCTTATAACTGTGGGCTTTTTGTCACAGCATCTCTTTGCTGATTCTCACAACAGCGCTACTTATCTGCGCATCTGGGGCTCTCCCGAGGACCAGGCTAGATTTAAGTTTCACCGCACATGGTTAGCCTATTCAACAATTCCCATGTTTATTTTGGGTCTCAGTTTGCCTGGTACCGTCGGAGTCTTTGTCTATATCTACCTGATTACAGTTTATTGGCATTATGTGGCGCAGGCCTTTGGTATATCGCTCATATATTGTTATAAGCGCGGCTATTACTTCACCAACATGGAAAAAGAAATCTACCGCTGGTTTATGTTCTCCATGGTGGGTTGGACCACAGCTGGTTTCCTCACGTTTAGAGACCGTTCGCCTCGCAACTGGTTTGGTGTGGAGATTCCCTTTTGGGGACCTTTGCCGGACGTAGTCTATAATTCCTGCCGTTTCTTATTCTTCTTTATGACCATCGCCTTTGTGGTGGTGCTCTTGCGCAAATATCTAAGAGACAATCAGATGATGCCCTGGCAGGGCTTTTTGATTATCTTTACAGTGGGCTGTCTGGGCCTTAGCCGGGACGTAGCCAATACAATGTTCTGGCTCTATGTACCTGGATTTTTCCATGGCAGTCAGTATCTTGCCGTTTGTCTTGCCTATTACCTCAAAGAGCGCGGCATGCCCGAAGGCATGAATACATGGGAAATAGCCAAAGTGGCTACCGGAGCGCCCGGGATGAAATATCTGGGACTGGTGATACTTTCTGGTGTCTTCTTCTATGTAGGCATACCGCACTTCTTCATGCAGATTGGTTTTCCTTTTGCCATGATGGGAGGACTGGTCCTGGCTTGTGTCAACTATCACCACTTCATCACCGATGCGGCGATATGGCGTCTAAAGGACCCTCGTTGCCGCAAAATCTTACTTGCTTAATTGGCTAGCCTACCTTTTTTGAGGACAACTAATGGTCAGTGCAACCTTTGATTCCAGCCAGCCAAGACCTGAGCCACGAGCTCAGGCTGCGGCTCTAGCTGTCAATAAATGGATAGTCAATCCCTGGTTTGACTATCTTTTTGTGGTGGGCGGGTTTCTGTGGCTGGTCTTCGCTTTGCAGATTTACTGGTTTCACTGGGAAGCTCCAGATCCTTCTGCTACCGGGCTGGCTGGCAGAGCCGCGTATGGCTTGCTTTTGACCAGTACAATCGGTACCTATCTATTTGCTGATTCGCACACCATAGCGACCTACATGCGCATTTACTCCACCAAAGAAAACCGCGATAGATTCAAGCTTTACGCCTACTATCTGCCCTGGATGAGTTTGCTTCTTTTTTCACTCTGTCTTTTGTATCCGCGGGCTGCCGGCTTTTGTGTCTATCTCCACTTGATGTGGGTGTTTCAGCACTATGTCGGTCAGACTTTTGGTATCTCGCTTATCTACTGCTACAAACGGGGCTATTTCTTCCAAAATTGGGAGCGCGAGACTTACCGCTGGTTTATGCATAGCTTCTCGGCTTTTGTCATTACTCGTATTCTTTGTTTTCGCAATCACTCCCCGGATGATCTCTGGGGTATAAAGCTGCCCTTTTATGGCTTGCCTGATTGGATTCATACCCTGGCGCTAGCATGGTTTTGTGCCATGTCAATTGCTTTTATCTATGTGCTTGCCAAAAAAGCGATCATGGAGAAGAAATTTTTGCCCATGCCCACTGCTGCCCTAGTGGTGACAATGCTCCTGATCGGTTACTCCACGGGCTTTGCCCATTCGGTAATCTGGTTATATGGACCACCATTTTTTCATGGCAGCCAGTACCTCACTGTATCCCTTGCTTTTTACCTAAAAGAAAAGGGGCTGCAAGAAGGTCGGATGGCAGAAGTCAGTAGCAATCTGTTAAGAGAATTTGTCAGCCGTGCAGGTCTCTACTACTGGTTTATGGTGATTTCGGCTGGATTTGTCGTATATGTAGCAATTCCCAATGTATTGCAAAACTACGGCTTCAATTTTGTTGCTACTGCCACAATCATTCAGGCCTGCCTTAATTTCCATCACTTCTGCAGTGATGGCGCAATTTGGCGTCTGCGTGACAAAACCTGTAGAGAAATATTGCTGGCTTGAATTAACCCCTTTTCAGCCAAACTGCTCATCTTATTCATTAGCTTCTCAATAGTCGGTATAATGCGGTGTGCATTAATCGTTTTAGCGGGTTAAATCAAAGCGGTGTCTAACAAATTAGTAGCAGCGACAATAGCTGTATTTTTAATAGTCCTTGCTGGTGCAGGGATGTATATGGCCAATGTGTATGCGGAGCGCAATCGCTTTACTCCAGAAAAAATCTTCACAAAAGCATTTGATGAAGATGTCTTGAGAGCAGAGCATCTGGAGGGCACTAAGGACGACAGCACCCAATACGATGTGCGCTTACATTTTAAATATCCTCATGAACCCAAACCTTTTAACGATTCTCAGTATAAAGGGGGTTGGTATATGGAGGCGCGCAACTGGTTTAACGAGCGCTATCCCAACGAAAAAGCCCTCCAGGAAATGGATTTTTTGAAGTTTAAACAACGTCAAATAAATGAAACCACCCTGGTCACAAATGAGTGGATCTTGTACAACCCGCACACTGACGACGTTTATTACCGTGTATTCGGGACAGCTCGTTAATTCTGGAGATTATCTTGTCACTTATTAAAAGCAAGCGCTTCTTCTTTGCCCTGGCCCTGGCGCTCAGCACTGGATTTAGCAGTGGTGTGCGGGCGCAGGACAATGACCTGACTTTTCAAAGCGGTGTGCGCGCATACAACAATAACGAATTCAAAAACGCTATCAATTTGTTTCGCTCTGCTCAAAGAGAATCACCATACGACTTTAGACCTTTTTATTACGAAGCTATGTGCTTTTCAAAGATGGGACAAACTGGTGCTGCCCGCACAGCCTTTGGCACATTGATAAACAAATTTCCTGACAGCGAAGGCGCTGAGTTGGCTCGCAAGGCGCTCTCTATTGCCCCTCCAGGCACTCAGCCAGTCCTTTTGAATGGTCTTAAAAAACTCAACAGTCTGACTACCGATAAATTGCCCAAAGAAGTTGTTTTGCCTGCCGAAGATAACGACGGCAAGCCTGTTGTCACCGTGAAGGTGGGTGGTCATGATGTCAAAATGATGATCAATAGTGACGCCAAAGAATCGATGATTGGCGAAAAAATAGCCGTCAGTGCCCGTCTTGCTCTGGTCACTACCAGTGGTCGCAGCAAAAATGATGAGGGTGCATATGTCTTGTATGACATCGCAGCCGGTGCCATGAGTAGAGCTGCTATGCCTGTCTATATTTCTAGCAAAGCTAAAGAAACGGCTATATTGGGAGCCGATTTTTTGAGTGGTTACAGCCTGTCGTATGACAAAGAAGCCAAAACAGTCAAATTGTCTGCTATACCTGGTGCCTCAGATCCTTTTGCCACTGGCATGAAGTTGTTCAACCTTAATAAGGCTAGAGAAGCCCTGCCATTTTTGCGCAAAGCGGCTGCCAGTCGTCCCCAGGATCCACGGGCACTATATTGTCTGGCTGTGTGTCTGCAAAAAACAGGCTTTATGGAAGAGGCAAGAACTACTTACAGACAGGTGCGCAAGCGCTTTGGTAATACCGAAGCTAGCTTTTTGGCTGGAGCTGCCCTTGAGCAACTCGATCCCAGCTATCGCCAGGAAATGAGAGCGATGGAAGCAGCACAACGTAACAATACCGGACGCGATCGTCTGCCTAAGGAAGAACTTACAGAAGTGCCTTATACCGTCGAAAATAGTCGCTATAAGGTCACTGCTTATTTTGATAATCAAAACACAGAGTGTTATTTTGAGCCCAACTCACCCCATTGCATCTTTTCGCTAGATCAATTTAGAATGATTGACTCTAGCTATATCAACGACAATACACCTCGCACCGAAACATCAGATGCGCCACCTGATGCTAACCAGGCGATACTGACCACTACCTATCAAATTAAACTTAGATCGGTCAAGCTGGGTAAAGCCGAACAAAGAAATGTGCCTACTGTGGTTAGCGAATCACGCGGTCTTAAGGGCATGGTTGGCAACTACGGTACCTTCCCCCGCCCTATCTTGAGTGGTTATGTACTCAATGGTTTGACCTGGGAAATTGATACTGGCCGTCGTGTTATAAAAATCTGGCGGAAAATTCCCTAGTGCAAAATCTAACTTACAGCAGGAAAAATCTGTTTGTTTTTTCGCTGTGGGTTATGGTTGTACTCTGTTTGCGCATGTTGGTATCAATCTTTTTGCATCCATTGCGCATAGGCTGGGATCCTGCTTTGCACTTGCAATGTGCTGAGCTTATCGTCAAGGGCGGTATTCCCTATGTTGATATGCTTGATGTCAATCCACCTTTGATCTGGTATCTGGATACTTTGCCGGTGCTCGTTAGCGAAGCTTTTAAGGCGCCGGTTACTCTAGTCTTTAACGAATTTATGGTGCTATTGATGGCCTGGGCAGCCTCTGCCTTGGGCTACTTGCTCATCAAAAAAGCACAGCCGGCTGAAGCTTTTGCCTATCTTGGTCTTATTTTTGGAGCGCTTTATTTCAATTTCTTCTTGCGCTGGGACTTTGGTCAGAGAGAGGAAATTTTTGTACTGCTTTATTTGCCTTATCTGGTTTTACGTCTTTTGCGCTATCAAGGCGCCAGATTTACAGTGGCAGAGGGACTGATTTTTGGTATTACTGGCTCGATAGGCATCTGTCTCAAGCATTATTTTGTGCTGGTGGCACTGATGGTAGAGTTGTCGATGCTCCTGGCTTATCGTCGACCAAGAGTATTGATTGCCTGGGAAAACCTTGGTGTGCTGGTCTTTGCACTTTTGTATTTGATTCATTTTGCATTTGCACCAAAAGAAATGCTCGATAATTATTTCCATTTTTTAGTGCCAGCATTTGCCAAAGGTTACTTCTTCTGGGATACCTGTCTGGCTAATTCAATTGCTGCCCCAGACAAAAGAGGTGTCTTTTATCTCGCCTGTCTGGGCGCCGCTCTCGCCTTTACTCAGCTCAAGCGTGCTGCCGTACTTTTGCCCTTAGTTGTTTTTACTCTGGCTTCGATTATTCCGTACTTATTGCAGTTTAAGGGTTGGCCGTATCACGATATTCCAGTTTTTGCTGGCGCTTGTATGCTTATAACCACAAGCGGTGCCAGTATTATTACCAGCCTTGTCAAAAAACAGACTCTGGCTTTGCCCATGGCAGCACTGGCAGTTATTACCGGTGTTAGTCTGGTCAACAGTCTGGAAGAAAGTCAAATTGTCAGAGCTGACAGACAATTTGATATGACACTTTTGGGTTACAAAGGGACTGCTCCCTGGGCAGATATAGACAGTCCTTTTACCGAATATTTGATGCAATACACCAAGCCACTTGATCCTGTGATCTTTATCTCCAACGGTGTATCTCCTGGTTATCCCTTACTAACGCAGTTTAGACTGCTGCCAGGCTCAAGACATTTGCACTGCTGCATTTTGTCAGTACTGCAATATATCAAGGATGCTGCCACACCAAGTCTTGAAGTTAAAGAACTATTGGCTAAAGAGCCTCAGGTAATTGAGCAATATGGCAGTGATATTCAGAAGCGCAAACCAGTCCTTATTTTTGTCCAAGAAGCGCCAGTGGTCGAGTATCTGAGACCATATGAGTTTTTTGCAAAATATATGAAGGACTATAAAAAAATTGGTAGTGCGGCAAACTTCGACGTCTATAAGAGAGAGGGTGTCGAGTAAATGGGTGTAATGGTTTTTGCTTTTATACTTGTTGCCGCCTTTGCTCTGGGCAATATCGTTTGCCATCCTTTATCTATCGGTCCAGAAGCTGCCTGCCATCTCAGTGCATCGATGTTGACTGCCCTTGGTCAGAGACCATTTGTGGATTTTTATGAAATTGGTAGTCAGCCCACTCTATACTTGCAGGTGCCACTTGTGGTGGTGGCAAGACTTTTGCGCACTCACCCTATTTTGATTTTTAAAATTGTTGTTCTGGCTCTGGCTTTACTGAGCGCCACTGTTTTGCTTGCTCTTGCCCGCTTGCGCGGACCGGGTTGGCATCGGCTTTATCTGCAGCTTGCGGCTATACTTGTCTGTCTGTTTTACGGGTTTAATTACACCGAATTTGGTGAGGCTCCGCTTTTTTTTGCCACCACAATTACGCCATATTTGTTTGCTCGTCTGAGCAATCAAAGTTTGCCGCAAAAGCTCAAAATCGTTGTTATGCTGCTTTTACTTTTGGCGCTATTGACCGCTCCAATTTTTGTTGCTTACTTTCTTTTGGTAGAGTTTGCTCTAGCTTTAATGCTCCTTAGTGAGGGGCAAAACCTCAGGAGCTATTTTGGGCAGGGGCGGTCCCTGCTTTTGTATTTGCCTCTTTTTGTTGCGCTGCCTATTTATCTATTGCTTGCTTATCTCACGCCTGGATATCTGGATTCAGCCTGGACTTATAACAATCTTTATTTTAAGTACTTCAATGATCAGCTCTACTGGATGGAAAAATCTCCAGACCTGCGTAATTTGATTTATTTATCTATCTTTTTTCTACTGGTAGCCTCAACAGGGTTAACTCGATCGAGGGAAGCAAGGCTCTTTTCGATTGCCTCTATCGTTGGTTTTGCTTTTTATATAACGTCTGTTTCTACCCTCTCTTGCTATCTCATGCCTTATTTCTATTTTGCTTTGCTGGCGGCACTGAGCACCTTGAGCTATTTGATCTCCTCTCTGGCTGTCAGATTTAAGCAGTCGCTAAGATGGCGTAAAGTACCGTTTGTTTTATTGCTTTTGTTATTGCCACTGGTGATTTTAGTGCCATGGCTTTTGATGCCGCTCTTTGCTCCAGCCAGCGCGACTGTCAAAGTGTCCTCACCGCTCGGCTTTAGGGGCTATAGTAAGTTTTATGACTTTTCTGTTTTTGCCTCATTTTTGTTAGAGCAAAGTCAAGCCGATGACAAAGTGGCGATTTATGCCTGGCAGGTTAGACCGGCATATCCTCTATTGTTGCAACTGTTGCGACGTCCATCTAAGTTTTTGTATCTTTATCCTTTTATGGTTTTTAAACATGGAGATCCTGAGGGCACAGAAGAGCAAAAAGCCAAACTGGCTGCCATGCAAAAGCAGATCTATCAAATTATCGAAGACGAATTAACAGGTGAAAATCCGCCGCAATTGTTATTAATCGAAGACGGTGACATCAGGCAGTGGTTTAACGAGTCTGGCTTGATGGAAAAAATAAGTAATCGCTATGAGCTTTTACAGGGCGTCAGTCCTACCAATAGCGATGAGGTGGAGAAACATCCACCTTTTGAATACCTGGCATATCGCAATCCATTTGCTGTATATAAACTTGTTCGCTGATAAGTTATCCTGATAGTTCTATATGCATTGGAGTGTCTTTTGAAAGGCGAGCCTGTCTCTATTTTAATTGTTGAAGATCAGGAGCTAATCAGGCTTGGTCTCAGTCTCAGTTTTCAAAGAGTCGAAAACTTCGCAGTAATTGGGCAGGCGGGAGACGGTGAGACAGGCATTTTAAAGGCAATCGAGCTAAAACCGAGTTTAGCACTGGTTGATATTGGTTTGCCTGGTGTCAATGGCATTGAAGTCAGCCGTCGTATTAAAGCTGTTTCGCCAGCCACCAAGGTGATTATGCTCACTCTCAAGGACGACGATGATTCGGTCTTTGATGCACTGGGCGCTGGTGCTGATGGTTATTGTCTCAAGGACATTTCGCAAGAACAATTGACAGCAGCCATTGCTACTGTGATGGATGGGCACTTTTGGATGGAGCCCAGGCTGGCCCTCAAACTTGCTGCCGCTTTTGCCAGGCAAATGGAAGGTCTGGGCGATACTGCTGAAGTAATGACTGGGAAGCAACGAGAGATATTGGACATTTTGTCGCGCAAACTTTCTGTAGCCGAAATCGGCAAATTGTTGAGCTTCCCTGAGAGTGATGTCAAAAAGCAGCTGATGACAGTAACGCAGGGGCGAGATATTGCCGATAAGGCCAGTCTGCAAAACCCCGCCACAAGTGATCAGCGGTTGTTTGTGGGCACTACCTTTGCTGGTCGCTACCGTGTTGATAGATTTATTGGGCACGGTGGTATGGGCCGTGTCTATCAGGCGACTCACTTGCTAATGGATCGTCGTGTCGCGCTTAAGCTTTTGCATCCGCAATTTATTAACGACAAAAAGCTAGTCAAGAAGTTTCACCAGGAATCGAAGTCAGCAAGCCTTTTGCAGCATCCAAATATTGTCACTGTCTATGATTTTGGTGTGTCTGAAGAGGGTATTCCCTATCTTGTTATGGATTATATCGAGGGCTGTGGTCTTGATGTTATCCTCAAAGAACAAGGCAAGCTGTCTCTTAAGGACTTCCTGGAGATTTTTATTCCAGTTTGCGAAGGCCTGGCAGAAGCCCATGAACACGGTATTGTGCACTGTGATCTGAAGCCCAGCAATATCGTTGTAGAGCGCTCCAGTAAAGGTCTAAAAGTCAAAATTGTAGACTTCGGTCTTGCTCGGATTCAACCACAGGGAGTTGGTATTCAGTTTCAGGCAACGGATGCTTTTGAGATTGTCGGCAGTCCACTCTATATGAGTCCAGAGCAGTGTCGTGGCAAGCATCTAGATTATCGCACTGATATTTACAGCCTTGGCTGTGTCATGTTTGAGCTTTTGACTGGCAGACCAATATTTGATGGTGCTACTCCAATGCTCATATTTATGAAGCAGGTAGAAGAAAAACCGCTTGCCCTCACTAAAGAGCTGCTCGGATACGAACCACCAGCGGTACTCTCCTATGTGGTGGCAAAGTCACTAGAAAAGAACCCCGATGATCGCATCCAGAGTGTTAGTGAACTGCTCAGTGTGCTAAAAGGGCTGCAGGCTTAAAGTGATTTGGTGGATTTAGTATTGCCTTTGCTTTTGAGATAGACCTCGATTTCGATTAGCAATTCATTCACTTTGTCATTAAGTTGACCGAGGCATGTAGCAGTTCGTTCATAACAAGCTACTTTGGCTTCCTTTTCGAGAGATTTCAAAATGCCTTCGCAGCTAGTGGCGCATATAGTGCCGCAAGCTCCCTTAAAGGCATGAGCCTGCTTCATCACGGCGATATAATCACGGTCTTGCAGATGCTGGCTTAGTTTGCTTACACTCTCTCTCGCTGAGTGATAAAACATCTCCAGGAGCTGGACGTGCTCGGTACCAAAGCGGCTCAGTAACAGATCAGTGGAGAGCTGACCTAAGCCTTCGCCTTCAGTTGTTTCGTTATCATCAATGCTTATCGATGTAATACCAAGGAGACCGGCTCTTGTTTGAGTGGTATTGAGGTTATGAGGTTGTCTCATCATGGCGCCAACATTTTCTTCAGTATCGAGCCACTTACTCAAAATGTTTAGCAGATTGTCAGAGAGTATTGGTTTGGGCAAAAAATCATCCATACCAGAGCGGCTGTAATTTTCTTTGACGACACTAAATGAGTTGGCTGTGACTGCGATAATGGGCGCCCATTTGCCTTGTTTGGCTTGATTGATACGGATGCGTCGGCAGGTATCAAAGCCGTCCATCTGAGGCATCTGACAATCCAAAAAAATGATGTCGTAATCCTGGCTGGTGCTTTTTTCCAGAGCTTCAAAGCCGCTGACTGCAACATCAGCCTCCAGTCCAAATTGAGTCAATAGCAGTTTAGAGACGCGCAAATTGATGGCGTTGTCATCAGCTATCAGAGCCTTAAAGGGACGTTTAAGTGGTCCATCGCCATTGCTAGCTGTTTCTCTGGTAAAGCCTCTTGTGCGGGTATAGTTGCGTCTACTGCTCGATGTTTTGAGACTTTGCTCACCTTCATCTAGTGCTACCTGATTGCCAGAGATGCCCTGCGATTTGATACCATCCATGGCCATCAATACTTGCGATATTTTGACCGGTGCATTAAGGATGATTTCGTTCTTTTGCAGTCCTGC
>Ga0075163_10009688_pt1 | contig 12634 bp, 11 predicted proteins | sample JI1023141ADNA_FD_71478 | JGI IMG/M metagenome (GOLD analysis project Ga0075163, IMG submission 71478) | Wastewater effluent complex algal communities from Wisconsin, to seasonally profile nutrient transformation and Carbon sequestration -... | ecosystem: Engineered > WWTP > Effluent > Algae...
CCTCCACCATCATAGCGGGAATCTTTAGAGGTTCCGGAACTGAGCAGGATGATGGCAAAAAGGGCCAGGAGAGAGGTTGAAAGGAGCAGGAGATTCTTTTTCATATATTGATTTTGATTGAAAATAATCACTTGGATGAAGAAAATCATTGATTCCATATTGTTTACGACTGAAATTTTTTCTTTCCTGATAGCAGGCCAGATATAGATGAGCTGCTGTCGGAAAACAAACTGGCGTCAATCGTGGTTTAAAAAACACCAGTTTGTGGTATAGGCACTTATTTTAATTCGATCTACTTTTCCTGAACATTAACCACTAATAAACCTGCTATGCCAGTTCAAGTTATTCATCCGAAAGTTCAGTTTGCCAGAAAACGACTGTCTGATACCATCAGCCTCTCTGTAGAGAAAGCGGCTGCCCATTTAAGTAACCCAGCTCAGTTTCCACTTCCTTCCGGGAAAGAAAGTCTGGAATATGCGATTGTTGATTTATTTAAAGTACTCCCGAAGAAGAAAAAGGGAAAATTTCTGGAGAAAATGAAAACTTCAATAACCGCCACAGCAGCTGCCCGGCAACAAAAATATGGCACACTGGCAGCGGTGGACTTACACAGCAATAAAATGGTATCCAGCCAGGTTGAAACGGTACCGGTACCGGATCAAATGAAGTTCACGGAAGCAGATATAGAAATGCTTAGAAAGCCTGCAGCGAAGAATAAGTTGAAATCAACAGTAAAAGAAAAAACTAAAACCATTCAGCCAAGGCAAGCTGTCGCCGGTACTGCTTTACAATTCACAGTTGAATCCATCACTTGTAAAGCGACAAATGATATCCGGAAAGACGAAATCAGTGTTTCTGCCTTTGTCTTAAGCAGCAATGGTGAGTTGCAGGAAGCTAATAATTTCTTCTCCGGAAAATTCAAAAAAGATGATTCAAAGTCCCTGGGGGCAGCCGGTAATCTCTTCAGTTTCAGTATAGCGGATTCCACTGGAACCGTATTTCCGGCCAGTTTTGCCGCTTCGGTTTTTATGACAGAGAAAGATCTTTTTGCCAATAAGGAAGTGACAGAGCGGGTAGGTGCTATTATGCGAATTACAGGAAAGATTATTGCAACCGGTAGTCTGATTACCTTGTTTTTCCCTGCAGTGGGTTTGCCGCTTTCTTTAACAATTCTTGGAATAGGTACATTAATTATGTTTATTGGCGACGGACTATTATTTTATGCCGCAGATGATTTCAGTGAAATTTCAACGGATGAATTATTGCTGGAAACCCCTCCCTTCGCAAGTGAAACATTTGCAAGGGAACTTAGTATGCGATTTGTTGATGACGGATTTACACTGGGCGGGGAATATAAAGTAGCTATGCGCTGGACTGTAGTATAAATGAGCGTTATGTTTACTTGATTAAATCCTTTTGTTTGGTCCAGTTTTCTACTTCCTTTGGGAGAAATACAGAAACTAACATCATCAGGATGCCGGGAATGAAGAGAATATTGCCAAAGCTTTTCAAAGACTGGTATCCTTTAGCCCCAAAAATCCACCAGGCCAGAGCAGCCGGGACCGCTATTTTCATGAATTTGTTAATAGCAGGATATGTCCTGTTTTCGCAGGCCCTCAGGATATGAAGGATCAGGATAAACGCCAGGAGGATACAGGCAAAATGTCCCCAGTAAGCATAATAACCTTTAATAGCTATCCGGACAGAGTAATAGTTGTATCCCCAGTTATTATATCCCCAGCCATCGTAGGCATTATAGCCAAACTGCATCCCGTAATTACTCCGGAGTGAATAAAAACGGGTCATTTTAAAAAAGGGGGCAAGCATACATAAAAAGGCACCAATGGAGAATGGCCAGTGAGGAAACCGTAACAGGTTTGTCCATTTTAATTTTTTCCAGGCAATACCAAATGCTGCAGCCCTGCTTAATAAAGAGAGGGCAAAAAGTACAGCTGCGGAAGCATGCAGGAGCCAGTTGACATTGATATTCCTGATTCGGAAATAGCAGATAAAGAAATGATAGAGGAAAAGGTACAAGCAAAAAAGCATGGGAGTTACCGGATGCAACAACCAGGCTGGGTACTTCATCAGCGGTTTATCGCGGGTCAGTTCCGGTATTACCAATAGCAAAGCAGCTGCCACCCAGCAGGTTTCTGTTACCCAGTGAAAATAAACATAAGATCGGGTGAGCAGGATGATCAGCAGGAGCAGGACTATTGCTGATCCCGCCAGTTCAAACAGCAGGTGCTTTTTTGTGGTATAGGCTACCGGTAGTTTCATCTGGTATGAAATTAACGCAGCGTGGATGAAAAATCCTAACCCTTTTCAGGGATATTTAATCTGTTAAAGTGAGCGCAGACTTTCTTCGATAGCCCTGATCTTATCTTCCGCATCTGCTTTTTTCTTTCTTTCCACATCCACTACTTCGGCTTTGGCATTTTGTACAAATCGTTCATTGCTGAGTTTCTTTTCAACTGATAAGAGGAAACCTTTCAGGTAGTCCAGATCTTTCAGCATTTGCTCTTTCTGAGAAGCGGGATCCAGTGAGATCTCTGTTTCGAGGTAGAATTTATCTTTCTGTACCACCAGGTTAATGCAATTAGGAACCGCCGTGCTGGTATAATGAATTTGGGCTGCATTCACCTGCTTGGCCAAAATCAATTCAATGGCTGTATAATTTTCCTTTTGTTCCGTTTGTATATGCAGTTGAATGGTGTCTTTTGGTTTTAACTGGGCTTTATTACGGGCATCCCGGATAGCTGTAATCACTTCTTTCAGTAAAGCACCGGCGGTAATGAGTTGCTGATCCGCCTGCCCGGCAGGTTCAAACAAGCTAACAGTAAGATCTTTGTCCTGTTTTTTCAATTGCTGGAAAATCTCTTCTGTTATAAATGGCATGAAGGGGTGGAGCAGCTGCATCAGTTGCTCAAAGAAGTAAACTGTTTTCTGATATACTTTTTCATCAATGGGTTGATCAAAACCCGGTTTCACCCATTCCAGGTACCAACTGCAGAAATCATCCCATATCAGAGAGTAAGTTGTTTTCAACGCTTCACTCAGTCTGAATTCTTTGAACTGTGCATCCAGTTCCAGTCTCACTTCTTTCAACCTGTTCTCAAACCAGTCAATCGCAAAATGACTATTTGTTTCCTGACTCCCGACTCCCGACTCCTGACTTCCGACTAATCTCCCTTCCCACATTTTCACCAGCTTCAGTGCATTCCACATTTTATTGATGAAGAAGCGACCCTGTTCATTGCCAGAAGGATCCCACATCAGGTCATTTCCTGCAGGGGAAGAAATCATGATGCCGAATCGAACCGCATCGGCCCCATCTTTATCAATCATTTCCAGGAGGTCGGGTGAATTACCGAGGCTCTTGCTCATCTTGCGACCGATCTTGTCTCTCACAATCCCGGTAAAATAAACCTCGTTGAAAGGTTTTTCTTTTTTATACTCAAAGCCGGCCATGATCATCCTGGCCACCCAGAAGAAAATAATTTCAGGCGCCGTAACCAGGGTATTGGTAGGGTAGTAGTAGTTCACATCCGGGTTGCCGGGGTTGCTGTATCCTTTGAAAACTTCAAAAGGCCATAACCAGCTGGAGAACCAGGTATCAAGACAATCTTCATCCTGCTTCAAGACAGGATCGCTGATGCCAAATTGTGCAGTGAATGCTTTCTTCGCTTCCGATTCCGTTGCAGCGACTACAAAACGTCCTTCTCCATCATACCAGGCCGGGATCTGATGGCCCCACCAGAGTTGTCGCGAAATACACCAGTCCTTGATATTCTCCATCCAGTGGCGATAGAGATTTTTAAACTTGGCCGGATAGAATTTAATCTCATCATCCATTACAGCCGACAGGGCAGGACCCGATATTTTTTTCATATCTACCCACCATTGGAGGGAAAGACGGGGTTCCACCACAGCATCTGTTCTTTCGGAGTATCCTACTTCACTTGAATATTCTTCCGTTTTAACCAGGTGACCTTTTGCTTCCAGTTCGGCTGCAATTTTTTTCCTGGCTTCAAAGCGGTCAGTGCCTACAAAAATCTGCGCCTCTGCATTCAGGGTACCATCTTCATTCAGTATGTCCACTACTTCCAGCTGGTGTTTTTGTCCGAGCTGGTAATCGTTGGTATCGTGGGCGGGAGTTACTTTCAGTGCACCGGTACCAAAATCCATCGTTACATAATCATCGGTAATGATGGGAATGCGGCGGTTGATCAGTGGCACAAAGGCAAATTTGCCATGCAGCTGTTTGTATCGTTCATCATCCGGGTGTACACATATTGCCGTATCGCCCATGATGGTTTCAGGACGAACCGTGGCGATGATGATTCCACCTTCACCGGAGGCATCAAAAGGAATGGGGTTCCCTGCTTCATCACTTAATTGATAACGCAGGTGGTAGAGTTTCTGACTGGTTTGTTTGCGGATCACTTCCTCATCACTCAGGGCTGTTTTTGCTTTCACATCCCAGTTAATCATTCTTTTTCCGCGATAGATAAATCCTTTATTGTAGAGGTCAATGAATACGCTGATGACTGATTGGTAATAATCAGGATCCATGGTAAAACTGGTTCTTTCCCAATCCAGACTGCAACCCAGTTTTTTCAATTGCTGCAGAATGATCCCGCCGTATTTTTCTTTCCATTCCCAGGCATACTTTAAAAATTCATCGCGGGAAAGAGAGGATTTGGCAATGCCTTTTTCACGGAGCATTTGCACCACTTTGGCTTCAGTAGCAATGGAAGCATGATCGGTACCTGGTACCCAGCAGGCATTTTTTCCCTGCATCCTTGCCCTGCGGACGAGGATATCCTGAATGGTATTATTCAGGCAGTGACCCATGTGCAGCACACCCGTTACATTGGGGGGCGGGATCACAATGGTATAAGGCTCCCGTTCATCAGGTTCGCTGTGAAAATATCCTTTGTCCAGCCAGCGCTGGTACCACTGTTGTTCGGCTTGTTGGTGGTCAAAATTTTTGCTCAGTTCTTCCATGGTAAATCCTGCTTGGGTAGCCCGGAAAGGGCTGTAAATGAGCGGCAAATGTACCCTGTTTTGGCCAGATGCGGAAACAGCGGGCGGTAGCGGTTAGCGGGAGGGGGGCATGAGGTTTTTTACTTCATCGCAGATATAAACGACACCGCGGTAGACCTCTTCGATTCCATGGTGGATTTCCGTTAAGGAAGAGGTCTTGGTTAAAAAGCCACGGGCACCCAGTTCCACCATCCTGGTTGCGTATTTGGGTTGGTTATTAACGGACATACCGATGATTCTTACCGCTGGGTTATGTTCCACTACATGGCGAACCACTTCAAATCCGTTGATCGGCTGCATATTGATATCAACCAGCAGAATATCGGGATTGTGTTCGCTGATACTGCGGATCGCATCATGACCGTTGGCGCAATCGGCTACCACTTTGAACCGGGGATTATTTTCAAGCAGCATTCTCCAGGATTCGCGGATTAATTGGTGATCGTCGGCCAGAACGATCCTGATCTGTGGGGTGGTCATGATTTGGGATTACGGTTAAAAACTGTTTTCTTGGGCTGGGATCTAATGGCAGATTTGGTGAGGCGTAAATTCATTAAATAGTAAAAATACTGAAAGTTAAAAGTAATATTACTTGCTTATTTTACCAAGCATTTTTACTGTTTTTTTCAAAGCCGATTCTCGTAGAATTACGATATGTTTTGATTCAGAAAGGTTGCTTCGCCTTTTGCCGGTATATTCGCAATTCCAAAAAATAGCCTCAGCGTAACTAAATAATGTAAGACGGTATGAAAAGAGAGTTACAATCCTGGTTCAGTCCATCCCTGCAAAAAGAAATGCCGATCGCCACCTATGGTGATTATGGTTTTGCCCTGCTACTGGTACCTACGGCTGCTGCCGATTACCTGGAGTATGAGCGTTTTCAACTGATGGATCACCTGGCGCCTTTTATCGATGCCGGTAAAGTGAAAGTATTCTCAATTGATAGTATCAATAATGACAGCTGGATGAACAAACAGCTGGATCCAAGGTATCAGTCGGTCAGGCAGCAGCAATGGAACAATTATATTTTCAATGAAGTGGTGCCTTTTATCCGCAACAGCACCAGCGCTGAAACACCGATCATCACCTGCGGAGCATCCTTTGGTGCTTTGCACAGCATGAACCTCTTTCTGAAAAGACCCGATCTGATCAATGGGGTGATTGCCATGAGCGGGGTGTATGACCTTACGGAATACACGAATGGATATTTTGATGAAGATGTTTATTTTAATAGTCCGCATCACTATATGAGCAATCTTACGGATCATGGTATTCTCGAACAAATCCGGAAGAGCAGGCATATTCATATTCTCACCGGCAGTGGTTCTTATGAAGATCCCCATGCCAGCGGGCGATTCGCCAAGATACTCTATGACAAAGGCATCTGGTATGAACTGGATGTTTGGGGAGCGGAGTGGCCGCATGACTGGAATACCTGGAGGGCCATGCTCCCTCATTACCTGGGTGCGAAATTCTAGTTCCTTCTTGCTTACTATTTTTTTTTATTTCTTCAGCTATTGGGAAGCTGGGGATCGGTCCATTGTGCCAATTGGGAAATGAAACCTGGCCGGTCGATCATGCGGGCACCAAGGCTTTCCAGATATTCCGTATAAACCTGGCAATCGATCAGCATCACTTCTTCCTGCATCAGCTGCTCCACATAACTGGTGAAACAATAACGGGAGGCATTCGGAACAAGGCTGAACATGCTTTCTCCAAAGAAAACTTTTCCCATCCTGATACCATAGAGTCCGCCGGCGAGCTGGCCATCCACCCAAACCTCCGCACTATGCGCATAACCGGCTTCATGCAAGCGGCAGTATGCTGCTTCTACGGCAGGGGTGATCCAGGTTCCATCCTGTCCGGGTCTTTTGATATGCCGGCAGGCATGAATGACTTCCGGAAAGGCTTTGTTGATGGTAAAATGGAATGCATTTTTTTTACGAAGGGCCCGGATGGTTTTACTGATTTTTAATTCAGTGGGATATAAAACAAAACGGGGATGGGGCGACCACCAGAGAATGGTTTCCCCTTCATACCAGGGGAAGATACCCTGCCGGTAAGCAAGGATCAGTCTTTCGGTGGACAGATCCCCGCCAATAGCCAGTAAGCCATCCGGTTCGGCCAGGTGAACAGGGGGAAATACGAGATTATTATCGAGCGCAAATAGCGGCATATTGTTTAACCGGCTACTATTTCAACCGTGGCATTGATACCACGCTCTGTAATGGCATCGCATAGGGGCTTGAGATCTTCATAACTGCCATTTTTAACGGCATATTTACCCTGGAAATGGATGATATAAGCACATTGTTCGGCCTGTTCTGCTGAATGACCGCATACGTCCATCAGGGTTTCGATCACCCATTCAAAAGTATTCACTTCATCGTTCCATACAACCAGATTGCAGGGGTCTTCTGTACTGGTGAGTACATCAGCTTCCTCCAGTACAGCACTGTCGGTATGTGGATCAATTCCTTTCACGGGACAAAAATACATTTTGTTATTGTACTTTCAGGCAAACGAAAAATCATGCAAAGAGTAGTTGGTCTCGGCGGACCCTTTATCAAAGCCAATGATCCCAAAGCGCTTGCGGCTTGGTATGAAAAGTACCTGGGGCTTAATTTCAACGGATCGGTGTTCACGACCCTTCCATTTAAAAATGAAGATGGATCGGCCAGGGAGGGATACAATATTTTATCTTTTTTCAAAGCCGATTCGGATTATTTTTCACCCAGCCGGAAAGAAGTGATGGTGAACTTTATTGTTGCCGATGCATTTGCTTTGATGGCAACACTGAAAGAAGAGGGAGTGGAGATGGTAGGGGAGCCGGTGGATGAAGAATACGGTAAATTTTTCTGGATCATGGATCCGGAAGGGAATAAAATTGAGCTTTGGGAGCCTCCGGTGGGGTGAAAAATGTCAGGTTATAGGAAAACAAAGCAGAAGCAGCTTTGGATTATTAAAATCTACACCACGTTTGCTAAAGCAAAGAAAAGCCCGCCTTGGCTAAAGCTACGGCGGGCGTGTGGAACGTACTGGATTCGAACCAGTGACCCCTACTCTGTCAAAGTAATGCTCTAAACCAACTGAGCTAACGTTCCAGAAAAATCAACCCGGACCATATACCACAGTTCCGGAGCCGTAAAATTAATAGTTTTAAACATTGTACGGTGCCCCGTGCAACTTTTGTAGATTTAAATTGTCAATTAGATAGATGATCAAGTACCAGGTAACGATACAGTTTGAGATGACTGAGGAATTTATGTCCCTGGTACCCCCTCACCGGACCTATATCGGTATGCTGATCAACAAAGGGATTATTGACCATTATGCGGTGAGTATCGAAACCCAGCGGGCCTGGATTACACTGAATGCAGACAGCAAAAAAGAAGTGGAAAAAATTCTCACCAAATCCCCTTTGTACCGGTTCTGGAATTATGAAATTGATGAGCTGGTGGTACTCGACGGACAGCATTACCGTCTTCCCGAAGTCAATCCGAATTAATTTATTTCTTCATCATCCATTTCGGCTTCAACCGGGTAATCTTTTTATAGACCGGACAATCGGGATGATGCGCTCCCGGTAAATAACCCGTACTCATGAGGAATTCATTTAAAATTTCTCCGCCGGTAAATCTAAATTGCTGCTTGAACAATCGGACCCATTCTTCTTTTGTCTTAGGATGATTTAGATCCAGCCAGTTTTTAAAAGAACCATGTTCTTTTTGCAGACCCAGGATGACTTTCGCATTATGAATCGCCGCCTCCACTTTTAAGCGGTTGCGGATGATACCGGGATCCTGCAACAGTTTTTCCTTTTTCTTATCAGAATATTTCGCCACTTTGGCAATCTCAAACTGATCATAGGCCAGAAAGAAATGATCCTTCTTTTTAAGAATGGTTTCCCAGCTTAATCCAGCCTGATTAATCTCCAGCACCAGTCTAGCAAAGAGCAGATTATCGTCATGAATCGGATAACCATATTCCGTATCATGGTACTGTTCATGAACAGTACCCTTTCCTTTTTCCCTTATAAATTCACAGTAGGTAGTTGCCATAATGAAAAATCCCGCTGAAAGCGGGACCTTTGGTGGGAGTTGACGGGTTCGAACCGCCGACCCTCTGCTTGTAAGGCAGATGCTCTGAACCAGCTGAGCTAAACTCCCATGTTTTTGGGAGTGCAAATATACAGGGGTAAACCATTTCTGCCAAAAAGAAATAGAATTTTCTGAAACTCGCTAAACAATAGCCGCTCAAAGGCTTATGGCAGGCTTTTAACCCATTTTCAGGACAAAATAGGGTCTTGGTAGTGTTGGTCGTAAATTGCCTTGATATCCTTCAAATTTTGTTTACTCATAAGCCTGCTTCAATATGTTTTGAAGTAAAACTAGTAACAAGGGAAAATGCAAGGACACATTATTGAGAATCAAGTATTGCTATTAACAGGGTTGAGTATATACAGACCGAACTTTATTTAATCCAGCAACCATATCAACAAATTTCTATTAACCAATAAAAAAGCAACCAGCTTTTCCGGTTGCTTTTCCTATCAGTTTATTTTCCAAATCACTCTTTCGGCACAATCGTAAAATTCACCCCGAATATCGTACCGTTCTGCGCCGTATTGATCTTGCCTTCCCCACCACGGGTACCGATCGGCGTAACTTCTGATTCTTTAAAGATTTTTGCCAGATTATTCAATACACCCCGGCTGTTACGGCTGGTTTTGTCATTGTTATCGGTCAGGATATCTTCCAGATCCAGCGGGTCAGATGAAAGAAATACTTTGAATACCTCATTTCCGAAGGGAGGCTGAATACTGATCGCCAGATTTTTCAGGAAGAGGGAATCTCCCCGGTTCACGGCACAATCCTCCCAGCGGATTGGGGCAGGATTATTATTCAGATCGGTGAGGTTTTTATTGGGGATCACCGGATTGATCTTTCCATCAGGTTGAATATCCACAATATTCACATAGAATTTTTTGATACCGGTGTTTACCACTTTTACATAGATATCATCATCCTGCTGGATTTCCAGTCTGCCGAATTTGGTACGCTTCCTCATTTTGGCCGTATCAATATTCCCCTTTTCATCCAGAAAAACCAATTCCACTCTGGCGGTCAGCCCTTTCTCTGTAAACTTCAGGCTCTGCAGATAACGGAAGCGGTCATATTTTTTCATCAGGTCCTTGAATGCTTTGCCATCTGTGATGTCAATATCATCCGCAAATACGGCACCGGTGTTGGCATAACGAAGTGCCCAGCCGGAACCATTCTCCGAACGGCCCACATACACTTCACAGGCAGGATTGATCTCCACCAGTTGAAAATCATGCAGGGCTTCTGCCAGACTGCTATTCCCTCTGGCGGCATTTAAAGAATCAAGCCCCAGCTTAATTTTCCCGTTTCCGTAGGCAGTCTCAATGACAAATGCCCAAACTGCTTTTTTCAGCAAATCTGTATTTTCTGTTTCCAGTTTTACTTTGGAAGTAAAATTAGTAGCATCTGAAATCGTTCCTTTTACCAGGGGAGTAGCGGTTGCGGGATCAGCAGTACCAGCGGGATAGAAACCCACGATAGAACCAGGCTGGCAACCCGAAACAGTTCCGCCGTTTAAAGCAATTAATTTTGAAGTACTCTGGGCCGGATTAATGGTGATATATGGTTCCTGTCTTACATATTTTCCTCCAAATAATTCCCGGTCGATCCCGTCACCTTCCAGCACCGGTTTCTGCTTAGGCGCTTTTTCACGCATTACATCTTCAATCTGAGCAAACAAAGTGCGATAGGTAATCTTACCGCCAAGATTGCTAATGGCTTTGCTGAATGCATAGGATAAAGAACCAACGGCTCTGTTCTGATCATCGAGACACTCAAAATTCAGCTCCTGGGCCTGGGCACCTGATAAAACCACATAGGAAGATGCATTGGATGTATTGAGTTTGGTCCTGGTATTTTCTTTGAATACACCGGCTTCATCTTTCTCCGGCAATTTCTTTTTAGCAAAATTATTGCTGACCATCGGAGCATTATTCCCACGCGCCAGGGCTACATTGCCCCGGGTACCGCTGCCGGAGTGACAGGCATCAATGGTTACCAGCAGGTCACCTTTTTTGCCCAGTTTGTTTCTTAACTGTGTCACCATCTCGCCAAACTGATCATCCCGGTAATAACCGGCTGACACTTTATTAAAAATACTTTTGTCCATGGAGTATACGGCTCCATATGGTACAATGGCCTCATCCAGCCCGTCGCTTTCCTCATTCTCATTATCATCTTCCAGTTGTTGTCCGTGTGAAGAAATGTGTATGATAACAATGTCACCTGGTCCCGCATCTAAAACCAGTTTTTTGAAGGCATTTTCAATTCCTTCTTTCGTTGCCGCTGCGTCAATCAGGGTACGGATATTGTTTTCCGGAAAATTTTGTTTCAATAAAGCATTTTTAACCAGGTCTACATCATTTACCGAATTAATGGCCTTCCATTTATTGGTCTCATAATCAGGATAATCGCCGATAGCCACGATCAGGGCTCTTTTGGTCTGGGCCTGGCTGCTGAAAAAGCACATCAGGAGAAGCAGGGCACTGAAACAAATCTTTTTCATATCAAAATAATTGAGTGGTGGTTTTTTGATAGCATAAATGTAAAACGGGAAATGAAAACCGGCATACCCTGCGGCGGGTATCTCCTGTGAAATTAACATATTGGATGAATAAGCAGGAAATTTGGTTGTATCTGATTCTATTGAGAGGATATGGTTCTTTCAACATTAAGGGTCCAATCAAATTACAATCACTATTTTTAGCAATGCGTGTGTATTGTTTCGTATTGGTGATTATTGGTATATGGTTCCCGTCAGCCCTCATTGCCCAGCAGGATCCAGAAGGAAAAGATGCGGAAGCCTACCAGATTTACAGTGTTCAGGTCGCCGAACTGCTCAAGGTCAGGGGAATGGATGATAAAGCCATCGCAGAGATCCTGTCAGTTTATAAGGAAAATGATATCAGTTCAGACGATAAACTGGCCTCCCTGCTCCTGAAATTATACCCGGATAATCAGGGGATCCTTTTCATTTTCTATCAGTTTTACAACGATACTTTAAGAAGGGTGGTGCTGGAACCAGGTAAAGTAAAAGAAAAGATATATATACCGGTTACCAGAAAAGAAATCCTGCAACTGGGGACCGATTTCAATCATCTCCTCGGACTCTATTCATCCTCAGATAGCAGGATGCCGAGCCTGCGGGGTGCGATTGTAAAACCACCGCCAGCTACTGCCGGCCTCACGTATCAAAAATTAATTCAGAAAGCGACTACGCTGCTTTTGCCAGCCTGGTTCGATCAGTCCTGGAAACATCTGGTTATTATTCCGGCATTGAACCTGGGTACCCTGCCTTTTTACCTGCTCAGCCCTTATCCCGATCAGTCCATCCTGCTGGATCACTGCAGTTATTCTGTCGCCCCTACCATTGGAGATTTAATCGCCCTTCGTTTAAAAATGCTGAAATTATTCCTGGGCTGGAATGGGAATATCAGGATTCCATTTAATAAGATCCCGGAATCCGGTCAAATGGATTCAGC
>Ga0075163_10009689_pt1 | contig 12633 bp, 14 predicted proteins | sample JI1023141ADNA_FD_71478 | JGI IMG/M metagenome (GOLD analysis project Ga0075163, IMG submission 71478) | Wastewater effluent complex algal communities from Wisconsin, to seasonally profile nutrient transformation and Carbon sequestration -... | ecosystem: Engineered > WWTP > Effluent > Algae...
CGGGTGAAGGCGTCGCGGCGCAGGCGGCGCGGGCGGCTGGCGGGGTACGGTGGGGGCGTGATCAATGGGGTCTCCTTGTCGGCCGGGGAACCGGTAGACGTATCCGTAAAAACCGGCGTGGCGGTCCGTTTTTGCTTCTGCTAGAGTGGCCATTGAATGATAGCCGCGAGGTTGTTGTTCCCTGCTTTTCCTCCCTGAGCAGGTGCCTTAGCGTGATGACAGCGATAAGGCTTCCAAGCCCCGGCTCTGCCGGGGCTCTTTTTTTTCAGCCGCCGATAATGCGCGCCATGAGCAGCGCATACCTCTGGGTCAAGGCCTTCCACATCGTCTTCGTGGCCAGCTGGTTTGCGGGCCTGTTCTACCTGCCGCGCATCTGCGTCAACCTGGCCATGGTGCCGGCCGACAGCCATGCCGAGCGCGAGCGCCTGCTGCTCATGGCGCGCAAGCTCTACCCCTTCGCCAACATCCTGATGGTGGTGGCGCTGGGCCTGGGCCTGTGGCTCTGGTTGGGGTTTGGCATCGGCAAGGGCCAAGGCTGGATGCACGCCAAGCTGCTGCTGGTGCTGGGCGCCATTGGCTACCAGCACATGTGCCGCGCACAGCTGCGGCGCTTCGAGAACATGGCCAACCAGCGCAGCCACAAGTGGTACCGCGTGTTCAACGAAGTCTCCGTGCTGCTGTTTGCAGCCACCGTGGTGCTGGTGGTGGTGAAGCCGTTCTGAGCGGCCGCCAGGACCCTTGCCTCCCATGGCGCGCGAGCGCAGTTCTGCCACCTGGCTGGCGCTGGTCTACGCAGCGCTGGTGCTCTATGCCAGCCTCTACGCGCAGGACGCGTGGCGCTGGCCGCCAGGCCAGCCGCTGAGCGCGCTGCTGCTGCTGCCGCGCAGCCTGCACCAGTCCACCTTCGACATCGAATCCAACCTGCTGGGCTACCTGCCCATGGGCGGCCTGTGCGCCATGGCGGCGCTGCGCAGCGCCTGGCCCGCAGGCGCGGCCTTGCTGACGGCTGTTGCGGCGTCGGCACTGCTGTCCTACAGCTGCGAGCTGATGCAGCACTTCGTGCCCGGCCGCGTGCCGGCGCTGGAGGACCTGGTCTTCAACACGGCGGGTGGTCTGGCTGGCGCCTTCCTGGCCTGGGTGCTGCACGGCACCGGGCTGGTGGACCGTTGGCAGGCGCTGCGGGTGCGTTGGTTCTCGGGTGACGCCGCTTTCGCGCTGGTGCTGCTGGTGCTGTGGCCCGTGGGCTTGCTGTTCCCGGCGCCCGTTCCGCTGGGCCTGGGCCAGGTGGGCGAACGCCTGCGTGAAGCGCTGGCCGAGGCGCTGGAAGGCGTGCCCTGGGCCAGCGACCTGCACGAGCTCGTGGCCGCACCCTTGCTGCAGGACGCGCCCCTGCACCCGGCGGGCGAGGTGCTGCTGGTGGCCCTGGGCCTGCTGGCGCCCTGCTTCGTGGCCTACGCGGTGGTGGCACCGGGCTGGCGGCGGCTGGTCATGGTGCTGGGCGCCTTGCTGATGGCCACCGTGGGCATGACGCTGTCCACGCTGCTCAACTTCGGCCCGCAACACGCCTTGTCGTGGCTGGGCCCGCGCGCGTGGCCGGGCCTGCTGCTGGGCGCGGTGGCCGCCGCTGCCGCACTGCCACTTTCCCGCCGCATGGCCGCGGGACTGGGGCTGATGGTGCTGACGGGCCTGGTCTTCGGCTTGGCGCAGGCGCCCAGCGACCCCTACTTCGCGGACAGCCTGCAAGCCTGGGAGCAGGGCCGCTTTGTGCGCTTCCACGGCCTGGCGCAGTGGATAGGTTGGCTGTGGCCCTACGCCACCATGGCCTGGCTGCTGACACGCCTGGCCGGGCCGCGCTGAGAAGCGCGGGACACCCCTCCGTACAATCCCTTGGATGAGCTATTACAAGCACCACGTCTTCTTCTGCCTGAACGAGCGCACCAATGGCGAAGCCAGTTGCGCGCACCAGAACGCGCAGGCCGCGTTTGACCGCTGCAAGTCCCGTGTGAAGTCCGAAGGCCTGGCCGGGCCGGGCGGTGTGCGCGTCAACAAGGCCGGTTGCCTGGACCGCTGCGCAGGCGGCCCGGTGGCCGTGGTCTACCCGCAGGAGACCTGGTACACCTTTGTGGACCAGCACGACATCGACGAGATCGTCGACAGCCACCTCAAGAACGGCCAGGTGGTGGAGCGCCTGCTGCTGGCGCCCAACGTGGGCCGATGAACGCCGGCACACAACGGCTGTCCGTGGCCGGTCCCGCCGGCGCGCTGGAGTGCGCGCTGGATGCGCCGGCCCAGGGTGCACCGCGCGGCCTGGCCGTCATCTGCCACCCCCACCCGCTGTTCGGCGGCACCATGGACAACAAGGTGGTGCAGACGCTGGCGCGTGCCTTCGTGCAGCTGGGCTACCGCGCGCTGCGCTTCAACTTCCGCGGCATCGGCCAATCTGGTGGTGCATGGGACGAAGGGCGTGGTGAGGTCGACGACGCGCTGGCCGCCATCGCCGCACAACGCAGCATCGGCGAGGCACTGGTGGTTGCTGGCTTCTCCTTCGGGGGTTATGTTGCAACGCAGGCGGCCGCACGGCTGACTGACAAGGCCGAGCGCCTGGTGCTGGTGGCGCCGGCCGTCGTCAACTTCACCGCTGCGCCGGTGCCCGCCGACACACTGCTCATTCACGGCGAACAGGACGACGTGGTGCCGCTGTCCGCCAGCTTGGCCTGGGCCCGCCCGCAAGCCCTGCCGGTGACTGTGCTGCCCGGCGCCGGCCACTTCTTCCACGGGCAACTGCCGGTGCTCAAGCAGATCGTGCTCGCAGCCTGGGCTTCGCGCCCTGCGGCCTGATCCCTCTTTCTCTTTTTCCCGTGCCCATGAAATTCCTGTTTGCCTTGTTCCTGGCCGCTATCAGCGCGACCGCCTTCGCCCAGACGCCGCAGCCGCCCGAGATCGCTGCGCGCCAGTACCTGCTGATCGACCTGTCCAGCAACCAGGTGCTGGCCGAGCGCGAAGCCGACGCACAGGCCGACCCTGCGTCGCTGACCAAGCTGATGACGGCCTACCTGGCCTTCAACGCCGTGCGCGACAAGAAGCTGGCGCTGGAGCAGAAGCTGCCCGTGTCGGCGCGCGCCTGGGGCCAGCGCAAGGGCGGCGGCTCGCTGATGTTCATCGACACCACCATGACGCCCACGGTGGACGAGCTGCTGCGCGGCCTGATCGTGCAAAGCGGCAACGACGCGGCCATTGCGCTGGCTGAAGGCGTGTCGGGCTCGGTGGAGAACTTCGTCGCGGCCATGAACCGCCAGGCCCAGGCCTGGGGCATGAAGAACACGCAATTCAAGAATGTGGAAGGGCTCACCGAAGCGGGCCACTACAGCAGCGCACGGGACGTGGCCATCGTGGCGGCGCACATCATCAACGACCACCCTTCGTTCTATCCGATCTACTCCATCCGCCAGTACACCTTCAACAACATCAAGCAGGACAACCGCAACATGCTGCTGGGCCGTGACGCCACGGTGGACGGCATGAAGACTGGCTACACCGAAGCCGCCGGATACTGCCTGGTGGCCAGCGCCGTGCGCGACACGCCCGGCGGCAAGCGCCGCTTGCTGAGTGTGGTGATGGGCACCGCCAGCCGCGAAGCGCGCGCCGGCGAAAGCCAGAAGTTGCTCAACTGGGGCTGGCAGGCCTGGGACGCGGTGCGCCTGTTCGAGGCCGGCAAGCCAGTGGCCACCGTGCCGGTTTGGAAGGGCGAGAAGAAAGAAGCCAAGCTCGGCGCGCAAGGCGCGCTCTTCGTGACCGTGCCCAAGGGCGAGGGCGACAGGATCCGCACCACCCTGGAACGCACCGACCCGCTGGTGGCACCGCTCACCGCAGGCCAGCGCGTAGGCAGCATCAAGATCAGCACCGCCGGTGGCAGCGCCATCACCAGCGTGCCGCTGGTGGTGCAGGAGCCGGTGCCACTGGCCGGCATCTTCGGCCGTGCCTGGGACGCCATCCGGCTCTGGATCAAGTAGAACATCGGTCTCACGGCCTAGACGGCCACCCTCAGCCCCCACACCCACCCCAACCGCCAGGAGAAGCCCATGAACACCCGCATCCTCACCGCCTGCGTGCTGACCGCCCTGGCCAGCGCCGCTGGCGCGCAGACGCTGGACAAGGTCAAGAGCAGCGGCAGCATCAGCGTCGCCTACCGCGAGAGCTCCATCCCCTTCTCCTACCTGGACGACAAGGCCCAGCCCACCGGCTTCGGCTGGGAGATCTGCGGCAAGATAGTGGACGAGGTGAAGAAGGTCACTGGCCGTGCGGACCTGAAGGTGACGACGCAGTCGGTCACGTCGGCCAACCGCATCCCGCTGATGCAGAACGGCACCATCGACATCGAGTGCGGGTCCACCACCAACAACTCCGACCGCCAGAAGCAGGTGGCCTTTGCCACCAACTACTTCTACACGGGCACACGCCTGCTCGTGAAGGCAGGCTCGCCCATCAAGGCCCTGGCCGACCTGGCGGGCAAGAAGGTGGTCTCCACCACCGGCACCACCAACTACCGCATCATGCGCAGCTACAACGACGAGAAGAAGTTGGGCTTCGAATTGCTGGGCGCCAAGGACCACTCTGAATCGCAACTGGTGGTGCAAAGCGGCCGTGCCGATGCCTTCGCCATGGACGACATCCTGCTCTACGGCCTGCGCGCCAGTTCCGCCAACCCGGCCGAATGGGCGGTGGTCGGCGAAGCACTGCAGGTGGAGCCCTACGCCATCATGCTGCGCAAGGACGACCCCAGCTTCAAGGCGCTGGTGGACGGCGTGCTGGCCAAGCTGATGGACAGCGGCGAATTCACCAAGCTCTACGCCAAGTGGTTCACGCAGCCCATTCCGCCCAAGGGCGTGAACCTGAACGCGCCCATGCCCAAAGAGTTGGTTGACAACTTGAAGGCCAAGTCCGACAAGCCCGCAACCTGACACCCATCATGAGCGAACAACTCTGTTTCCTCAACGGTGAGTTCCTGCCGCTCGCCGAAGCACGCATCCCCGTGCTGGACCGCGGCTTCATCTTCGGCGACGGCATCTACGACGTGGTGCCGGTGTACGGCCGCAAGCTGTTCCGCTTGGACGAGCATCTGGCGCGGCTGAACCGCAGCATGGACAAGATCCGCATCCCGCGGCCCGCTACCGACGACGAGTGGCTGGCCCGCTGCCGGCAACTGGTGGCGTCGCGCCCGGAAGCGGACCAGGTCGTCTACATCCAGGTCAGCCGCGGTGTGGCGCCGCGCGACCACGTGATGCCGGCCAACCCCGTGCCCACGGTCTTCATGATGAGCAACGCCATGAAGCCCGCCACCGCTGAGCAGCGCCACCACGGCGTGGCCTGCGTGACGGCACGGGACTTCCGCTGGGAGCGCGGCGACATCAAGAGCACCAGCCTGCTGGGCAACGTGCTGGCGCGGCAGCTCTCGGCCGACCATGGTGCGGTGGAGACCATCATGTTCCGCGACGGCTGCCTCACGGAAGCGTCGGCCAGCAACGTGTGGATCGCCCACGAAGGCGCACTGCTGGGCCCGCCCAAGAGCGAGCACGTGCTGGAAGGCATACGCGTGGAACTGCTGCGCGAACTGTGCGAGGACGCGGGCATCGCCTACAACCTGCGCCCCATCACCGAAGCCGACGTGCGCGCGGCCGATGAAGTGATGCTCAGTTCCGCCACGAAAGAGATCCTGCCCGTGACGCGCATAGACGGCGAAGAGGTGGGCCACGGCGCCCTTCGTGGCAAGCCGGGCCCGGTGTACGCGCGGCTGTACGAGGCCTACCAACGCGCCAAACTCACCATGAGCTTGTGATCGGCGCCATCGGCCTTACCTCAGAGCGATGCGCGACATTCCCCCCGAACAGAGCCTGATCGAGTACCCCAGTGCGTTCCCCATCAAGGTGATGGGCATGCACGTGGAAGGTTTCGAGGCGGCCATCGTGGCCGTGGCGCTGCAGTTCGACCCCGCCTTCGACAGCAGCCGGATTGAACGCCGCCCCAGCAAGGGCGGCAACTACCTGGGGCTGACGCTCACGGTCACCGCCACCAGCCGTGAACAGCTGGATGAGCTGTACCGCACGCTGTCCACGCACCCCATGGTGAAAGTGGTGCTGTAGCGCGCTGCTGGGCTTCAGCTGCCGGCTGCGGCGGCGGCCAGCTTGGCATCCATTTCCTTGACCTTGCCCGGCCCCGCTTCGTCGCCGTTCTTGGCGGCAACGTCGTACCAGTAGCGCGCCAGGCGCAGGTCGCGGTCGACACCGTCACCCGCTTCGTACTGCGATGCCAGCAGGTACTGCGCGCCCACGTCCCCGCCCTTGGCCGCTTCACGGAACCAGTGTGCGGCGCGCGCCATGTCCTTGGGCGCACCGCGGCCCAGGTAGTGGGCGGTGCCCATCGCCGTCATGGCTTCGACACTGCCGCTTTCAGCCGCCACGGCGTACCAGCGGTGGGCTTGTTGCAGGTCCTTCACGCCGAGTTCCCCACTCTCCAGCGTGCGGGCCAGCGTGACCTGGGCCGTGACAAAGCCGCCGCGTGCAGCGCGCTCCAACAGGCGGCGCGCGCTGCGGTCGCTGGCGCCTGGCACTTGCCGGCGCTGGTGCATGACGGCCAGGTTGAAGTCGGCCGCGGCCACGCCCTGGCGTGACAAGGCCTCGAAGGCGCGGTGCGCCTCGCGGACGTGCCCGCTGTCGTAGCGAATGACGGCGCGGTCCAGGGCGTCTTGCTGGTCCGGTGCCAGCGGCGCCGCGCCGGCCTGCAAGGCGGCCAGAGCCACCAGCAGCAAGAGGTGTCGGGTGCGTTGGATCATGCCCATGGGTCGGACACGATAGAGCTTTGTGACAGCCCGGCCGCCAACAGGGCTGCGCATGGTCCAATTCAGCCCATGGCCGAACGCCCGAAGATCAAGCTCAACCCGCAGGCCCCTGCCCGCGACCCCTACCGCCCGCGTGTGCGCGGCGGCCCCGGTGTGGCAGGCGCGCCCGCCATGGCCCGCCCCAAACAGGAGCCCAGGCCAGCCACTGACGACAGGCCGCCAGCGGGGCCCAAGGCGCCAGCGGCGCCACGACCTCCGGCGCACGGGCCGGCCAACCCGCAGGCGCGGCCGCCATCGCGCCCACCTGCTCGTCCACCTACTCGCCCACCCACGCGCCCAGCTTCGCGGCCCTTCCCGCAGCCCGAGCGGCCGGGTGCACGCCCCGCGCCCCAAGCGCGTCCGCAGCCTGCGGCAGCAGCCCCGCCCGCGGCGGCGCCCGAAGGCGTGCGCGTGTCCAAGCTGATGACCGAACGCGGCCTGGCCTCGCGCCGCGAAGCCGACGAATGGATAGAAGCCGGCTGGGTGCAGGCCGACGGCAAGATGGCGGTGCTGGGCCAACGGGTGCCCATGGACGCCGTCATCACCATCGACCCGCGCGCCCGGCAGGAACAGATGCGCCGCGTGACGGTGCTGGTGCACAAGCCCATGGGCCTGGTCAGCGGCCAGGCGGAAGACGGCTATGAACCCGCCATCACCCTGGTCACACCACAGAACCGCTGGGAAGGCGACACCTCCGGCATCGAGTTCCACGGCGGCCACCTGCGCCACCTGGCGGTGGCCGGGCGGCTGGACATCGACTCCACAGGCCTCTTGGTGCTGACCCAGGACGGGCGCGTGGCCAAGCGGCTGATCGGCGACCAGACCCGCGTCGAAAAGGAATACCTGGTGCGCGTGGCCTACACCAAGGGCGGCGCCGGCGTGCGCCTGCCGGAAGAAGACATGGCCCGGCTGCGCCACGGCCTGACGCTGGACGGCGTGGCCCTGCGGCCTGCCGCTGTGAGCTGGCAGAACGAAGACCAGCTGCGCTTCGTGCTGCGCGAAGGACGCAAGCGCCAGATCCGCCGCATGTGCGAACTGGTGGGCCTGGATGTGCTGGGCCTGAAGCGCGTGCGCATCGGCAGCGTGCCGCTGGGCCAGCTGCCACCCGGCCAGTGGCGCTACCTGCGCGACGACGAGCGGTTCTGAGCCGGGCTCAGCCGCCCAGCTGTTCCAGCCGCTTGCGCGCGTCCTCCAGGGACGCCTTCTGGCCCTTGCCGGCGGCCACGAACGCCTTGTAGGACTGCCTGGCGGCGTCCAGCTTGCCTTGTTGCTGCTGCGCGATGCCCAGTCGGTACAGCACCGGCCAGCCTGCCGCGCCCCGCAGTCCTTGCGCTGTTTCCAGCAGCCGCTGCGCCTCGGCCCAGTCGCCCAGCTCACCCCGCACGCGGGCCAGCCCATAAGCCCCCGTGGCGCGGCCCGGCCGTTCGCGCATCAGGCGCTCGAACCAGGCCTGGGCCTTGGCCGGCTCCTTGTTGTTGATGAGGCCCAGGCCCGCCTGGGCGCCCCAACTGTGCACGTCGTCCTGCAGGGAAGCGTCTTGCAACACGGGCAGCGTCGACAGCTGGGACAGGGCCGCTTGCTGTTGCTTGTCCTGCAGCGCCAGGCGCGCCATCAGGGCCGTCACCTGTTCGGGGCGAGGAGCGCCACGGGCCAACTCATCGGCCTTGCTGCGGCTGCCGCCCAGCATGCCGGGCGCCAGCAGGTGGAACTCGATCAAGGCGCTGCGCGCCGGGTACCAGGCCGGATCGGCCTCGTGCGCGGCGGTCAGGGCCTCCTTCACCGTGCCCACGCTGCGGGCAGCCTTGATCAGCCCTTCAGATGCCGCTTGCACGCCCAGCAGCACGCCAAAGCTGTACTGGCACGCCGCCGACCGGGGCTGCTTTTCAGCGCAGGCCTGGGCCCGCTGCAAGGCAGGCTGGCGGGTGACCGCGTCGTCCCGCTCCAGCGCCACCAGGGACAGGGCCAGCACGGCCTGGGCGTCGTCGGGCTGGGCGCCCAGGCGCTGCAAAGCGAGACGCTGCAGCTCGTCCGATCGGTCACCGGCATACAGCGCTTCCAGCGCAGGGTCCTTCAGCATCTGGGCCCAGCCGCACAGCGGCAGGGCCAGGGCCAGGCAGGCCATCCGGGTGGCAACACGGGTGAACAGCTTCATCGTCGGTTGGGCAGTGGAGACTGCTGCGCATGATGGCCGCTCGTCGCCATGCCGGGCAGCCCCAAGTGACGAACCGCGCTTTGGAGCGACCAGCCCGTCCTGTGGCCGGTCGAGGCGGGGCTGCTTCCAAGCCGCTGCTGCCTGATAACCTCAGCTGCAATGAACGCTTCTCCCCTGGCTGCAGCCACACGCCCGGTGGTGGTCTCGCAGGCCTTGGCCGCTTTTGCGCTGGCCCTGCTGCTGGGCTTGCAGCCCGTCACCACCGACGTCTACCTGCCCGCGCTGCCACTGCTGCGCCGCGAACTGGGCGCGGACATGGCGGCCGCCCAGCTGACCATGTCGGCACTGATCCTGAGCTTTGGTCTGGCACAGATGGTCTGGGGTCCGCTCGCCGACCGCTTTGGCCGCCGGCCCGTGCTGCTCCTTGGGCTGACGCTGTACACAGTGGCCAGCGCAGGCTGCGCCTTGGCATCCAGCATCGATGGCCTGGTGGTCTGGCGCGTGCTGCAAGGCGCGGCGCTGGCCAGCGCGGTGGTGGTGGCACGGGCCGTCATCCGCGACCTGTACGAACCCGCGCAAGGCGCCCACGTGATGGCGCTGGCCCTGACCGGCCTGGGCGTGATCGCCCTGCTGAGCCCCTTGCTGGGCGGTTTCCTGGCCGCCGCGAGCGGCTGGCGTGCTGCGATAACAGGCGTGACGTTGACTGGTGCGGCCACGCTCGCCTTCATCGCGCTGCGCTTGCCCGAGACTCTGGCCCAGCCCAACCCTCACGCCCTGCACCCCGGGCCGCTGCTGCGCAGTTGGGGCGGCATTGCAGCCAACCCGGCCTTCCGCGCCTGGGGCTTGCTGGTGGCCTGCAGCTACGGCGGCCTGTTCACCCTGCTGGCGGGCTCGTCTTTCGTCTACATCGACGTGCTGGGCCTCAGCCCAGCCGCGTATGGCGCAGCCATGGCGGCAGGCTCGCTGTCCTACATTGCCGGCACCTTTGTCTGCAGGCGCTGGATCCGCAGCGTGGGCATGCGCGGCACGGTGCGGCGCGGCGCCTGGTTCACGCTGGCCGCGGGCGTGCTGGCCATCGGTCTGACCTTGGCCGGCGTGCAAGCCGTCTGGGCGGTGCTGGTGCCGCAACTGCTTTTCCTGTTCGGCCACGGCCAGCACCAACCCTGCGGGCAGGCCGGTGTGGTGGCGCCATTTCCCCAAGCGGCAGGTGCGGCTTCTGCCCTGGCCGGGCTGGTGCTGGCGCTGGTGGCCTTTGGCATCGGCCGCTGGCTGGGCGTGGCACTGGACGGCACGGCGAGGCCGCTCTTGCTGGGCCTGGGGTTCTGGTGCGCATGGACCTGCCTGGTCGCCTGGACCCAGGTGCAACGGGATCGGGTGTGACAGCCGTGCCGGTGACGCAGGTGGACACCGCCGGCCTGGCGGCCGTGTGCCTGGCCGGGCCCACCGCCAGCGGCAAGTCCGCCGTGGCCCTGGCCGTGGCGGCTGCGCGGCCCGTGGAGATCATCAGCGTCGACTCGGCGCTGGTCTACCGCGGCATGGACATCGGCACGGCCAAGCCCAGCGCGCAGGAACGCGCGGCGGTGCCTCACCACCTCATCGACATCCTGGACCCGCGCGAGTCCTATTCCGCCGCGCAGTTCGTCAAGGACACGCTGGGCCTGGTCGCCGACATCCACGCCCGCGGCCGTGTGCCGCTGCTGGTGGGCGGCACCATGATGTACCTCCACGCGCTGCGCCAAGGCCTGCACGACATGCCCCCAGCCGATGCCACCGTACGTGCCGCCATCGACCAGGAAGCTGCGGCCCGTGGCTGGCCGGCCCTGCACGCAGACCTGGCGCGGGTGGACGCACCCACCGCAGCCCGGCTGGCACCCAATGACTCGCAGCGCATCCAGCGCGCATTGGAGGTGTGGCGCGTCAGCGGCCGCAGCTTGTCGGACTGGCACGCGCAGAACCGCCACGCGGCTGAACCGGCGGCGGCCCGGTGGCCGGTGCTGTCGCTGGAACCGCAATCGCGCGCCTGGCTGCACGAGCGTATCGACACACGCTTGCACCAGATGGTGACGGCCGGTTTCATGGACGAAGCGCACCAATTGCGGGCGAGGGGCGACCTCCACCTGGGTCTGCCCAGCATGCGCTGCGTGGGCTACCGCCAGGCCTGGCAGTGCCTGGACCAAGGGTCCACTGCCGATTTCCACGCCACCGCACTGGCGGCCACGCGCCAACTCGCCAAAAGGCAGCTGACCTGGTTACGGTCCATTCCCGACCGGGTGGTCGTCCCATGCGACGGTCCTGGCGACCCCTCAAGTGCGGTGCAGCAGGTAATCAATGCAATCGATTGCGTGGCATCGAAATTGCTGTGATGCCAGAGTTACTTCCGGGGTACGCTTTTGGGGCGTTTTGCCTAGGGTGATGCCCGGGGCGGGGCGTGAAATGTTCGCGCTATAGTCCCGCGCCTCGGATGCGTCCATCCGGGTTGGCTCACGAGGCCAACGCATCAGTTTTTGTTCGCCGTCTCGCGCACACAAAGAGTGCAACAGCGGCTGGAGGATCGAGTGGATTTTGCTCAACAGCAACGCCAGCCCGGCAAACACGCCGTGGGCTTCGGCATCGTGCTGGCCCTGCACCTGGTGCTGGGCTGGGCACTGGTGAACGGCCTGGCGCAACGCATGATCGAGGTGATCAAGTCCCCGCTGGAGACCAAGATCATCGAAGAGACCAAGCCGCCGCCACCGCCCCCCCCGGAGAACCTGCCGCCGCCGCCGAAGTTCGCGCCGCCGCCGCCTTCGTTCGTGCCGCCGCCGGAAGTGAACGTCAACCCGCCGCCCACGCCGGCGCCCACCATCACGACCACGCAGGTGGCGCCGCCGCCCGCGCCGGTCGCCGTGGTCGCACCGACTGCGCCGCCGGCCCCCGTTGCCGTGCGTGCACCGGTGCGCACGGCGCCGAAGATCGACTTCGCCAACGTCTGCGACCGCCCCGAGTACCCGCGTGCCGCGCGCAACACGGAAGCCACGGGCAACACGGTGATCGTCTACACGATGGACACCAACGGCGTCATTGGCGAAGCCAGCATCGAGCGCTCGTCCGGCCCCACCCGCGAGCACAAGCAGCTGGACCGTGCCGCTCTGGAAGCCGTGAGGGCCTGCAAAGGCACGCCCGGCACGCTGGATGGCAAGCCCGAGAAGCTCACAGCCCGTATCACCTACGACTGGAAGCTTGACTGACATTTCCCGCCGCACGCGGACCAGGCGCCGCGTGCACACGTTCCCTCTGGAGTCCACATGTTCATGAATCAATTCATCGCCGCCCGTTCGCGGGCCGCCAAGTCGATGGCTGCGCTGCTGGCCACTGTTGTGTTGGCGTTCAGCCTGCCGACGACGGCCTTTGCCCAGGCTGCCTCTGAACCCGCGTCGGCCCCCGCTGCCGCAGCAGCCCCCGCGCCCGCACCGGCCGGCGGCCATGGCGCCGTCACCGAAGAAGCCATCGACAACCCCTACGGCCTGAAGGCCCTGTGGACCCAGGGCGACTTCGTGGCCCGCGGCACGCTGATCATCATGATCATCATGTCCATGGGCAGCTGGTACGTGATGATCACCAAGCTGCTGGA
>Ga0075163_10009691_pt1 | contig 12631 bp, 8 predicted proteins | sample JI1023141ADNA_FD_71478 | JGI IMG/M metagenome (GOLD analysis project Ga0075163, IMG submission 71478) | Wastewater effluent complex algal communities from Wisconsin, to seasonally profile nutrient transformation and Carbon sequestration -... | ecosystem: Engineered > WWTP > Effluent > Algae...
GAAAACATGGGCGCAAGTCTATCGCGGGGCGCCCGCCACCTCGCCCGGTACGGACTTGTCAGCGGCCGTGGCGGCTGGCGCGTGCGCCCGCGCCGCGGTGAGGCTCATCGCCCGGGCAATCCCGCGCAGGATGTGGACCTCCTCCTGCGCCAGGCCAGCCCGGTTGAACAGCTGGTTCAGCCGCGGCATCAGTTTCTTGGGTGCCGCCGGATCGAGAAAACCGATGTCGACGAGCGACTGCTCCCAGTGCGCCAGCAGTCCGGCGACCTGTTGCGCATCCGCCGCCTGTGGCGTCTCAGTGGCGGCCTGCACCGGATAGGCCCCCAGGGCCAGGCGCCACTCATAGGCAATCACCTGGATGGCCGCACCCAGGTTGAGCGAGCCAAAGGACGGATGGGTGGGAATGCTGAGTGCCACATGGCACCGGTACACGTCGTCGTTCTGCATGCCAAACCGCTCGGAGCCGAACAGGAAGGCCACGCCCTGCCCTGGCGCGCCGGCGCGGGCTTTTGATGCGAGCGACTCGAAGTGCGGGCGTGGCGCCACCGTGGGCGGGCCGAAATCGCGCGGCGTCATCGCGGTCGCGCACAGGTGCGTCATGCCGTCGAGCGCCTCGTCCAGCGTGGCGACGATGCGGGCCTTTTCCAGCACATCCAGCGCCCCGCTGGCGCGCTGGATCGTCTCTTCGCGCCGCAGCACGTTGGCCCAGCGCGGCGCCACGAGCACCAGGTCGTCAAAACCCATGACCTTCATGGCGCGGGCTGCCGCCCCCACGTTGCCGGCGTGGCTGGTCTGGATCAGGACAAATCGCGTTTGCATGGCGTGAACGGGGCGTCAGGTAGGCCGGGCGGGTAAAATCGCCCTATTGTCGCCGCCCGCATCGCCGGGACGGTCCCCCGCTCTTCAATCAGCTGAGGACAGAACCCACGCTCTGTCCCGCAAGGTTAACAATTCATGTCGTCCCCCAACCTGCACCCCATGCTCAACGTGGCCGTCAAGGCCGCCCGGTCCGCCGGTTCGATCATCAACCGCGCCGCGCTTGACGTCGAAGCGGTCCGTATCTCGCAGAAGCAGGTCAACGACTTCGTCACCGAAGTCGACCACGCCAGCGAAAAGGCGATCATCGAAACCCTGCTGACGGCCTATCCCGACCACGGGATCCTGGCCGAGGAATCGGGCAGCCAGCATGGAGCCAAGGATGCGGAATGCGTCTGGATCATTGATCCGTTGGACGGCACCACCAACTTCATCCACGGCTTCCCCGTCTATTGCGTCAGCATTGCGCTGGCCGTGCGCGGCAAGGTCGAGCAGGCCGTCATCTACGACCCCAGCCGCAACGACCTCTTCACGGCCACCAAGGGCCGCGGCGCCTACCTGAATGAGCGCCGCATCCGGGTCAGCAAGCGCACGCGGCTGCAGGAGTGCCTGATCTCCACGGGTTTTCCGTTTCGCAAGGGCGACAACTTCAATGCGTACCTGCAGATGATGGGCGACGTCATGCAGCGCACGGCCGGCCTGCGCCGCCCGGGTGCGGCAGCGCTGGACCTGGCCTACGTGGCCGCTGGCTATGCCGACGGCTTCTTCGAAACCGGCCTCCAGCCCTGGGATGTGGCGGCCGGCTCCCTGCTGGTCACCGAAGCCGGCGGCCTGGTCGGAAATTTCACTGGCGAGGCCGACTTCCTGGAGCAGAAGGAATGCCTGGCGGGCACACCCCGCGTCTACGGCCAGCTGGTCAGCATCCTGGGCAAATACAGCAAGTTCGCCAGTGCCGGCGACAAAGCGGCCGTGCGCGAGGCCGCTGCACCGGCCTCTGCAGCCGACGGAGCCAGCGAGCTGCGGGATGAAGAAGGCCCTGACACTGCCGAGTCGGGCAGCCTGGCCAAGGACGACGACGCCCCGTTCTGACCCTCGCGCCATGGCAGCCCCGCTCGATCTGAGCGCCCACACCCCCATGATGGCCCAGTACCTGGCCATCAAGGCGGAACACCCGGACACGCTCGTGTTCTACCGCATGGGCGACTTCTACGAGCTGTTCTTCGCCGACGCCGAAAAAGCCTCGCGCCTGCTCGACATCACGTTGACCCGGCGCGGCCAGTCCGCCGGCCAGCCGGTGGTCATGGCCGGCGTACCCTTTCATTCGATGGAAGGCTACCTCGCGCGCCTCATCAGGCACGGCGAGTCGGTGGCGATCTGCGAGCAGGTCGGCGATGTGGCCACCAGCAAGGGCCCGGTCGAGCGCAAGGTGGTGCGCGTCGTGACACCCGGCACCCTGACGGAAATCGAACTGCTGTCGGACAAGACCGAGTCCATCCTGCTGGCGGTGCACCAGGCCCCGCGCAACGCCTGCGGGCTGGCCTGGCTGAGCGTGACCCAGGGTGAGCTGAACCTGGCGGAATGCGCGCCTGACGAACTCGACGACTGGCTGGCCCGCATCAACCCCAGCGAGCTGATCTACAGCGCCGATGTCACGCCCACTTTCGAGCAGCGACTGAAAGCGCTGAAGGCGGTCAACCGCAACCTCACTTTGAGCCAGCGGCCTGAATGGCAGTTCGACGGCGCGCTGGGCCAGCGCAAGCTGCTGGAGCAATTGCGCGCCGCGAGTCTGGACGCCTGGAGCGCCGCGGATCTGGCGCACGCCCATGCCGCCGCCGCCGCGTTGCTGGCCTACGCTGAGCACACCCAGGGCCGCGCGCTGTCGCACGTGCAGCAATTGCGGGTGCAGCACAGCGATGCGCTGATCGACCTGCCGGCAACGACCCGCCGCAACCTCGAGCTGGTGCAGACCCTGCGCGGCGAGGATTCACCCACGCTGTTTTCCCTGCTTGACACCTGCATGACCGGCATGGGCAGCCGCACCCTCAAGCGCTGGCTGCTAGAGCTCCCGCGCGAGCGCGCGATTGCCAGCGACCGGCTGGACGCCATCACCACCCTGCGCGGCGACCGCGGTGCTGGCCCCTGGAACACGCTGCGCGGCCAGCTCAAGGGCAGCAGCGACGTGGAGCGCATCACCGCTCGCATCGCGTTGCGTCAGGTGCGCCCGCGCGAACTGGTGGCGCTGCGGCTGACACTGCAAAAAGCAGAGCAACTCATGACCATTCCACGCTGGGATGGTGCTCTTTTGACTACTATTTCACGGAATTTGACCCCGCCAGACGGCTGCGCGGCCCTGCTGGCGCAGGCGCTGCTCGAAGAACCGGCCGCACTGGTGCGGGACGGCGGCGTGATCGCCACCGGGCTCGATGCCGAACTGGACGAGTTGCGCGCCATTCAGACCAACTGCGACGCCTTCCTGCTCGACCTGGAAACCCGCGAAAAAGCGCGCACCGGCATCGCCAACCTGCGCGTGCAGTTCAACCGCGTGCATGGCTTCTACATCGAGGTCACGCAGGGGCAACTCGACAAGGTGCCCGACGACTACCGCCGCCGCCAGACGCTGAAGAACGCCGAGCGCTTCATCACGCCCGAGCTGAAGACCTTCGAGGACAAGGCGCTGAGCGCCCAGGAGCGGGCGCTGGCGCGGGAAAAATGGCTGTTCGAGCAGTTGCTGGACCGCCTGCAGGACTTCGTGCCCGCGCTGACCCAGCTCGCCCGCGCCGTGGCGGCGCTGGACGCCCTGTGCGCGCTGGCCGAGCGCTCGCTCACGCTGAACTGGTGCGCGCCGCAGTTTGCGAAAGAGCCCTGCATCGAGATCCGCCAGGGCCGCCACCCGGTGGTGGAAGCGCGGCTGGCCGAACTCTCGGGGGGCAGCTTTATTGCCAACGACACCGCGCTCGGGCCGAAACAGCGCATGCAGGTCATCACCGGCCCCAACATGGGCGGTAAATCGACCTACATGCGGCAGGTGGCACTGATCGTGCTCATGGCCAGCATGGGCTCTTATGTACCAGCCACCTATTGCCGCCTCGGACCGATCGACGCGATCCACACCCGCATCGGCGCGGCCGACGACCTTGCCAATGCGCAATCCACCTTCATGCTGGAGATGCTTGAGGCCGCGCAGATCCTGCACAGCGCCACGCCCCAAAGCCTGGTGCTGATGGACGAGATCGGCCGCGGAACGTCAACGTTCGACGGCCTGGCGCTGGCCAGCGGCATTGCCGCGCACCTCCACGACAGAACGCAAGCCTGCACGCTGTTTGCCACGCACTATTTTGAGCTGACCGAATTCCCCGCCAGCCACCACGCCGCCGTGAACGTGCACGTCAGCGCGGCGGAGTCCGGCGGCGGCATCGTGTTCTTGCATGAAATCCAGAGCGGGCCCGCCAGCCGCAGCTACGGCATCCAGGTGGCCCGGCTGGCGGGCATGCCGGCGGCCGTGCTCACGCACGCGCGTCACGCGCTGGCCTCGCTGGAGGCTGGCGCCAGCGAGAGCCGTGCCCAGGTCGACCTGTTCGCCGCGCCGCCCGAGACTCAACCCCCTACCCGGAGCGCCGTGGAAACGCGGCTCGGCGAAATCAACCCCGACGTCCTGAGCCCAAGAGAGGCGCTGGACATTCTCTATGCCCTCAAAAAGCTGAACAGCTGAGAACAAACCCGATGTTCAGTCCCGAAAAGGAAAACCTCATGACTTACTGCGTCGCCATCAAACTCAACGCCGGCCTGGTGTTCCTGTCCGACTCGCGCACCAACGCAGGTCTCGACCAGATCAGCACTTTCCGCAAGATGATCGTCTATGAAAAGCCGGGCGACCGCTTCATGGTGCTGCTGTCGGCCGGCAACCTGAGCATTTCGCAGTCGGTGCGCGAGATCCTGCAGGTCGAGCAGATCAAGGACCACGAAGGCGGCGACCCCATCACGATCTGGAATGCCAAGAGCATGTTCGACGCCGCCCGCGTGCTGGGAGCCGCCGTGCGCCACGTGTATGACCGCGACGCCGCCTCGTTGAAGGCCTCCGGGGTGGAGTTCAACGTCTCGCTGATCTTCGGCGGGCAGATCCAGGGCGAAGGCATGCGCCTGTTCCAGGTCTACTCAGCAGGCAACTTCATCGAAGCCACGCCCGAGACGCCCTACTTCCAGGTCGGCGAGTCGAAATACGGCAAGCCCGTGCTCGACCGCGTGATCACGCCCGACACCCCGCTGGACGAGGCCGCCAAGTGCGCGCTGGTGTCGATGGACTCCACGCTCAAGTCCAACCTCTCGGTGGGCCTGCCGCTGGACATGGTGGTTTATGAGGCGGACAAGTTCCAGACCGACCGGGTGATGTGCATCGACGACCAGAATCCCTACTTCCAGATGCTGCACGGCAACTGGGGCCAGAAGCTGCGCGAAGTGTTCGACAGCATCGAAGACCCGACCTGGGATGGTGGCGCGACCCAAGTGCCGCTGATGGTGGCGTCGGCGCGCAACAAGCCGCTCAAGAAGATCACCTCGCCGAAGGAAAAGCTCATCTGATACCGCGCCGGGAACGCCTGGTCGCGGCGGAAAAAAGCCCGAGGCCAGTCATGGGCGTCGGGCCTTTTCCCTAGGGAAGGCTGTGGTTCAGAACTTGTAGGTGTAGGTCACCCCGAGGTAGGTCATGGACTGGTTCTGGTTGAGGTTCATCGTGGTGTTGTCGCCATAGGTGTAGGGCGTGCCGTTCCAGCCCCAGGCCCAGTCGTTCGACAGCACGCGGGCATAGATCAGGTTGGCGCCGATGACGCTGTTCTTGTCCAGGTCGTATTTTCCGAACAGTTTCAGCGCCGTTTGACGGAAAGTGATGCTCGGCAAGCCGCCGGTGGCGGCCAGCAGGGCCGCGCTGTCGGCACCCGCAAAGGTTTCCAGCGACTGGGCATAAGCGCTCTTCTCATTGACATAGGACAGCGTGCCCCCCACCTCCAGCTTGCCGGTCGGCTTGCCCGTCACACCCACACCGGCAGCCGTGTTGGTGGTCTCGAAAGCCATGACCGAACCGGCCGGGCGCGCCTGATTCTGGGTCTGCTGGCCCCAGGACGCGTAAGCCGTGAGGTTCCAGTTGTCAGAGATCGCGTAGGTGCCGTCCACGCTGTACAGGCTCAGGCGCGTGTTCTGCAGCGCATACGCCGTCGGCAGGGTGTATTTGTTGGTGCCGCCTTCGGCGGTGAACTGCAAGGCCAGCTTTTCATCGGGCTGCCAGTTGCCAAAGATCTTGATCTTCTCCTGCCGGCGATCGGCCAGGGTGGGCGAGAAGATCGCCGAAGAGCTGAAAGCCGTGGACGGATCGGAAACCTCCGTCACGCCCGCGCCGGGATTCGGTCTCAGCCAGTTGGAGCCGTCGCGCTGGCTGCCGGAGAGGCGGATCGATCCGGTGAAAGTCTCCGACATCACCTTGTGCAGTTCGGCGTACAGGCCGGTCTCGTCTGTGTTCTGGCGCAAGGCGCTGACACCACCCACGCGAGCAGTGGACGTATAAATGCCGCGGTCGATGCCCACATAGTCCGCACCGAGGGTGCCCCGGTATTCCCTGGAGAACTGGTAGATCGCCTGCAGCTTGCCGGAGACCTTCTGTTCGGGCAGCTGCTGGTTGGTGGACACCGCCGTGCCGGCCAGGACGTAAGGCGCAATCGGGGTCTTGTCGTCTCGGTTTGCATAGCGCACATCGGCCTGCAGGGTGAGCCTGGGCATTGGCCGCGAGGTGATGCCCAGCCAGGCCAGTGTCGAATTGACATTGCCACCCAGATGGGTCACCCCGGCCGGCGCGCCGGTCAGGCCCGAGGCCGCGAAGTTCTGGTCCTGCGTGGCGTTGGCGTAGGACAACTTGAAGGATGCCCGTGTCTTCTCGGCCAGGTCGTAGGTTCCCGTCAGCGACAACTGGTTGAAACGGTTGTCAGGCTCCTGCGCCACCGGCAGGTTCAGGATCGACTGCAAACCGGCACCCAGCGGCAGGAGCTGGCCCAGCGGGTTGTTCAGACTGCCCGGAACGGACGGGTTGAGCGTCGCATTGTTGTTCTTGAAGAATGACCCGTAGTACGCCACGCTCAGACGCAGCTTCTCCATCGAATAATTCACGCGGGCGTCGATCTGGCTCGTGTTCGAGTTGATCGCCTGCGGCACCATCAGCGCGGCCCACCCTGCTGCGATGCCGGTCGTGAACTGGCATCCCGGCGCGGCGGGCGAGGGACAATTCATGCCAATACCGAAAGGCTTGGACCCCTCCTGCTTCTCGGTCTTGAAGTCCACCTCGAACTGCAGCGAGTCGGTCATCCATTTGTTGAAGCCCAAGCCCACGTTGGAGCGCTTGGTCTGCAGCTGGGTGTTGTAGCCGCTGCCTACCCCTCCAGGCAGGTAGATGACCTGTGGCGCCGTGGAGCCGGCCCCCACCACCCCCGTGTTGATCGTGTAGGGGCTGGTGTGGACCAGCTCCCCGTAGGAGGCCTTGAGTCGCCACTCGCCCGGTTCGGTCAGGCTCAGCCCCAGTTCGCGCGAATCGTCCAGCAGGTTGGAGCCGCGGAACTTGAACAGCGTCATCGCCTCCGGGTCGCGCACGCTGTAGTCGAAACCCAGGATACCAGCCAACGGGTTGTTGTTGTTCAGCCCGAGCGCGTTGTACTGGTTGTAGATCGAACGGCTGTCGGCACCGCCGCCGACCCCGCCCAAGCCCAGGGTGATCGAGGACTGGGTGGTCTTGACCTCACCAGGCTCGGGCTTGGCAGCCTCCTTGGCCTTTTCGTCGGTTGCCTGCGCGAAGGCCGAAGCCACGAAGGCAAACACCGCCAGGGCAATGACCGTAGGCCGGAAGTGGAACGAGGAAACTGATCTTGTCATCATTGTTCTCCCTGGTTCACCGCGTCAGCAGAGAAGGTGTCGGGTTGGTTGCCGACGGATTGTTGGAGCCATGCACCTGCGTGTGGCAGTTCATGCAGCTGCGGCCCTGCCACAGCTGGACCACGTTCTTGCCACTGGTGGTTGCGGTGATGAGGGGCTGCGTCTGCCCTGGCGCCCGGGTGTAGACACCCGGCTGCCCGCCAAGTGCCCCGACGCCACCGGCCACGTGCGGCGTATGGCAGGACTGGCACAGCATCGGCGGCCTTGACACCAGCATGCCCGGAATCACGCTGCCGTGCGGGTTGTGGCAGGTGGCGCAGTTCTCGGCCACCGGCTGATGCTGGTTCACGAAGGGCCCGCGCTTGCCAGCGTGGCAGGTGTAGCAGGTCTCGTTGGTGCTGTCCTTTTTGGCAAGCGCCGGGCCGACCGATCCATGCACGTTATGGCAGTCCGAGCAGGTCATCTTGCCTTCGGGGATCGGGTGGCGCGAAATCAGGTTGATCTGGGTGCGCTGCGCCTTGTGGCAGGCAAAACACACGTCCGCCTGTTCAACCTTGGAGAACACCTTGTCCTTGTTGGTGTGAACCTTGTGGCAACTGTTGCAGGCCAGGTCTTCGTTCTGGTGCCGGCTGCCGGTCCAGAGCATCTGCTTGGGCCCTTTCTGATGGCAGTCCTGGCAGACGGCGCTGCGCTGCTCGGCGCTCAACGTGGTCTTCTTGCCAAAAATGCGATCCGGCGCCGGCCGGTCCTTCACGCCCTCGGGCTTCTTGACGTGGGTCGGGCTGGGTCCGTGGCAGGTGATGCAGGTGGGGGTCCGTTCGTTGGTCGCGTCGCCCATCGACCGTTGCGCCAGCTGCTGGGCCGCGGCCGCCATCGGCGGCTTGCGGGCGAACGGAGCATGGGCGCCCTGGCTGTTGTCGGGCAGGTCTTCCTCATCGTGACAGCTCACGCACTCCGCCGAGGCGTCTCGCGCGGTTGCCGCGGAAACCGGCCCGGCCAGCCCCAGCAGGCAAAGCCCCGCAATGGCCAATAAACGCTTGATTCTCATTCCAAACCCCTGGTAAGTCGAACGACCCTGACCCAATCACCTGCCCGCCAACGGTCACGAAAAAACGGGAGGGCCCGCAAAAGCCCTCCCGCACTTCAGCGCACGCTGAATTTACCTTTGACCGTGGACGATATCCACGCCCTTGAAGCCGCCGGGCGAGTGGCAGTCGTTGCACGTCTCACGTGGCAGACCGGCAATCTGGCCCTGGCTCAAGTTGCCATAGGCAGAACCGCCGAAACTGGTCACGTGGCCAATGGCGTTGCTCGAATCGTGGCAGGCCGTGCAGGTCGCCGCCTTCGGCGAAATCACGAGCCAGGCATTCGGATCCGACGTGGTGGCGGTGCCACCGACGACCGTCGGCTTGAAGACCACAGAACCGAGCGTGCCGAGATCCTGCTTCCAGGAACCATTGACGTGGCAGGCGTCACAGTTCAGGCCGACCTGCGGATACGCGACTTCAGCACCGTAGTTCTCCACACCACTGGCCAGCACCAGGTTCGGATCACAGATGGGCGCCTTCGACAGCGGATTGGCCGGGTTGCAGAACGCTCCAACCACCTTGTTGGCATGGGTGAACGGATAGAGCCGCTTCGAATTGCCATGGATGCCATGGATCATGCGCTTGAACTGGTAGGGCTCATACAGGCCGCCATTGAGCGTCAGTCCGTTGGTCATCATGTTGCTGGAAGAAGACCGGTTCGGATCATGGCAGACCACGCAGGATTCCACCGTGTTGCGGGCGCCGCTGTGGAACGCGTTGTCCATGCCCGGCGTGTTAGAGCCGGCCGTCGTTCCCAGCGCCCCGTGGCAGACGTTGCACTTGTCGTTCGACACGATCACCCGGCGCGGCTGCAGGCTTCCGTTGCCCAGCACCACATCCTTGTAGGTGTGTTGCATGACTGTGTTGATCAGCGTGGTCGGAACCACCGGCGGCCGCGGATCCGCTGCCGACTTGGCCTGCAGCTTCACTTCCTTGATCTGGCCAATGCTGACCACCCGCGCCGTTCCAAATGGTGCAACCGTATACGTGGTATTGGCCGGAATGGTAATGGCGACCGTGTAGTGGTTCGTGCCATCGTTGGTGCCTTTGTAGGCATAGGCGTTGGCACTATTACCACCATTGTTGTAGGCCGAGAACTCGGTCACCGCCTGGTACTGACCGGCCATGTTCTGATAGGCCAGGTAAAAGCGCAGGTTGCCAAACGTCGTGGTGGTATTGCAGCTGATGCTGGCGCCAGAACCGGAGCACGCCGTTCCGGTCGCAGATACCGTCAGGTCGTACGCCTTGTTGCTATTGGTCGGATCGGACACGAAGTACTTGACCGTCACGGTGCTCGTGCCATTCGGGGTCGCGGACTGCGTGTAGGTGACGTCCTCAATGTTCATCTTGTACTTGGCCGCGTTCTCTTCGTTCTGGTTCCAGTGCACGCGCTCCGGCGACAGCGTCGGGTTGGACGTCGGGTTGTGGCAGGCCACGCACTGGGCGTTGGTCATGGCCAGCGGATTGCCGCCACCGACATAGGTCGTGTGTGCGGTGTTCCAGGCAGAGCCGGGCTTGCTGGCGTGGCAGGTCAGGCAGGCCTCTTTGGACACCTTGGTCTTCCAGTTGTCGCCCTGCGGCGTGTTCGGATTGGAGGCCGTGTGGCACTTGGCACAATTGCGCAGGTCCTGCGGGAAACCGACTTCGGCGTAGTCATGTTTGCTGGCGTTGTAGCCCCAGATCACGTAGTCCTCGCCACCAAGCGTAGCCGGATTCGCCAGCAGCTTGCCCGCGTGGATCTTGTGGATCATCGTGGCCATATTGAGGTTGTTCCCGCTGTTGGCGTCCACGGTGCCCGGGTTGTGGCACATCACGCAGTACTGCGTATCCACCCGGCCGCCGCCATGCAGCGCCAGCTTGTCGTGGCAACCATTGCAGGACGTCACATCGGCCATCTTGCGGGTCTTGGAGGGATCGGTGACGAACACCGATTTGCCGGCGGCATCCACCGTGAAGTCGATGTAGGGATTCACCAGGACGGTTTCACCGGCCGCATTCTTGTAGCTCAGCTGAATGACGACCCGGTGCGTGCGGTCTGGCTCGAATACGACGCCATTCGTCTTTTTCGGATCCCTGATATCGGTCGCGAAGACATAGGAGTAGTACCCGTCGGCGTTGTAAACCAGCTGCGACGCCAGACCCAGAGAAGCCAGGGTCGTGGTGCTCATCTTGGCGTCCGTCGTGGCTTGGGTCGCGGTGGCCATGGCCGGCGTACTGTTCGGGCCGTTGCCCACGTTGTTGGGCGCGGTGGAGGTCGACTCCGTCCGGTAGATGTAGTTCACCCACTGGTCCGGATTTCCATTGGTGCCGGGGACCAGTTTCGCGATGGCAAAACTGACGTTCGACGTGGCCAGGTTGCTGACGACCTTGCCATCGGAGAAAACGGAGAAATTGACCTTGGTCAGACTAGCAGCCGTCGTCGGGCTCGCCGAAGCGGGAACGGTCACAGCGGTTACGCCGGCGCCCTGCACGACGGTAAACGCCGACGACGAATTGCTCGCCGAGTCGTTCGCCGGCACGGCGGCGGCCGCGCTGATCTGTTCCTTGACGGAAGCCGTTGGAGGCGTTACCGGCGCATCGCCGCCGCCATCACCACCGCAACCGGCCATGGCGAACGCTACCAGCGCTGCCGAGCCCCACCGGGTCAATGAGATCATCACTTTTTCTCCTTTTTACCCGGATGAACCCGGGGCACCTGCCGAAACCCGAAACATGCCTGTCGTCGAAAGTCAAAGCCTGCCTGTGTGCACCTGGCCCTCGTTCCACACGGGGTGGTGACCGATCTGCCACCACCTGAACGCCAGAACCACGCCATTTACACTTGGGACGGAAGCTTAAACCTTACGGGTTGCAAGGTTACGCCTAAAACAGGCCATTTCCAAATTCATTGAGAAAAATCAATGGAGCCCCCCCCCAACGTAAAAGTTGTTGCTTTTCAAGAACGCCTGAACCGAATGGATTGACAACATGCCCCTGATCGTGTTTTCCCATGCCAACAGCTTTCCCGCCAGCACCTACCGTGTGCTGTTCAAGAGCCTGCGCCAACGCGGCTTCACGGTAAAAGCCGTCGAAAGGTTCGGCCATGACCCCGCCTACCCGGTCACGGACAACTGGCCGCACCTCGTGCAGCAACTGGCCGATTTCACCCGTCGCGAGGTGGACAAGGCAGGCGAGCCCGCCTTTCTGGTCGGCCACTCGCTGGGCGGCTTCCTGAGCCTGATGGCCGCCGCCCGCCATCCCGAACTGGCCCGTGGCGTGTTGCTGGTTGATTCCCCCATCCTGGGAGGCTGGCGCGCCTCCACCATGGCGGTGATGAAGCGCACGCAACTGGTCGGTTCGGTGTCACCGGGGCGCGTCAGCCGGGCCCGGCGCAACAGCTGGCCGGATCGCGAAGCGGCGCTGGAACATTTCCGCCACAAAAAGGCCTTTGCGCGCTGGGACCCGCAGGTGCTGGCCGACTATGTGAACCATGGCATGCGCGACGACGGGGGCAAGCGCGTGCTGGCCTTCGATCGCGAGGTAGAGACGCAGATTTACAACACCCTGCCCGACAACCTGGACCGGCTGATCCGGCGCCACCCGCTGAAATGCCCGGTGGCCTTCATTGGTGGCATCCAGTCGCTGGAAATGCAGCAGGTGGGCATGGGCCTGACCGAAAAACTGGTCAAGGGCCGCGTCATGATGCTCGACGGCAGCCACCTCTTTCCGATGGAGAAGCCGCTGGCCACGGCGGCGGCCATCGAGGCCTCGCTGCGCGGCTTCGAAGCGCGTTGAGCCCGCGCTCCTGAGAGATTCACACCCTGTCAGGGGGCCCAGCTCACCAG
>Ga0075163_10009692_pt1 | contig 12631 bp, 7 predicted proteins | sample JI1023141ADNA_FD_71478 | JGI IMG/M metagenome (GOLD analysis project Ga0075163, IMG submission 71478) | Wastewater effluent complex algal communities from Wisconsin, to seasonally profile nutrient transformation and Carbon sequestration -... | ecosystem: Engineered > WWTP > Effluent > Algae...
GAGTGTTGGAGATTCGTCTTTTTCAGGATGATCCGCTGGCGGTTGTTGGCTCGTTTTTCCGAGTACTTGGCGGCACCTTCCTTTACATGAAGGACTCGCTGATGCCGCTGTTTGTGATGTTGCCGATTGTGGTGTTGTGGATCACGCAACTGGCGGGCTGGTTCGAGTGGCGGCCCTTGCGTCCAGGCGAGACTACGATTGTCGCGGTGAAGATGGAGAAGGGGACAGATATCTCGTCCGGCACGCCCACGCTGATCGTGCCAGCAGGTATGACGGTGGAAACCGAGCCATTCCGCTCTTTGAAGGACAACGAGGTCGTTTGGCGCGTCAAAGCGGATGCCCCCGCGAGCGGGGAGATGAGGATCGACGTGGCGGGAGCGAGCATCGAAAAGGAAATAGCGGTGGCGAGCAGTGGCCTCGCCCAAGTTTCACCCAAGCGACTCAAGACCGGTTTTTGGGAGAAGGTTTACTATCCGTATGAGACGTCGTTGCCAGCGGACAAGAAGTTCTCTGAAATCCGTGTCACCTATCCGCAGGGGCAGGTCAAAATCTTCGGCATGGAGATGAACTGGTTGATCCTCCTTCTGATCGCATCAATCGTCTTCGGCTTCGCGTTGAAGAAGCCCTTCAAGGTCGAGTTCTAGCAGAAATCATCCCCAACACATCATGTTCGGAAACCGCAGTCACAAAATAACCATCGACAACGAACTCTACGAGCGGCTGGAGAAGGCCGCGCAAGTGGCGGGTCACGCCTCCACTGAAGAGTTCATCCTGCACATTCTCGAAACGACCGCTCCGGCATCGAGCAGCGCAGATTCTGAGGAGGAGGTGCGGAAGCGTCTGCAGGGCCTAGGATACCTCGAATAGCAAAACATGAGCACTGATTTTATAACGGTCGTATCGGGTCTGCCGCGTTCCGGCACGTCGCTGATGATGCAGATGATTCACGCCTGTGGCATGGAGGTGGTGGCCGATGGGCAGCGCACCGCTGACGAAGACAATCCAAAGGGTTATCTCGAATTCGAAGCGGTAAAGAAACTCAAGGAGGACTCTTCTTGGGTTGCCGACGCGGGGGGCAAAGCGGTGAAGGCCATCTCAATGCTTCTCTTTGATCTGCCGCCCACGCAACACTACCGCGTGATTTTTATGGTTCGGCACATGGATGAGATTCTCGCCTCGCAAAAAGAGATGCTAAAGCGTCGAGGGACTCTGAACGACAGAGGTCCAAGTGACGATGACATGCGGAAGTTTTTCCAGAGCCATCTCGACAAGGTGAAGAGTTGGCTGGCCGACCAGCCGAACTTCAAAGTCCTCTACGTTGATTACAACGCGATCATGAACGGTGACGACAAGGGCATTCGAGATGTATGCGAATTTCTCGGGCCCGTCGTTAACATTGAGGCGATGACAAAGGCGATCGACAGTGGGCTGTACCGCAACAGGAAGGCGAGCGCGTGATGGAACTGGCGCGGGAACTGCTGCTACCCACAGAGAGTAGATGAATAACCTTTTGTGATCTGTCGTCGGACGACCGCTCACATGGTTATCTCCACCAACCGTCTTCACATGAACTCCGGCGCTCAACTATTGGGAATCGCCGCCGCACTCGGCTCTGCGGCGTCGTGGGCTGTGGGGGCAGTTCTTTTCAAACGAGTGGGCGAGGAGATGTCGCCGGTCGGCATGGCGCTCGCGAAAGGCGCGATGAGCGTGGTTCTGCTCGGTCTCGCAGTTTGCGCGTTTGGTTTCCTTCCCATGGAAAGCACAGCCATGTGGCAACTCGTGTTAAGCGGCCTGATCGGCATTGCGATTGGCGACATTTTGTTTTTCCGGGCGCTCCAGCATCTGACCGCCGTGGCAATGCTCGTGCTCATGGTAGTGGGCCAGGTGCTCACGATCCTGCTGGCGTTGGTGTTCCTGCACGAAGTGCCCTCAGCGATGGAATGGGTCGGGATGGGATTTGTTCTTGCCGGAGTGTGCGTGGCGCTGAGTGCCGACCTCGGTGGCGAGAAGAGATCGAGTAGCTGGCGGGGCGTGATGTTTGGCCTTGCGTCAGTCGCATGCATGTCAGTGTCGGTAATCATCACTAAGGGGCCGGTTGAGCATCTGCCCTCGTTGCAGGCGACGTTCGTGCGCATGGCAGCTGGTACGCTCGGAGTATTTGCGGCTGGCCTCGTCTCTGGTCAGATGGGTGGCTGGCTCGCGCCCTTGAGAAACGGACGATTTTTCATGAACTTCTTGATGGCGGTGTGCGTTGTCACCTTTGGGGGATTCTGGCTTTCTGTTTTTGCCATCAAGCATTTGGATGTCGCGGTGGCAAATACCCTTAATTCCACTGAACCAATCTTTGTCATTCCACTTGCATATTTTGTGCTTAAAGAGACAATCAGCGTCCGGTCAGTGATCGGAGCGGTCAGTGTCGTCACAGGCGTGGCGCTGATTCTTCTTCATTCCCCGATCAAACCGACAAGCTAGAAAGGCAACCACCACCATGCTGAGCGTAATCGAACCCATGACCTCAACCCACGCCAAGGATATGTCCTTCATGGACTCATTGCGTCAGGGTGACTTCTCACGAACCGTGCTTCGCGCGGCAATGCTGGTGAGAGACGAGGGGCAGCAAGAACTTTTTGCCCTCGCCCGGCAGCGCCGAACCGAGCATTTTCCAAATCAGGAAGTCGAGGCGAGAAGTGTTGTTGAAATCTCCAACGTTTGTCAGCAGGGCTGTCATTACTGCAGCATGGCCAAGGGTTCAGGCATCAAGCGATACGTGATGAAGCCGGAAGCAGTGGTCGAGATGGCTGATTTCCTCTACCAGCGTGGTCGCCGCGTGATGCTCCTACAATCGGGGGAAAACCAGTCAAAGGCATGGATCGAGGCATGCACCAAGATCGTGGCTGAGATGAAGAACAAGCACCCCGACCAAGAACTCATCCTTTGCCTTGGCAACCTCAGTGAGGACCAGTATGTAAAGCTCAAGAACGCAGGGGCGGACCGCTACATCCTCAAGTTCGAGAGCTCCGTCAAGCGACTCTATGAGATGTGGAAACCGACCGATACCATGGAAGAGCGGCTGCGTTGCTTGAAGATGCTGGTTGATATCGGATTCAAGACTGGTTCAGGCAACATGGTTGGCATGCCCGGCCAGACCATCGATGACATCATTGACGACCTGATGTGCATGGGACAGTACGACCTCACGATGAACAGTTGCACGGTCTTCATCCCTGGAGAGGCCTGCGGCTACCGCGACGAGCCGATTGGTGATGTGGACTACGCATTCAACATGATGGCGCTCATGCGCATCATGTTCCCGCATCGTCTTATGCCCACCACGAGTTGCCTCGAACGGTGCCGCCCTGGCGGTCAGGAAATTGGCCTGATGGCGGGTGCCAATACCGTGACGATCCACGACGGCACGCCGGAAAATTACAAGAATATGTTCCCGATCTACTCCACCAAGCGGTTTGCCCCCGGTAACGATCACCTTCTAGATGCAGTCGCTAACGCCAAAATGACAATCTCAACCCACCCACTTCAATGAATACTACCCTCGCCACAGACAACGTTGCCGAACGCTACGGCATCAATCCAAAGCTGCTGGTCAACCACGAGCCACCGCCTTCGCTCGATGTGGGACCACCAGACCGTGCGGCTCTCATTGAGAAAGCCAAGCTCCGTGTCGATGATTTCCATCGTCTTCGTGACGCAGGGCTCGTGAACAAGAGTGGTGACTTCTACCCCTCAGTTCATTATCCGCCGATCGTGATGTATCCGCCGATGACTGACGACGAGTTGCTCAAAGGCTACACGCTCCCCTCTGACGGCATGGTTGACGTGTATGCGCACGTCCCTTTCTGCAATTCACACTGTGTTTTCTGTCACTATCCAGTTAAGCTCGGGCCACAACTCAATGAGAAATCTCGCTACTTGGAGGCCTTCTTGAAGGAGACCGACATTTGGCGTGACCGTCTCGGTGTGGATCGGATTAAGGCGCGCTCCGTCCTTGTTGGCGGAGGCACTCCGACGTTCCTGTCTCACGATCAGTTGCGCAAATTCCTCGATGGATTCTGTGAGCGGGTAGATCTTTCTCTTTGCCGTCAGTTCAACTATGACGTGGACCCGAACACGCTCATCGGCCCTGAAGGCTCGAAGCGACTGGCCATGTTGCGTGAATATGGCGTGGATCGCCTCACGATCGGTGTGCAATCGCTCAACCCGACGATTTTGAAGAAAATGGGACGTCACCACGGTCCACAAGAGGCGCTCACCGCCATCAAGGACTGCCTAGACATGGGCTTCATCGTGAACATTGAGTTCATCTTCGGATATCCGGGGCAAACGTTGGAAAACTGGCTTGATGTCATCGAACAGTCCTGCCAACTCGGCGTCCATGAAATCCAGCTCTACCGTCTCAAGGTCGAGGCCTATGGTGACCATCAAGGCGCGGTGAAAAACTATGTGGCCATCAAGCCGGAGGAAGCTCCGACGAACGAAGAGCAGTTCGTCATGAAGCAGTCTGCGATCAACATGCTGGCCCATTACGGTTATTTCGAGAACCTTCGGCGTGTGTTCTCGCGTCGTCGTGGGGACTACTCAGTGTATGCCCACAACCAATGCTGCGTGCAGTTCGACCAGATCGGCATCGGTCTCACAGCATTCAGTAGCCTGCGTGATCGCTTTGCACTCTGCACTCAGAATTTCGACGAATACTACGCCGCCATCGATAGCGGCCACTTGCCGATCAACCGCGGATACATCCGCACGCCCGAAGATCAGGCCCGATGGGGCATCGTCCTGCCAATCAAGAATCGCAACGTCCGCCCCGCCAATTATCGCCGCATCACTGGCTTGGCGCTCGACGAAGTGTTCCGTGGCAAGATTGAGGCACTCAAGGCCGCTGGTGTCATGCGCGAGGACGAGCGAGCGCTCGAACTCACTCCGCTCGGCGCATTTTTTGCCGACGAGATCGCGCAGCAGTTCCACGCGCCTGACTTCGTGCCGTATCCGCGGTCCGACTATGCCGAAGGACCGCTAAACCCATATCTCAATCAAGAGCTATTTTCCTGAGTGAGCCTCTTCCGGCAGCAGTAGAATAATCAATCGAGGGGTGGATTCGCCAAAAGTGAATCCACCCTCTTTGTTTTCATTTTTACACCCGATTCGGCGTAGCTTGACAGTCCGCACCGCCCTCGGGACTGTCGGCTTGCTCACCTCATTCAATTCGCGACACAAGTAATGAATACCCTCCAGCCTCACTCCCCAACCAGTGCCGTTGCATCCGGTGCCATCCTGCTCCTGATTGTTGCATCCGGTTTCGCGCAAACAGCTCCAGCCGGCAAGAATGATGACCGCATCATCAAGGTCACCTCCCAGGCTTCGCTCATCCATCTCGGAAGCCTCGACTCATTCGACATCACTTCAGGGGGCACTCGAGCAGCGGAGCAGGTGCTGAAATTCATTGAGACGGGTGACAAGGCGGCGGCACGAATGGCTCTAAAGATCTATGAGAGCATCATTCCAGACGAGAATTTTGGTGGTGAATACACCGCTCTAAAATGGATCATCGAATGCGAGTTGGAACCGGAAGCTACGCGGAAGCAGAAATTCCTGAGCGATCCCCAGGTCGAGGGGTTTCGCCTCATGCTTTCAGAGGACAAATGGGCACCGCTTCGCAGCTACTTGCGCGACAAATATCACCTCGGCGATGAGAAGGTGGATTCCAAAAATTTCCTCGACTTCACCCAAATCAAGCGTCGCAATCGCTACCTGGAGGATTTCATTCTGTTCGCTAACCCAGCGCGTGAGTCTTGGGAGAAAACCAGCAAGATGATCAACGAACTCGGATTGAAGCCCGGAATGAAGGTGGCAGACATCGGTAGCGGCCCGGGATACTTCTCATTCAAGTTCGCCAAGCTCGTCGGTGACAAGGGCAAAGTCTATGCCGTGGATAACAATGAAGACCACGTGGGTTATGTGAAGCACACCATAGAACGACTCAAAATCAAAAATGTCGAGTCCGTCATGCCAAAACAGGACGATGCAGGTATTCCTGAGCGCGTGGATCTCATCTACATGTGCTCCCTCTACCACAACTTTTACGCCATCCTCAGTGACGAAGAGCGCGACGCGTTGATCAGCAGCATGCGCCGTTCATTGAAGGAGGGGGGAAAGCTAGTAGTCGTGGACAACGGGCCTGTCGAAGGCACCCTCCCGTATCACGGACCATTCATTAATCGCGCCTTTATCATCAGCCAACTCACGAACCAAGGCTTCGAACTCGTCAAACAAGAACAGTTTATCCCTCAGCGCTACATGTTGGTATTTCGCCTGCTTCCTGGTGAGGGAAATCCGCCCAAGCGCGCGCGCGAGCCTCTGCCACCGGCGCTTCCTGAGGAAGGTCTGATCGCCCGGTCGCTCAAGGAACTACCGCCTACCCCCGGCGTCGCCGAATTCGTGAATGGTGATCCCACGCAAATTCGCGCTCTCTCCCACCGCTCTCTCCTGCGCACACTCATCACTGGCACGTCACCGACCTACAGCACAAAGGGACGCGCAGTCGCGAGGAAATTGTTTGACGCTCTCAATACGATGGACAAAAAGGCGCTAACGGAGATCGGCAAGGCCTACGGCGACCTCATCCAGCGCGAGCGTGTCGGAGATGAATACACGGCGTTGCAGTGGTTCTGTGATTTCATCACTGCTTCGGAAGCAGACAAGAAGAAGTTCATCACCGGACCGCTCGTCGCCGACTACGTCGATTTTTTCGCTGGCAACAACTTCGAACGGCTGAAAAAATACATCAAAAATAAATACGTCCTCGGCGACATCGAGAAGGCGATGAACGACATGCTTAACACGCCGCCAGAAGACGCGAAGGCGAAGCAGGAAGGCAAGGAAGCTCCCAAGCCTAGCACTGAGACCGTTAAGTCCGCAGAAGGAACTAAGGGACAAACCAAGGCCGGAGACGAAGTCAATCCATCCGACCTGCCGAAGCGCCCGAAGCCGCCAACTTCCGAAGAACGCGAAATCGAAAGCATCCGCCTCGAGGAAATGGGCATCCAGCCGCCACCACCGCCTTACCAGACCTTGAAACTCGATGTGCAGATATCCGACCTCATCGCCTGGTGGGAATACCTCGCCTACTCGAACCCGCGTCGTGAAGAGTGGGAAAAGACCAGCAAGATGCTCGGATTCCTCGACATCAAGCCCGGGCAGTCCGTGGCGGATGTGGGCAGTGGCGGAGGCTACTACACCTTCAAGTTTGCCGACCTAGTCGGCAAGAAGGGCAAGGTCTATGCACTCGACCTCGTCGAGGAGCAACTCGCAAACCTTCGCCGCGGTGCGGAGAAGGGCGGATTCAAGAACATCACCACGATCAAGTCGAAGGAGAATGATTGCATGTTGCCGGAGAACTCGCTTGATGTCGCCTACCTCTGCTCACTCTACCACGCCACCTACGTCACCTCCATGGAGTATGTGAAGGACGGTTTTGTTGAGAGCATGAAGAAGGCGTTGAAGCCAGGGGGCAAACTCGTGATCGTTGACAATCAGCCGCTATCCGACCTCTCTGGAGGCTACTATGGTCCTCGGATCGCCAAGGAAATGATCATCGCTCAGATGGTGAAGTACGGCCTCAAGTTCAAGTCGTTCGCCCAATTTGTTCCCCAGCGATATGTGCTGGTGTTTGAGGTTGAAAAATAGCCGTCGTCGCTAATTTCCCCGATCGAAAATCAGCAGCCATGGAAAAATATCCCGTTAGAGTGTCATATCAGTGGAAGAAACCCGAGGCCAAATCCCACCACGGCTATGCCATGGGTGTCGTCGAATCCGAAGGCAAGACCAATGAGGATGTGATCAAGGCGTTGAAGGTCAAGTTTCCGGCACTCCAGCCTTTCGACATCATCATTGTCCGGCTTGAGTGGAGGTAGGCGAGCCACTCCGCCGCTCTTAGCGGTGAACCGCTCGCGCCTAGACTCATTCTTCTCCTGGTGAGTGCTGTTGACAACCGCGCTGGCAAATCTGCGCCTGCCATGCGATGCTGGCGGCCGTGTTCACGTTTACACATCCTCGAGTGTGGTGTCTGCGATTCATCGCAGCGGCGCTCGTTGTTGGTCGGGTCACGGCGCAGGATAAGGCTACCTCACAATGGGACGCCAGGGAGACAAAACTGGCGAACGAATACCTTGCTCTCCTCGTCGAGCGCCCCGAGTCAGGGCGAGTCGTCGATCTTCTGTGGGATCTTTATGTAAAGCACGAGTCCACAGTGCTGCTGCTCGAACACATCCGGGCGCAAGCCGCCGGTGCAAGGCATCCGTCCGTCCTGCTCGTCGAAGCAATGCTAACGCGGAAGAGCGGCGACTCGAAAGCGGCCGCCGCGATCTGTGATGAAGTGTTGAAGATCGAGCCAAACAACCGATATGCACTAAGCGCACGGGCCGATCTGGCCGATGAACTAAAGGATCCAGCGGCAGGTCTTGTGTATCGGAAGAAATTGGCCGAAACCCTGCCGGACGATGACGCAAGCAAGCCGGGCGCACTGCTTGATTACGGGAACGCGGCATTCGTCATTGGAAAGCACACTGAAGCTGCGCAGGCGTGGGAAGCGGCAGCAAAGCTGAAGCCCGGCGATCTCGATTTGGCGCGCGAGGTGGCGCAGTATCTCTTGCAGGCGGGTTTTCCGGATCGCGCGGCTGCCTTCTTCGAGAACCTAACCAAGCAGACCGATCCACAGAAACGACTCGATGCGCTCTACGATCTCGCGCGCATCCATAGCCACGCGGACCAATTCCAAAAGGCGGACGCTGCGGTAAAGGAGGCGTTGGGCCTGCTTCACTTTCGCGATGGGCGCTACGCAGACTTCTTCCGCGCTCGCGTGCGCTTGCACGAGAGGTTTGGCGCGCTGGATGACTTGAAAAACAAGCTGCTGACCGAGGCGCGCAAGCAACCTCCGTCCGAGCAGGCGCTGTCTGATCTCGTGACGTTCCATGGCATCACGGTCGATGTCGATGAGCGCATCCACTGGCTCAGGGAGGTGATGAAACTCGCGCCGACGACGGATGAATACCGCTGGTTGCTTGTGCGTGCTCTGCTGGAGCACGATGACGCGGCTGAGGCCGCATCGCTGATCGACGAGCGGCTCGACGACATCGGGCGGACGATGCCAGCCGTGGTTCTGCTTCGGTGCGAAGCAACCTTGAGGTTGGGCAACACGAAGGATGCAATCTCTCGCCTCCGAGAGTTGCTATCGATCAAAGTTTCGGATCTTGGGCAGCAAAGAGAGCTAGAGAAGCAGGTTCTCGCGTTCGCACAGGAGAAGGCGCTGGATGAGATCATCGAGCTGATTCTCAAGCAGCGCGTCGCGCGAGATCCGGACCAATCGGAAAGCGTGTTCGAGCTGGCCTCTCACTACCGAAGTCGGCGCAATCTCGACGCGATGAACAAGCTGCTGGAGTCCTATGTCGCCAAATCCGCGCCCGGGAAACAATGGCGTCTAACCGAGACGCAGCGCCTCAACGAGGTTGCCTCCTTTCTGTCCTCGGGAAACGACCTCGACGGCGCAATCATCAAAGCTAGGCAAGCCGCAGCAAGTGCGGCGGCAGGCCGGGAGGAGTGGCTTCGCCTTGCGGACTTCCTGGCGGAGCAAGGAGACACCGAGGAAGCGTTGAAACTGCTGGAACAGTCATGGACCAAGAGCACCACTGCGGACGAGCGCACTGATGTGGATGAGCGCCTGCTCTCACTGCTCATCGGCGACAAGAAAAAGCCGGCGGATGGAGGTGGTCAGAAGAAGTCGGCGGAGTTCCAGCTGCCGACGATCTTCTCCGGCATTGGATTTGCCAGCAATGCCGATGACGAATCGAAGAAGGACGCGCCGCCGGAGGCGGTCACGGAATATGCCCGTAAGCTGATTGGGGTGACCATGGCGCGCGTGGTTGAAGACCGCCGCATCATGCGTGCCGCTTGGTGGGCCTATCGTGCGGACTTGATAGACGAGGCATTCAAGATGCTTCGTAGGTTGGTTTTTGACGACCGAGGGCGATTGAAGAAGGATCGACCGGTCGAGCTGGATCAGCTGATTCTCGATGTTGCGGTTGCGGGACAGGACACGGCGTTGATCCAGCGACAGTTGAAGACGTTGTCCGTGCGTGATCCGGCCAATCGGGTGCGCCATTTGCTGCGGCTCAGCGAGGTGGTGATGGAGGGCGCGCAGCGAGCGGAGGCGAGCATTCAGAAGTCGGGATGGCTCGACTCGGCGTCACGGAAATCCCCACTGCTTCCGGCGGCGGCTATTCTCGAGCAGGCGTTGCGGGAGAACCCGGACTCCGAGACGTTGCTCTCCGCGCTGACGCAGTGCTACTCATTGATGCGCGAGCCAGAAAAGGCGCTGAAGCTCTGGGAGGAAGCGGCGAAGAAGGCCGATGGCGCGCGTGCCGTGCCGCTGCTCACGCGGCAAGCTGAGCTGCTGCTCCGACTCCAGCGCGTGCAGGATTACATCGGCGTGCAGGTGAGCATCATCGAGCTGGAGACCGAGGTGAAGCGCAGGCGCGAGCTGTTCCAGCGTTTCATGGACCGGCTGCTTTTCACGGACACGAGCGGCGGCGAGTTGGCGCCGACCGTCATGCAGGACCGTTTGAAAATGGTGGAGCAGGCCGTGATGGAGCGTGTGCGGCGGCACCCGTTCGACGGATTCTACCACGAGGCGCTCGCGCAGATTCACGAGCGGCGTGGCGATGCGGCAAAGGCATTTGCCGAGATGAAGCAGGCCTACTACACAGCGCCGGATACGCCGTTCTCGCTCGACCAACTGCGCGCGGCTGCCTTGCGCGTTGGCGATCTGAAGTCGGCGATCTACTTTCAGAAGCAGATCACAGCAAAGGCACCCGCGAAAGAAGAGGCTGCGGAATCGCGCCAACTCGTGCAGTTGCTTGAGCAGACATTCCAGATCAATGAGGCGGATCGTGTGCGCCGTCGGATGGAGAGCCGATTTGCGCAAGATGCGAAAGCACTGGGCGATCTGGCCATGCACTACCGCACCACGGGGCAGGATGAAGCCGAGCGCCGTGTTTATGAGCAAATCGTGCGCGTGCGGCCGTGGGACGCACGGGCAAAGCTGCGCCTGGCGCTGAAGTGCCTGAGCATGGCCGATGACGGGACGGCGATGAAGCAATTGCGCGAGTTGCTTGCCGCGACTCAACCAGCAAAGACCAGCCTGCCTGTTGATCGCTGGCCGTTGCCGATATCAAACCAGCGCCGCGCCACGGACTCAGGGCCGGTGGCGGAGATCGCCGACCTGCTGAACACGGCGGCGGGTATTGATGCCGCTGAGACGGAGCGTCTTCGCGCCTGGCTGAGTTTCCCACGCGCGGAGTTCCAAGAACTGCCGGAGGACGTGTCGCTCGTGCGGTTGCGCACCCTGGAGGAACTGGCCACGCTGCTGCGCGAGCAGGGCGGACCTGCACTCGCGGCGTGGATCGCCGAATGGAGCGCGAAGGGCAAGGGTGTGCCGACGGAGAAAATGTGGGCGCTGTATTACGCGGGTGCTGGGCGTGAGTTTCGTTCGGTATTGCGCGAGTCGGTGGAGCGCGAGGAGTCGATCGACATGCAGTTTGCCTATGTGTGGCTGCTCGTGCGCTCCCACGGCATGGAAGATGCGCTGGCCTGGGCGGCGCAGAAGGAACGCTCCACTGCGGTGTTGGAGCGGCGGAAGCGGCTCCTGCTCGGCACGGTGTCGATGCTCGCAGGCATCAGCGATGCATCTCCGATGATGGCGGGTACGCCAGTCAAGGATCGCCTCATCGCCGCTGGTCGGCGCAGCAATGAAGGCTTTCGATTCAGGCCGGCTGACCTCACGCTGCTGGGCAGCTCACGGATGATGCGGAACAACATGTTGCTCGACATCACGCGCAAGCTTGAGGACAAGCAGCGCTACGACGAAGCCCTGGCCCTTGGCGAATGTTTGCGCACAGCTTCGACCGGACTTGAGGGGGACTATGCGTTTTTCCTCTCTCGCATCGCCGAGTCGGCGGAACGCTGGGATTTGCAGCGCGATTACCTCGGCAAGGTCGCCACGTCGCCGAAGAATGCCGAGCGCTACAGCGGCACCTACGATCCTTTCGTGTTCGGGCTCGGTGCCTTGCAGCGCGTCGTCGGATCGACGGAGGAGAAGAACGATCTGCTGCGGGATGCCTGGCGCAATTTGCAGCAGACGCCAGCATCCGGCCTCACCTCGCTCCGTCGCACGGCGGTGGCAGGGATGGCTGGCGCGACGGAGAAGGCCGCGGGCGTGCTCGACGATTACGTCAGCGGCGATTTCTTCTCATCCCGCCAAGTGGGCGATCGCGTGAGCATGCTGATGCCTCAGCAGGCGTCGGACCGCAGTGATGAGGCGATGCATCTTCTCACGCTATGGAAGGAGACGCGCGAGATCGGTGCCAGCCTCGCGCAGCAGGGGCTCGCTGACGTGACGGCCGAACTCGACGAGAAGATCGACGCCAGATGGGGTGGCGCACAGATCGGCCCGCGCGGCGGGTTTGAGTTCAACGAGTGGCGCATCAATCTGCTCATCCGTCGGATGCGCGATGTGAACTATCCCAACCGCCTGCGGCTCATCCGCGAGTACCTCGCACCTGTG
>Ga0075163_10009693_pt1 | contig 12631 bp, 11 predicted proteins | sample JI1023141ADNA_FD_71478 | JGI IMG/M metagenome (GOLD analysis project Ga0075163, IMG submission 71478) | Wastewater effluent complex algal communities from Wisconsin, to seasonally profile nutrient transformation and Carbon sequestration -... | ecosystem: Engineered > WWTP > Effluent > Algae...
GTAAGCAATGCTCGTGCCGTTGCCGTGCATAAATTTCACGTCGTAATCGGTATGTTTCGTGAGCTGCTCAATTGTTTTAGTGCGCGTGTTATAGCCAAAAATGTTCATAATGCGCGAACGGTCGGAGAGGAAATAGACCACATCGCCAATCCAGATGGAGCGCGTGTCGTTGGAATTATTCACGGCGCCATTAGCGTTTGCGCTTGGAATGGTTTCGTAGTCCAACGTCTTGAGGTCAATGATTCGCAGGGGTGCTTTTTGTCCGCCGCCGTAGCGCTTCCACGTATTGAAGGCATCGCCGATAGCATTGTAAGCAAGTTTTGTACCGTCGGGCGAGTATGCACCGCGTTCAGCCATCGGAAGCGGGAGTGCTTCGGGCATTCCGGCGGTCAGGCTAACCTTAAAAAGTTTGCCGTAGCGCGGGGAATTGGAATGGCTGTTAGAGCGTACAAGGACGCTTTTTCCATCGGGCGACCATGCAGCAAGAATATCTGCCGCGGGGTGAAAGGTGAGGCGCGTGGGTGTTCCGCCTTCTGCCGACATCACAAAGACATCAATATTGCCGTCGTATTCGCCCGTGAAAGCAATAAGTTTGCCGTCGGGTGAAAACATTGGTGAAGTTTCCAGACCGATGTGAGTGGTGAGGCGTTTTGCTTCGCCGCCTTGTGTGGAGGTTATCCAGAGGTCACCAGCATAGACAAACACAATGCGCGAGCTGTGAACGCTGGGCTGGCGCAACAAAAGTGTTTCTTGAGTGCTGCTTGTTTGAGCAGTAGCAATGGTTTGGGTGACAAAGGATATGGATATACATAATCCTACAAAAAAGGCAAACCAAGCCGAAGCTAATGTAACGGTACGAACCCGTAAACTTGTCATCATGAAATTTTCTCCTGAATAAAACGTAAGAAAATAATGAGAATAGTTGAACGAAACTAAAGAAGGTTTTTCTTCAAACCAAGACCAGAATCCTCAGTACGAATATTTATCGCTCAAGGTTCGCGCGGTAAGGGTTTTTTCTTCAAATGAGGGGGGAAAGGAGTAGATAATAACATCTATCCAGATATGCTGTTGCTGCTGATTTTTTGCCGCCTTCTGTTTGTTTAATGTAAATTTCGTATCTTTCCGCTTGGAAAAAATGTTGGCATATTTGTGAATGTTCTGTGTTAGCAGAGCGATGGTCGTGGGCTTTCTGCTCTATATGGAGACACTATATGCTATTTTTCTTCTATCAACGTCTGCACTCAATTACTTGAATTCAAGGGATACTACTGTGGCAATTTTCCGACTGACTGATTCTCAACCTGTTGTGTTTCTGCTTCCCGACGACACCGACGAGCGGAGTGCTGCTGCGCTTGCGGGTCTTTTGGCAGAAAAAAATGTACCGTTTCATATCTTTGCCGATGAATACGACGAAGATTTATTACCGTTTGAAAACTACATTCTGGATGACATTGCTTCTTCACCGTCGCCACCACATCTTGTCATTGACTGCTCTACTACGCCGATTCCTACGCCAAACCCGTTTCTGATGGATGCTATGGCGGCGTATCCCAATCTCACGCTGCTTTCCTCCACCCCGAACTTTACTGCCACACAGCTTTCTGCACTCCTCGGCATTCCCAATATTGCCCGCGTGAATTTTTTGCCCGGCTTTTTTCCTTCGGTCAAAACGCTGGAATTCTGCCATTCGCTTTCGATGAGCAGAGAAGCGCTCTTGCAGACGGATAAATTTTTGGGTGGCTTGGGGCTGCATTTGGAAAAAATCGAGGATATTGTTGGTTTTGTAACGCCGCGTATTGTGGCAATGCTGGCAAACGAGGCGGCTTTTGCTGTGATGGAAAATGTATCGAGCGCGGCAGAAATAGACGAAGCAATGCGGCTTGGTACAAACTACCCGAAGGGACCTCTCGAATGGGCGGACGAAATTGGCTTGGATACCGTTGTGATGCTTCTCGACGCACTCTTTGGCGAATACAAGCAAGAGCGCTACCGTGCCTGCAGGCTGCTCCGGCAGTATGCCTCTGCGGGCTGGACGGGTCTGCAAGCAGAAAAGGGTTTTTATGCGTATTGACAAAACAAATGTGTAATTTTGAATGTAGCACGTTTTTTCTGAACCACATCTGCACCACATCGGTTTTTGCAGTACAATTTCACAATGAAATACGCCAAAATCTACCTACCAATTCTGCTGCTCATTCTTGCAAAATTGTCATTTGAACAGTTTGCGTTGACGGGCGACTTCGGTTCTGCCGCCAATCCCATTCGATTGGCGCTTGTTCCCTCGCAGGAGGCAGGAAAAATACTGACCAGTGCCGAAAAGATGATGACCTACCTTCACGATAAAACGGGGTATCATTTCAAAGCCTCAATGCCGGCAAACTATATCGTTGCCATTGAAGGTTTTGGAACAGCAAAGGTAGATATTGCGATGATAACGACATTCAGCTATATTCTGGCAAATCAAAAATATGGAGCAACTGCTGCACTCAAAGTTGTCCGCCGCAATGGTGATACCTCATATGGCGGGCAATTTCTCGCACACGCCGAAAGTGGCATTCGCTCAATACAAGATTTGCAAGGCAAACGGATAGCTTATACCGACCCCGCATCCGGTTCGGGCTATGTATTGCCCAAAGCAATGCTTCGTAAGTACGGTATCAAACCTAGGCAAGAAGTATTTGCGCAACGCCATGATAATGTTGTAATGATGATATATCAACGCCAAGTTGATGCCGGAGCCGCATACTACTCGGCACCGGACAAAAAGAGTGGTGAAATTCAAGATGCACGAGCACTCGTGCTCAAACAGTACCCCGATGTTGCCGATAAGGTAATCAATATCGGCTATACCGATATGATGACGAACGACCCGATTAGTTTCCGCCGCGACTTTCCACCCGATATGAAAGCCCGTATTGTTCAAGCACTTATTGATTTTGCTAAATCGCCCGAAGGCAAACCTGTGATGATTAATCTTTATGGCATCGAAGGACTTCTTCCTGCTACTGATGCCGATTATGACGGACTTCGGCAGATGCTAAAAGAACAAGGTATGGACGTAGAAGATCTTGTACGCAAAACAAAAAAATAACTTTTACACAAAGGATTTGATTCAAAAATTATGAAAACCACACTCGCTTTCCGCAACAGCGCCATAGCGCTTCTTCTCTGGGCAGGAAGTCTTTGCTTCGCCAGCACCAATGCACTTGCGGCACCAATGCACCCGCTCACGGCAAGTCTTGTACCTGCACTTAACACCTACCAAACGCTTTCCTTCCGAACGCTCAGGCTCTACATTCCGGGCAAAAAACCGCCGCAGGATGTGATGGAATTCAATGGCAAAAGTGTTGAAGTGATGGGCTTTATGGCTGCACTTACCCAACTTGAGGATATTGACGAATTTGTTCTCGCCTCGTCGCCGCCAATGAACTGCTTTTGCCACCCGCCGCTGCGGGTGAATGAGGTCGTTTTTGTACAAATGAAAAAGGGTAAATTGACGCAGTACAAAGGCGGAGTCGTGAAGGTGCGCGGCAAACTTATCGTCAATACCAATGTGGGCGATGAATTTGCAGACATTATGTACACGATTGAGTGCGAAGAAGTTATCTAAACCGAGCCAGACGTACATTCCACACAAACAGCATTATTCCTTAATTTTTCGCAGAATCAATGATTGACCGTTATACGCGCCCGCAGATGGGTGCAATTTGGAGTGATACCAACAAATATCGTATCTGGCTCGATGTAGAAATCGCTGCCACCGAAGCCCAAACCGAACTCGGCGTTGTTCCCCGGGAAGCGCTTGAAATCATCAAAGCAAAAGCAAATTTTGATGTGCAGCGCATTCTTGAAATTGAGGAAACCACCAAGCACGATGTGATTGCTTTTCTGACCAATGTGGCGGAATATGTCGGCGAGCCGGCTCGCTACATTCACCTCGGCATGACCTCCAGCGATGTCCTGGACACGTGTTTATCGGTGCAGTTAAAACAAGCCGGTGAACTTCTTCTGCAAGCACTTGTGCGGCTGAAGGACATTACTGCCCGGCGAGCGGAAGAATTCAAATACACACTCTGTATCGGACGTTCGCACGGTATTCATGCGGAACCGACCACATTCGGATTGAAATTTTTGCTCTGGCACGAAGAGTGTAAGCGCAATATCACGCGCCTCAGCCATGCGATTGACACAATTGGCGTGGCGATGATAAGCGGTGCTATCGGCACCTACGAGCATATTTCCCCAAAGGTGGAGGAATACGTCGCACAAAAACTCGGTTTGAAACCCGCTCCCGTCTCAACGCAAGTGATACAGCGCGACCGCCACGCAGAATTTTTATCGGTATTGGCAATTATCGGCGCATCATTGGAAAAAATTGCGGTGGAGATTCGCCACTTGCAGCGCACCGAAGTATTGGAAGCTGAAGAGTACTTCTCCAAAGGGCAAAAAGGCAGCTCTGCTATGCCGCACAAACGTAATCCGATTGTTTCCGAACGCATTTGTGGTCTGGCGCGGCTTCTGCGCGGCAATGCTATGGCGGCGTTGGAAAATGTTGCCCTCTGGCACGAGCGCGACATTTCGCACAGTAGTGTCGAGCGCGTTGTCTGTCCCGATTCCACGATTGCGCTCGATTATATGCTGCATCTGATGAATAACTTGCTGGATAATCTTCTCGTATATCCCGATGCAATGCGCCGCAACCTTGATATTACCTGTGGTCTGACGTTTTCGCAAACCGTCTTGCTGGAACTCGCCCAGCGTGGTGCCTCACGCGAGGATGCCTACGCAATGGTGCAGCGCAATGCTATGCAGACTTGGCAGGAGCGCAAGCCGTTTCTGGATTATCTCAAGTCCGACGCGGATATTGCCCGTTATCTTTCCCACGCTGAATTAGATGAGATTTGCAACCTCGAAAAATCCACGAAGAATGTGGATGCAATCTTTGCGCGGTGTGGATTGTAGCAATCCATCCACACAATAGTTACATTTACGCCTGCATTTGTTGCCGAAAATAGTCTTCAAGTCGCTGCTCGCCATAGCTCGGCGCTACGCACTCGTGCGTGGCGACATAACCCAAGAACTCAACCAAATCTCCGATACGCTTGTTGAACGGCGCTATGAGCGGCTTCATCACACGCGGCATAAGCGCCGGAACGTGCATCACACGGGGCTTTTTGCCCAGCACCGTAAATGCTAACTCTGCAATTTCCTGCCGTGTGAATGTCTCTGGTCCGCCGATATTCATTTCCGTATTACCCTGCTTGAGAGCCAATTCCGCACACGCTTTGGCGACATCTGCTTCGTGAATGGGGTTTGTGCGTGCTCTACCGTTACCAATGACTGATGCCACACCGCTTTTTGCCATACCCAGAAACTCCAAATTCACATAGAAAAAACCTGTTGGGCGCACAATGCCATACTCTAAGCCCGATGCTTTCAAGCGCCGTACCAGTGCCTCGTGCGCCTGTGTGTATGCCGTCGGCATAGATTCCGCGCCAAACGCCGAGAGATAGACAAAACGCCGTACGCCTGCTCGTTGCGCTTCTTCCAAAAGATTACTGTTGCCTGCAAAATCCACGTCCATAAACGAGCGTTTATCGCTCATTGCTCGCAAGTCCAATGACGCTCCAACGGTAGAAATGACCGTGTGAGCGCCTTCCAGTAAACCTTGAAGCGTATCGGCGTGAAGAACATCTGCCTCCGCAATGCGCAGGGAATTTGTGCCTCCGTCGATAGAAGCGGTTGCTACTTGGCTTATAGCAAGTTTTGCGCGTGAGCGCGTTAGCAGCATAAGGGAATGGCTGTCCTGAAGTTGTGCCACAAGATGTTTACCGACTGCACCTCCGGCTCCGGCTATCACAATTTTTTGTTCGTTCATGGTCAAGTCTCCGTGTAAAGTTGATAAAAATAGAACAAATGTTCTAATGCAAATCTACTAAAAATTCAATTTAGAACAAATGTTCTATAATTAAAATTGAAGTATAATGCTGACAATTCTTGTTTTGAAGGAAATTGACCGCCTTCTACTTAAAAATTCGCCCCAGAGAGCTTATCAAAACAAAGGGCGATAAAAATAATGCGTGTTTTGTAACCAAGTTTTTAGTCGAGGCTTTTTAATAATAGAGCACATCGTCATCATCGGTTCTTTTTGCGCAGAGAATTGATTGTTGGGATGCAATAACAAATTCTTCACGACCATAGCGAATAATAACCATGACACAGAATATCATCAAATCGTTCGGGCTTCTCGCTCTTTTTCTTACGGCACTGACACTTGCAACGTTCACCGCTTTTGCGCAAGCATCCGCAAACCCAACGACTAGCGCCACACAAACCACTCCTGCTAACGATGACGAAACTGCCGAGGCACTTTTTTCTGGACCGCTTCGGAGTTCGGGCTATGGCGCAGTGAGCATGAAATTCACACCCATTCAGGGGCAGTTCGGTACGATGTTGGGTGGCTATGGCGGCTGGTTTATCAATAAAACGTTGCTCATCGGTGGTGGTGGCTATGGTTTGACGACCAACATCAATGCACCAATGCGGACGGGCGAGAACATTTCCTTTGGCTACGGTGGCATCGTGCTTGAGTATGTCGGCGCATCCGATAAAGTTTTTCACTATGCCGTGCAGACTATGGTTGGTTGGGGCGGTGTGGGGTTTTATCGCCCGCGTGATTTTACGGTTTCTTCGCGCAGCATCTCACCAATGTTTGTTATTGAGCCAAGTCTCATGGCAGAACTGAATATCACGAATTTCCTTCGTTTGGCTGTGGGCGGCGGATACCGCATCGTTACCGGTGTGCAGCTCGATGGCTTGACCAACGCCGATGTGAGCAGTTATTCGCTCTCGCTGAATCTCAAATTTGGCAGTTTTTAATGTTTGGGCAGCAGATTGTTCCTCCATTGTTACTTCATTTTTTCACTTCATTTTTTCAAATATTATGAAAACGCTCTTTCAAAAACCAGTATCTCTACGCTCTTTACTCATGGCGAATTTCCTTTTGGGTGTTATCGTTGTCTCCCAAGCACTCGCTCAAGACCCTTCAACGCAGCAACAACCCACACAAACGCAAACCGTACAAACGCAAACTACGCCACAAACATTTGGCGATGGCGGTATGGAAACACTCTTTGGTGAAAAAGCGCCATTTGTTTTCGTACCGACCTTAAAAGCAACTTCCATAGGTGACCGATGGGGTACGATGCTTGGTGTGCATGGCGGGGCGCTTATCAACAAAAGTATCTTGGTGGGGCTTGGCACGTATTGGTCTCTCAGTAACACCGCAATCAACATGGGCTATTCCGGCTTGATGGTCGAATATCGCTATATGCCTCATCGTTTGCTGCACGTCGGTGGTTCGCTGCTTGTGGGGTATGGTGGTGCAAGTGTGACGTATAGAAACAATTCTATCAACTTCAATCCTTTGGGTATTATCGAAAACGTCGGGCGGCTCTTCTCGCCCCAGTTCTTTGTCTTAGAACCCACCGCATTTGGTGAGGTCAACTTGAATAGTAATCTCTCGGCATCGTTGGGTGCTAGTTACCGTTTCGTGACAGGTATGCAAGAGACGCTCAGTTCAAGCACAACAGGGCTGACAAACCAGAGTTTAAGTGGAGTTGCGGTCAACGTTGGAATCCGCGTTCGTATTGAATAATTGCTTTTAACCGCCATAAAAAAGCCGCGTGAAGTATTCATTTATGGATTCTTCACGCGGCTTTTTTTGTATCAATGTGTGTCGGGACTTTGTGAGCGGCTTTGGTGTTTTTTCTCAATATCGTAGATGCTTAATATGCTCGCCTTTTTCGCCCACTTCCGTCATAGCTTCAATACCGATTTTGAGGTGTAAATCCACAAAGTTCGCAGTAACTTTTTTATCTGATTCTTCTGTTTTTACGCCTTCGGGTAGCATCGGCATATCCGAGACGAGAAGGAGTGCGCCGCGTGCGATTTCGTTTGCATGACCGACGATAAAGACGGTTGCCGTTTCCATATCAATACCAATAGTGGAAAGGCGGCGCAAGCGGGTTTTGAAGTCTTCATCCCATTCCCATACTCGGCGGTTAGTGGTGTAGATAACGCCCGTGCGATATTCCTGATCATATTGAAGGATTTTGTCGGAAATAAATTTGTGGAGTTTGAACGAAGGAAGCGCAGGAACCTCAGCCGGAAGATAGTCATTGCTCGTACCTTCGCCACGAATGGCAGCAATGGGCAAGATAAAATGACCGATTTCAGTTGAATCTTTCAAGCCACCACATTTACCAAGAAATAACACACCCTTAGGCTGTCGTGCCACAAGTAAGTCCATAATTGTTGCTGCATTAGCCGAGCCAATGCCAAAATTGATAATGGAAAGCCCCGCAGAATTTGTTGCCGATTGCATCGGACGACCAACACCATTGACATCACACCCAAATTGATTGGCGAACCGCGTTACATAATCATGAAAATTCGTCAGCAAAATATAATCACCAAAGTCGTCAATATTCGAGCCGGTGTAGCGAGGAAGCCAGTTACGGGCGATTTCCAGTTTGGTTTTCATGGTCGGTTCTTTCAATAGACGTGAAATAAAGCAGTCCGGTGAGGGCGAAGTTATGCGAGTTCGCTCGCGGATTCTCCGGGTGCGCTAAAATTCGGTTAATTTAGACCTTTTTGAGCAGATTACCAACCCTAAAAAGTTTTCGTGAAAAAGCCCGAACATAAACGTTTCCCGCGAAAAAACCTTATATTGAAAGAGACAAAAATGCCATCATTAACGGCATATTTTCTTGTATGATGGACGATGGAGACGAAATATATGAAAGTTGTTTTGACTGGCGGCACAGGTCTTATTGGTAGTCGTGTCTCGCGCTATTTAGCGCAGCAAGGCCACGAAATTGTAGCTCTGACGCGCCGTGCAGGGCAAGATGCAAAACAAAAAAGCCCGCACGGTCTGAACGTGCGATTTGTTGAGTGGGATGCACGCTCACTCGGTGCGTGGGCAAAGGAAGTGGACGGTGCAGACGCTATCGTACATCTGGCGGGAGAAGGCATTTTTGACTCACGGTGGACAGACGACATGAAAAAGCGCATCACCCAAAGCCGTGTCAATACAACGCGCCTTTTGGTTAGCGCCATTGCTGAGGCAAACGCCAAGCCGCAGCTCCTTGTGTCTGCCTCCGCCGTCGGTTACTATGGCGACCGCAAAGACGAATCTACGGACGAAGACACAAGCGCAGGGAAAGGCTTTCTTGCTGAGGTCTGTGTGCAGTGGGAAGCCGAAGCACAGATGGCTGCTCAGTATGGTTGCCGTGTGGCAACGCCTCGCATTGGCATTGTTCTGGATGCTCACGGCGGAGCGTTGAAGAGTATGGTTCCTATCTTTCGTGCATTTTTAGGAATGCCGCTCGGCTCAGGACACCAGTGGCTTCCGTGGATTCACATAGAAGATGTCGTTCGCGGGCTTGCCTATCCTCTGGAAAATATTCGGTTGGAGGGCGCTTACAATCTTGCTTCTCCGCATCCTCTTCGCATGGGCGAGTTTTGCTCTGCGCTGGGGCAAGCACTTGGTCGCCCGTCGTGGTCATGGCTGAGTGTACCGGAATTTGCTTTACGTCTCGGTATGGGCGAAGCTGCAGATGCGCTCATTGGTGGGCAAAAAATTATACCCAAAAAACTTCTGGATGCCGGATTTTCCTTTTCTTTTCCAACGATTGCTCCGGCGCTGCACGATATTTTCTCCGAACAATAAAAAATAATGTTATTTTTTGAAGGGCAATTTCTATGGATTTTATCGAAAAAAAACTCCGCATTGAAAACACTGATACACTCGCGCTTTTTGGCTACAACGACAGCAATTTACGGCTGCTCGAAAACCACTTTGATGCAACAATTACCGTTCGCGGCAATAACGTTCTGGTGCGTGGTGATGCTGCCGAAGTCCGCACGATAGAAAAAGTGCTGAACGAACTGCAATTTATCATCCGTCGCGCTGGCTCGCTTACCACGAACGACGTGCTGACGGTGATGGATCTTGTCGGCTCAAAAAAAACGATACACAAGGAAGTTTCGGGTGACACCGAGCGAGCTGCCGCAATAGCAAGCATCATTCCGGGCGGCACTCCGCGTATGCAGGAATCCGACGAAAATATCTTGTACTTGGCGCAAGGCGAAACCATTAAAGCTCGCACTCCCACGCAAAAACTTTATTTTGAGAAAGTCCGTACAAATGATATTGTGTTCGGTATTGGTCCAGCCGGAACAGGTAAAACCTATCTTGCTGTCGCCATGGCGCTGGCGCTCTTGCGGAATCGTGAGGTCAGCCGCATGATACTCTCCCGCCCGGCGGTAGATGCGGGCGAATCCTTGGGCTTTTTGCCGGGTGACTATATGGAAAAGGTTGACCCGTACTTGCGTCCGCTTACCGATGCGCTGGCTGAGATGGTAACAAGCGACAAGCTCAAAAGCATGATGGAAAAGCGAATCGTTGAGGTTACGCCGCTTGCGTATATGCGTGGTAGAACGTTTAATAATTCCGTCATCATTCTGGACGAGGCACAAAACGCCACAGCTACACAGATGAAAATGTTCTTGACCCGCATGGGGCGTAACTCCAAGCTCATTATCACCGGAGACATTACACAGATAGACCTTCCGCGCCGCACTGATTCAGGATTGGTACAGATTCAAGAGGTGCTCAAGGGCATACAAGGGATTGCGTTTGTCTATTTCGACAAAGGCGACGTGGTGCGGCACAGACTGGTGGCAGAGATTATTGATGCGTACGAACGGTATGGACAAAAGCAGGAAGAACGGCGCGAAGCGCGGTTTGAGGCGAAAAAAGAACAGACGGCAAACGGTGGTCATCAAGAAAATGCTGCCGTGGAAGGCACGTCCACGCTTACAGACTCAACGCCGATGAACTAAGAAACCCACAAGCATAGCCAAAAGCGACAGATTTTTTATGCTTTCAGCGCCGGACTAGGTCTGTCGGCGCAATAGGTTTCGTACACACCGTCAAGCAAGAGGTTAATGGCATCGCTGGCTTCGCGGGCTGCATCAAGAGCAACGCGCTGGGACTCCGGCGTGGGACACATACGCACGAGCGCTTCGCGGGTAACGCGGCTGTGAATCACGTCTGCCTCTTCATGCACGGTAAAAAACATCAAGCCGTCGTCTGAGGTGATATTGTAGAATTTTTGCAGACCCGCTATTTTTGTACGCGCTACGTCGGGTATTTGCGATTCATAGGCGTAGAGCGCTGCCAGCCCTTCGGCAGCATTTGGTCTTCCTGCGAGTTCACGGAGAATACGCACAGAATCTTTCGTGGTCGGGAGATATTTCCCATTTTGAATTTCTTCGCGTTTTACGCCCAGAGCCTCTGCAAAGCGCAGCCAAAGTTCGGGGTGATTATTCGGTCCGTGTTCTTCTTCGATAAGATTTTCGAGGAGCATTTGCCGAACAGTCATGTCGTCACAATTTGCGTGGGTGGCGCTTACAAACGTTGGGAAATAAAAGACTTGCCAATAGTACTCTTTGGCATATTGGCGAAGCATATCCAGCGTGAGCGCCCCTTCGTTCCACATTTGGTAGAACGGGTGCTCCAGCATTTTTCGCTCAGAAATAACGGTATCAAGCGATTCAAGGAATTGTGCGCTCTTCATAGCGTTTCGGACAGAAAAAATTCGGGTATAAAGGAATACAGCAAAAAGAAATATACGAAATTTGTACTACTTACGAAAAAGATAGTTCCGCCTAAAACGCATCCTTTCCCCTCATCCCTCCAAAAACGTTGCCACCGATAGCGCCCTGTAATCTGTTGCCACAGGTGCAAGGCGTGTGTAGATGCCGCTTGTGCGCCCACCCAACAAATAGACACCAAAATTGGGAATATAGCCGTCTGCGGTGGGGGCAGCATCAAAAAATTGCTGGAGAATCCAGCGCGTGGGAATAGCCTGTTCGAGAGATTGCTGCCAAATTTCATTGCTTACTTCTCGACCGATAATCACTTCGTCGCCTTCGCAGCCATAATCTGATTTCAGCACCCACTCATTTTTCTCAAGCAATAGAGCATCGTGCACGTCGCATAAACGCAATGTTTTGGGGACGTAGCGGTCTATCGTTTCTTGCGCTTCAGGAGAAAAACGCTCACGCATTTGCCAGAAAAGTGCCATCGTGAGCTTATTCTGCGTGAGTGCAGCACCGAATGGATTTACAACCTGTAAGCGACCACCCGCAACGGCTTCCAAGATAAGAGATAGTTCTCGTTCAAGCGGCTCCTCGTCTGGAAAGTGCAATCCATCTATCCATACGGATTCTCGCTCCGCCCACCAATCGGTTTTGTAATGCCGAAGCGCAATATGGAGGCGTTTACCGAACATTCCGACCGCACCGCCTGCCATTGGATGTAGATTAAACGGAGCGCCAAAAACGACCTCAAAACCTGCACTTTGAAGCCATTCCTCGTAGCACAATATCATAGAAAGGTCTTCGGGAATCTCAGTTGGGAAAATGATTCCGACGCGCAACGGCTCAGTATTGGCGGGTGTGAGAAAAGAGCGGAGCATTTCGATAAACTGCGCAGGAAAGGCACGGTTGGGGTTTTGGACGGGTGGGAAGTTTGGTGCAAAAAGGCTGTTGAGCAGGACGG
>Ga0075163_10009695_pt1 | contig 12629 bp, 9 predicted proteins | sample JI1023141ADNA_FD_71478 | JGI IMG/M metagenome (GOLD analysis project Ga0075163, IMG submission 71478) | Wastewater effluent complex algal communities from Wisconsin, to seasonally profile nutrient transformation and Carbon sequestration -... | ecosystem: Engineered > WWTP > Effluent > Algae...
CGCCGATCATGCTCGCCGCGGAAAAGGCCGGGCTCACGCCGGAAGCCTTCATCTCCGGCATGCAGGAATCGCACGAACGCGACCTGCGCGCCTTCGGGGTGGAAGTCGACCATTACGATTCCACCAACTCGGCGCGCAACCGCGCGCTGACCGAGGACATCTACAAGCGGCTCGAGGCCAACGGCCACATCGCGCGGCGCTCGGTCGAGCAGTTCTACGACCCGGTCAAGGGCATGTTCCTGCCCGACCGCTACGTGAAGGGCATCTGCCCGAACTGCGGCACGCCGGACCAGTACGGTGACAACTGCGAGCACTGCGGCGCGACCTATGCGCCGACGGATTTGAAGGAACCGAAATCGGTGCTGTCCGGCGCGACCCCGGAACTGCGCGAATCCGAGCATTTCTTCTTCGAAGTCGGGCAATTCACAGGTTTCCTGCGCGAGTGGCTGGACGGCGACGTTGCCGCTCCCGGCGTGAAGGCCAAGCTGCGCGAATGGCTGGATGCCGAAGGCGGGCTGCGCGCCTGGGACATCTCGCGCGACGCGCCCTATTTCGGCTTCGAGATTCCCGGTGCGCCCGGCAAATATTTCTACGTCTGGCTGGATGCGCCGATCGGCTATCTGTCCAGTTTCCAGATCCTGTGCGAACAGCGCGGGATCGACTACGACGCCTTCCTGCGCGCGGACAGCAGCGCCGAGATGCACCACTTCATCGGCAAGGACATCGTCAACTTCCACGGCCTGTTCTGGCCGGCGGTGCTGCACGGTTCCGGCCAGCGCGCGCCGACGCGCCTGCATGTCAACGGTTACCTCACCGTCGACGGCGCGAAGATGTCGAAGTCGCGCGGCACCTTCGTGATGGCGCGCAGCTACCTCGATGCCGGCCTCGATCCCGAAGCGCTGCGCTACTACTACGCGACCAAGACCACCGGCGGCGTCGACGACCTCGACCTCAACCTCGGCGATTTCGTCGCGCGGGTGAACAGCGACGTGGTCGGCAAGTTCGTGAACATCGCCAGCCGCTGCGCGAAGCTGCTGGAAACGCACTTCGACAATACGATCTGGACATCGCCGCCACTCTCCAGTGATGTCGATTCTCTTGGCGATATCTGGGCAAGGCGCACCGAATTGCTTGGGAGTGTCGGCGCACACACTTGGGGCCTCGCGACAGAACTCTATGCTGAGGACAACTTCGCGGCCGTCGCACGCAATGCGATGACGGCGGCGGATCAAGTCAACGAATACATTGCCAGTACTGCCCCGTGGGCACTTGCCAAGGATCCAACTCGCCGCATCGAGCTACACATTGTTCTCAGCTCCGCGCTGCAAGCCTTTGCGGACATCGCTGGCGCACTGAAACCGATCCTTCCGGACACGATCGCAAAAGCAGAGCGCTACCTTGGAGTCGTTCTTGAGTTGGATAAGAGCGTTGAGCTCGATGGCCGGACGTTGGCGAATTCGTACTCCCCGCTGTTCACCCGCATCGACCCCAAGCACATCGAAACCATGATCGAAACCGGAAAAGACGCTCCCGCCGCCACGCCCGCGCCCGCCGCGAAAATAGAAGCAGCGAAGCCCGCCGCTGAAACCGCGACCATCGGCATCGACGATTTCGCGAGGCTCGACCTGCGCATCGGCAAGGTGCTCGAATGCGGTTTCGTCGAAGGTTCCGACAAGCTGCTGCGCTTCCTGCTCGATGCCGGCGACCTCGGCCAGCGCCAGATCTTCTCCGGCATCCGCGCCAGCTACGGCGAGCCGGAGAAGCTGGTCGGCCGCAACGTGGTGTTCATCGCCAACCTCGCGCCGCGCAAGATGCGCTTCGGCACGAGCGAAGGAATGATCCTGTCCGCGGGCTTCGACGGCGGTTCGCTGTCGCTGCTCGATGTCGACGCCGGCGCGCAACCGGGCATGCCGGTGAAATGAGCGGTCGAGCGCCGCTCGGCTCCGCCGAACTCGCCGAACGCCTCGACCGCATCCTGCCGCAGACGCAATGCGGACAATGCGGCTTCGATGGTTGCCGACCGTACGCGGAAGCGATGGCGCGCGGCGAAGCAGGCATCGACCACTGCCCTCCGGGCGGCGATGCCGGTGCGCGTGCGCTCGCGAAGTTGCTTGGCGTCGAGGCGAAGCCATACGACCGCACTCGCGGCGAACACAAGCCCGCGCAGGTCGCGGTGATCGTGGAAGCCGACTGCATCGGCTGCACGAAATGCATCCAGGCATGCCCGGTCGACGCGATCATCGGCGCATCGAAGCTGATGCACGTCGTCATCGAACCGATGTGCACCGGCTGCGAACTGTGCGTCCCCGCCTGCCCGGTGGATTGCATCGAGTTGCATCCCGCGGCGGCCTAATCGCGGACCTCGATCCCGCCTTCCTCCAGCAACCTGCGCAACGGATCCAGCTTGTCGCCGTAGCGCTTCCAGCGCCGCAACGATTCGCGATTCATGCCCGATCGCACCTGCACGGCGCTCGCGGTGGCGACGGGCGCGGCATTGTCCTCGAAATTGAGGCAAAGCTCGTTCCAGGGCAACCCGCAGAATTCCAGGAGTTCGCGGGTTCGCGTTTCCTGGGCATCCACCAATGCTTCGTACTCCAGCTCAAGGATGCGGCCGGGCATGTTCTCGTTCCAGAAGCGCATCAAGCGATCGAACTGCAGGTAGTAGCGCCCCGTGTCGATGATGTCGAAGGAATAATCGTAGTTCGGCGACTCCAGCGCGAACAGTTGGCGGAAATTGCTCAGGCATGTGTCCATGGGATCCCGCCGCAAGCAGACGATCCTGGCGTTCGGCAACGCGCGCGCGATGAAACCCGCGTACAGGAAGTTGTGCGGGAGCTTGTCGGTGAAGCGCGGCGTGCCCCCGGTGTTCGGCCGGGTGCTTTCGATGTAACTACGGCCCATCCGCGCCCAATCGAGCCGGCCGGGATCGAGCCCCTCCAGCGTCTCGGCGAGCGTCCGCGCCTGGCGCTGTGCCAGCAACTGCACGATGACGCCGAAATTGTTCAATTCGCCGGCCGAATGCACGTCCGGGTGCGCGGAAACGATGCGGTCGACGAGCGTGGTGCCGGTGCGCGGCATGCCCATCACGAAGATCGGTTCATCGCTTTCCTCGCCCCGCATGTCGCAGGCAAGGCCATCGAAATGCCGTCGGATCGCGTCGAACGTGTCCGCGTCGCGCTTCGACGATTCCCCGATGTGCTTGCGATGCGCCGCCTTGCCGTCCCGATAGCGGTCGAAGGCCTTCCGGTATTCGCCCAGGTCCTCGTATTCCTTCGCTAGCGCGATGTTTAGATACAGCTGCGCTTCGTCGTCGCGCACCCGTGCCGGGATGATTTCCTCGAGCCTCGCGACGTGATTGCGCTCCGGCGTCTGCTTGCGCAGTTGCGCAAGCGAGACATGCGCGCGCCAGTAGCGGTCGTCGGCGGCGAGGCATGCTTCCAGTTCCCGCTCGGCAGCGTCGATCTGGCCATGGAACATCAGCGACGTGGCGAGGTTGAATCGATAGTTCGCATGGCCAGGCGCGAGCTCCACCGCGCGGCGGAAGGCCTCGGTCGCCTGGGCGTGCAGGTTCGCGCGGCTGTAGACCACGCCCAGCGTGTCGCAGGCGACGGCATCGTCGCAGGGCAGGCGCATCGCCGCATCGGCGACCTGCAGCGCTTCCTGCATGCGGAACGCGATCGCCAGGGCGCGCGCGTATTGCGCCAGGTAGTCCGCGCGTTCCGGACTGTAGTGCGCGGCGCGCTGCAGGTGTCCCAGCGCCAGCGGCAGCTGCTGCATCTGCAGGGCCGCGACGCCGGCGATGTAGTGCACGCCTCCGTGGCGAGGCGCGCTCGACGCCACTTGCGCCGCGAGCTGTTGCGCCTCGCCCCAACGCCCGGCGTTCAGCGCATCGATGGCTTGCCCATAAAGTCGGACTGGATCGTTCATCGCGCGCGGACCACCCGCCATCGGTCGCCCGCCGCCCGCGACGGCATCATGGCGCCCGCTTGGCCGTCGATGCAACGGGGCATGCGCTGCAGATCCGCTCGACCTTGTAGCCCTTCGCGCGCAGCTTCTCGACCACGCCATCGGAGCCGATCAGGTGCAGGCTGCCGACCACGACGAGGGTGTTCGCGCCGTGCGCATCGCGCAGGCGCTGTTCCAGCTTCGGCACCCACGCATCGTTGCGCGATACGTTGATGCGCTTGTACAGCGCCGGGTATTCGTCGCGCATCTCGACCGCCATGCCGTTCCACAGCGTGCCGGCGTCGCCCGCGCGCCACGCGGCATGCAGGCGCTGCACTTCCTTGCTGCCATCGGCCGCTTCCTGCAGGGTTTCGTCGAGGAACTGGACCTGCTCGGCCTCGCCCATGCCATCGAGGAACGCGATCTGCTCGTCGCCGGTCTCGAGCCCGGAAGTCGGCTTCTTCGCCGCCTGCGCATCGGCGGACAAATGCTGGTCGAGGCCGAGCTTCGGATCGAGGCCCTGCTTGCTCATTTCGACGACGCTCACCGTCAGGCCCACGAACCAGGGTTCGAACAGTTGCAGCATCTGCCCCGGCATGCCGGCCTTCTGCATCGCGTCCGCGTTCCGGTCCACCCACTCGTCCAGGCGTTTCGCCGTGGCTGGCGGCAAGGCCGCATCGAGCTGCTTGCCGTCCGCGCGCAAGGCCGCCTGGCCCATGCGGATCGCCAGCGTCGGCGAGCCCATTTCCTCGGGCGGGATTTCGAACACCACGTCGCCCGAATCGGCGAACGCGGCATCCACGTCCTTCGACAACGGATAATCGCCAGGCTGCAGCATGTGGAACGAACCGAGCAGGTACAGGCTGCTGTCGGCGTCGGAGACCTTCCACAGCAGCGGCACCGGCGGCGCTTTCGCGGCCGGGGCCGACGCGGGCTTTTGCGCGGGCCTGGAAGCTTTCTTCGGTGCCGCGGCCTGCGCCGACCACAGCGCGGCGACCGCGAACAGCCCCACCAACGCCGCAACGCGCGCGAACCGCGACCGCTCGCTGCTGCTCACGAACCGTGGTTCCCGGCGTAGGCTTTCTCGCCGGCGGTGATGGCGAGGTCGAGCCGGTTCTGCGCGGGCGGCAACGGGCAGGTCGCGAACGACGTGAACGCGCACGGCGGGTTGTAACCCTGGTTGAAATCGATCGTCACCCGACCCTGCGCATCGGGCATCGGCGTGTACAGGAAACGGCCGGCTCCGTAGCTGCCGTGGCCGTTGGTACGGTCGGCGAACACCAGGAACAATTCGCCCTCGCCTTCGTCGATGGCCTCGATGCGGTAGGTCTTGCCATCGCGCTCGAACTCGACCGCGCCCGGGTTCCTGGCGTCGTCGAGCCCGCCGATGATGTTGGCGACCTGCATGGTGGTCCCGGCCGGGTGCGGCACGAACTTGCCGGTGATGCGCCAGGTCGCGTCCGCGGGCCAGTATTCGAGCCCCGCGAAATGGATGCGCGTGGGCGCATCGGCATGCTTCACGCGCAGGGCGTAACGGTCGCCGCGCTGGATCACCGTCGCCACGCCCTTGCCCTCGTCGAAACCGATCACGTTCGGGCCATTCGGGTCCATGTCCACGCGCAGCGTCGTCGCGCCCTTCAACGGCTGGCCATCGAGCGTGAGCGCGGCATCCTTGCCCGGCACGAAATGCACGCTGCCGTCCTTGCGCAGGTCGATCATGCCGAAATGCGCCGGCCCCATGGCCAGGCGGATGCCGTTGTCGCCGGCGCTGCCGACGAAATGCGGGCCCTGGTCGATCCAGTGCAGGCCGACCAGGCTGGTCCAGCCGTCGGGCCTGAGCAATCCGTCGCGGCGCTGTTGGCGCCATGCCTGTTCTTCGAGCAAGAAGCTCTGGTCCTGTTGCGCCATCGGCTTACTCGCCTCGTCGGTGGGGGTCTGCGCCATCGTCGTCGTTTGCGGGCCGCGATCGCATCCCGCGGCCAACGCCGCGACGGTGAATGCGGCGATCCAGGTCGATCGTTTCATCGTCAGCGTCCTCGCAGGAACCATGCGTCGATCTCGGCCAGGCCGAACCGGGCCCAGGTGGGGCGGCCATGATTGCATTGTCCGGAGCGTTCGGTCGATTCCATTTCCCGCAGCAGGGCGTCCATTTCGGGAACGCTCAGGCGCCGGTGCGCGCGTACCGCGGCGTGGCAGGCCATGGTCGCGAGCAATTCGTCGCGGGCCTCGCCGACGCGGGAGCTGTGGCCGTGTTCGAGCAGGTCGCCGATCACGTCGCGCAGCAAGGCGGCGACGTCGGTGTCGGCGAGCAGGGTTGGCACGCTGCGCAGGAACAGCGACTGCGGCCCGCCGCGCGACACTTCGAATCCAAGCGCTGCGAGCGTCGCGGCTTCGCGTTCGGCGGCTTCGGCTTCGCGCACCGATACCGCCAGCGATTGCGGCACGAGCAAAGGCTGCACCCGCACGCCGGCACCATCGTGCGCGGCCTTGAGCTTCTCGTAGCCGATGCGCTCGTGCGCGGCATGCATGTCGACCACCACGAGCCCTTCGGCGCTCTCGGCGAGGATGTAGATGCCGTGCAACTGCGCCAGCGCGTGCCCGAGCGGTGGCACCTTCGCATCCGGCGCGCCGACCCGCGATGGCATCGTCGGCAACGGCGGTCCGGGATGCGCAGGCGCGTACAGCGCGGCGTATTGCGCCGGGGCTTCGGCCAGCTTCAACGCCATGTCGCCTTGCCGCGGCGCGAATTGCGGATGCTGGGCATCGGCGATTCGCGCAGGCGCATCCATCGCGGCTTCCGCGCCCGCGCGCGTTCCGGCCAATGCTTCGTGCAAGGTGCGGTAGACGAAATCGTGCACGAGTCGCGAATCGCGGAAACGCACCTCGTGCTTGGCCGGATGCACGTTCACGTCGACGGCACGCGGATCGAGTTCGAGGAACAGCACGTAGGCCGGATGCCGTCCGTGGAACAACACGTCGGAATAGGCCTGCCTCACCGCATGCGCGACGTTGCGGTCGCGCACGCCGCGGCCGTTGACGAACAGGTATTGCTGGTCGGCGCTGGCGCGGTTGTAGCCCGGCTGCGCGATCCAGCCGTGCAGGCGCAGGCCCGCGCCCGCATGTTCGATGCGCAACGCGTTGCGCGAAAACTCCTCGCCCAGTGCGTCCACCAGCCGCGCACCGGTTTCACTGGCGGAATCGCCGCGATAGCGCCGCAGCGGCTTGCCGTTGTGGCTGACGCGCACTTCCACGTCGGGCCGTGCCAGCGCCAGCGTGCGCAGCCATTCCTCGATGTGGCCGAGTTCGGTGCGTTCGGCGCGCAGGAAACGTCGGCGCGCCGGCACGTTGTAGAACAGCTCGCGCACCTCGACCGTGGTGCCCTGCGGCAGCGGACTGGGCGCGACCTCGCCGACGCGCCCGCCTTCGACCTGCAGCGCATTGCCGTTGTCGTCGCCGTTCCGCCGCGAAGCGATGCGGAAGCGGCTGACCGAAGCGATCGACGGCAGCGCTTCGCCGCGGAAACCGAGCGTGGCGACGGCTTCGAGGTCTTCGAGCGAGGCGATCTTGCTGGTCGCGTGGCGCTGCACCGCGACCGGCAGTTCCGCGGCCGCGATGCCGCCACCGTCGTCGCGCACGCGGATCAGCCGCGCACCGCCCTCCTCGAGGTCGATGTCGATGCGGCTTGCGCCTGCGTCGAGTGCGTTTTCGACCAGTTCCTTGACCACCGACGCGGGTCGTTCCACCACTTCGCCGGCGGCGATCTGGTTGACGAGGACGTCGGGGAGCAGGCGGATGGTCACGCCCGGGATTTTACGTTCCCGTTGTCATCCTGAGCGCAGCGAAGAACCTGCTTTTTTGGAATATCCGCAGGAAAGGGCAACGCGGGTCCTTCGGCTTCGCCTCAGGATGACAGGCTCCTACGGACTTCCACCCGCACCGACGCCGGCGCCGCCGTCATTCTGCGTGGCCTGCGCACGCAGCGCGTACAACGTGCCCGGCGGCGGCTGTGTGGTGAAGTAGCGGTTGACGCCGCCGAGGATCGCGCTCGCGAGTTGCTGCTGGTAGGACTTGCTGCGCAGCTTGGCTTCCTCGTCCGGGTTGGAGATGAAGCCGGTTTCGACCAGCATCGCAGGCATGTTGTCCGAGGTGCGCAGCACCGCGAAGTTCGCGCGCTCGACTTCACCCTTGTGCAGGTTGCCGATGGTGTCGAGGTTGCCCAGCACGTAGCCGGCGGCATCCTCCGAGGCCTTCATGTTGCCGCTCTGGGTGAGGTCGAGCAAGACCGAGGTCAGTACGCTGTCGCCGCCGCGCACGCGGTCGCCGCCGATCACGTCGGCCGCGTTTTCCTTGTCCGCCAGCCAGCGCGCGCGCTGCGAGGACGCGCCGCGGGTGGACAGCACGAACACGCCCGCACCGCGGGCGCCGGGATTGGTGAACGAATCGGCATGGATCGAGATGAAGATATCGGCGCGGGCGCCGTGCGCCTTGCGCGCACGTTGCGGCAAGGGGATGAAGTAGTCGGAATCGCGGGTCAGGTAGGCCTTGAGCCCGGGCGTGGCGTCGACCTGCCGCGCCAGCTCGCGCGCGATGGCGAGGGTCACGTCCTTTTCGCGTGCCCCGCCTCCGCCGAGCGCGCCGGTGTCCTGGCCGCCGTGGCCCGCATCGATGGCGACCACCAGCGGGCGCGTGCCGCCGGCATCGCGCATGGATTTCACCGGCGGCGGCAGCCCGGCGTTCCCGGGCACCGGTGCCGCGGGTTGCGGCGCGCCGGTCGCGATCCGGGTCGGGACGCCGGTGGCGATCGTGCCGATCGCGCGATCCAGTGGCGTCGGCCCGGCGCCCTGGCTGTCCACGGCAGCCGCGGCAGTGGGCGGCGGGGCGGAAGAGGTGGTCGCGGTGGCGGTCGCAGCCTGCGCGGGCGCCGGACCATCGTCCGGCCATTCCAGCACCAGTCGCGGGCCGCCGGCGCCGGTTTCCACCCTCGGCTTGAGCGCGACCACCGGGGAAGCGAGGTCGAACACGATCCGGGTCACGCCGGGGCTGGGCTGGCCGGCACGGACGCCGCGTACCACGCCCGTGGCCTGCGGCAGCGCGACACCACGACGCAGGGCGCTGCCGGGAAGATCGAGGACCAGGCGGTCGGGGTTGGCGAGACTGAGGACCTGGTAGTCCGCCACGCCGTCCAGGCGCAGTTCGGCACGGGTACCGGTCGGGCCGGTTTCCAGCCGCAACTGGCTGATTTCGGCGGCGCGGGCAAGGTTCCACAGCAGTGCCAGCAGCAATGCTGCACCAAGCAAAACCTGCTGGATGGCGGCTCCCCTTACGCGCATGGCCGGAGTTAAGCACCGGCCGGGGCGGATTGCAAGATGTTTTCCCTTATGAATCCGTGACCTGGGGGAACTTCCTTTCAGCTGGCAGCAAGAAACGGCTTCAAGCCACTGTCCACCAGCAGTCGCGCCCGCCAGGCCTCGCCCGTCGGTGTGCCCGGGGTCAGGATGGCCGAACGCCCGTTTCCGTCGATGGCCAGGGCCAGGGTCAGGTCCGGTGGTGGCAAGGCACCCGCGCCGCGTTCGGGCCATTCGACCAGCCACAACTCGGCGTCATCGCTGTCCAGCGCGAGGAATTCGAGTTCGCCCGCCGCGCCGATGCGGTACAGGTCGAGGTGCAACGCGTTGCCTCCGCCGGCGAGCGGATAGTGTTCGACCAGCGTGTAGGTCGGGCTGCGGATCGCGCCTTCGACGCCACAGGCGCGCAGCCACGCGCGCGCAAGCGTGGACTTGCCCGCGCCGAGTTCGCCCTGCAGGAACACCACCGCCGCACCTTCGCGCGTGCGTTCGAGCGCGCGCGCGAGTTCGACGGTCGCGGTTTCGTCAGCGAGATGCATGCGCGGATTGTCCGGCATTCGCGACGCGACGCACACACGCGATCACGTCGCGCGGCAGCAACCCGCGTTCGCCATCGCGCGCGGCGATGTCGCCGGCTGCCGCATGCAGCAATGCGCCCGCGGTCGCGGCATCGAACGCATCCAGTCCCTGCGCGCGCAGCGCCACGACCACGCCGGTGAGCACATCGCCCATGCCGCCGACCGCCATGCCGGGATTGCCCGCGCCGATGATGCGTGGAAGGCGTCCCGGGACTGCGACCACGCTGCCCGCTCCCTTCAGCACCACGGCCGCTTCGAAACGACCTGCGATCCGCTGCGCGGCATCGATGCGATCGAACTGGACATCGCCCGTGCTGCAGCCGAGCAAACGCGCCGCCTCGCCCGGATGCGGCGTCAACACCGCACTCGGCAGCGCGCGTGGCGACCGCGCCAGCAGGTTCAATGCATCGGCATCGACCACCAATGGTTTTCCTGCGGAAATCGCCGCCAAGAACAGCGCAAGACCCCATTCGCCCTGCCCCAGCCCCGGGCCGAGCGCGATGACGCCTGCATCCTCGAGCAGGAACGCGAGTGCCTGCGCATCGTCGATCCGGACGGGCATCGCTTCCGGGCATCGCGCGAGCAACGGTGCGACATGCGCTTCACGCGTGGCGACTTGCGCCAATCCCACGCCCGCACGCAAGGCCGCTTCCGCACACAGCAGCACCGCGCCGCCCATGCCATGGTCGCCACCGATGCACAGCACGCGACCGTTGTCGCCCTTGTGGCTATCGCGGCGTCGCTTCGGCAGGAACCCGGCGAGGCAACCGGCATCGAGCCATTCCGCCGCCGGTTCGATGCCATCGAACGCGGATCGCGGCACCTCGAGCGTGGCCAGCGACAACACGCCGGCATGATCCAGCGCCGCGCCGGTGCGCAATCCCGCTTTCGGCGCGATGCATTCCAGCGTGCGCGTCGCGCGTATCGCGGCGCCCGGCACCGAACCGCGATCGGCATCCACGCCGCTCGGCACGTCGATCGCCAGCACCGGGGCATTCGCGGCATCGATCGCCTCGATCAACGCCACGGCCTCGCCTTCCGGTGCGCGCGCCAGGCCGATGCCGAACAGTGCGTCGACGATCACATCAGATCCGGCAAACGCGGCCACGTCGGGTTCGATACCGCCACCGGCCAGAACGAATTCCTCGCATGCCCGTTTCGCAGGGCCGGTGCGCGGTGGTTGCAGTTGCAGCACGCGCACTTCGCGCCCGGATTCCAGCGCATGCCGCGCCAGCACGTAGCCGTCGCCGCCGTTGTTGCCGGGCCCGCAGGCGACCGCGATCCGCCGCGCCTGCGGCCAATGGGCGAGCAATTCCCGCCAGGCGGACGCACCGGCGCGCTGCATCAATGCGAATTCATCCCCCAGCGACGCCGTCGCGCGCGCCTCGATGGCGCGCAACGCGGCGACGTCGTACAGCGGAAGCGGCGATGGCATCGCGCGATTCTATACTTGCGCCCATGCCGCAAACCGCCGCGAAACCCGACCCCGCCACGCTCGCGTTGCGCTTCAAGGCGCTGGCGCGCGAGCACGGGTTCCAGCGTTGCGGCATCTCCGGCATCGAACTGGGCGCGGACGAATCGCACCTGCGCGACTGGCTCGCGCGCGGCCTGTACGGCACCATGGACTGGATGGCGCGCCACGGCGAGAAGCGCACCCGGCCAGCGGAGCTTGTGCCGGGCACCGTGCGCGTGCTGTCGGTCGGGCTCGACTACGGCCAGGACGAGGCCGCTGCCTGGGACAACCTGCGCGACGGCGAACGCGCCTACGTCGCACGCTACGCGCTGGGCCGCGATTACCACAAGCTCATGCGCGGACGCCTGCAGAAACTCGCGGACGAAATCGCGAAGGAGATCGGGCCGTTCGGGCACCGCGTGTTCGTCGATTCCGCGCCGGTGCTGGAACGCGCACTGGCGCGCGATGCCGGCCTCGGCTGGATCGGCAAGCACACCTGCCTGATCGACAAGGACGGCGGCAGCTGGTTCTTCCTCGGCGAAATCTACCTCGACCTGCCGCTGCCGACGGACACGCCCGCGAGCGAACATTGCGGCACCTGCATGCGCTGCATCGAGATCTGCCCGACGCGGGCGATCGTCGCACCGCACCGGCTCGATGCGCGGCGTTGCATCAGCTACCTCACCATCGAGCACGAAGGCAGCATCGACGAGGAACTGCGGCCGCTGATCGGCAACCGCATCTTCGGCTGCGACGACTGCCAGCTCGTCTGCCCGTGGAACAAGTTCGCCAGGCGCACCGACGAGCCTGATTTCCGCGCACGCAACGACCTCGACAAGGCCACGCTGGTCCAGCTGTTCGCGTGGGGCGAAGACGAATTCCTGCGTCGCACCGAAGGCTCGGCGATCCGCCGCAGCGGGCACGAGCGCTGGCTGCGCAACATCGCGGTGGCATTGGGCAATGCACCGAAATCGGACGCGGTGATCGCTGCGTTGCAGTCGCGCCGCGAGGATCCTTCGCCCGTGGTGCGAGAACACGTGGAATGGGCGTTGGCGCGGCATGGCGTGTACCCGTAGGGGCGACCGATCGGTCGCCCCTACGAATGCGACCTGATTTCCTCGATCACTGCCCGCGTCACCACGTCGTCGGCCTCGGCTTCGCCCTTCAGCGCCGGCAGCAGCTTGTTCGCGACCTGCTTGCCGAGTTCCACGCCGAACTGGTCGAAGGCGTTGACGCCCCAGGCCACCGCCTGCAGGTACACGCTGTGCTCGTACAACGCGACCAGCATGCCCAGCGCTTCCGGTGTCA
>Ga0075163_10009696_pt1 | contig 12629 bp, 9 predicted proteins | sample JI1023141ADNA_FD_71478 | JGI IMG/M metagenome (GOLD analysis project Ga0075163, IMG submission 71478) | Wastewater effluent complex algal communities from Wisconsin, to seasonally profile nutrient transformation and Carbon sequestration -... | ecosystem: Engineered > WWTP > Effluent > Algae...
TTAATGTAAACTGAAAACCAATCATTTCTATCCAAATCCTCAACAAAATTGTAGTATTCGTTTAATGATTTTAATGAACTTTCTCGGGTTTCTTTTTCTAACTCTTCAAATGTTTTTGGCTTATCCGAATCTTTATTGTCAGTTGATTTATCAGTAAAACCTATTGCTGTTTTAGATTTACCAATATCTTCTGGACTTTCCTTTTCCTTAGTACTATTTACTACTCCATTTTTTTTATCTTCTTGAAGTTTCAATCTATCGGTCAAAGAAGAAAGTGTTGACAATTTAATTTGTTTCCTCCATTTTTCCCTCAACTCTTCTGTAGTTTGTGCGAAAGGTAATTTTTCATAATCGGTGTTGAATTCTTCCTGAACGGAATAATCAAAAGGTTTGTCTAGAATTTCTTTGTAGAAATTTTTACTTTCTGAAATTCTTTTAACTAATCTATTATAGGTTAAATCAAAAAAAGTTAAATCTTTATTCTTTATCTGATCGTCAATTTGAGTTTCATATTGTTGAAATTCGTTAATATCCGATTGCAAAAAAAAACGCTTTGATGGGTCTAAGGCTTCGATATAATCTTTATAAACGCCTTTTGAAAATTTATCATCTATTGCCGCAGGTTCGTAATGTCCGCGTTCAATAACAAAGGTCAATAATTCTAAAAGTAATTTGTCTTTTTCAGGATCGCCTTCATTAGCCTTCGGAATAAAACTCCAAAGCCCTACACATATGGCAACAATAACCAACAGTAACTTATAATTTCTTTTCATATATTGGATAACAGTATTCATTAATTTTTGAACTAAATTACACAAAAAACCATGCCAAGTAATTTACAGCCCGCTAATTTTTTGTTAAAGATGCTAATTTAATAACTTCCATACAAAAAAGCTTATTTTTGTACGAATTATTTAAAGCACTGAAAGTTCATATCTCCTATAGATAAACAGATTTTATTAAGCATCGACAATGAAAAAACCTTTGATTTTAGTTACAAATGATGACGGAATTTCTGCTGCTGGAATTCGAACATTAATTTCCATAATGTCAGAAATTGGAGACGTAGTCGTAGTAGCCCCAGACAAACCTCAAAGTGCTATGGGGCATGCTATCACAATAAATAACACGCTCTATTTAAATAAGATGTCGGCAGATGACAGCTCAATTATTGAATATAATTGCTCTGGAACTCCTGTAGATTGTGTGAAATTGGCAGTGAATGAAATTCTTCACAGAAAACCTGACTTATGTGTTTCTGGTATTAATCACGGTTCTAACTCGTCCATTAATGTGATTTATTCTGGTACGATGAGTGCTGCGGTTGAGGCAGGTATAGAGGGAATTCCTGCTATTGGATTTTCATTATTGGATTATGATTGGAACGCCGATTTCTCTCAAATAAAATCGTATGTGAAAAAAATTACAATGGAAGTTCTGAAGAACAAACTTCCTAACGGTGTTGTACTAAATGTCAATTTACCTAAACTTAAAGAAAATGAGATAAAAGGCATAAAGATATGTCGTCAAGCTAAAGCCTTGTGGATGGAGAAATTTGACAAAAGAAAAACCCCTCAAGGCAAGGATTATTACTGGCTAACTGGTGAATTTGTAAATGAAGATAAAGGTGAAGACACTGATGAATGGGCTCTTGAAAATGGATATGTTTCAATAGTTCCTATTCAATTTGATATGACGGCTCATCATACCATTCAACAACTTAACACTTGGAATTTAAATGAAAAAAACTGATTTACTTATAGGTGTATTTATAGGCATAATTGCCTCAATAATTGGTAGTTATGTTTTTATAGAATTACTTACAGAATATAATTTTATTGAAGGAGTAAAAATTTTAAGGTTTCAAGGGAAATTAGGGAAAATTATTTCTTTAGGTTCTGTTTTAAATATAATCGTTTTCTTTCTTTTATTAAAATTCAACAAAGAACTGATTGCAAGAGGCGTAATTCTTGGAACTATATTGCTAGCAATTATCACATTGCTAATTTGAATCAACCCATCAAAGTATTGAAATGAAATATTACATTATTGCTGGAGAAGCCTCTGGAGACTTACACGGTTCCAATTTGATGAAAGCATTGTATGAAGAAGATGCAAATGCTGATATTCGATTTTGGGGAGGTGATTTAATGCAAAAATCGGGCGGAACATTAGTAAAGCACTATAAAGAGTTAGCTTTTATGGGATTTATTGAAGTGATTTTTAATTTAAAAACTATTTTAAACAATATTGAATTTTGCAAAAAAGATATCTTAAATTTCAATCCTGATGCACTAATTTTCATTGATTATCCTGGCTTCAATATGCGAATCGCAAAATGGGCAAAAACAAATGGTATACAAACTCATTATTATATTTCGCCGCAAATTTGGGCTTGGAAAGAAAATCGTATTAAAGCTATCAAAAGAGATTTCGACAAGTTATATGTAATTCTTCCTTTTGAAAAAGATTTTTATGAAAAAAAACATAGTTTTCCTGTTGAATTCGTTGGTCATCCTTTGATTGACGCTATTCACAATAAAAAACTCATAGATGCTCCAACTTTTAGAAAAGAAAATGATTTAGAAGAAAAACCTATCATTGCGATTCTTCCAGGAAGCAGAAAACAAGAAATCACAAAAATGTTATCTGTAATGCTGGGTGTTGTAGATGATTTTACTGATTATCAATTTGTAATTGCTGGAGCTCCAAGCCAGGATTATGATTTATATGAACCGTTTTTAAAATCAAAAAATGTTCATTTCATTGCAAATAAAACATACGATTTACTGTGTCATTCTACTGCTGCTTTAGTAACCTCTGGTACCGCCACTCTTGAAACTGCTTTGTTTAAAGTTCCTGAAGTGGTTTGCTACAAGGGAAGTTGGGTTTCCTACCAAATTGCAAAACGAATTATTACTTTAAAATACATTTCGCTCGTAAACCTTATTATGGACGAAGAGGTGGTTACTGAACTAATTCAGGAAAAATGCAATTCAAGAAATATTAGTGTTGAATTAAAAAAAATAATAGAACCCAACCATAGAAATCATGTTTTAAAAAAATATGATATTTTAGAATCTAAACTCGGCGGAATTGGAGCAAGTAAAAAAACAGCTCAACTTATTATACGAAATCTAAAATAACATCGTTTAAAAGTAATTATTTAAATTTGCAAAAATATTTTTCTTTGAAAAAAATCATTCCTTTTCTGTTTCTACTTGCTTTTCTGGGTTCATGTAAACCCACAGCTACTATTATAACATCAAAAAAAGAAGCACAAGAAAAAGGAATTTACAGCTTACCACAACCCAAAAAAGGAGTTGTGCGAAATACTGAACAAAAATCTTCTCCAAAAAAAGTTACTAAAAAAAGTCGTTTAAACGAAAAAAATGATGACGATTACATTGCATCCGATGAAGATACAAGCTATTTGGTAAAACAATTAATTAATACTGCCTCTGACAATTTGGGGGCTAATTACAGGGCAGGAGGAACAACACCCGATGGTTTTGACTGCTCCGGTTTGATGTATGCTACTTTTAAAAAATTTGATATTATTTTACCCAGATCATCGGTAGATATGGCAAAAATTGGCAGAGTTCTTTCTACCAACGAAATCCAAAAAGGAGATTTAATTTTCTTTAAAACCAATGGCAGAAAGGTCATTAATCACGTAGGCATGGTGATTGAAGTTACTGAAGATGAAATTAAGTTTATTCACTCCTCAACTCAAAAGGGAGTAATTGTTTCTTCCACCAAAGAACCTTACTACCAAAAAAGTTTCACCCAAGCCAATAGAATTTTATAATAACAAGTGCTATCTTGTTAATTTTTTTTTCTATTTTAGTTTTATAAAAGCACCTTTATTTATAAAACTATACGCCAGATGAAAATAATACACTTCCCTTTGACAAAGATTATTCTGTTTTTTGTTTCTGGGATTTTGTTTTCCTTTTACAAAAATCCAAATCCAGAGACCGTTTTTAAAATAACTTTTATCTCATTTGTAGTATTTCTTATTTCCTTTTTACTGTCAAAAAAAGATTTCAATCAAAAAGTTTATTTTGGAGTAAGTCTCTATATTTTATCTTTTTTTATTGGAATCACAACACAAACCGTTCACAACGATTACTTTCAAAAAGAGAATTACATCCATCAGATACAAGATTTTGAGAAAGAGCATATCGTTGAACTCGTGTTGAGAGAAAAATTAAAAAACTCTACTTTTAGCAATCGATATGTAGCTGTTGTCAAGAAAATTGATTCCAAAGAAAGTTCCGGAAAAATAATTATCAACTTTTACACTAACAAATTAACCGAAAAACTTGCGATAGGCACCCAACTTCGAATCAAAGGAAGCGTCGTAAAGCATAAAACCGTCAACAATCCTGACCAATTTGATTATGGTAAATACCTGATTAACAAATCCATCTTGGCTCAAATGTATGTTAGTCCAGAAGATGTACTGGTTGGAACCTCTGTTGATAAGGATATTTGGTATTATTCAGATAAAATTAGAAGTAAAATACTTGATAATCTACAACAATCTGGTTTTAAAAACGACGAATTAAATGTTGTGGCGGCTCTAATACTTGGTCAACAACAAGAAATTTCAACAGAAATTCTAACCGATTATCAATACGCAGGCGCCATACATATTTTATCTGTTTCGGGCTTGCACGTTGGATTCATCTTGCTCTTTATTAATTTTTTATTGAAACCTTTTCCAAAAAACAAATTAGGTTCTTACACAAAACTCATCATCACACTACTAGCTTTATGGGGATTTGCAATACTTGCTGGTATGTCTCCATCAGTAGTTCGCTCGGTGACAATGTTCTCCTTTGTCGCTGTAGGCATTTGCTTAAAAAGAAAAACAAACATTTACTACACGCTTTTAATATCTTTATTTTTCATCTTACTCTATCAACCGTCATTTTTATTTGATGTTGGATTTCAATTGAGCTATACCGCTTTATTCTTTATACTTTGGATACAACCACTATTGTCAGAAATTTGGACTCCAAAGAACAAGATTCAAACTTATTTTTGGGACATTTTAACCGTATCCTTTGCAGCGCAAATTGGAGCAATGCCATTAAGCATTTATTATTTTCACCAATTCCCAGGACTGTTTTTTATTACTAATTTGATTATTCTACCGGGATTAGGAATGATAATGGGATTGGGCGTTCTCGTTATGATACTCGCCTTCGTTAATTATGTTAATCTTTATCTTTGTAAAATACTGGAATTCAGTATAACTATATTGAACACTACTATTAGTTGGGTAGCCTCATTTGAAAATTTTATCATCAAAGACATTCCTTTTAATTGGTACATGCTTGTATCCTTGTATGGAGTGATTATTTGTATACTACTTTGGATAAAAAGACCAAGCTTTACTAAATTAATATTCAGTCTTTTAGCACTATTACTTTTTCAAACTAGCTGTTTCGTTTCAATATGGAAAGCGCAATTGGAAAAAGAATTTATAGTGTTTCATGTCAAAAAATCGACTCTAATTGCAGAAAGAATGGGAAGAAATGTGACTATTTACAGCAATGATAGTGTTCCAAAAAACAACGTGCTGAAATCGTATTTGGTTGCAAATTTTAGCTCTTTGAAAGCCCAAAAAAAATTACAAAATGTTGGCTATTTCAAGAATAAAAAAATACTAATCATAGATAGTACTGGTGTTTATCCAAATACTGCAAAGGCAGACATTATATTAATGACTCACTCGCCTAAAATAAACTTAGACCGACTGCTTCAAAAAAGCCGCCCAGAACTTATCATTGCAGATGCTTCCAATTATAAAACCTATATAAAAGTTTGGAAAGCTACTTGTATAAAAGAAAAAATCCCTTTTCACACTACTGGAGAAAAGGGATTCTATAGATTAAAATAAAATTATTGTTTTACTGACAAAATTTGATTGGCGCCTTCAATCCATTTTGATGGACCGCCCGCTACATAACCTGTACTTCCTAATTTATCTAGATTAATTTTTCCATCTACTGTTGAAGGTCTCGTAAACCAAATTGTTGGAAAACCTTGAACAGCAAACAGTTGTTGCAACTGATTGTTTTGTTGTTGAGTTTCTGGCAATTGAGGAGATCTTCTAGGAAAGTCAACCTCAACCAAAACAACTTTATCTTTAGCCCAAGCAGCAAATTCAGGGGTCTTTAAAACTTCTTTTTGTAGACGAATACACCATCCGCACCAGTCACTTCCTGTAAAGAAAAGTAATATTGGTTTTTTGGTTTTCATCGAAATCTCTGCTGCTTTATCAAAATTGGTTTCCCATGTAAGTTCCTGTGCTTGAACTGCCATTGAACCAATGAAGAATACTATACTTAAAACTATTTTTTTCATAAGGTAATCATTACTTTAAAATCTTATTTTCAAAAATCATGCCTAAAATTAACGAACACCATGCATCAACTTTTTGATAATTGGTGTCATTAAAACAGAGAACAAAGCTACAGAAATTGATATTATGGTCAACATCCAAAAGAAATAACTTAACCCGTGTTCATCCGCTATTTTGTCAATATTTTCACCAAACATTCCTGCTCCTTTCATCCCAATTGCAACTGCAAGATACCAAACTCCAAACATAAAAGCAATCATTCGTGCTGGAACCAACTTGCTAACATAAGACAAGCCTACAGGAGAAATACACAACTCAGCCATAGTGTGGAACAAATATACTAAAATCAACCATATCATGCTCACAGAAGCTGTTTTTGCACCAGGAAGTATTCCGTTAGCTCCAAAAGCTACACAAGCCATTCCTAATGCCAAAAGTCCCATTCCTATTCCATACTTATAATTAGCAGATGGATTGTACTTACTTTCCCACCATTTAGAGAATAAAGGTGCTAATGAAATAATGAATAAAGAGTTCAAGGTAGAGAACCATGTTGCAGGAACTTCCGTCAAAGGTTTTGTGACCTTTTCAATTTTCAATAATTCCAAGGTACTATCTGATAATGATAAATATCCAGCGGTGTAATAATCCTTAGCCAACATCCAGATGGCGATTGCCCAAACAATTACAAAACTGGCACTCAAAATAACATTTGCAACGGCATAATTCTTAAATGTCTGCTTAAATAATAAATACAACACCCATGTAATGATAGCCAAAGGCAATATCGTTATTAGTGAATTCACAACTAAAAAAACCACACTCCAATTGCCCTCTAAAATCCTATTTGTATAATCATTAGCAAAGATGGTCAAGCTATTAGGAGATTGCTCAAATATAGCCCAAAATGCAACTGATAAAAAGGCGAAAAAGGTAACCGCCATTAACTTCTCTTTGGTAATTTCAGAATACTGCGTAAATCTATAAAGTAGTAATCCAATAAATAAAATTAAAGCTGTAAGGATAGCTATAGCATTTCCATTTTCACCAAGAAAGGCAAAAACATTTACTTTGCCTCCAGATATTTTTGTGGCTGGATCATTCAAAATCCATAGTAATCCCAAAAGACAGGTTAAAGCTATAACTCCTAATTGAACTGGTGTAAATGGATTTCTTTTATCTGTATCAGCTGCAGTAGATTTGGCGACACTCTCTTTATTAGGTTTTAAACCAATACCGCCAAAAATATTTTGAGACAACCAAAACTGCAAGGTTCCAAAAAACATAAAAATTCCAGCTAAACCAAAACCATAACTCCACCCTACTTTCTCACCTAGATAGCCACAAAGTAAAATTCCGAAGAAAGCCCCAGCATTGACACCCATGTAGAATAAGGTATAAGCTCCATCTTTTTTCTCAGGACGATCTTTGTACATTTCTGAAATAATTGAAGTCATGTTAGGTTTGAAAAAACCATTCCCAAAAACCAATAAAACTAATCCTAAATAGATTGAAAAATGGGTTTCAATAGCCATAGATGCGTGTCCAAGCGTCATTAGTGTAGCTCCAAGAACTATTGCCCATCGAAAACCAATTATCTTATCGGCAAAATAGCCGCCAAGCATCGTTGATAAATAAACTAGTCCAACATAGGATCCAAATAAGGCAGATGCATTTTCTCTAGTCCATTCCCAACCACCATCGACTGCAGATGTTGTCAAGAATAGTATCAATAAAGATCGCATGCCGTAGAAGGAAAATCGTTCCCACATTTCTGTAAAAAATAATACAAATAATCCAGCAGGATGACCTAAAACTGGGTTTTTAAAAAATTGATCGGTTGAGTTTTGATTCATAGTATTTTATTTTACTTCCTGCATTAATTTTCTGATTAATGGAGATATAACTATTAATAATGCTCCAGCAATTAGGGCATATACTGCCAATTGATAATATCCATCTGTATATCCTTGTAATTTTGTGAGTAAGGAAGCATTCTCATCTGGAGAAGACATTCCCGCCCCAAGTAATCCTGCAGCGTATTGTCCGTAGGCACTGGCTAAAAACCACATTCCCATCATCATTCCCGAAAGCCTTTTTGGAGATAATTTTGTCATAATTGACAATCCTATTGGCGAAAGACAGAGCTCTCCAAAAGTGATTATAAAGTAAGCAATCGTAAATATATTTAATGAAGTAATTCCATTACTGTCCGCAAAAAACCTTGTGTAATAAAAGGTATAAAATGACAGAGCCAAAAACAAGAACCCGATTCCAAATTTCATAACCGTGTTGGGTTCAATTTTCTTTTTGGCCATAGCCAACCATATCAATCCCAAAATTGGACTAAAAACAATTACAAACAATGAATTTGAAGTGTTGTTTACAATATTTGGATTAATCTCAAAAAACAACAAATTATGGCTCAAATTATTCTTAGCAAAAAGGGCTAAAGAGCCTCCGCTCTGCTCAAAAAAAGCCCAAAAAATAACAGAAAACAAAATGAAAATAAATGCAGCTATTAATTTTTTTTGAGATTTACTATCTTTCTCAATAATGGTTTCGTATAAAAAATATAAAATTGCCAGCGGTCCTATGGTGTACATGAAATAATCTGTATAATCTGTATTCTTAATCATTATAAAAATTAGCGGAATACTGATTAGAGAACCCAAATAAACAGCAACTTCTTTTGTAGTTCGCTTTGATGGACTCAAATTAAGTAATGGTGAATCTCCAATTGGACCTAATGATTTTTTTATTGCTATAAATGTTATCAATCCTATCATCATTACAATTGCTGCTGATAAAAAGGCATAACTCCATCCATACTCTGGACTTGTTCCAAAATATACACACACGGCTCCTCCAAGTAAAGCTCCTAGATTAATGCCTGAATAAAACAATCCAAAACCAGCATCTCTACGACTGTCTCCTTCTTTATATAATTCTCCAACCATTGAAGAAATATTGGGCTTAAAAAATCCCGTCCCAATGATTGATAAAGTTATCCCCAAATAAAAATATACTTGAGGTGAAAATGCAATAATTAAATTTCCAAGTATCATTACGGTTGCCCCAAAAACAAGTGACTTTTTAAACCCTAAAATCTTATCTGCAAAAATTCCTCCAACAAATGTAAAAGCATACACAAAAGCCTGAATGGCTCCATATTTTAAATTGGCTTCCTTATCAGACAACGACAAGCCTAAAATTTGATCGGCCATAAAGATGGTTAAAACACCACGCATTCCATAAAAACAGAAACGCTCCCACATTTCAACCAAAAATAAATACCACAATTGTTTTGGATATTTACCCTGAAAATTTTGAATTTCTTCTAAAGTTAGTACCGTTGTTTTAGCCATTTTTATAAATTTTCTTTAATAAAATTAGTCATCTTAGTATACAATTGAATTCGGGTTTTACCTCCATAAATTCCGTGATTTTTATCAGGATATATTTGAGAATCAAATTGTTTATTGGCTTGAATTAATGCCTCCATCATTTGCATCGAATTTTGTAAATGTACGTTATCATCAGCAGAACCATGTATCAAAAGAAATTTTCCTTTGAGTTTATCTACATGATTTATCGGAGAATTTTCATCATATCCGCTAGGGTTTTCCTGAGGAGTTTGCATGTATCGCTCGGTGTAAATACTATCATAAAAACGCCAATTTGTAACTGGTGAAACCGCTATAGCCATTTTGAACACATCGTTGCCTTTGAACAAACAATTGGCCGACATGAACCCACCATAACTCCAACCCCAAATTCCAATTCTGGATTTGTCGACATAAGGATAATTTCCAATAACTTTTGCTGCATCAATTTGGTCCTCCACTTCATATTTTCCCAATTGACCTTGTGTACATTTTTTAAAATCAGCGCCTTTAAATCCTGTACCCCTTCCGTCAACACAAGCTATAATATACCCTTGTTGTGTTAGCATCATGTACCAATAGTCATCCAAACCATTCCAAACATTTCCCGCCTCTTGTGTCCCTGGTCCAGAATATTGAAACATCAAAACAGGATATTTTTTGGTGGGGTCAAAGTCTTTTGGCTTTAACATCCAAGCATTTAGTTCGTTCCCCTTTTCTGTTTTTAAAACAAAGAACTCTTTTGTGGGCAAATTATACGCTTTTAATTTGGTAGTTAATGCTTCGTTAGTTTCAATAACTTGTAATTGTTTTCCTGTTTTTGAATCATGTAGAGTATAGGTTGTTGGCTGAATTGCACTTGAAAAAGTGTTAATGTAAAACTGGAAATTAGGACTAAAAGTCGCTTCGTTGGTGCCAACTTGTGAAGAAAGACGTACTTTGTTTTTACCATCCAAATTGATTCTATAAATGTCTCTATTGATGGAACCATTTTCAACCGACTGATAAAAAATAGTGCTTGTTTTTTCATCAAGTCCATAATAGCCTGTGACTTCCCAGTTGCCTTTTGTAATTTGCTTTTTTAATTTCCCAGTTTTATCATACAAATAAATATGGTTATATCCGTCTTTTTCACTAGTCCAGATAAAACTGTTGTCTTTTAAAAAGGTAAGATTATCAGTGATATCAACGTACGCTTTATCTCTTTCATTTAAGACTACTTTTGTAGTAGCAGTATTCCCATCAATAAACAATACATCTAGATTATCCTGATGACGATTCAATAGTTGAGCACTCAACACATTTGCATCATTTGTCCATTTTATTCTAGCAATGTAAAAATCAGAGTAATTACTGAGATTAACTTGTTTTGTCTTGTTAATCGCCACATCGTAAATATGTAAGGAAACTTCTGAATTTTTTTCTCCAGCTTTTGGATATTTGAAGGTTTCAACAGCAGGATACAACTCCTTTCCAAAAACAGTCATCGAAAATTCGGGCACCTGACTTTCATCAAATCGAATGTAAGCTATTTTTTTACTATCCGAACTCCAATCAAAAGCTCTAATAAAAGGATTTCCAGAAGCTCTTGGGTCGTTAAATTCTTCCTCGTAAACCCAATCCGTAATTCCGTTAATGATTTTATTTTTTTCACCATCAGTCGTGATTTGGGTGGACTGTTTACTAGCTATATCATAGATGTGAATGTTGTTCTGTTTGGCATAAGCAATCTTTTTTCCATCGGGAGAAAATGTGGGTTCTTGGATTTGAAAATCAAAAAGTTTCGTCAATTCTTTAGTAACAATGGAATACAAATAATAATCTGCTGTGAAAGAATAACGATAAATCGAATTGGAATTAGTAGCAATTAAAATCATTTTTTCATCAGGACTAAAATGATAACTATCAATTCCATCGGCTAATTCTTTTTGATCTTTGGTATCAATAAGAGTAGATACTTTCTTTAAAGTTGCAAAATCATACAAATCAATTTGCATACTTCTAGTTGCTCTATCAAAATTCAAAACAGTATATTGATTGGTGTTTTTGAGAGACTGCAATTCGTACATTTCTTTTGTTCGAAAAGCTCCTGAATAAATATCCTCAATTGTTATCTTTTTTTGCGAAAAAACAGTTAAGGATACTACTAAAAATAAGACAGTAATTTTGTTTAAACTCATGAATTAATTGTAAAAATTAAAGGAGTCAATTTTAGTGAAAAAATTACACATAATGACCTTTTTTTGTGTTAAATCAATTATTTGTACTGAAAAAATGTTTTTGATATCAAATACTTAACACTATCAATTGTAAATGCCAACTATAAAATATGTGTTATAATGTACACTAACTATAATTTAAAAAACATAAATCAGATTCATTGAGTATCAAATATAACTATTAAATCTAAACCGTATCTTTGCAGTCAAATTATTTTAACCGATTAAGCATGAGTAACGCTGTTAGTGGATTTTCTAAATTGTCCAAAGACGAAAAAATAAATTGGATTGCCAAAGAATATTTTTCTGAACCAACAGAAGCTGTTTCCCTACTTAAAAAGTATTGGAACTCTGACGCTAAAATTCAACAACTTCATGACGAATTTATAGAAAACACCGTATCTAATTTCTACTTCCCACTGGGCATTGCACCCAATTTTCTCATCAACGGAAAAGACTACACTATCCCGATGGTCATTGAAGAAAGTTCTGTTGTTGCGGCCGCTGCTAAATCGGCTAAATATTGGTCCACACGAGGGGGTTTTAAAACTACAGTATTGAGTACCGAAAAAATTGGTCAAGTCCATTTTATCTATAAAGGTGATGCTAAAAAATTAGAAAATTTTATTAGACAAATCAACCCAA
>Ga0075163_10009697_pt1 | contig 12628 bp, 11 predicted proteins | sample JI1023141ADNA_FD_71478 | JGI IMG/M metagenome (GOLD analysis project Ga0075163, IMG submission 71478) | Wastewater effluent complex algal communities from Wisconsin, to seasonally profile nutrient transformation and Carbon sequestration -... | ecosystem: Engineered > WWTP > Effluent > Algae...
TCAAGACCACCAAACGTGCGGGGGTCGATATCCGCCATGCATGCCTCCAACTATGGACCTACGCGCGCGCACGCGCGCGTGAGAAGCGCGTCAAATCACGTTGCCGTCATCCCGGTGACGCCATACAGCACGCCCTTGATTTCGGCGCAGAGCGTGCCGTTCGGCGAGGTCGGCGTGGGGTGCGTGACGGTGATCGTCAGCGTGGCGGTGTAGGCGCCCGTGGTGGGCGTGGACGACCACACGCCGGCCGCTGTGATCACCGCCGCGCCGCCGTCGTCGTTGAAGGCGGTCGTGCACCACTGCTGCACAGTTGTAGTGGACACGCGCCGCGTGATGCCCGCCCGGAGCTGGCCGCGATAGGCATAGACGTTCGGCGCCGTGAGCGTGGTCACCGACAGGTCAATGTCCAGCACACCGCCCGCGTTCTGCACGTTCGCCAGATCGACGGTGATGACCAGCGTCGTGGTCGTGCCGGCCGCTAGTGCCTTGCTCGCCGGCAGCATCTTGGTAGGCGCATAGCCGGCCGTGACGGTGTTCGGCATGGGCCGCACGCGGCCGTTGAGCCAGCCGCCTGTGGCTTGGACGAAGAAGTTGTCGGCGACCACCGTCCCAACCGGCGTGGCGCTGTTCCACGTAATGGCCGGGTTGGCGTCGGTGGACGATCCACCCTTGATCTGCAACCGGCGCGCGGACGACGCGTTGTCGTCCATGACGATCTGCGCCGCCGTGCCCTGCATGTACACGCTGTCGAGGATCAGCCCGCCCGGCATGGATTGGCAGGTCAGAGCGCAGTTCTTAACGCCGTTGCCGGGCCCGAAGAACGCCGCTTTCGGGCCGGGATTGCCGCAGGACAGGATGACGCTGCCACCCGTGCCGCCGTCAAACAGGCCGCCCGTGCAGAATGCTTGCCACCCCCACTGAATGAACCTAGCGGGCCCGGCCACATTGCCAAAGCAGTTCGGATCGCTGATTTTCGCGCCGGCGCTGTTGTTGGAGTTGATTCCGTAGCCGGTGTTGCTCGTGCCCCAGAAATTCCGCAGGACGTAATCAACGCTCCACTGGTCGAGGTTGATGCCATCGCCGCCGTTGGACCGGGCCTCACATCGGTCGAATATAATTCCCACCGAGCCCGTGTCAGGGTTGGACAGGTCGCGCGAGTTGTTCGCATGCAGGACGCCGTGGCTGACTGCGCCATAGAACTGGCAGCCCCAGAACTCCCACCGATCCCCGCGCGCCACGCAGGCGTAATCCTTGAGGCTCTTGGCGTCGAAGTAGATGTTTCGAAAGGAGGTCTTGCGATTGCCGAAGGCGCTGTTCGACAACCACCGATCCGGTGCGACGAGATAGCCGGAATCACCACCCGCGCGCGCTTCGATGAATGCGGCAGAACCAACGGCATAGATCGACAGGTAGTTCGCCGTGGTGCCGGACGGGATCGTGGTGACGCTGATGTTGGTGACGCTGTAGTGCGCGCCAGCCTTGAGTTGCACCGAACACGGGCCGTAGAGCGCCGACGCGGCACGGTCGATGGCGGTCTGCAACGGCACGGTATCGTCGGCAACGCCGTCACCCACGGCGCCGAATTGCTCAGGCGTGAAGAACCGTGAATAGTCAAGGAAAAGCCCGGAGCCGCGCAGCATCTACGCCCACCCCAGCCCGATAACGGGAATGCGCGACGCAGAAACCAGCGTGAAGGTCGCCGCCGTCAGATCCAGCGCCATAATGTCGTTTGCGAAGGCGTCGGGGACGGAGAAGCCCACAGGCTGCACGGACGTTCCCATCTGCGCTGCCGCCGACGCCACGTTGCCGCTGGAATCGGTCGCGTTGATCTGCGTCATCATCGGCAGCGTGCCGGTCGCCTTGCTGCCGCCCCAGTAGACGCCGGGCAGCAACTGGACGTTGCTGATGGCCGCCGTCTTGATGCCGGTCCCGGTGGTGTCGAACCCGGCGTTCTGGCCAAGCAGTGCGAGGCCGGTCGGACGGGCTGTGGCGTAGTTGTTCGCCCATACCGCCGACTTCACGGAACTGCCGGCGCCGAGTGTCTCGACCCGCTGGAAAATCGACGTGATGGTGAGCGGCGCGTAGATGCGGAACGGGTAGAGATAGACGATATCGACCGCAGCCATGGCCACGTTGCCGACAACCACCCCTTCCCACATGACGGAGAAATTGCCCGAGCCGTAGCCGGGGTGGAGGCGCTGGGCTAAGCCGGTAGGCGAGATGCCGGCGGAACTGCGCAGCATCTCACAAGCCCTCGCCCGCCGACACGTACAGCGTCGCCGTGCCGGAGGCGGTGATCGCCGCGACGCTGCCGGCACCGGGGCCGACAGTGACCGTCTTGGCCTGGCCGGGCAGAACCGGGTAGTCGCTGGTCGTCGCGACGGCGGCGCTTTCCGCCCATGCAACGAAGACGGTGACGGTCCCCTCGTTCTGCAATTCCAGCACGCGCGCGTTCTTTGGGATCGTCGCCGCGCCGCTGGCGCTCGTGACGGCGAGCGTGACTGTGGAATACGGCGTGAAGGCCGTTTGGGCAGGCATGGCGATGTTCCTTAGGTCAGAGGGAGTTGTCGGCGGTCCAGTGGAACACCAGCCGCTGGCCGACAGAGGTGCCGGCCGGGGTCGTCGCGCTAACGATGAATTTCTCCGTGCCCGCCGCGCCCGAGGTCGTGGACGAGCAGTCCGCGCCGGCCGTCAGGTTGCGAATTTCAGCGTTCGCAGCGGACGGGTTGTAGAGCGTCAGCGCATAGGTGTTCGTCCGCATGGTCTCGCGCAGATGGACCATGTGACCGCGAAAGTCAGTCGAGGCCGCCACCATCTGCACGAGGCCTTCCGCCGTCGTCGGTTCGGTGTTCTGTGCCGGCGCCGTCGCGGGGGAGAACGACTTCTGATAGTTGCGGAAGCAGTGCTTCAACTGCACGTCACGCGGTAGCGTCTCAAACTCGCTTGCTTCCGTGCCCGCCTCGATCTGCATCCGCGCGAAATCGAGCGTCGCATTCTCCGCGGTTTCATTCTCCGTCCAGACGAACACGATCAGGTTGTTCATCGAGACCGACAGCGTGCTGGTGATCGGCGGGATATCGGTCCATGTGCCCGGCGTCGGATTGAGCACGCCGACCGCCTGCACGGTGACGCTGGCTGCCAGGAAAAACGCGCCGGCCGAAAAGGATGCGTCGGCCCAGTCAAGGACAACATCGGAGGTGACGGTGTCTGACGCGCCGGTCCACGTCAGGATGGCATAGCGGATCGGCGCCGCGACCGAATGCCGAACGCGCCCGGCGAACACAGCCGCGCTCTTCTTGAGGTGCCGGCAGTTGGCGTTCTCGACGATCTGGGCCAACCCCATGCGCTTTGCCGTCACATCGGGCTGGGTCAGGCGAATGTTGGTCGGGATGCCGAACACCTGTAGCGTCTGCTGCGCGACGGTGACGTTCCCCGTCTCGGTGAGCACATACCAGCCGTCGAGGCAGTAGGCGTCATCGGCAACCGAGGTCGCCACGCGCTGGTTGATCGAGAAGTCACCGTTGATCAGGAGGTTTCGAAACCCCGAGCCGCCCGCAACTGGTGCCGCCGCATCGGCGCTGAACGGGTCAGCCTCGCCGATGAGCACCCCCGCCGCGTCCTTGAGATAGACGCGGTAATCGCCGGACGACGCGGCGAAGATATCGACCGGCGAGCGGCCGAGATCGTTCAGCGTGATGGTCCCGTTGGGGATCGTCAGGCCCGCGTCGGCATAGGTGTCCTTTGGCGTTAGGCTGCCGGCGGCGTAGAATTCCAACGTGCCCCCAACCAAGGGGATGCCATCGGCATCCTCAAACTGGTAGAAGGGCGGGAACAGGCGAGTTGCCATGAGGCCCCCGTGCTATTTGCAGATTTGGCGGTGAAGCTGGTCGGCGCTATTGCGATTGCTGCGCTTGGCGCCGTTCTTGCTCGGCTCCTGACCTGACCGCCTGGCGCACAGCGGCGCCCCCGGCGGCTTGGCCAAGGCGACCCATCATGTTCTGTTCGATGTAGGCCGTGGCCCGCTGCACGGACTGCGGCGAAGCCCGAGCCAGGAGCATTGCGGCAAGGCGCGGATCGGCCATGGCCTGCCCCAACAACTCCCGAGTCAGTCGCTCGGGCTCTTGGTACAGCCACTTGATCGGCCGCGAGACGGTCGAGCCGAATGCGGTTTCCCCATCGAGTAGCCCGCCCGAAACACGGGCGATCATCTGCCCGACCGTCATATTCTGGACGGTCTGCGAATTGCGCGTGGCGCCAGTGTTCGCGCCGATGGAGGCTTCGGAGAAATCCCGCGCCAGCATTTCCAGCCGGCGGTATTCCTGCGGGCCGAACAATTCCCGAGCAACCACCCGGTTCTGATCCCAGAAGCGCCGAAACCCGGCCGGGCTGGTCACGCGCGTTGGCGTGCCGGCGCCGTCCACGACTTCGGCGGCACCCGTCGCGCGCTGCGACAGGAGGTCCATGAATTGGCCTTGCAGCGCCGTCCGAACCTGCGCGTCGCCGCCTGATGCGCGCAGCGCCTGCCGCACGCTGCTGACGTTCGCCAGCGCCGCGCCGGGGACCGCCTCGTCCACCAGTCGCGGCGCGCCATAGCCGCCATCGGCCAGGATGCGCCCCGTGGCGTTGGCACCCGTGGTGTCCCTGTTGAAGTCCTCGCCAAGCCGGCGGCGCAGCTCACCAGCCGCGCGCCAGCGTTGCGCCTGCTCGGCAGTGAAGCCGCCAGTGGTGCCCGCGTCCTGCGCGGCCTGGTCAATGGCGCCGACCACCTGTCGGGCCGTCGCGCGGGCGCGCTCAGAGGCCGAGGCGTCGCCGAGAATGTCGTTGGCCTGGCCGCGTAGGTTCTGCATGAACCGCCACGGCTGCGCATCCCCGGCCCCTTCGATGGTGCCGAGCATCTGCCGCACATTGGCCGGCATCTCGCCAGCCCCGGCGCCCCACCGGCCGGCCATCTCTTCCTGCGCTACAGCCTGCAACGGCGCGACAGGAAGCCGCGACGTGCCGTTAGGGTCGATTGCTTCATAGGCCCGCGAGACTGCCTGTTGCCGCGCCTGTTGAGCGCCCGACAAGCCGCTGCCAGCCTGCCCTGGCCGCCCGCGCTCGCCACGGATCGCCGCGCCGCGCTCGCCGGCCGTAGAGCCGTCCCCGAGCGCATCCATCTCGGCAATCTGCGCCTGCGCGCGGCGCGTGCCGACTTCGGCCAGGGCGGATTGAGCCTGCGGCCCCATCGCCCCAGCGCGCACGCTGCTTTCCACGCGCAACAGCCCTGGGTCACGCGCCGCGACCGCAGGTGTGACCGGGCTGTTCGGAAGTCGCTGGTCGGTCGCCGCAAGCCCGGCATCCACACGCGCGCGCAGATTGGCCGGGTCATCTGCCGAGCGCAGCATCACATCAGTCACGGCGCTCTCGCGCCCGGCCTGCGTAAACGGCGCCACGGCGCTCGCCACGCCGCGCCCGAGGGTCGCCGCGCCCTGTACAGCGCCAGCGCCAGCCAAGCCGCCCAGCACCCCCGCGCCGACCTGCGCGGCCTCGCCATAGCCGGCCTGCCTTGTGGCTTCGCTCGCCGCCCCACCAGCCGCACCGCCAACGCCCTGCGATAGCGCGTTGACGCCTCGCGCAACCAAGCCGGGACCAGCGCCGATGCCCATGGTCGGGATCGCGCCCGCGACACCCTGCACGACAGCCGAGGTCATCCGCTCGCCGTCAGTCTGCGGCGTGGGCAATCCGAGCGCATCCGCACCCTGCCGGGCCAGGCCCACGCCGCTCTGGCCGCCTATCGCATCGCGCGCATAGGCCACGCCGGGGACAAGCGCATCCGCAGCAGCCGAGGGGAACGACGCCACGCCTTCCATCACATCGCGGGCACGGCGCCCGAGCCAAGCGCCGACACCGGAGCCTTCCGGCGCGGCGGGCTGGCTGAGACGCGAGCGAACGACGCGCTGAATCACCTCTGGCGCCGTACCGTCTGGAAATTCCAGAATGGTCCCGTCGTGCATTTCGGCTTCGATGGTCACGGGATTTGGTTCCCCTGCGCGTCGAAGCGGAGGCGAGTCCGGCCGGACTCGCGCGCCGGCGGTTCAGCCGTTCCAACCCCACCAGGGCCGGGGGACTGCGGCAGAGCCCCGCGAAACCCGCCAGGGATTTCCGCCTGCATGGAGGCGATGGTCTGCTGCCGCGCACGCGCCTTCTGAGCAAGAACCTGCGGACTATCGCCCGGCATCGGGAAGAACCGCGACTGCACGTCCAAAAGCTCTTGGCTCGTGAAGGCCGCGCCGGTTTCCTTACGCAGAACGCCGGCCGCGAAAAGCCGAAGCGCGTTGAAATATTGCTGATCGTTGGCCGATAGTGCCGGGTTGACCAAGATTTCCGGCGCGCTTCGCCAAGCCGCGATGGCCGCACCGTTCGGAACGTTGACCGACCCGAGAATGCTTTCCGCCTGCTGCATGGCGTTGCCGAACATGTTGGATCGGCCCTGCGCCTCCGTCAGCGGCGTGCGGGTATGGTCCTGCGGCCCGCCTGGAATCGGCTCCATCGAGCCATCCTCACGGCGCCGGAACCCGGCCGGCGGCGGGGTCATGCGCTCCATTCCAGGGATGGCGTTCGGCGCGGTCGGCATGGGGCTGGCGTCGGCCGTTCCGCCTGCCTGCGTCGGCGTGGTCATGCCCTGGGTCGGGGTCGTCATTCCTTGCTGCGGCGCGGCCTGTCCGGGGACGGCACCGCCACCAGGCGCCGGCAGGTCGCCCATGTCGCGCGGCACACGCACCGCCACCTGACGCAGCCCGGTCGGGTCGGACGGGTCCACAACGTACTGGATCGTTCCGCCGGCTAGATGCGAATAGGCGCGCTGATACAGCGCCTGCTCAGCCGGCGTGGCCGTACCGGCGCGCACCTTGTCGGCGAGAGACAGCGCGACGTTGTTCGCCTGCGCGTCCATGCTGTTGCCAGAGAACGGGCCAGTTTGCTCGGCGCCGGTCTGCCCCGGAAACGGCGTGAACTGCCCGGTGCGGGTATTGCGCTGCCCCTGCACCTGACGCCCGCCGATGTTCTCGGTCGCGGTGACGTACTGCTCGGGGTTGTTCTGCTGACGGAGGCGCAGGATTTCGAGCCGCGCGCGCGCCTGCTGCTGCACCTGCGGATTGGGGTGCTGCATGGCGCGCTCAAGCAGGGCCAGTTCAGCCGGGTTGATGCCGCCGGGCGCTTGGGGCGTGGAGGCGGGCGCAGATGCCGGAGCAGCGCCACCGCCAAGTCCCATCTGAACACCGCGCTGCACCACGGCAGGGTCCAACGGGCGGCCGTTCTCATGCTGAGCCATCGCGCCAACCAGTCGCGACACAACCGCCGGGTCGGAAAGGTCAACGGGCTGGTTCGGGTCGAGGCCAGCCGCGCGCGACACAGCCGCGACATAAGCTCCCGTGTTGTTCTCAGAAGGCGGCGCCCACTGGCCGATGATCTGTGTCGGCGTCGTGAGGCCGCGCTGCCCGTACATCTGCAACTGCCGCACCGACGCGGCGATGCCTTCCTCGGGCGTGGCGTAGCGGCCGAACCGCCCATCGCTTCCCTGCACGCCAGGTTGCCCTGCGACATAAGTGAGGTTGAGCGGGTTGTTGTTGCGGAGGCCTCGCGGCAAGGAAGGATCGCCCGGCGGGAGCGTCGCACCCCCAGCTGGCGCCACAGCCGGCGTTGTCCCCGAACCCTGCCGCCAGAAATCCGCCGCCTCGCGCCGATCCTGCGACCGCTGCAACAGCGGCAGCGCCACCGTCAGCCCGCGAGGCCCAGCCGCCGCGATAGACGCCACGGCGCTGTCGTAAGCCGGCCCCTGCCCGCTCGCGAGCCCCGGCGCAGCAGCCGCCAGCGTGCGGTTGAACCCCTGGTCCTGCTCGAACGCCTGCCGAGCAAGCGCCGTCTGCTGCCGCTGCGCGTCGATCGCCGCCATGCGGGACAGCGTCGCCCCGAGATCCGGCGTCTCGACCGGGCGGAATGCGCCGAGTTGAAAGCCGCTCACCAGCCGGCCCCCTTCGACGCAAGCGCCCAGATATTATTCGCCGCGCTCTGCCAAGGCTGCGCGGCGCCCGTGATGCCGTTCGCCGCCGCCGTGCCCTGCTGCCCGAAGATGTTTGCCGCCGCGTTCCCAGCGTTGCCGTAGATGCTACCGAGCGAGGCGCCGAGCGCGGTCTGACCAGCCGCCAGGTTCTGCCCCAGGCCGGCGGTCAGTGCCGCCTGCCCATTCGCCGCCGCCTGTCCAGCCTGCACGCCCTGCGTTGTCGCCGTCTGGCCAAGGCCAGCGAGCGCCTGTAGCCGGTTGAGTTCGTCGCCGCGCCCCTGTGCCGCCAAGCCCTGCCCGAACCGCTCAGCAGCCTTCACAGCCGCCCCGCTGCCCAACAGGCCGCGTGATGCCAGCCCGTTGTTGACCGCGCGCATCCCCTCGTTGAACTGGAAGTCATAGCCCGGCGAACCCGGCCCCCAGCCCTGCCCGACCTGCTGCGTCAGGCTGCCGAGCGCGCCCATGCCGGCAGAACGCCACGGCGCCAGATCCGCGCGGTTCTGGTTGAACATGTCCGCTTGCAGGGCCAGCGCGCGGTTGGTCGAATCCGCCTGCAACGCGGCCGCCCGCTCCTGCGCTTGGGTCTGCGCTGCAATGGCCTGCTGCTGCGCCTGCGTCTGCGCCTGCAGCGCGCGATCGCCTGCCGCGACCTGCGTATTCGACGCCTGCTTGTTCGCGTTGCTCGCCAGATAGGCGCCGCCGAGTTGCCCCAACACGCCGATAGCAGGCCCGACAAGGCTGCCCCAACTGCCGTTCATGCTTTGATGCTCCCAGCCTTCACCCGATAGCGCGGCCGTTCCAGACAGAAGCCAATCGGCTGCCGTTCACGGACGCGGTAGAGAGGCGCGCCGTTCGGGTCGAAGATCCCCGTGTTGATCGGGGTGTCTTCGTCTTCAAAGACCGTGATCGAGGGGCGATCCTGCCAGCCTTCGCCGACTTCATCCCGCCAAGCCCGGGTGACGTACCGCCAACCGCTCATGGATTGTGGCTCCAAAATCGAACGCGGATCGTCCCCGCCGGCAGGTCAACTGCGCCGGGTCCAACGTTCCAGAGTTTCACGGTGATCTGGTCGGACGCGCCGACCCATCCGGTAATCTCGACGTAAGGCGAGTTCGGCTCGAACGACGCCGCCACGAAGTTCCCTTGCCGCGCGCCCTGTGCGGCGATGGAAACCAGCTCCCACGCCCCCGAGACGAGGTTGCCCGGATCGTACGTGGCATCCACATCGCAGGCAGTTGACGGCCGCCACAGGTCATCGAACACCGATGACCAGGACTGCGTAACGCGCCCCTTCGCATCCACCATCGGCTGTTGCTTCGGCGGATCGCGGCGATACCGTCGCAGCATCAGTCTTCGCCGACCTCGGCCTCGAGCACCATGTCGTAGACGACCGTCAGGACCGGGTCCGACATGCCAAACTGGAAAACCACGTCACGACCCGCGCCAAGGCGCCGCCACTCGATCGTGGTGCGATACCGGCCGCGCTCGCCCAAGGCCCCAAGCAGAGCAGGTCCATAGGTCATTCCGCCGTCCTGGCTGATCTTCACCCACACTTGAGGCTGTCGCCCCTGCCCGGTCAGCGTCCCGACGCCCACGCCGCAGCGCAGCACCAGCCGCGTCATGAACAGGCGCCGGCCCTCTTTCGACTGGGGCGCCCCCACCCACGTCCTGACGATGGTCGCGCCATCCTCGGTCGTCGCTGTCGGGTCGATCAGGTAGATACGGCCGGTGCGGATATCGCCGCCGATGGTCGCCCCGGCGAATTGCGCCGTGCTGCCGATGCGCCAGATGCCGCCGTAGCCCTCGCTCTCGCGTTCGTGCGGGATGTTGCCGATCGACACGTCGAACACCCACGTGGCGCCGCCATCGGCGCGCGCGGTCGGGAACGTCAGGACGTAGAACGTATGGCCTTCCTGCTCGACCAAAGCCCCGCGCGCATCGTCCACACGCTGATAGCCGGCAATGGCCTGCTCGATGGCGTAGTTGCTGATCCGCTGCGCCCGGCCGCCGTCGCCGCGATAGATGACGCGGTTGTCGCCCAGCCAGAACGGCGTGGCCTGGCCCGCAATCTCCGCGACCACCACGCTGTCACGCGCTGCGCAGCCGCGTTCGATGGACTCACCAGACAGGCGCTGAAACGGGAAATCCGCCGCGCCCGTGTTGGACCAGAACTCGATGGTCCGTTCGCCGTACACCCACAGGATGCGCCCGACCCGCTGCACGCGGATGACATTGTCCGGCGCCGCCTCTGCGCTCGCGAAGTCCAGCGCGTCATAGGAGGTCGCGTCGAGTAGCGACGAGATGAAGAACCGCGTCGTGTTCGGCTGCGAGAAAATGTGGAACCCGTCGAGCACCGTGACGGAGGAAGCGCCGGGAAAGTCCGGGTCGGTGATCTGCGTAACGGTCGTGCCAACCACCACCCACGCCTGGCCCGTCTCGGGAACCACGATGACGGTTTGCGTCCCATTGTCCGAGATCGTCACCGGGCCGCCGGGCGCGATGTTGCCGCAGAACGTGGACGAGCCCGCCACGTCGATCCGGTACACGCCAATGTCCGAGACGATGTAGCAAAATTCTTGAAAGACATGCAGACCGCGCACGCCGGGCGACGCGACATCGGTGTATGCAACCAGCCCCGGCGACGGCATCAGGAACAGCCGCGACTTGGCTTCCTGCGGCTGCGGCTCGATGAACGAATTGATCAGCCGTTCGGAAAGCCCTTGCAGGCTGCGGTGCCTGTAGGACTGCACCGCGACAGGCATGGAGACCATCAGGCGCCGCCGTCAGCCTGCTGGCCGAACAGGCCGGGGTCGATCAGGCCAGCATCCACACCGACCGCGCCCCAGGGGTTTGAGTTCGCCGCCTGCGTCGGGAAAAGAATTTCGCCGGGATTGACGATGCCGCCGTTGAACCAAATCGGTTGCGACAGATCGAAGGCGGCCGGCACATAGCCTTGGTCCGTAAAGCCCTGCGCGGTGTTCGCCACCGCTGCCGCCTGCCGCGCCTGCTGCTGCTGGTCGTTCATGTAGCCCGTGATGGCGTTCTGCCGGCCGCCGAGAATGTCGTTGAAGCCGCCAGACCCGCCGTACTCGATCTGGCTGTAGTCGCTCCCCAGGCCGCCATACCAGCCGTAGCCGGTCCCGAGCGTGCCCATCAGATCGCCCTGCCCGCCGATGGCAGCGCCGCCCGGCGTGAACACGTTCCGCGCGGCCAGGTCGGCCAGCACGTTGGCGGTGAACGCGTCGGCCTGACGCGTGCTGAAAGGATCGCTGGCGAAGTCGTCAGACGGCCGCAGCGCGTACTGTTCGGGCGAACCGCCGAACTGCCCGCCCTGGTTGGTAATGTCGTAGAAGTAGCCGCCGGCCGGCGACCGACCGGTGCGGTTGAAGTTGTCGTAGCCGCCCACGCGAATCTGCGCACCGGACATGTTCGGGTTGAACGAAAGCCCCTGCGCCGCCGCCTGCTGCGCGAGGTTCCCGCCGAACCAGTCGGCGAACGATGTTGCGTCGTTGGCGTTGCCGCCGTTGTCGCCGCCCGCGTTGCCCCAGTTGAGCCCACCGCTGCCGTCGAAGGTGCCGATGGACGAGAAGTTGCGGCCTACGGTCGGCGCGGGGCCGATCTGCCCACCGATGGCGCCGCCTGCGATGGTGCCGGCCGCCGCGCCCCATGGGCCGGCGACAACGCCGCCGAGAATGCCGCCGAGGGTTGAGCCGATCTGCCCGCCCAGTTCACCGCCCGGCTTGGCGAAGGACGATGTGCCCCGCGCGAACAGCGCAGCAGGAGCATACGCTGCACCCGTCGCAAGGTCGGCTGCCGTTCCAGCGCCAAGCCCAACATCAACGGCAGTCGCCGAAGCCGGCACGCCGGTCCAATTCGACGCGCCGCCAACCCCGCCATCAAGCACGCTGGCGCTGCCGCCACCCGCGTCGCCCGGATACGTCCACCCGTTCGTGGTGCCGAGTTGCCCGGCCGAGCCGTTCGGGTCCCAAATGACGCCCTGCCCGCCTGCCGGCGACCACGCGCTTGAGCCAGGCGGGACATACCCGAAATCAGCGCCGCCGAACGGCACCACCGGCAGCCCCCACGGGCCAACGGTCGCGTCAGGCGCATAATCCCCGCCGCCCGCGTCGTAAGCCTGCTCGGGCGACAGCCAATCGCTGACGGCGTTGTAGGCGTCCGGTAGGTATTGCAGCAGCCCGGCGCCACTGAGCAGCGCCGAGATCAGCCCGTCATTGCCACCGCCAGCCACACCGGACGCGGTAGGCTCGCCTATCAGGGCAGCGGTAGGCATCGCCGAGCCCAGGAGCGTGGCGCCCGCTGCCGGCACACGCACAGCCCGCCCCGTCGCGTCGATCGGCAGCGTCAGCGCCCCGCCCGGCAGGGATGCCGTTCCAGTCGGCGCGGCCAAGCGCGGCGCGCGAGAATACGCGCTGACGCCCAGCGATGGGTCGTAGGGAAGGCCGGAGATGTAGCGGGCAGCGAGGTTTCCGCTCATTACGCGCGATCCGTCCTAGCCGACCACGCGACCTGATAAGTCCCGGTCGTGATCGCAGCGCCCGTGCTGGTGTCGAAGATCTGCACGACGAGGTT
>Ga0075163_10009698_pt1 | contig 12628 bp, 9 predicted proteins | sample JI1023141ADNA_FD_71478 | JGI IMG/M metagenome (GOLD analysis project Ga0075163, IMG submission 71478) | Wastewater effluent complex algal communities from Wisconsin, to seasonally profile nutrient transformation and Carbon sequestration -... | ecosystem: Engineered > WWTP > Effluent > Algae...
CCTGTTGGCATCAGCCGTCCGCTTATTCGCGAAGCTTTATTCGCGAGACCGTCGGGCCTATGGCCCCTGATCAAGACTTCAGCACCTGCCCACCATCGTTGGCTCCTGATCCGGTTTAAAGTCGCGATGCACCAGGCCGGCGGCGTGGGCAGCGGCCAGGCCGTGGCCGGCGGCGATGAACATCTTGAGGATGTCTCGGCGGCTGCGCGGCTCCTTTTCCAGCCATGCGGTGAGCGTGCCGCCATCGATGTGCTCCATCGCGATGAACACGCGCTCGCCGAATGTGCCCAGATCATAGACAGCGACGACGTTGGGATGCGCCAGTCGCGCCATTGCCTGCGCCTCGCGCAGCAGCCGGGCGCGTCCGAATGAGCCGCCAAAATCCAGACCGCCCGCGTGCAGCAGCTTGATGGCAACCTTGCGATCGAGCTCTGGATCGTAGGCCGCATACACAACGCCCATTCCACCGGAACCGAGCCGCTCCACGACCAGGTAGCGACCAATGCTGGTTCCGCGCGCAAGCTCGGTGCGGCCCGGCAGCATGGCCTCGGCAAAAGTTGGCTGACTGGCGGACCCTGTGGCTTCGCTGGCCGCTCTGGCTCTGGCTCTGGCTTCGGCCTCGGCGCTGGCTGCTGGGCCGGAGATGGTGGGCTCCGCTGGCAGTCGAAGTCCCCCTCTCGGTGGTGTGCTGCTCTCGCTCATTTTGGATTGGCAAGTATATCAAGAAAGGGATGCGGGCTGGCGACGCACATGGCCGGTTTGTGGATGTAGAAATTCGCGAATCTGGATCGGTTTTCTACTTTTGCCGCGAGCCTGCGCGGCTGCAATGGCGCGCTCTGCATACATCGTGGCAGGCGCTTTGCCGCGCTGGCATGCACGCACACACGATGGGGCCGCTGCTGTTACAATCCCCGCATGCCGTCCAGCAGTCCGCCCGACAACCCAGCAGAATCGCAGCTCGGCAGCGCGCGAGTTGGGATCGGTGCCGCCTATGGTCTGGGTGAGCATGGAGTGCTGCGCGCTTTCGATCGCGGCGTGCGCTTCTTTCTTTGGGGCGCGCTGCCCAAGGCCTCGTTTGGCGCCGGTCTGAAGCAGCTGGCCAGACGTCACCGCGCAGAAGTGCGCCTGGCCATTCAGAGCTACAGTCGACGCGGTTGGACGCTGCGGCCCGGCGTTGAGCTGGCGCTGTGGCGGCTCGGCACCGACTATCTCGACTGGCTCTGCCTGGCCAACTGGTCAGAGCTGCCGTCCGAAGCGGTGCTCGCGGAAGCGCAGCGCTTGAAAGAGCGCGGCCTGGTTCGCCACATCATGATCTCTTGTCACCATCGTCCGGCGTTTGCATCTTTTGCCCGGCAGCGCGAGCTCGAGGCCTGGATGGTTCGCTACAACGCCGCCCATCGCAGCGCAGAGTCCGAGGTGTTTCCATTGGTGACATCCCGCGCTGAAGCGGCGCCTGCGGAAGCGGTAACTTCGCCCGCCATCATTGCCTACACTGCGCTGCGCTGGGGAACGCTGCTCGACCCGCGCTATGCCGCAGCCGGCGAGCCACCCCTTACGGCAGTGGAGGCCTACCGCTTTGTGCTGTCGCATCCCGCGGTCAGCCTGTGCCTGGCCGGTCCGCGAGATGACGCCGAGCTCGACGCGGCGCTGGCCGCGATGGACGCCGGACCGCTGGATGAAGAGGGGCTTCGGCGCGCTCGCCGCGTCGGGGATGCGGCCTATGAGTTTGGTCGCGCGCAGCCGCCGCCGCGCATGGGCGATGTGCTGCGCGAAGGGCCGGCCCTGGTGCGCTCACTGCTGCGCGAAGGCGTGACCGAGAACCTGCTGAGCCGCTTCAACCGCTGAGCGCTGCGCCGTCCGGGCCTCGCCCCGCAAAGCCGACAACCAGCGCTGCCGCAGCGCTGAGCTGCGAGCGCAGCGTCAGCTGATAGCTGGACGTCAGGGAGCCCGCGGTCTCGATGAGCAGCGTATGGCCCGCCGGCACCTCATGTCCCGTGGGCGGAAGATCCTCGCCTGCGACCAGGATCGAGCCCTCCACGCAATACACCGCGGCCGTGTGGCCGGTCACTGGAACCGCGCAGGGATCGGCCGCTGCGGTCACCACTGTCACGGAGGCTCGCGCCCGCTCGCGATCGACCATCACGTTGAAGTCGCGACACGGGCCGCCGAGCAGGCGGCAGTCTGTGCTCCAGTTGCCGCTGAAGGCATACGGCTGGAGCCGATGGTTCAGCTTGTGGCGGCCCGCAGCGCCGCTGTCGAGCATCATGCCGTCGCCTTCCAAGAGCAGGATGATGCGGTCGACCCCAGGAAAGGCAGAGAAGGGAGATGAGGTCGCAACCTCAGCGATGCTGAGCCGCCAGGTGAAGCGGCCACTGCGCACATCTTCGTCGCTGCGCCGGGCAGCGATCTCGCGCGTGACGCCCTGGCCGTTTTTCCATGGCACAGCTCGATAGTCTGCCGGTTGGAGGAGCTTCAGTTGCATGTGACCTCGCCTGCCCAACCAAGAGTATTCAATAATTGTCGGGCGCTCAAGGGGCAGGGACGGGCCAGCTGCTCTTAAAATCGCAGAGACATGCAGGTGAGTCCGCCGTCCATCTTGCGCAGCTCGCTGGTGTCGAGCTCGACGATGGAAAGTCCCAGCTGTCGCAGCTTGCGGAGCGTCTTGGGAAATCCTCTTGGCGTGAGCAGCGAGCCGTTTATCCAGAGGGTATTGCTGGCGTACTCCTCATCGCTGTCGACCACGATGGCCGGGTAGGAGCGAAGCTCCGGACGGCCGGCAAGCGATTCGCTCAGCAGCAGCTGGCGTCCGCCCAAGGTGTTCACGCTGCTCTTGAGATGCAGTCCGCCATCCACCGGCACCGTGCAGATCTTGTAGCCATGCGGGCTCAGTGCGCGCTCGAGCTGCGCGGCGCCCTCTTCATTGGTGCGATTCGACAGACCGACAAACACCGTGCGCTCCACGATCAGCACATCGCCGCCATCCAGCGTGCCCGGCGCTTCGATGCTTGCAAGCGAGCGATGATGCGCCAGCACCGGAGCCATGGGCTGCTCTTCACCCCGTCGCTCCGGCGCACCCGGCCGCGTCACCACCGCCACCTCCGGCGTGATCACCGCAACATCTTCAACAAAGTAGGCATCGGGAAATGCTGGCAGCGGCTCCAGCACCGTCAGCTGCAACCCAAGCCCCTGCAGCGCCCCGGCATAGGCCGCATGCTGGCCAAGGATGACGCTCCGTCGAGGAAGTGCTGATTATTTTTCCCTGGTTCAACTTCAGCCACGAGCGGATCAGGGAAAAGGTAGCAACAGCGTCTAGCGCGGAATCTTGCTTCTAGAATAATTCGAGCGGGTGTTCTCTGGCCAAAGCGTAGCGGCAAAGCTCCTGCTCTTCATCAGCAGTGGCGAGAGTTGGTCCCGAGGTTCATAAAAGCGGACCTCGTTGAGTAGTGTATTCAGGGCCGTTGTAAAGGTTGACGGCGAGCGTGTCTGAGGCGCGGATAGGTACGGACCACATCCCGACAAAACGGCTGCAGGTGTGAAGTGTCGCAGGTAGGCGGCGCGGAGCAATGCAGGAGTGTATCACAGGGCTTGCGACCAATCGCCGGCCTAGCTTACGCCATCGTGGCCGTCAGGCGATGTCACCAAAGCCTTGGAAAAGGTCGCGCTCGCGGTGGACGATCTCTCAGACGGGAAAGCTCGACCAGCGCTCCCGATGTCACCCGGTCCAGACGCTGGCGAAGTTTTACGTATTTAGACGGCGCCGGTATCGACGGTGGTCATCTGAACTACCTGCTTGAAATCGGCAGACGGTCCGTCTTTTCCCGGCGCAAAGTACTTCTCGGGTGTGCAGACGACGGGCGAGTTGGTGTTTTCACCGTCGCAGAAATAGGTGTAGGCGCCGCCATCGGCAGCGAAACATACCAGACGGCTGCTGCGCTCGGTCTGGGGGGTGGGGACGCCGTAGCGGTTGCCGTTGCCGTCGGAGAGCACCACACCTCCCTGCGGGATCACATAGCAACGCATGTCCTTGTCCGGAGTGCCATCGTTTGGGTTGTTCGGGGTCATGGTCAGCTTGCCGTCTACGCAGGCAAGCGTCGCGCCTTTGCCGTCGATGGTGGCCTTGCCGTCGAGCCCTTCGAGGCAGCCAGCCACGGGCGAGATACATATCGCCTGCAAGCGCCCCTGTTGCGCCGTGGGAGTGGTGCCGCACATATCTGTGATGGCGCACTCTACGGAGGTGCCGCGTCCGACCCCTTCACAGAGCTTTTTGTCGGCATCCAGCTGCTGCGCTGCTGTTGAGAACTGCGCCTCCTCAATCGGCACTCCCGAGCAGCCGAGCAGCGCCGATGCAAACAACAGCGACATCGTAAACAGTCCGAAGCGATGACCTTGAGACATGAGTTTCCCCCTTATTCCAAGTACGAAGACCGTCCCCGCCTGGTTCCCGCGCAGGTGCTTCAAAACGACGGTTTCTTTCCAAGGGCCGCACCTGTGATGCCCGCTGCGGCCGGCGCGGCCCCCGCCCACCGCTGGACCCAGCGTGCACCGCTCGCAGCTTCCGTCTGTAATTTCCGGTCTTTGCTGGGTTCCTGAGCTGTTCCCCAGCCGATCGAAGTTTGGATTTTCCAGCGGAGAGCTTAGAGACCGTGTCCGTGATGGACGATTTCTCCGATGGGAAGGCCGAAGCGGGATTCCCTAGATCGTCGCGTCTTCGACGCTGGACATGGGGCACGCCGCTGTAAATGCCGCTGCGCGAGCCGCCGGGCAAGGGGCGGTGCGCGACGCCGTGTGCGCGCGTCTGCTTGAGGCCACGCGAGCGGCGGCGCCTAGATTATGATGGAGCCATGGGGTGGCATACGCGGCTGTTGTGGCAGGAGGGCTCGTCGTCGCCTTGCTAGGGTGTCAGAAGGCGCATCCGCCTTCGCCGCCCCGATCGCCGGCAGCGGTCGAGGCTGCGCTGATCATGGCCGCCAAGGCGCCAGCCTTGTCGTCATCGCCGGTCGCCGCTCCGGCACCGGCTGCCGTGGCCAAGCCAGCGGCGTCGGCAGAAGCCGCCGCGTCCGGCTCGAAGCGCGAGCCGCCCAAGAGCGAAGGCGAGCGCGGCACGGTGGCGACCTCAGAGATTCGCGCGACGCTCTTGCGGCTACTCCCCGACAACAAGACGCAGAGCATTTCCGACCTCGTCATCAACCTCGTCTGCGTAGGCGAGAAGCCGAAAGACGAGGAGATCATGCAGACCGCGTGCGAGTCCGAGCTTGTCATCACGCAAGAGCAGGACGGCACGCGCCGCGAGCTTGTCCGCACCAAAGATGTCCCGGGCATCGATCCCGAGATGCGTACCCTCAGAAAATACGCCATCGAACTTCAGACGTTGGAGCTGTCCGACCTGGGCGGCAGCCTGCTTGTCGTGCGCCGCACTCGCGATGACATGGAGATCGATCCTACGATGGCAAGCCCGAGACCGGCTGCGGGGTCACAGCGACTGCGCCTGGTCACCACCGCTTCGTTGAGGCGCTCGATCTGGGCGCGCACGGATGCCGCGACGGCCACGGCGGCGAGTGGCGCGGACAGCTGTTGTCCGATGGGCGAAGCCATGACGAACCAGCGCTGCCTGCCTTCGCGGCTCAGGTCGGCGCCGCTCCGCTGTGGGCGCAGGCGCGCGCGACTGGCGGCGCCCTGTGCCTAAACGATCTCGGCGTGACCGTTACCACTGAGGGTGGCAGCGACGCGCTCTGTTACAAGCTCAGCGTCCTCACCGATCGCGGCACCTACGAGCTGCCGAGCGCGGGGCGAGGAACCGCCGCGCTTAGCGACGGTCGCGCAGCCTATTCTGCCGACACGCTCATCTACTTTTATGGGAAAAGACCTGCTCCGTCGCAACCAAGCAAGCCGTCCACTTCACCATCCGCTACCATTTTTAGCCAGGCGGCGGGCGCGGATGTTTTCGGATGGTCCGTTGCGCTCTGCGGCTCGGTGCAATCGCGGCTGTGCTGCGTCCCAAGCTCTGGGGCGTGGGGGGCCTCGCTGGCCGGAATGCCAGGGGAACACGTGGATACGGCAACCGACTGCGACGACGCGGCAGAGCGCTCAGTAGCTGGTTGTCTGCAAATTAAGAGACTGCGGTTGTAGGGGGGACGGCTGCGGACTTTTGGCGAGACTGCCCTTCCTCTCCGCCTTTGAGCTCTTCAGTCGGGAATGCGTTGGAGGGCGAAGCATCGCTTCGGGCATGCCCTCCAGCCTCTTCAGTCGACAGATTAGCCGGCACCACTTTAAGGTCTAGCATTCGTTCAATTAGGAAATGCCGCTCATCATTCACTAAGTGACAATGCGCACGAACTTTTGGTCGAGAGTTGGCATTGAGCAATTTAATAGGCTGAATTGTCCTGACCGAAAGTTCACCTTGTTCATCTTGATAGGTGATAGACAGTTCTCCGTGAGTTTCAATGCTGGATTGGACCATCTCACTCCAGATTTTTATTATTTCGTCAGAAACATCATCTCTGACCCGATACCGCCTTTTAGTCTCCTCAGAAGCTGCTTGAACTTCGATGCTCCTGATTCTGTATAGCGGTATATCTTCGCCATTAGAGACCGTAACACTCATGGCGGTAATTTTCTGTCTCGGAATTCCTGATGTCTGAGGAGCAGCGCAGGTAGCACTATTCACTTTGCCATCGCTTGAATAATAAACGATTTTCATTTTCCAATGATATCGACCCGCCGCAAGTATGGCCTCCTTGCGAGGCTCAGGATCAAACCATGGCAGCGGTACGCCACGAGATTGATTGGGCTGATTGTTATCGGACGCAATAGTATCCGAGTTCGGAAACTTGTTCTTTGCTGTCGTGTTGTTGACCTTTAGAGCAACCATAAGCAGCACACAGACACCAAGGAAAACGAGGCTGCCGAGCGTTAGCGGGTCCATGACGCCTCCACGTAGCGATTCCTCCCTCGTCTTCGCTGCTCTATGCAAGTCCAAAAATCAGATCAGCGAGGAGGAGCACTCGCTAAGATACTCCCGAGAGATGCTCGAAAACCCATCCCGACAGATGGCGGAACGGATCACCTGCTCTCTCAGCTTTGCCCAGCGGCTACTTGATTAGGCTGTTAAAGAACGCAGAGACTATGTTTCCGCGAGTCGCGCGGCGAAGCCGATTTGGACTATTCTTGAAGGTCAGGATCGGAATCTCAACAGGTCCCAGTCGACTGAGCGAGCGGTGCCGAAAGGGGCGAATATGCGACGCAGCCAAGAGTCCGGCCTTGCCTTGCTGTTTGCTTTGTCGGCCATCTGCCTCTCTGCCCAGTTAGCATCGGCCGCGCCGATCATCTTGGGAAAGGCCAACAAAGTTGCCGACTTGCGGTGCGATCCGGGTACGGGCCTTTGTGGCTCTGCCGCGCACTTCCAGCCGGTGGCCCCGCTCACTATGCTTAGCGAAGCACAGAGCCTCCTCGACAAGCCAGCCGGCGACTCCGCGCTTCAGGCCCGCAGCGCTGGCCTTGTTCCCAGTGTGAACCTGCGAAACGCTGACCCCGCGGCACAGGGTGACTTCACCCTGCCCGACTTCCCCGATGCCCTGTTGCCCTTCAGCAAGGATTCGGCGGCCATGCCTCCTGGCGATGACTTGAACGTGGCTGTGCGCCTGAGCGGCTATCTGAATGCCATGTCCACCGGCGCGGGTCAGGCGGTCACCTTCGCTCTCAGCTGCGATGACGCCTGCTCGCTTGCGCTCGGCGGCCAGACCGTCATTGCGCTCGCGGACGGGACCAGCGGCGGTTGCGTCACCCGCCAGGTCAGTTTCAGCGAAGGCGGCCTCTACTCCGTCGAGATCGTCTATTTCCAGAATAGCGGTCCTGGCCTTCTCGAATTGTCGCGCGCCATGACTGCGGAGCCCGAAGGCATGCAGCCACGCCCCCTGGACCCGGCCAAGTTCCAGCCGATTGCGACGACCGATCTATATAGCGCAATCACCGGCCAGAGCAGCAGCTGTCAAGAGTGCGCCGCCTCGGATGCATCCTGCCCGGGCGGCAACTTTTGTGCGGACGGACTCTGCCAGGTCTGCAACGTATCCGAGCACTGCGGCCCCCTGTGCCAGACCTGCCCTGCGAGCGCCCGCATCTGCAACGCCGGCAAGTGCGTCAGCTGCACACGTGATGACACGTGCCCACCCGGCCAGAGCTGCGTCAACGGCCAGTGATTTAATGGGCCCTACTGCTTCTCCATCTGCGACCGAAACCTCTGCGGTCCGGACGAGGGAGCCTGCCGGTACGAGTTCCCGCCACCTCCATGTCAGGCAGACCCAGACTGTCCTGCCGGCCAAATCTGCGAGCCTGAGAGAAAAGTCTGCGCTTTGCCTCCGCGGCCCTGCACCAGCTCTTCCGAATGCGGTTCCTATAGCTATTGCGATACGGGAGCCAACATCTGCAAAGCGAAGAATCGCTATACCTATCAAGGCGCCACCGGATGCGAGCTGGCCCCAAGGGCACGCTACAGCAGCCTGGCCTCGCTGCTGGCGGCACTGATGGTGCTCCTGCGCCGGGTCCGTCGCAACAAGTCGACTCCGGTCAATGCGGAGCCGGAACGCCGCCCGCGCTAAGCACGTAGGTCGTGTAGCTTCGGCGTTCCGGCGCGGTTTGGACTCCCTGATCTGGATGCGTTCGGGGGCTTGTCCTCTTGGACAAAGCGAAGATCAACTCCGACGGCAGGCATTCCGCGGACGGGTGGGTACGGCAAGGGCACAGGACACTGGCCTCGCATTGTTCAGTGAGGCGTCGTCAGCGCTGTCGGTTTGTGGGAGTAAGAGGAGGCGTGTGGCTGCGGACGGAACAGCGATGCAGACATCAGACGGCAACTGCATCCATCGGGGGGACTGTGGTAAAGCGTCGGCAGCCACTGCCCTGCATGGCGATCGGAGTGGGAAGTGAGCGGCCCCGAGTTCTGTTGGCGTGACGCCTGTGTGCGCGGGCAGCGGCCCTGCCGATCAAAGCGAACGAACACGGGGCCATGAGGCGCCGTGCAATGCTCGTACATGGTGAGGAGCCCCTGCCTTATTGACATTGTAAGAGGCGGCTCCCTGAGCCCGAGCAGTGGCTGTATTGGCAATGATCCGAGGTCTGCCGCCACCTGCAGGCCCAGCTGCTCCGCCTGCTGGGATGCCGCCCTGTGCTGCCCTATGCTGCCGCCACATCGACGCTGACCGAACTATCACGGGAGTGTCCAGGATGTGAGCAAGTCCTGGCGTCCAACATGGACCAGGACTGATTCGACGTGCATCGTTAGCGCGGCGTGATGCGCCACTTCTGCCGGCCCGAGTTGTCGTCGACGCCCCAGAGGTCCACCTTGGTGCCGTCTTCGGTCACGCTCAGGTACTGGCGGTCGTTCGAGATGCCGCCGGCGATGCGAATGTGGACCAGGTCTCCCTCGATGGGCTCGATAATCCAGCGCTGCCGTCCGGAGTTATCGTCCATGCCATAAATATCGACCTTGGTCCCATCGGCGGTCACGCTGAGGAACTTGCGATTGCCGCTGACGCCGCCCCCAACGAGGATGTTCCACGTCTCGCCGTCCGGGCTGCGTTGGATGCGCCACTTCTGCCGTCCGGAGTTGTCATCGACGCCCCACAGATCGGCAAAGGCGCCGCTGTCCGGTACGCTGAGTAGCCGCCGCTCGCCGCGAACACCGCCGCTGATCTGGATGTTGAATCCGCCCTGCGTCCAGCGCTGCGGCACGATCGGAATGATGCGCCACTTCTGCCGTCCGGAGTTGTCATCGACGCCCCAGAGGTCCACTTTGGTGCCGTCGGCAGTCACGCTCAGGTACTTGCGGTCGTTCGAGATGCCGCCGGCGATGCGAATGCGCACGAATCCTCGCCCGGCCGGCTCGATGATCCAGCGCTGCCGTCCGGAGTTGTCATCGACGTTCCACAGATCGACCTTGGCGCCATCGGCGGTTACGCTGAGGAACTTGCGATTGCCGCCGACGCCGCCCCCGACGAGGATGTTGTAAGACTGTCCGTCAGGGCTCGGTCGCAGGCGCCACTTCTGCCGTCCGGAATTGTCATCGACGCCCCACAGATCGGCGGAGGCCCCGCTGTCCGGCACGCTGAGCAGCGCCCGATTCCCGGAGACGCCGCCGCTGATCACGATGTTGACTTCGGAGGGCATGTGTCGCCCGCCGTACCCTCGCGGCTGGGCCATGGCAGCCGTAGAAGCCACGAGGGTCGAGAGCGCCAGTACGGCGAACAGCAGGGATGGAAGTCCGTAGCGCTTCATGGGTTACCTTTCTATCCAAAAAGTATTGAGGTCAATCTTATCTGAATCCTTCGGTCGAAGGAAAAAAGCATCTGAGCTTCACTTGCAGGATGGCGCGATGCGCCTGAGCACGACGGTCCATACGTTTGCCAATCAGGGTGAATGCGGTACCAGGTGCCCTCGTACGCCGCCCCTCTTACCTCTTTCGATCCCTCAAAGTACCGATTTGTCCAGAAGCAGGCATAGCCATCTGGGCAATTCGAATCGAACAAGGGTTGCTGCTGGCTGGCCACCTCTTCAGGCTCGCCACAGCCACCAAGGACGCTAGCGAGGATAATTATCAGTGAGACTTTTGCATTTGACTATCGCCTTTCTGTTAGCCAAGAGATCGCATCCTTAATGGAGGAATACTCAGAGGTTATGTGGATGTTTTCCAGCCCGTCTGTACGGAGACGCTAGAGACCGTCTTCATACCTCAGCCTGCCTTGTATGATCAACCGGACGTTTGTATGCCGACGCGGGGCTTGTCTGACAGGTTCAGGCATGGATGGAGAATGTCACCTCTGGTGGAGCGAGACAGCAACTGACGCAGTCGCTCCCGGGCGGACGCCGACGCCCCAGGAGTGACGTAGGCTTGCCGCTACGAGGCGTCGCTGCCCTGGCAGCAGCTTGAGAGGACCCTGCGCAGTCATGGCTCGCTTGGCGTCTTGCTCGCTGGCGAGCGGCCTGGACTCAAGCATCTTGACCAGCTCGTCGTGAAGAATAGACAGTCGTTTGGAGCACCTGCTTGCGTGCCACAGTCTTTAGCCGACTGCTTCGACAGGCAAGAGCAAGAGATCTTCGACTGAGCCAGCCATTTCGGGCCATAGAACTGCTGCTGATCACGGCAATGCTCGGACTGTGCGTGATGCTGCTCGTGCGCTACCAGTTTCCATGGCAGACCGCGAGCATCTCAGTCATGAGCCTGTAGGCCGTGCTGCTGGTTCTGGTGCCCCGATGTGGCGATGACTGCTGTGTGCGAATTGGGGTATCGGTGCTGCTGCTGAGCTTCTCGCTCATTTGGCTGAGCAGCGCTCGTGGCCGCGTTACTGTACATTGTAACAGTCCTTAAGGACCCACGTCGTTTCGCAGCTTTTGGCGAACCGCACCGATGCCAAGCTCAATTACTATGTCCTATATTGTCTTGCCGCATCTATATTCCTATTCAGCTTCTCGGAAGTGCCCCGAGAATATATCCCGATATGGGTTGCCGGACATTTGCACTTTGCGCTGCGCTTACTTTTCGACTGGGCCTATTTCGAGATGGTTCGAGCATTTTACGGCTTTGGCGAGCAGCTGCGACGCTGGCTCCGCTCTCTCTACCTGCTGGCCATCGGAGCCTTCGTAATCGGGCTGCTCGTTCAGGTCTTCCTCGTCGGAGTCCGCAATGGAGCTGGCTTCGACAGCGCCTACACGATGACGCGCCTTTGCTTTCCGCTGCTCCTTCTGCCGCACGTCCTGGGCCTGGCAGGAGCCATCCTGGAGCGAAACAAACCTGGGGCCAAACTGTTTATTACACTATTTGCCGTGCTGGTCATTTTGCAGATATGGGATATCTTGGTTTTCAATGGCTTTATTACTGGCACATACACGGTAAAAATTTACGCTCTGATTTTAGGACTCGTATTCGGTTACGGATTTCTCGAAAAATCCCGCCAGGATCACAGCCGGGCGCTCCTCGAACAGGAGCAAGCGCAACAGATGGGCCGTATCCACGAGGCGACCTTGGAGATTGCCCACGATCTGCGGACGCCGCTGGCATCCTTCAAGATGGCCTGCGAGGAGCTCACCGCACACCCCGCAGATCCGGCGCTCCTGGAGTCCACGCTCCGCAGCTTCACCGACCAGGCCGACCGGATCGTTCAGATGACCGACTCGATCCTGCGCTCCTCAAAGGAGCTCTCGGGCGAGCTGCGACTCCAGCGAATCCATGTCGACCTGGGTGAGTTTCTGGTCGCGGTGGTCGAGGAGTTTCGCCGCCACAGCACAGCCGCTCACATGACGGTGAGCCACGTTGTGCCGAGCAAGCCCGTTCTTGCGCTGATCGATCCGCTTCAGTTCCGCCGCGCGCTTGACAACCTGCTGCTCAACGCGGCCGAAGCCTGCCTGCGTCAGACGGATGCCCAGCTCACCGTCGCCCTGCGACCCGCCGGTGTGCTCCATCCCTTTACCGAAATCACGGTATCAGACAATGGTCCCGGACTTCCCGAGCTCGTCCAAAAGAGCCTCTTCCGAGTCTTTGTCACATCGGGCAAGGAACACGGCATCGGCCTGGGCCTGGCGGCGACCAAGCGCCTGATCGAAGCGCACGGCGGCACCATCGAGCACGTAGCGAGCAATAGAC
>Ga0075163_10009699_pt1 | contig 12628 bp, 9 predicted proteins | sample JI1023141ADNA_FD_71478 | JGI IMG/M metagenome (GOLD analysis project Ga0075163, IMG submission 71478) | Wastewater effluent complex algal communities from Wisconsin, to seasonally profile nutrient transformation and Carbon sequestration -... | ecosystem: Engineered > WWTP > Effluent > Algae...
ATGGAATGGATCACAGACGAAGAGTTAATCGAAGTAACTCCGAAACATATCCGTATTCGTTGCCGCGAACTAGATCCACACAAACGTGGTAAAGCTGCTAAAGAATAGTTCTTGAATCTTAAAAGGATTACTTAGAAAATAAAGGTGCCAGGTCCTATTTCTGGAAGCAACGCTTCCGTAAATAGGACCTGGCACCTTTTTTTAGGAGTAGAATGAGTCTAGACACTGCTATTGAAGCTAAGAATGTCGTTAAGAAATATTCCGACTTTGTTGCGTTAGATGGCGTTAGTTTAGATATTAAAAAGGGCGAGTGCTTTGGGTTGCTTGGGCCCAATGGTGCGGGCAAGTCGACGTTGATGAAGCTCATGTACTGCCAATCGTTGTTGACCGAAGGCGAACTTTATATTCTGGGCCTGAACGTTAAGACCAATTTCCGCGAAATTAAATCTAAGATTGGTGTTGTTCCACAAGACAATATGCTGGATGAGGATTTCACTCTACTTGAAAATTTAAAATTATTTGCTCGCTATCAACAGATGGAGCCGTCCACTGTTAACGAGAAGATTTTCCATCTACTGCGTTTGTTTAAACTCGAAGAATTTGCCAATCATCAAATTAACCAGCTGAGTGGCGGAACACAACGACGCTTGTGTATCGCACGGGCCTTGATCCACAGTCCCGATTTACTATTCCTTGATGAACCCACGACGGGATTAGACCCGCAATCTAGGTTGTGGCTTTGGAATTTTGTTAAACAAATGAAGGACATGGCCGGCACCATTATAATGACGACTCACTATATCGAAGAAGCAGAAGAGCTTTGCGATCGCGTCGCCGTCATTGATCATGGAAAAATCTTAGCTATCGATTATCCGGCTACTTTGATTAAAAATCATATCGGCGAAGAAGTTGTCGAGTTCCACTCAAATTCAGTAGATTTGAACTATTACATCAATCGTTTGAAAGAAAATAAATTTGAATATCAAGTTTATCATAATATGGTTTTGGTATTTATTAAGCCGGAACAAAATTCGCGAATATTGTTAGAAATTATTAAGAGTGAAAAAGTAACCCTTAGAAAGCCAACATTGAATGATGTCTTTCTAAAACTGGCTGGATATAATTTACGAGATGTTTGATTTAACTTATTTAAAACTACCTAAAATTCGCGAAGGCTATAAAAATATTTGGCTGCGTAATTTTTTGCATTTTAAGAAAACATTTATGGTGAGTTTCTTTTGGGTTATCCTTGAGCCATTAATGTATCTTGGCGCTATCGGATACGGGTTAGGTTCATACATTCAAACTATCAACGGACAAAGTTACGTCGATTTTTTCTTTCCTGGTTTACTGGCATCGACTTCGATGATGGTTCCATTTTTCGAGAGTACCTATAACAACTACACAAAGTTAACGTTTCAAAAGATCTACAATCACATGATGCTAACGCGACTTGATTCGCACGAGATCGTAACCGGCGAATTGCTTTGGTCCACATTCAAAGGAGTTTTCGGAATCGTAGGGCTTGTGATTATTGGAAGTTTCTTTGGTTTAGTATCTGAATGGCAGATCTTACTTGTTGTGGTCATCCTTACATTAAACAGCTGGATTTTTGCTGGTATCGCAATGACTATTACATCGGTCGCTAAAAACTACGATTCGTTTATTTATGCTACAAGCGGATTTTTAATTCCCTTAACTCTGATTTCAGGTATATATTTTCCGATTAGCCAAATGCCGCTCATTCTGCAGATCATTACCTACATTTTTCCTCTAGCGCACACCATAGAGCTATGTCGAATGTTGCTTACAGATAATTGGCACTGGTGGGGCTATCTGCATATCGTTTATTTGTTAATACTAGCGTATGCATTTTTTCTGATTGCGCTTCATCGTATTTCAAAGAAATTGATTAATTAATTATTTATCGAACTGAACGTCACTCGAAGATGATCCCTCTGCCTCTGGATCTGATTGGTCGTCACCATCAACTGAGTCTTCACCGACGTCTTCTTCAGCTGCGGCACTGTTGTCTTGCTCATCCATTGTGTCAATCTCTGAAACCTGATCGGGAGTGCTGTAGAAAGTCCGTAGCTTGGCTTTTGCGGCCGTATATTGCTCGTCTGTGATACGATTGTATTGGTACATGTCGCTGACGATACGGCGAATTCTCTTGAATGCAAACGGCGTTAATTGCTTGGCATAAAACGACCGCGCGTATTTTTTAGGACTTGGCAGCAACATCGCAAGAAACGCACTTTCCACGACATCTAGCTGCGCCGGAGTTTTCTTAAAATAGTGCCAAGCAGCTGGTTTGATTCCGTAGATATCTTTGCCAAACTCAACAACGTTTAAGTACTTTTCTAAAATTTCGTTTTTTGTTAAATGCTTTTCAATTTGCAAAGTAATAAAGGCTTCCGTTAATTTACGAATCAAGGTTTTATCTCGAGTCAGATATAGATTTTTCGCAAGTTGTTGGGAGATTGTAGATCCGCCGCGCTTATACTTGCCCCCGTCCAAGTTTTCTTTGGCCGATTTTTCGATCGATTCCCAATCAAAACCCTTATGATTGTAAAATAGAGAATCTTCCGTTAAAATTACTGTTTTTTGCATTACTTTTGAAATCTGATTGAGTGGCACATAGTTTTTGCCACCAGGGCACAATTTCACTTCGTACATCTTAGTCGTAAAACATGACATCAGATCTTCGCGATCAGGTATCAACATGTATACACGAATCGCAAAACCCAAGACCAGGAAAAATAACAATCCAAAGAAAATGAGAAAAATTTTGGTCGATTTCATATCAGTTTATTCTCTCGCATCCAATCAACACTTTGTTTGATACTGTAATCGGCGGGTTTAAAGTTCATTCCTAATTCTTTTCTAGCCTTATCATTTTTAAACCAATGAAATAATGTAGCTGTCCACGCATTTTCCTGGCTCAACGAAACGGGTTTACCAAGGCTCGTTAATATATCCCCAGCTTTACCAACAATGTGCAATGCTACATTTGGCAAATAAATTTTCGGTGCTGGCACGCCCGCAAATCCTGCGATCTTTTCAAATAGTTCTTTGATTAAAATATTTTCGCCCGACAGAATATAGCGCTCACCGTTGCGACCCGATTTATAGCCTCGGTAAATGCCTTCGATCACATCCTCGACACTTACAACGCTCACTCCGCCCGAAGTGTAGAATTTAAAATTACCTTGCGCCACTTTTAATTGCGTCCTGCGACTTCCCTTTTTTGCATCGGCGGGCCCATAAATAGTAGAAGGATTTAAAATAACACTTTTGATCGCATTATCTTTAGTCGCTTGAACGACAAGCTCTTCCGCTTGTCGTTTAGTTTCAAAGTATCCCAAATTTAATGGAGATAAATTAAATTTCGAAGTTTCGTCTAAAACTTCAGAAGGCCGGTATCCCGCACCTACGGCAACAACAGATGACATATGTACCAATTTAGGAACATTACATTCGACCATCGCATCGATGACGTTTTTAGTTCCCTGTACATTAATCGCATCCATCATCGGACGTTCAGATTTCTTATAACCGATATAACCGGCCAAATGAAAAACAACATCGGGCTGAGTTGCGCGAAAAGCATCCACAAGCGACGCTTTGTCTGTAATGTCACCGTAAACAAACTCTAAGCGCTCTGGCGATTTTAATTCTGCCAATCGGCTGCTTTTACGAATGAACGCAGTGACCTCTAAACCTTCTGATAAAAGTTTTTCGATAAGATGCGCGCCCAAAAATCCATTACCACCAGTAATTAAAGCTCTCATATCGCTGCCATTTCTTTTCTATTACGATCAAACAGTCGCGAATATAGTTTTATGTAACCGAAAGATATCAGGCTACCTAGCAGCGCACCGACAATAACATCGGACGGGTAATGTACACCGTTATACACTCGACTAAAGGCAACGAGAAACGCCAGTGTAAAAAATAGTTTCCTAAGAGCCGGCAAGAAGAACCCCATAAATAAAGCAAAGCCAAACATATTCGCAGAATGATTAGAAACAAAACTAAATCCCGCTGCGGGAGATCTTTGAATAGTGACATGAATTGTACTTTCAAACGGTCGGATTCGCTCGAATGGTTTTTTAAAACCGTGGTTACCAACAAGATCAATAGTTCCCAGACTTAGTAAGCAAAATAGGAAAATTAAAAAGCCTTTTTTTGAATACCTTTTGTATAAAAGGAAACAGCATAGCGGAATAACAATGAATGCGAAATATTGAGTTTTATGCAAATCCGTAATCAACGGGAAAAACACATCAAAAAATGCGTTTGTCATACCTGTATTTATCCAAAGGAAAAGACTTTGGTCCATTGCGATTATCCAATTCATAGTTCCTGTAAGATAAATGAAAATACTTAGAAAGTCTATATTCTACAAACTCGATTCCATAGTCTAGATTCAGCAGGGAATGGTGGCTTGTTTGTAGGCAATTTAATGGAGGGTGGGCCCAATTGGCGCGACTCTAATAGCTAAGGAAATAAATCAAGGCGGAATTTAAGCCGACTTTTTTTCACCTTCAATTAATTTTTTAGTTTGCAAAGCGCGCTTACGAACCATTTCATGTGGATGATTCGAAAAAACTGTAATCTTCTTAATAAAAAAATCGAAGTCCGACTGAAACATGTTATCTGAGCGTGAAAATGAATCGCGATAGTAATCCATCAACTGTCCAACAGCATATATTCCTGAAGCTACAAAAAATGGGTTAGATGAACCGAAAAATTCTTTAAGTTTATCAAAAATTTTCGCGCTCAATCCTTTTTTACCTTCGGCAATAATAGCTTCGGCAGCAATACGATTGAATTTTGAATTTATATGCTCTTTGAATAATTCAGAATAAGGATCGAACTCGCAAACGGCCGTTAGCGCGTTAGCCTTGATCCGAGTATCCGGTAGCTCTACACAGTCATTTAAAATTTTTAATAACTCGGTATCAAGCTTATCTGTCGGAATTAATCCGTAGCTCAATGATATAATCGACGACACAATAGTATTAAATGAATTGTTTTTTTTGAATTCAGCTATTGCCCTTAGTAGTAAACTCTTAAACGCACCCACTAATTCTGGCGTAGCCGAATCTGCACGCATATTTCGAATTTGATAGAACTTATTGAAGAATACATCGCGGTTATTTTCCACAACTGCGTTCTCCATTACTTCTAATAAGCCTAGTAACAAAAGCCGATTATCTTTCATACCCTATTATCGGCATTTTAGCTCAGAAGCTTGATCAGAAAAGTCGGGAGCATTTCGTATTAAAATGAGACGAATTTCTTAGAAAGAATTCCTAGGACTGAATAGCTGCGCTCCTTCAGCTTAGATGCAGAATTTAATATTTTTTCCCAGTGATTTGCAGGCTATCGATTTCACATGGGGTTGTACCGTCGGATTTTAAGTAGGCTTTAACTTGCAGTGTGCCTAAGCCAGCAGGCGAAGCCGGGAATGTATTTATGTTGGAACTTAAAGTAGAGGCGTCATTCGCAGTTGAATATCCTGAAGATGCTACCCAGGCCGTATTATTCCAATAGTAAAAGTTAGTTCCGTTTGAACTTAGCGCATAGTGAGGAACGCCTGCGCAACCATTGGATCCAAGGACCTCGGTCACACCACTTGTTGTGAGAGTTTGGTAATCCTCACCTAAACTAGCGTTCGAAATAATCGACTGCACTGCGGTTTCATAATGATTGGGACCAATCTCTATCGATTTTATTTCAGGAGAACACGGCACCGCTCCGGAACCATAGTTACAGACATTTCCAGGATCAGCGCTTTCTAAGAACGCTCGATACTGAAAATACCTATTCGCGGTTACAGATAACCCTGTGCCTGAGAAATTACTAAATGTCATAACGGGCGCACCCGTTACAGGGGCACCAAACAATGTATTGCTAGTGGTATTATATAGCTCAGAAAAATAGGTGGCACCGGTATTATTGGGACCTTTCCAACCACGATACGATGTCGTCAGTGCTTCTTGATCTGAACAGTCAGCATTTGCGCACGAACGGATTTGGTATTTTACGCGATTTGCGCCACGACGAAATAATTGTGTGATTTCGCCGGCACTGAGTGCTCGCGACCAAATGGCAATTTCATCTAAATTTCCTTTATATGGACTCGTTGTCCCAGTTCCACGAGCCGCAAACGTCAATGGATGACTTGCTCCCGGCGGATTGTATACGGTGCTAGCCGCAAAGCTGGCTGAACCCGCAGCTAAACTTCCATCAACATACAACACAATACTATTACCGGGCTGTGTTGTCGTTGAGGTTGTAAATACGCCGACCACATGATGCCATTGTCCATCATTGTAGGTTGCCGTCGTAGTGAAATCGGCGGCCGATGTCGCAGAGGCATTTTTAATTACGGCGGCCAAATTCCCCGAGGTGTTTATACCAATACCCCAACCACGAATTGTAACTTCGTGACCAATTAGGAATCCAAGCGCGGTTGTGCTCGTTTTAAACCAAGTAGAAATTGTAAATGTTTGATCTGTGAAATTGTATTTGAGTCCAGTATTAGGCACCAATACAAAATCATTCACACCATCGAAAGTAAGTCCTTCTCCAAACACACCGGCTTGGTAGCCAATTGTGTTTGTAGCATCAGCATCTTTAGCCGCACCTGATATTCCCGATGTTGCAGAGTCAGCGATTACGGCATCATCAGCTATAACGCCTTCTGTACCTTCCAAATGCCAAAGGCCAACTAATCCCGATAAGGCGTTAGTATCCGTTGTTGCACCCGTTGAGCCGACCATAGAGGAATAGTCGCTCGATGTTTCACTTCCGGATGTTCCTCGTAGTTCTTTGAAGAACGGCAATGTCGTTAACGATTTCAAAGTCGTCCATGATTGTGAAGAGAACGCATCTAGAACTCGTGAAGTAAACTGACCAGTGTATTTCGTTAATTGCCGCGAATAAATGGCTTTGGCTTCGGTTTGAGTTAAGGATTTTCTCCAGAGTGCTAGCTCATCCATTTGCCCCATATACTGAACGGTCAAACCGGAAGAGTTTCCAATCCATACGGATTGATCATTTTGCAAAGGTGCCTCGTTACCCGCTCCTAATGTCCAAGAACCAGGAAGAGAATTACCATCAACAAAAATTTTTATCGAATTGGCCGTACCAAATTTATATGTGGCCACAACATGATGCCAACCCGCGATCGGAATAAGCTGTCCCGTGTCCCATCGATGCCAATTCGTATCCGTTGAATCGCGATAAAGAAATGAAATTCCGTATACACCTGCCGCATTCGAAAGCGTTCTCAATGCCCAGTTTTGATCTGTCGGCAACGTAATACCAAGTCTGCCTTTGCCAATAATATATCGAGCCACCGAATCATTAGTGGGACCACCGAACTTAACCCAAACGGCTATAGAAATTTCATCGTTGAGAGCAAAATCCAAACTACTACCTGTTCCTGGATCAGCAATAGCAACATAGTCATCCGTTGAGCTTGAATCGAATTTCGCTGAATAAGTACCCACTTTATTCGAAGTCGTAACAAATGTAGGTCCGTTGTAACCGGTTCCGTGAAATGATCCTACCGAGTCATTCCAATTATTTTCCATTTTCCAATAAGCAATCAAACTGCTCCATTGAGGAATCCAACTACTGTCGAATTCAGATTGATTGAGTGAACTATTTAGACGGACAAAATTATTTGTACTATCCCACTGAGTTCCGGCAAAAGTTCCACTTTTAAAGCCACCACTCGTTGCGCCAGTATTTGTCGAACTATCTATTTGGCTCGCTGGAGTTAGCTGAGAAACTCCCCCTGAGAGACTTATTCGAGTGCTATCGCTTAATACATAACTAGTTTCTGTTCCGGCCGTATACGGAAGCAGCATCGTAAAGTTTGCAAAGATGGAAAAGCTTGCGGAAGCGACAGATAGTGCTCCAGTGCCACTCGAGGAAATAGTCGAAACTTTCGTCGCTGTAATTACTTTTCCTATTCCTTGAGTATTCGCAGCAATTCCAGTGAAACTCGCAACTCCGCCGACTGCGGCTCGAGTTAAAGTCCCTGTCAATGCGCCAGCACCCGAGGTCAATGCCAGAGTTACATCGGCTGTTGCATCTGGACCGCTCGTAACGACATTTCCATAAAAATCTTTAATCGTTAAAATGGGTTGAATTGTTAATGCCGTATTTATTAGTACGCTGCCTACGGGCTGAGTTGAAAAGACAATTTGTGCAGCAGGGCCATTAATCACTGTCACCGTAGGTAAAGTGCTCGTAATATTTTGTGCGGAAATACTGGCGCGAATGGATGCCGCGGTTCCGACTGTAGTTCCTGTAAAGGTCGCCGTATAAGTTCCATCAAGGTTATCGGTAACACTTGAAAATGTTCCGCTGCTAGTTCCACTCGCGATATTAAATACTACTGAAAAACCAATCGCATCAGTAACTACAGCACTGGCACTATCTAACACATGCAGGGTCAGCGTCGATATAGAACCGGCACTTACTGTTGCGGTCGAAACAGAAATATATGACGTCGCCAATGAGTACTGTCCAGCCGTAACTTGAATAGTTGCTGATGAAACTACGACGACTCCATCAACCGATGCCGAAATAATTGTGGCTGTTCCTGACGTTGTTGCCGTGAATGTTGTGGTGTAAGTGCCATTATCTAAATTGGAAACTGGCCCAAATGTCCCTGCGCTCGTTCCACCAGAAACAGAAAATTCCACGACCGATTTACTATTAGGAACATGAAACGCATTTCCATGCTGATCTTTCAAAGAAAGTGATACAGAAATTGACCCACCATTAATAACATTTCTTTTACTCACCGAGATCGTCGACAATGACGTCGACATCATTACTCCGCCGAGAAACGAATCATCGGCTTTAGATTCACCTTGAGTACAACCAAAAATAAAAACGAGGCTGAATAGAACTAAAATGATTTTCATTTTGAACCACCTCCGCCTTCGAAAAGTGGAATAGAAAAACTGACCGTTCCATAAACGCTTTTTTCATGAAAGAAAACTTGGGATGTATCTTGGGTGCGCTCTGAATAAGTGAGCGCGGCAGAAAATGTTCGCTCATCAGGCATCTTTTTAACTACACCAATGCCGACCTGATATGAGTTTCCCACTTTTATGGTGTAGTTATCTGTCGATGTACCGCCAAGGTATGTACCCGAAAGACTAGCCATTAGACTAGTCGAGCCAACCTCATATAGTTTGTAGCGTGCTTGCAAAGAAAACTGAGGCACCGGTTGCGCTTCCACCGAGATCAAAGTCGAGCTTGCGCCCCTAATGAAGAACTCGGATCCATACTCTAGGCTATAGTCTAGGCTCAGATACTGACTTATTTCGTGACCCAGTGATAATCCAAGTTTCGTGGAGCTCAGGTTTTCACTCAGTAAAGATTTGGAACCGGACATATTTTGCAGGCCCACCGATCGTGCTTCCAAGAAAAAATCGGATCTCACTCTGGGTGTCCAATTCTGGCGCCAAGATGCTCTAACAGCTAGGTCACTTTTAGAAACAATATTTGCCGCTGCTGAAGTTAATGCATCAATTGCAGAAAATGTCGTCATACCGGCACGCGCATGCAGTCGCAAACTATGCAAAACTTCGGCCTGCGAAGGTTGAGGTTCGATTGCCGGTGCACAGAAAGTCGTATCTTCTTTTTTTTGGGGAATATCGCTTTGGACTTTTCCGCCTTGTTCCGCAGGGATTCTGGCGCTTTGGTTTGCAGATGCTAGCGAATTTTCAGTCAGATTAATAACATCACCGACTCGAATCAAATTTGGATTTCTAATTTTTGGATTGAGCGATACTAGTTTTTCTAGCGAGCCATTCGCCGCATACACCGGGTTGCCGATATTTTTTTGTGCAATTACGGACAGGGTATCGCCCGGTTTAACAACATAAAACGACGCTTCAGCCGTGTAGCTGATTGTCGAAATTACTGTTATTATTTTAGCGAAAAAATTTTTCATATACCCGCTAAGTTGTATGTTTTACCTATGAAAATCTGAGCTTTAGGCCTTCTCAAACATCTGCATAATACTTAGCGGTAAAAGATTTTTAACACTTGAATTTCTTTTTGACTGTAACCGTATACGAACGACGTGTTCTATAATGAGACAGTCTCAGATTGATTCTGAATTTGATAGAATCTGTAATAGTCGCCCTTCTTAGCTAATAACTCTTGATGAGTTCCAGATTCAACGATTTTTCCTTTTCGAAGCACATAGATGCAATCGCAGTTTTGGACCGTAGATAGGCGATGGGCGATAATTAAACTCGTTCTATTTTCCATCAAGGCTTCAATACCGGCTTGAACTTCGCGTTCACTAGAGGAATCCAGCGCACTGGTTGCTTCATCCAAAATCAACAGGGGCGCATCTTTTACAAATGCACGGGCCATACTGATTCTTTGTTTTTCGCCACCAGAAAGCAGCGATCCGCGATCACCGACTCGGCTGTTGTATCCTTCAGTTAGGCGTCCAATAAATGTATGTGCGTTTGCACGCTTTGATTTTTCATAAATCACGTCATCCGAAGCCGCAGGGTTTCCCGAGCGAATATTGCTAATAACAGAATCACTAAATAAAAATACATCTTGTGAAACCAGTGCGATTTGCGAACGCAGTTCTTTCAGCGAGCAATCCAAAATATTAGTGCTATCGAATAATACTTGTCCCTGATTTGGCTCATAAAAACGCTCAAGCAAATTAACAATTGTTGATTTACCACTACCGCTTTCTCCCACCAAAGCGATCGACTGGCCTCGGTGAATCGTGAAATCAATATTGTCCAATATTTTTTCTTGGCCATATTGAAAGCTCACATTTTTAAATTGAATCGATTTCCAATCTTTAGGAAACGGCTTAGGCTCAGCTGGATCCATAACAACTTCGTTATTATCTAGAATTTCATAAACCCGTTCTGCCGCTACTATGGTCTCTTGAATACGAACATAACTTTCTTGAAGTTTCTTAATCGGCTGATTAATCATCAACATCGAAGTGATATACGCTAGCACAGCACCCGTCGTTGTATTTCCTTTAGCCACTTCAACGCTGAAGTAGAAAAATATCGCAAGGATTATGGCTGTAGCCAAAAGCTCTGTCACCGGTCCCATGATTTCGATTCGTGAATGAACTTTCTTACGAATTTGCAAATATTCATCCGTTTGAGCGCGCAGTTTAGACTGCATGATTTGTTCTAAATTAAAACTTTGAATGATGCGCACGCCATCGATTGATTCTTTGATGACGGACGTAATGCGCTCTAAGTTTTCCTGGCCAAACAAAACATATTTGCGAAGACTGCGCGAGATTTGTTTCAAGAAAACTAAAACCGCCGGAAGCAGAATTAAAATGGCCATCGTCAATCGCCAGTTTAAGTAAAATAAATTTCCAAGTAACAAAAGAGCTAACAAAGGCTCGCGGAAAAGATCCGCAATCATTCTAAGGCCATCTTGGATCACTTTGATATCGTTAATAATACGACTTAACAGGCCACCCGAACCAGAAACATACTGGCCATGGAATTTCAAATTCAGATCCATGAATTTTTTCTGAAGTTGCAGTCGGTATTGATTCGTAATCATTTCAGCGACCACGTTCATCGTAAAAATATGCAAATAACGGCAACCCGCAACCACAATGGCCATAGCCAAAGCGATCATACCTACTTGTGCCACTTTGTTTTGATCACCTGATTGGAAACTATCATTGATGTCTTTTAAAATTAAAGCCAAACGTGCGTAGACGGCTGAATATAAAATCCCAGTTACAGCAATAATGATTAACTGAGGACGGTACTGTTTTACTTCTTTTATAATTCGGATCAGCGTCGTATTCACAGGACACAATCTACTGATTTTACGCTACAAAGTCTATCAAGGAATGCAGATCCTACAGGCCATAGTATTTTTTCAAATACTGCCCAGTTAAACTACTTGGCTCAGCCATAATGTCTTTCGGCGTACCTACCGCTACGATATTACCGCCTTTAACTCCCGCTTCCGGGCCCAAATCGATAACATAATCGGCGGCACTAATGACTTCTAAATTGTGCTCAATAATAACCACACTGCCGCCAGCCTCGATTAGCTGGTTAAGGACTTTAATTAAAAGCTCAATTTCACGAAAATGCAGCCCTGTTGTCGGCTCATCCAGGATATACAACGTCGCCTTGTGAGTGACCTCAATGAGCTCTTTAGCCAATTTCAAACGCTGCGATTCCCCGCCGCTTAAAGTGCTAGAAGGTTGCCCGATTTGTAAATAATCTAATCCAACCTCTTTTAATACTGATAGCGCTTTTCGAATGGGGGGATGAGCCACGAAAAAGTCCATGGCTTCAGCCACCGTCATCGTCAGAATTTGATGAATATTTTTACCCTTGTAGGTAACTTCCAAAATTTCATTTCTAAATTTTTTACCATCACAGACATCACACGGAATAATTACGTTATCCATGAACTGCATATCGATTTCTTCAACGCCCGTTCCTTTGCATGCCGGACATCGACCACCGTCAACGTTTAAACTGAACGTGCCCGCTGTATAGCCGCGAACTTTAGATTCTGGCAACATCGCCATTACATTTCGAATAATATCGTA
>Ga0075163_10009700_pt1 | contig 12626 bp, 10 predicted proteins | sample JI1023141ADNA_FD_71478 | JGI IMG/M metagenome (GOLD analysis project Ga0075163, IMG submission 71478) | Wastewater effluent complex algal communities from Wisconsin, to seasonally profile nutrient transformation and Carbon sequestration -... | ecosystem: Engineered > WWTP > Effluent > Algae...
ATGGCCACCTGCATGCTCTGTTCTTGGAACAGAGGCACCCCCAGCGTGCGCCCGAGGATGGGATCGAGCAGCGGATGGACGTTCCAGGCTTCCTCGCCGCGCTTGCGGCGGATGTAGGGGTGTACCATGTCACCCTGGAGCGGCCCCGGGCGAATCAGGGCCACCTGGATGGCCAGCTCATAGAAGGTGCGCGGCAGGGTGCGCGGCAGGGTGTTCATCTGGGCTCGACTCTCGATCTGGAACACACCCACAGTGTCGGCCCGCCCGATCTGATCGTAGACGGCGGGCTCCTGCTCCAGGGCATACAGCGGCAGCGCGTGATCCAGGCCGCGGGCCTCGCCCGCCAACGTCAGCCCCTCGGCCAACGCGGTGAGGATGCCCAGCCCCAACAGATCAAACTTGGGTAGGCCCGCCGAGTCGAGGTCGTCCTTGTCCCACTGGATGATGGTGCGGCCGTCCATGGCGGCCTGCTCCACCGGCACGATCTCCCCCACGGGCTGGGTGGAGAGCACAAAGCCACCCACGTGGATGGAGCGGTGCCGGGGCAGGCCATACAGCCGGCCAGTGACCTCCAACAAGGCCTTGGGTCGGGGCGTTTCGGGGTCGAAGCCGGCCACGCGGATGGACTCGGCGGTGAGCGGTCCGTTGAAGCGCCCCACTTGCTCCGCCAGCCGGCCGCCCTCGTCCACCGAAAACCCCAATACTCTCGCGGTGTCACGCACGGCGCTGCGGCCGCGCCAGCAGATGTGTTCACACACCATCGCGGCGTGCCGGCGGCCGTAGCGCTCATACACCCACTGGATCACCTCCTCGCGACGGCGGTGCTCGATGTCCAGGTCGATGTCCGGGTAGCCATCGCGCTCGGCGGAGAGAAAGCGCTCGAACAACAGATGCAAGGCGATGGGATCCACCGCGGTGATGCCGAGGCAGTAACACACCGCTGAGTTGGCGGAGCTGCCCCGGCCTTGCACCAGGATGGGCGGCGTGCAGCGGCGCGCGAAGCCCACGATTTCCCACATGATCAGGAAGTACCCGGCCAGGCCCTTCTGGGCCATGATGCCCAGCTCATAGTCGAGCTGGCGCCGGTGCTGGTCCCTGAGGCGGCTGCCCCACCGCACCTCGGCGCCCTCGTAGGTCAGGCGCCGCAGGTAGGCGTCGTCGGTGCCAATGCCCTCCGGCAGCGGGGGCCGCGGCAGCTTGGGCTTGAGATCCACCAGCCGAAACACACACCGCTCGGCCAGCGCCACCGAGGCTTGCAGCCCGGCCAGGTCGTGGCGCCAGCGCTGGGCCATCACCTTGGGCCCCTTCAGGTGCCACTCGGCGTTGGGGCGCAGGCGGCGGCCCGCCGCATCCAGCGTCAGCCCCTCTTTGAGGCAGGTCAACACATCGTGCAGGATGCGATCCTCGGGGGCCGCGTAGTGTACGTTGTTGGTGACCACCCATGGCGCGTCGAGCTCGCGGGCCACCCGCACCAGCAGCTCGGTCTGGGCGGCTTCCTCGGGCAGGCCGTGGTCCCAGACCTCCAAGGCGAAGTGTTCGCCGAAGACATCGCGCAACACACCCGCAGCCCGGCGGGCGCCCAACAGATCGCCAGCCCGCAACAGAGTTGGGATGAAGCCGCGGGGGCAACCCGAGAGACACAACAGACCGGCGCGGTGGGCGGCCAGGGTCTCCAGGTCAATGCGGACCAGGCCGCGGGTGACCGGCGAGACCTTGTGTTCGCCGCCGCGGGCGAGGGTCACCATGCGGCAGAGGTTGGCGTAGCCCGCGGCGTCGCGGGCCAGCAGGGTCAGGTGGTGCACATCCGGTCCAGCGCCGGAGGGCAACAGGGAGCCTCCGAGGGTGAGCTCCAGCCCCAGGATGGCGGGAAATCCCTTTTCGTTTTCAGTGGTTGAGGGCAGATCTCGAGCGTGCTGGCCAAAGCGGACGATGCCGCCCATGTCATCGTGGTCGGTGAGCGCAAGGGCCCGCAGACCCAGCGCGGCGGCACGATCCAGCAGCGCCTCGGGCATGCTGGCGCCTTCCTGGAGGCTGTAGGCGCTGTGGCAGTGCAGCTCGGCGTAGTCCATCAGGGTCGGGGGTGCAGGGCCTGAACGATCACATCGAGGTCGGCCTGCTCGAGGACCTCGTTGCCGTTCTGGTCGATGGTGTCCAGTGCGGCAGCGGGCGTCCTGCGTTTGTCAGCGTGCTCGAGGGCCATCGCCACCTCCTGTGTGCAGAGAGGCGCAGGGTAGCAGATTGGATGAAGGGCAGGCGGCCGGCGCGCACTTCGGGGCTACGGCACCACAAGGTGGGTCGGCGCGCCGAGCGGAGGCGTCGCCCGGCACCGCAGGGCTTCCACCTCAACCCCGGTCGCACGCGCCGTCACGGCCAAAAACCCTTGAGAAGTCGCGGTGATCCCCGTGGTGCGGCGGACAGCGCCCGCGCCCAGGACCAAGGGCTCGGCCACGTGGCCCTGGGCATCGAGCACCGTGGCCTGCGCCCGGTCGCCCGGCCAGGTCTCCCAGGCGACGGCGAGGCCGAGTGGGCCGGCGGTGATCACGGGCTTGCGGTCGGCCGGCACGCGGCTGAGCTCGGTGGGCGGGCTGATCGTGCCGTCGGCGCCGAGGAAGCGGACGGCGACACCGCCTTGATGCAGGCCGAGGGCGAGCGCCGCGCCCCCACCCCAGGGCGCCACGTCGAAGGTGGTGGCTCCCAGGTCGGGCAGCGTCAGTGGTTGGGCGGTGCCCTCGCGGGTCAGCCGCAGCGCCGTGGGGACCCCCCGAAGCGGTCGGCCCGCCACCAACAAGAAGCCATCACCCATGCAGCCCAGGCCCAGGCCCTCGCCGAAGCCGCGCTCAGGCGCGTCGGCGTCGGTGGCCTGGCCAACGACATGGCCGTCGGCCGCGTCCAGGACCACCCAGCGCAAGCGCGCGTCGCCAAAGGCCTGGCCCACCACCTGGTCCCAGGCGAAGGCCACGCGCTCGCCGCAGAAGGCGACGCGGCCGTGCCAGTTGAGGTGGTGGTCGACCAAGGGCTGGCGCCAGCGCAGCTGGCCGGCGCCGTCGAGGCGGAGGCCGGCAAACACGGTGGCGTCGCCGGTGCCACTGCGCTCGAGGACGGCGGCCTCAACCCCTTGAAATGCAACCGCTTCTACGCCGCCGGTCAGCGGAACCACCTGCCGGCTGTTCGGGCCGATGGCCATCCACTGGGCTGTCTCGCCCACTTGACCCACCAGCAGCGCCTGCAGGTCTGACCCTTTCGGATCGGCCTCGCGGGCCCCCACGGCGAGCCACGCCTCGTAGCTCACCGGGTTCCAGTTGGGGTCGGCCTCGGCGACCCAGGCGCGCTCGAGGCCGTTGGGGCAGGCCGCGGGGCCGGTGGGGGCCGGGGTGGGGCCGGGCTCAGCGGGTTCGCCGAACCAGGCCGCCGGCACTGCGCCGCCCTCGAGGGCACCCGCGTTGGGACGGCTCGGCCCACGGCGAGCTGCGGTTACGGCCACCCAGGGCGCGGGCGAGCGCAGGCCCGAGGGCCCAACGGCCACCACCCGGGCGCGGTAGGTGGCGGCGTAACCCACCTCGATGGGGTCGGGGTCGCAGAGCAGGTTGCCCGCGCCAAGGCTCACCGCGCCGTCCCCCACCGGGCGACCGCTGCCGGCTGTGGCCACCACGCCCAAGCCCTCCACTTCCAGCTCCACGAGCTCAAAGGGGCCGCCCGCAGCCTGTGGCCAGGTGGCGGAGATCGCGCTGCCCGGCCCACAGTCGCCGCCGCCTCGGCGATGATCCACCGCGATGCCGGCGCGCGGATCAGCCATGGGCTTGTCCCCCGACTCGGTGCCGGTCTCGAAGGCAACCACTGGAAACCAATAGCGTTTCTGGGTGACCTCGGCCCCTCGGCGACTCATCCGCGCTTCGTCGGACAGCCGTCGTCCGTTGGCGTCGTAGGCAAACACCGACTCCAGGACGTAGCGGGCGTGGGGCCGCAAGGCGGTTTGGGGCTTGAGGTCGAGGCGGGTCCGCACCACCGACGCGGTCAGGGGGACGGGGCCATCCGGTCCGCTGAGGCGGTACTCCTCCGCGAGCCGCACACGCAGGGCCGCCGGGAAGCCGCCGGTGAGAAAGACGCGGATCTGGCCATCCACCGGGAAGTGGGTGGCGCCGTCGGTGGGCAGGATGGCCCGTTGGAGGGTCGCCTCGAGGCACGAGCACGCGGTGGCGGCGGTGGGTCGGAGGAGGAAGAGGAGAGACAGGCAGAGCAGGCGCTTCATGGGGCCAGCATACGTGAGCCGGCCCATGGTGCCAGCGCTCAGTGCTCGGGTTCGCTCGGCGGGGGCCCGGGTTCGCTCGGCGGGGCCTCGGGTTCGCTCCGCGGGGCCTCGCCCTTGCGGTGCAGGCGCAGCAGCTCCGAGAAGACGCCGGCCAGCATCGCGAGCTCTTCCGGGGCGGGATTGGCGCGATCGAGGATGCGGCGCAGCTTGCGAGCGAAGAGCTCGGGGTTGCGGCCGGGTGGGTAGCCCGTCTCCGTGCTGAAGGCCTCCACCTTGGCATAGAAGGCCTCGCGCACCGGCGTGGGCGAGCGCAGGGCGGCCGCGTGGCTGGTGCGTGGGCCGAGCGTTTCGGCGTCGGGTCGCGCGAGCTCGTAGCCGATGATCGCCACGGCGTGGCCCAGGTTGAGCGACTCGTGGGCGGTGTGGGTGGGCACGGTGACCAGCGCCTGGCAGCGGTCCACTTCGGTGCGATCCAGGCCCGTGCGCTCGGTGCCAAACAACACCGCGATGGGGCCCTCGGGCAGCAGCCTGTGGCGGAGGCCCGCGGCGGGCCAGCCGGGGGGGGCGAGGGGATCGCGGGTGCGGCGGCTGGTGCCCACCACCTGCACACAATCTTGTAAGGCCGCGTCCAGATTGGAGAAAAAACTCACCGGTACCCGCTCACTGGCGCCCGCCGAGAAGTGAAAGAGGTCCTCCTCGGAGAAGCCGGTGGTGGTGACGATGCGGATGCCGCCCAGGCCATGGTTGGCCACCGCCCGGATGGCGGCGCCGACGTTGCGCTCGTCCTCCGGGTGGCAGAGGACGGCGTGAATGTGCTGAAGATCGATCATCCGAATACACCCCAGAGCACACCCAGCACCGCCCCGATGAGGGTGGTGAGCGCGAGCCCAATCCAGAGGGCGCGCCGCGGCGAGGCGGGCACGCTGAGCACAACGGGGGCCACCTCGACGCGGGGGCGCGAGAGGCCGGCGAGAATGCTCTCCAAGGTGCGGGCGACGGCCGTGGCCGACGGGGGCCGCTCGTCCGGGTACTTGGCGAGCATGTCCATCAAGAGCGCCTCCAGATCAGCGGGCACATGCTGCGCGGGCGGCAGGTACTGGTTGGGCGGCTGCACCGGCTCGTTGATGACCGCGGAGAGCGTCTTGCCGGTGGCGCGTCGGCGCGTGAGGGCTTCGTAGAGCACCACGCCGAGGCTGTAGAGGTCCGATCGGGCGTCGAGCTCTTCGCCGCGGCATTGCTCGGGCGACATGTAGCGCAGGGTGCCGAGGAGCTTGCGGGCCTCGTCGTGGCTGTCGGCGTCCAGCATGGCCGCGATGCCGAAGTCCACCAGCTTGACCCGCACGCCCCCGCCGGGCTGGGTCTGCAGGAAGATGTTGTCGGGCTTGAGGTCGCGGTGCACGATCTGCGCCTGGTGGGCGGCCTCCAGAGCGCGACAGATCTGGATGGCCAGCGGCAACAAGGCCACCGGGTGCATGGGCGCTTCCTGCTTGAGCACCTCGCGGAAGGTCTCGCCCTCCAACACCTCCATGGCCAGGTAGGCGATGCCGTCGGCGTCCCGGTCGGCGTCATAGACGTGCACCACGTTGGGGTGCACCAGCCGTGCGGAGGCAACCGCCTCGGCCGCAAACAGGCGGCGCTGGAGCGGGCTCTCCAAGAACCGGGGGAAGAGCACCTTGAGGGCAATCGTGTCGCCCACCAGCGCGCGGCGGGCGCGGAACACCATGCCCATGCCACCCACCCCAAGGATGCCCTCGATGGTGTACTTGCGGTCGATGACCCGGCCGATCCACGCCTCGGGCGGCTCATCGTGGGCCGCGGGCTGGCCGCAGGACGCGCAGTGCGTCCAGTCCATCGACACGTCGGCGCCGCAGCGTGGGCAGGGATGGCGAGAGGGCACCGACATGCGGCGAGGCAGTTCTTTCTGAGCCCGCCCGGGCGATTCCCCTCCATGGGTTTCGCCGAGCGGCCGAGCAACTCGATGCGCCCCACCGGGCTTGAGCGGGGCCTCGACACGCCCGCGCCCGGTGCGTGCGCAGCGGGGAGACAAACCCGAACCTTTTTGCCATCATACGGCCGCAATGCGTTCCAGTGGAAGCCTCGCCTTGCAGGGGGCCGTCTGGCGCGCGAAGGAGACCGGTGAGCGAAGGACCTCTGGAGCTCGGCACCCTGCTGGATGGCCGGTACCGGATCGATGCCGAAGTGGGCCGTGGCGGCATGGGCGTCGTATACCGCGGCACCGACCTGACGCTGCGGCGGCCCGTGGCCGTGAAGGTGCTGCAGGCCAAGGCCGCGGGCGCTGAAGTTTTGGCACGATTTTTGCGCGAAGCTCAGGCGCTGGCCCAGGTGGAGCACCGAGCACTGGTGCCCGTCTATGCGGTCGGGCGCGCCGGCGACCTCTACTACATGGTCATGAAGCTGCTCAACGGGCAGACGCTGGCCGACGTCATCAAGGAGACGCCCCGGCTGCCCATGGCGGAGGTGGGGCGCATCCTGGTGGCCGTGTGCGGTGCCCTGGAGACGCTGCATGGCGCTGGGCTGGTGCACCGCGACATCAAGCCGGCCAACATCATGGTGGGGGCCGACGGCCGCATCACCGTGATGGACTTGGGGATTGTGGCGGTGGCCGGTGAGGCGGAGGCCTCGCTGCACGCGCTCGGCACCCCGCGCTACATGGCGCCGGAGCTGGTGTCGGCCGGTGAGGTGGATGGCCGCGCCGACGTGTACTCCCTTGGCGTGATTGCGTATCACATGCTGGCTGGCAGCGTGCCCTTTGATGGGCCGACGGCGATGGCGGTGTTGTTCAAGCACGCCCACGAGCCGTTGGTGCCCTTGCGGCAGCGTGCGCCCGCGGTGCCAAGGGCCCTGGCGGCAGCGGTGGAGGTGGCGCTGGCCAAGAACCCCGCCCAGCGCTTCCCCACGGCAGCCGCTTTTGCGGCGGCCATCGACGCGGCCCTCAACGACCGCGGCCGGGGCATGGCCTTCTGGCTGGTGGGCGGCTCGCTGGTGGGCATTGGCCTGGCGGTGGCCGTCGTGTGGCTGCTCAACCCCGACACGCCGCGGCGGGACGCAGGTGGGCCGCCTCCGATGCTGCTGGATGCCCGCGTGGAGCCGGATGCGGCGCGCCCGGTGGACGCAGCGCGCCCGGTGGAGGACGCCGAGGTGGCGGATGCGGCGCCGGTGCGCCGGCCGGATCGCCCACGACCAGACCGCCTGCCCCCCGACCGCCAGCCGCCTGATCGCCAGCCGGCCGACCGCTTGCCGCCCGACCGCCTGCCGCCCGAGGTGCCACCCGACCCGCCGCGCACGGACGCGCCCGGCCGGCCCACCGCGGGTGAGGTGACGGTGCGCATCTTGTCGACGCCGCCCGGGGCGACGGTGAGGGAGGGATCCACGGTGCTGGGCACCACGCCGCTGACGCTCCAGCGGCCGGCGAGCGCGCGCACGTTCTCGGTGACGTTCAGCAAGAGCGGCTACGAGCCCACCACCGCGCGCGTGTCCTTCGCCCGCGATGGCGTGGTGCGTGCGACGCTCAAGTCGGCCTTTGAGCTGGTGCCCTGACCGCCCATACGCAGGCGGCCGTCGTCAAATCTCAATCATTTCGGTGGGTTGCGGCGTCAGCCGGTGCCGGCGTACAGCGCGTAGCGGCACAGACGGCACTCGATGGGCCCGTTGCGCAGGGGGATCTTGCGGGTGGGGCGCAGGCCGATGGACTTGATGGGGGCCTCGTTGGCGGCGAAGACCCAGGCCGTCCAGCCGGTGAATTGCTGCTTCAGCACATCACCCAGCGCGCGGTAGAGGGCTTCGTCGGCGGCGAGGCGCTGGCCGTAGGGCGGGTTGGTGATCACCACGCCTTCTGCGGCGAGGGCGGTGGCCTGCTCGAGGCCGCCGATGGCCCACTGCACGTCCACGCCGGCTCGGCGAGCGTTGGTGCGGGCGGCGGCGAGGGCGCCAGCATCGATGTCCCAGCCCGCCAGGGTGGCGGTGCCTGGCCGGATGGCGTCGCGCAGCTCGGTAACCAGGTGCCCGAAGGCCACCGGATCGTGGTCGGCCCAGCGCTCGAAGGCAAAGCCCTCGGCCTCGCCTGCTCGGGGAGCAGCCCAGCGGCTGGGGGCGGGCCCAGAGGCCAACCGCAGCAGGCCGGGGGCGATGTTGCGCGCGATGAGGCCCGCCTCGATGAGGAAAGTGCCCGCCCCGCACATGGGATCCACCAGGGGCAGCTCGGGCGTCCAGCCGATCAGGCGGAGCATGCCGGCGGCCAGCGTCTCTTTGAGCGGGGCCTCGCCGGTGGCGCTGCGCCAGCCGCGGCGGTGCAGGCGGGTGCCGGCGGCGTCCAGGCTGACGGTGCAGTGGTCTTCATCGAGGTGGATGTTGATGCCCACGGCCGGCCGGTCGCGATCGACGCTGGGGCGGCGGCCCACCTCGGCGCGGAAGCGGTCGCACACGGCGTCTTTGGCCACCTGCGCGATGAAGCCGGTGTGGTCCTGGGCCGAGCGGTGCGCGCTCGCGTCCACGGCGAAGGTGTCGTCCACCGAGAACCACCGGTGCCAGTACACCCGCTGCACGCCAGCGTGGAACGAGCGGCGGTCGGGCGCGGGGAACTCCGCGATCGGCATCAGGATTCGGTTGGCCAGGCGGGTGCCGACGGTGACGCGCCAGAGGCCCTCGCGGTTGGCCTCGAAGGCCACGCCGCGGTGGCCGGCGACGACCCGGTGAGCGCCCAGCTCCACCAGCTCATCGGCCAACGCCGCCTCGAACCCGTGGTCGCAGGTGGCATGCAGCAGGCGCAGGCCCACGGTGCCGCTCATGGCCGCACCAGGCGGAAGCAGCGGTGGGGGCGGTGGCGGTCGAAGTCGGCGGGCACCGTCGACTCCGTGATCTCGGTGATGTCCGCGGGCAGGCCGCCAAACTCCGGCTGGAAGTGCCGGTGATTGGTGGAGAAGTAGATCACGCCGCCGCGTGGCAGCAGGGCCAGGGTGTCCTGCAGCAGGCCCCAATGGTCGCGCTGCACGTCGAGGGTGCCATCCATCCGCTTGCTGTTGGAGAACGTGGGCGGATCCAGCACCACCACATCGTAGCGCTCGCGCCGGTCGCGGGCCTCGGCCAGCCAGACGCGCACATCGGCCTGTACGCCCTCGTGCATGGGCAGGTCGAAGTGGTTGAGGCGCAGGTTCTCGCCCGCCCAATCGAGGTAGGTGCGGGAGAGATCCACCGTGGTGGTGGCCCGGGCGCCGCCCGCGGCCGCGTAGACCGTGAAGCTGCCCGTGTACGCGAAGAGGTTGAGCACCCGCTTGCCCGCCGAGGCCGCGCCGACCTGAGCCCGCGTTTGGCGGTGGTCGAGGAAGAGCCCGGTGTCGAGGTAGTCGCTGAGGTTCACGCGGAACCGCAGGCCGCCCTCGGGCACCACAAACCAGGCTTCATCGTGGTTCAGGCGGGTGTACTGGGCGTCTCCCTTCTGGCGGGCGCGCTGCCGACACCACACAAAATCCGGTGTGATATCGAGGGCTTCCGCCGTTGCGGCCACCAGGAGGTCCAGCGTGTCGTCGCCGCTCTCGCCCCGCACGAACTCCGCGAGGGACACCCGGCCGTCGTACCAGTCGATGACCAGCGGGATCTCGGGAATGTCGCGATCGTAGAGGCGGTAGCAGGCGATGCCTTCGCGGCGCGCCCACTTGCGGCGGTGCCGGGCCACCTTGCGCAGCCGGTTGGCCAGCATGGCGGCCCGGTCGGTGCCGGGGGGGAGGGGGTCGGTGCTCAGGGGATCTGCGCTCAGGCCTTGCGGCCCTTGCGGGTCTCCAGGACGTAGTCCACCAGGCTGCCGTTCTTGAACTGCATCTTCACCCGGCCATCCTCGCTCTCGACCATGGCGGTGATGCCATCCTCGACGGTCCACTCCTTGGCCAGGACAACCGCGGCGGGGCGGCCTTCCACTTCCTGGCGCTCGGAGCGGGTGTAGACCACCCACACGATGGGATCGTCGGTCCCGGCCTGGGGATTGGGACGGATGACATCGGGCACGACCGCGTGCTTGATCTCGATGCCATCATCCTCAAAATCGTCGTAGTTCTCGGTCTCCAAGGTCTCTCCTCGGTGGGCGGGGTGCCGGGCACCCTGCCGGAAGTGTCTCCCAATCGGGGGCGTCCCTCGGACGCCGCAAGGGGAGAACCGTATCTGCGCGCGGGCTCGGGCTCTGGCCAAGACCGAGCGGCTGGTCGAATGCGCGCGGCGTTATACGGGGGCGGATGGATCTTTGCAACCTCTTGATCGCATTGATTCTCGCGGCCGCTTTGGCGATCGTGGGCCATGCTGAGAATCGCCATGCTGGGTGCTGTCCTCCTGCTGTCCGCGTGCGGCGGCGATGTGCTTCGACCCGAGGGTGGGGTCGTCTCCACCGAGCAGGGGGAGGCGACGTGGTATGGCGAGAAGCACCAGGGTCGAAGGACCGCAAGCGGCGAGACCTTTGATCTGGCCCAGCTGACCGCCGCCCACCGCACGCTGCCCTTTGGGACCCGCGTCCGGGTGGTGCACCTGCGCAGCGGTCGATCGGTCATCGTGCGCATCAACGACCGCAAGGGCGCGGGCGGGCTCATCGATCTCAGCAAGGCCGCGGCAGAGCGCATCGGCCTTGTGCGCGAGGGCCGGGCGCAGGTGCGGGTGGAGGTGCTCCCATGAGGCGCCGCTTGCCCCTGATCCGCCTCGCCGCGCTGGCCGGCGTGTTGACCGCTTGCGGCCCCACCGCGCCCCCCATGCCCAGCCGACCGGCGCCCAGCCTGCCCCAGGGGGCGGCGCTGCCCGAGGGGAAGGCGCAGGAGCTGGGCATTGGAGGCCCGGAATCACTCACGATTTTGCCCCATGCCCCCGGTGAGCAGCCGGCACCGAGCACCGCCTGTGACACCGCCCCCTGCCAGGCGCTGCTGAAGCTGATCGAGGGCGCGGAGCACTCCATCGACTTTGCGGTGTACGGCATGCGGGGTCAGCCGGCGCTCTTCGACGCGCTGGTTGCCGCCCAGAAGCGCGGGGTGCGGGTGCGGGGCGTGGTGGATCGCGATGCTCAGGGCCGCAACTACTACCGCGACACCGATCGCCTCGTCGCTGCCCTCGGCCAGGTGCGCGACGACATCTCCTCCGAGCGCTCCATGGCGGCGCGGCGCACCGTGCTCGCCGAGATGCCCGACCGGTGCCAGCGGCCCAAGGGCTTTGCCGGCCACGTGCAGTGCCTCGCCTTTGATCTGGGCAACGAGTGCCTCCTCGCCGCCCACGCCAGCGAGGACACGGTGGAGGAGGGCGGCGCCATCATGCACGATAAGTTTTTCATCGTGGATGGGCGCACGGTCTGGACCGGCTCGGCCAACGTGAGCGATTCGGACATCGGTGGCTACGGCGCGAACCTGACCATCGTGGTGGAAAGCCCAAAGATTGCAAGGCTTTACGCCCACGAGTTCGACCTGATGTTCACCACCAACCGCTACCACCAGGAGAAGCCGCGCGAGCGCCTCGACCAGACCATCGCGGTGGGCGACGCCCAGGTCCAGGTGTGGTTCTCCCCCCAGGATGAGCCGATTACCCGCGCGGTGCGCCCGCTGCTTCAAAAGGCGAAGAGCCGCATCGACGTGGCGGTTTTTTTCCTGACCCACACCGGCATCACCGGCGACCTCATCGCGGCGCGGCGGCGCGGGGTGGATGTGCGGGTCATCCTGGACGCCACCGGCGCCCGCAACGGCTACACCAAGCACGAGCTGCTGCGAGCGGCGGGCATCCCGGTGAAGGTGGAGAACTTCGGCGGCAAGATGCACGCGAAGATGGCGGTCATCGATGGGCGCTACATCATCGGTGGCTCCATGAACTGGACCTGGGCGGGCCAGGGCGGCAACGACGAGAACACGCTGATCATCGACAGCCCGGTGCGGGCCGAGGCGCTGCACGCCTGGTACGACGGGGTGTGGCAGACCATCACCGAGCGGTGGGCGGAGCAGAACCCCGATCCGGAGTCGCGGGACTCGGGCCATGCCTGCACTGACGGCATCGACAACGACTTCGACGGGGCCATCGACGCGGATGATCCCGGCTGCAGTGCCCACCCGCCGCCGCTCTCGCCGCTGCCCCCCTGGAAGATCGTGCCCAAGCGCAGTGGCTCTTGCCAGGACGAGCTGGATCAGCTTTGACCAAGCTGGGTGGGCAATCCCTCGTCTGATCAAAGGGTTACGCGATGTCGCCGTGGAACGCAGGCGGATGCGCGACGGGGTAGGGACTTGGCCGGCACTCTGCTAGCAGGTTGATGAAAAAGTCGGACCGAGCACTCGGCGAGCGCGATGGGGCCAGATGCAAGGCGCCGGACCGCAGGCAATACTGAGTATTGTTGAGGACTTCCGGCAACGCCGCAGAT
>Ga0075163_10009703_pt1 | contig 12623 bp, 14 predicted proteins | sample JI1023141ADNA_FD_71478 | JGI IMG/M metagenome (GOLD analysis project Ga0075163, IMG submission 71478) | Wastewater effluent complex algal communities from Wisconsin, to seasonally profile nutrient transformation and Carbon sequestration -... | ecosystem: Engineered > WWTP > Effluent > Algae...
GCAAACACCAAAAACCGGCTTTAGGGTCAATGACCGTTGATTGGGATATTCGTGCCGTGACCATACGCAGTTCCAAGTCAAAATGGGTAAAACCATGCTTAACCAATCCGCTGTGATCACGCCATTTGATAGGATGGGGAGCATATTCCCCTATTGCCGCACCGCGCCAATCTTTCTCCAACCATGGGGTTGAAGGGATTTCAATCATGCCCGCTAATAATCCTTTTAGGGGGCGTTGGCGTAAAAATATCGCGTTATTTTCCTTGTTTTCCAACCAGAATACTACACCATAACGCTTAGGTTTAACGGATTTTGAAGGCTTCACTGGTAATTGATCGGTTTGGTTGTGCAGATAAGCAAAACAATTGGCAGATAATGGGCACTCCGCACAAAGTGGCTGTTTGGGTGTGCAAATGGCAGACCCTAAATCCATCATAGCCTGCACATAATCGCCTGGTCGATGGCCTGGTACCATCTGACCCATCAGAGTCTGGATCGACCTTCGAAGTTTATGGCCGCTTTCCTGAATACCCTCTAAGCGGGCAACAACCCTTTCAATATTGGTGTCAACCGCCGCCGCCGGTTGGTTAAAGGCAATGCTGGCAATCGCTGCTGCCGTATAAGGCCCAATCCCTGGCAATGTTTGTAATTTCACTTCATCGTTTGGGAACCGTCCCTGATAATCGCGCACTATTTTATTGGCGCAAGCATGTAAATGCCGAGCACGCGCATAATATCCAAGACCCTGCCAAGCATGCAATACGTCGTTTATATTGGCCTTCGCCAAATCATCAACGGTTGGCCACCGCTTAATAAAATCGATAAAATATTTTTTAACCGTCGCCACCGTTGTTTGTTGCAACATGATCTCACTTAACCAGGTACGGTAGGGATTAGAAATTTCGGGATTCCGCCACGGCAAGGTACGCCCATGCCGTTCAAACCACACGAATAGTTTTACTGCGACAGCCTGTGCATTTGAAAATGGAATTGAATAATTGCGTGACCTGGTCATCGGTGATATTCCATCGTTGATTCATAGCAACAATAGCTATTGGAAACACCTATTTCAATCGCTATACTAAAGATCTGTCAATAATTACGGATGCCAACAATTCGGGTATGTTTGGAAAATACCTGGCTTTGAATCCCTTGTTCATGTCCATGATTCCATTTTCGTAGTAATCCTAAAAGGTTTAACTGTCCCTCATGAGAACTTCAGAACAAAAAAAACTGCAACAATTCATTCAACGGTTAATTGACCCAATGCTTGCCAAACGTGGTTTTACCGAACGGCGTCTTTTAAGTAATTGGGAAGAAGTCGTCGGCACCCATTTATCAAGCCAGTGCTTACCCATCCAAATCTCCTATCCCACCCCTGAAAACAGGCAGGGCAATCTGCATTTAGGAGTGTTACATGCCTATGCCACAGAACTGCAGCATCAAGTCCCGATTTTACGTGAAAAAGTCAACCGTTTCTTTGGGTATGAGGCAATTGCCAATGTCCGCTTCCACCCCTTGCCTAGAGATATTATCAAGACACAGTCAACCAGTCCTTTGCTAGCCGTTCCCCATTTCCCTATCCGGGAGGAATGGCAACTAAAGATTGCGGAAATTGCAGATGAAGAATTGCGCCAGAATCTCTTGCGCCTGGCAGCTTATATAGATCCCACGCCATCGCATAAGGACAAAGATCAGGATCCTAAAGATAACAAATAAAAAATTGATTGATGTTTCTGGTATTTTCTAGGTATAATACCTCAACAAATGAGGATAAAATTGAGGCAGAGGAGGTTTAGCATCACATGGTTCACTTGTTGAATAGTACCTTAAAACAGGTTAGGCGATTATTTGTTTTGACTGGTTTGTTGTTGGTAGGAACGCAATTCCCAAGCTACGCGCAGCAACCCGCGACAACCGCAGAGGAAGGGGAAGCATGGGTGTTGCCCAATGCCCCAACGGCCAAGGTTTACAAAGATGATTATTATTTAGGCAATCCTGACGCAAAAATCATTGTCATTGAATATGCGTCCTTAACCTGTCCGCATTGCGCCAATTTTAACACCACCATTTTCCCATACCTGAAAAAAGATTTCATTGATACCGGCAAAATTTTATATGTTTACCGAGATTTCCCGCTTGATCAATATGCCTACCAAGCAGCCCTAATCGCCCAATGTGCTCCGCGGGAGCGTTATTTTGCTATTATTGACCAATTATACGGCAATCAAAAGGCTTGGGTAACTGCCGAAAACCCTGCCACTGCCTTAGAGGGTTTTGCACAAACTGTTGGCCTTAACGCTGAGCAATTGCAACAATGCTATAATAACCAAACCTTGATTGACCGTATCATTCGCTTGTATAAGGAAGCGGTCAACAGCTATCAGATCCAAAGCACCCCAAGTATTATCGTGAATGGCCAACTGCAAAAAAATATACGTGGATATGAAGATTTGCAGAAATATTTAAATTCTCTATCCAACTAATTACCACCTGCAGCCGTCTAAAAATACCTTGATACATTAGATGGCTGTTTTTCTTTAACGATGCCTCGTATTACCACGGGTACTGATCAACCCCTTTCTTGGTCTTGGATTTTATCGCCTCATACATGTCAGATAGACTTTACTCTATCTTCATGAAATTATTATTCGGCAGACTTGACAGATGAGCACGTTACCCTTATTTTTTGAGCGCCAGACTGCTCTGTGGACATTGTTGCTTATTCTTGTAGAAGGTATGGTTTCCCTTTGTTACCCGATCTTAAAAAATTTGATCAGAAATTGACGGAATTAAGGAAAGAAACAAATGCCGATGATGAGAGCAATAGAGAGGCAGAACAAGCGCGCCGCAAATCTATGCGTCAATTCAGCTTAGCTATCCGCATGGCCATTGAATTGATTGCATCTTTGGCTGGAAGTGCTGTATTAGGTTGGTTGATCGACCGTTGGGCAGGTACAAAGCCAGTATTTATAATTATTTTATTGCTAATGGGAATTGGAGCGGCTGCTTTAAATATTGCAAGATTGATAAAAAAAACGCAAAAACAGATGGAAACAAATGAATGACAGGCATCTCTTTAAATTGTAGCCCATTATTGTCATTAATGGTGGAAAAGTAATCATGGCAACCGAAATTGAACATAGCCATAGCCCTTTAGAGCAATTTAAGATCGATCGGATTATTCCGATCGAAATGGGTGGTTTTGACCTATCTTTAACTAATTCTGCCCTATGGATGCTAGTAGCGGTAGCCTTGGCCACTGTTTTCATCACCGTGGGTGCCTCCAAGAAATCCTTAATCCCTAGCCGTTGGCAGGCGTTTGTGGAAATGGCTTATGAGTTTATTGCCAATTTGTTGCGCGATAATGTTGGCAAGCAGGGATTAAATTTTTTCCCATTGGTTTTTAGCCTTTTCTTTTTTATCTTGTTTTGCAATTTGACTGGTATGTTGCCGTTTTCCTTTACCCCCACCAGCCATATTATTGTAACGTTTAGCTTAGCATTTGCTATTTTCTTGATGGTAACAATTGTCGGTTTTATCCGTCACGGGTTTCATTTCCTTTCTTTGTTTGTGCCGCAAGGGATGCCCGCCTGGTTATTGCCGTTAATTATCCCCATTGAAATTTTATCTTATTTTACCAGGCCCATCAGTTTGTCTTTACGTCTTTTTGTCAATATGATGGCTGGCCATACCATGCTTAAGGTCATTGCTGGATTTGTGATTAGTTTAGGGATAGTGGGCGGGTGGGCTCCTCTGTTATTCTTGACCGCCTTAACTGGTCTTGAACTATTAATTGCATTTTTACAGGCTTATGTTTTTACAGTTTTGACTTGCATTTATTTGAATGATGCCATTAATCTGCACCATGAATAATTGCTTGTATATTTTAGCTTGATATAATTTTAAAATGGAAGAAAGGAATATTATCGATGGATCCGTTAGCCGCAAAATACATTGCAGTGGGTATTGCAACTTTAGCCCTTTGGGGGGTAGGTATCGGTTTGGGTAATTTGTTTGCCAGCTATTTGTCAGGTGCCTTGCGCAATCCAGCCGCTGCCCCTAAAGTTTTTGGTGCCTTGCTCATCAGTTTTGCCTTAACCGAAGCAGTCGCATTGTTTGCTTTGCTCATTGCCTTGTTATTGCTTTTCGCTGTTTAAGGTTTTTTCCTATTCGATGGAACATGGCCAACCTTTGTTAAGGGTTGTTCCCACATTTAGGGATCAGTCCACCTTGACAGATGGTTGGCCTTTACAGGGGATGTGATCGAATGCCGCAGCTTGTTATCGCTGATTTTCTGCCACAGATATTTTGGCTTTTTATTATTTTTGCGCTCTTCTATCTGTTGATGTCACGCCTAACTTTACCTAAAGTTTCGGCAACGTTAGATAAAAGACAGAAATTAATTCAAGACCAGTTGGACGCAGCACAATCCATGCGGACGGACGCGGAAAAAATGCAAAAGCATTATCAGCAGTTGATTGCCCAGGCACGGCAAAAAGCCCATGAGCAATTGCAGCAAACCGCCCTATCACTAAAGAAGGAATTAGGGGAGCGGGAACAAGTTATTAACCGCCAGTTAAGCAAAACAATTCAAGATGCGGAGGCACGGATTGCAAATTTGCGGACTCGTTTGCATGGGGATATTGCCACGCTAGTACCTGAGGCAGTGAAGGAAATTTTGCAGCGGTTGGCTGATTTGCCGGTTAGTGATCAAGAAATTGCCGCCCATTATAAACGCGTGAAGGGATAATATGATGGAAATTTTTTCTGATCCAGCCCTTTGGGTAGGTGTTTCTTTTCTCCTGTTTGTTTCCTTGCTTGGCAAACGCTTATACAAAATGATAGGCGCCATGTTGGATCAACGGATTGCCAAAATTACATCCAACATAGCAGAATCCAAAGAATTGCGTATGCAGGCAGAAAAAATCTTGAAGGAGTACCAAGAGAAATTTGGCCATGCAGAGCAGGAAGCACGCGAATTGCTGCTGCAGGCGCAAACCGAGGCAACGTTGCTTCAGGAACAATCTTTGAAAAATTTAGAACTAACCTTAGAGCGGCGCGGACAAGACGCTTTGTCCAAAATTGAGCAAAGCCAGCAGCAGTTACTGCAGGAAATGCAAGCGGAAATTGGCGCCTTAGCCACCCAAATCATCAGGTCTTTGTTGCTTGAAAAAAATAATAAAGAACTGTCCGCGGTCCTTTTTGAACGGTCTTTAAAAGAGGTTAAAGCTAAAATCAACGCGGTATAACCATTTGTTTCCTGCGACCAGCGCTTCCCCCCCTTTTTTTTATTATATAGAATTTTCCGGGGGCAGCCATTTTTTGCAATAATAATAGAGAAGCCTGCGCTTCATTTTGGACGGGAGAAGATGACCCGCCATCATGGCTACTTGATTACCAAATCCATAAGTATATTGATCTCGGTTTCCCAATTTTTGCATCGCCGTTTGCGCGATGACCTGGGGATTCGCTGCCCGCTTTAATAACTTCCGAGGCATATCAGCTTTCGTAATGAAAGCTGTTTCAACTAATCCCGGACATAAGGACAACAGATCAATCGGCTGTTGACCCAGTTCCTGCTGCAAACCCAGAACTAACGTATGCAAATAACTTTTGCTGGCCGCATATGCTGAAAAATAAGGTATAGGCATGAAGGCCGCCATACTGGCCACGCAAATGACCCCTGCCCGCTTTTCTACCGTTGCCCGTTCAATCATACCCGGCAATAATATATGTAATAATTGCGTGGCCGCCAGCACATTGACTTGCAGCATATCAATTATGCCCCTCGGGGAAGTCGCCAAAAAATGATTAAAGTGACCAAAGCCCGCATTATTGATAAACAAGTCAATTTTCTTCTCGCCCGCCAAAACAGCTAATTGATTGACATCTTCTTGCTTGGTTAAATCTGCTATCTTTATATGTATGTTGTTGGATGCCGGTGATTTGATTTCCTCAGCCAGTTTTTGCAACGCTTGTAAGTTACGGCCCGTGATCAACATACTTTCCATAAAAGGCGCCAACAGACGGGCAAAAGCGGAACCAATTCCACCGCTTGCACCCGTAATTAAAACAGAGCGATACCGTTTCATCATTTATTTTCCCATATCAAAATAACAATAACATGTTATATAAGTTCCCAATATGAGTAATAGCCATTTCTAGCGCAAGAGGGGACCCCCATGCAAAAGATGCCCACAATCAAGGAATTGCCGGCAATTACAGGCAAAAAAATTCTGGTGCGTACCGATTTTAATGTACCTTTAAGCAATGGCCAAGTGACCGACACCACTCGAATCACCCGGGCATGCGCTACCTTAAAAAAATTAGCTGATCAAAAAGCCAAGGTCATTATCCTATCCCATTTAGGGCGGCCAGATGGCAAGGTTACCCCTGCTTATTCCTTGCGGCAGGTTTTACCGGCACTTGAAAAAGCTTTGACTGGTTACAAAGTTTTTTTTGCCGAAGATTGCGTTGGGAGCATCGCACAAGATAAAATGCGCCAGTTGCAGCAAGGTCAAATTTTATTGCTTGAAAATGTAAGATTCCATATAGGTGAGGAAAACAATGACGAAGTTTTTGCCCAAAAACTTTCCCAAGGGGGTGATTTTTACGTGAACGATGCTTTCTCCTGTTCCCACCGAGCTCATGCTTCAATTGATAAAATCACGCACTTCCTGCCGTCTTTCGCAGGTCTATTGATGGCTGAGGAAGTAGCCGCTTTAGACCATATCCTGTCTACCCCTAAACGCCCGCTGACAGCTATTGTCGGAGGGGCTAAAATATCAACCAAATTGGATTTATTACAAAATTTATTATCAAAAGTTGATCATTTGGTAATTGGCGGGGCGATGGCCAACACCTTCCTGCAGGCACAAGGGTGCCAGGTGGGTAAGTCTTTAACAGAGCCCAGTATGCTGAAGACCGCCACCCACATCACCGAACTTGCCAAGAAATCGAAAAAATCACTGTTATTACCTGTAGATGCCGTGGTGGCAGAAGCGTTGCAAGCGAATGTGGTCACTCGCACGGTCACATTGAAAGAAATAGGTGTTAAAGAGATGATATTGGATATCGGCCCTAAAACCGTCCAATTGATTAGGGATACTGTGAAAAACAGTAAAAGCGTGGTTTGGAACGGGCCTTTGGGGGCTTTTGAAACCCCCCCTTTTGATCAGGGAACCAAGGAAGTAGCTGCTATGATCGCAAGCGCCACGCAACAGAAAAATCTGGTTAGCGTTGCGGGGGGCGGTGATACAGTTTCAGCCCTTATTCAAGCAGGTGTTGAAGAAAAATTATCTTATGTGTCCAGCGCTGGCGGCGCTTTTCTAGAGTGGCTGGAAGGCAAAACCTTGCCAGGGATCCAGGCGTTACTAAACCCTCAACATTTATAGGCACCACTCTTCCCTGTTGGAAACACTCATTCAGCATTGGTTACGGCTGTTTTTATTTAGGTAGCAATGATTCGGCCACTGCGGCAATTAATAGGCCGATGATACCCTCTAAGAACAGGAAATTTAGTGGCATGAAGCCGCCCAGCCGCAAGCCAAAACGGACGATATTCCATTCTGCTACCACTAGGGTAACCATTAAGGCGGTGTTTAACACCATAAAAGCAGATTTATTCACCCAACCGGTCTCGCCAAGCACCCATAGTAAGGAAAGTAATATTATCTGTGTGGCTTTTACCCAATTATACATAATGATATAGGATGGATAAGCGGCTGTGCGATCCAAATATCTTGCCAAATAATACACAACCAGGGGGTACAAAACCCAATAAAGGGTATAGACACTGGCCTGGATAATCAGAAAGGGAACAAGCTCAGGGATAACAGCGCCGTCCCCTATCTGCAACCGGTACATCATATAAATGTATAGCGGCATCAGCCAAAAGGCTAAAAGGAAAGAATGTTTTGCAGCCATGAAGTTTTGCGGAAAGAACACCGTTCCTTCTACCCGCCCCTGCAGCATTAAAAGCAGCCCTTTTAAGTAATATCTCATTTTTCCCCTGATGTAACCATATCCAATACCCCCTGCAACCCCTCCACTAGATCCGGCATGTAATGATGAACATAGGGAATAGAGTTTTTATCCTTCGCTTTGGACGCAGTGATCAGAACTGTCTTCATACCGTGACCCGCAGGTGGTTGCAAGTTAATTGCCGTATCTTCGAAAAAAACTGATTGATGACTGGGAATGTTATATTTATTCAGAAAAATTTGATAGGCTTCCGGGTGGGGTTTGGGGATAAAATTGGCTTGTTTCACATCAAAAACCCCTTGAAAACAATCCGCAATTGCTAACTTTCCTAAGACCTCTTGAGCATGTTGTGCAGAACTATTCGTAAAAACATATTTAGGACCTGGCAATTGCCGCAAAATTTTTTGTAAGGAGGGGGCAGGGTTAAGTTCGGATAAATCAACCTGGTGGACATAATCCAAAAAATCCTGGGGAGATACATTCTGATGCAACATCAATCCCCGCAATGACGTGCCATATTGCTGTCGGTAATGATCCTGCAGCTTTACAGCTTCATCGATAGGTATTTGTAAATGCTGGCTGATAAACTCTTGGATACGACCAGAAATGTTTGGCATAACCTGCAAATTTCCGGGATATAGCGTGTTATCCAAGTCAAAAATCCAACACTTCATTTTTTGCCAGCTCATGTTTACCCTATAGACGAAAATTAGATTGCTACCGATCATAGAATAGGGCAGCTTGCCTAGAAAACACTACTGTCTTTTCTTATGTATCTTTTATGACGTCAACTATGATAATTTGTATACTAGTTTCTTTTGTTTGATCTTAGCGACAAAAATATCCCAAGATAACTTTTATTCACCTCTCTTTTAATTGGCTTTATTTCATGACAAAATTACCGAAAAAAACTGATCTTCCCTCCCCGTCTTTTCCCAATATTTTATCAGAAGCTTTGGAATATGGTAAAAAATCAGGGACAGGTCAGATGGATCTCTTGCTGGTAGAGACAATCGCCGTCCAGTACAGCCAAAGGATGAATAAACTAGAAAAACTGGAACGCGCCGAATCTATGGATTTGGGAATCCGTTTGTTTAGGGGTAAGCGCCAAGTGATCGTTTCAACCTCAGATACATCGATGTCTAACATCAAAAAACTAATTGACCAAGGGTTAGCCATGGTTGACCTGGTACCGGAAGATCCATATTGCGGGCTTGCTGAAAGCTCGCAGTTGATTACCAAAATACCCAATTTGTTGATGGTTGACCCGGTCGAGCCTGATATTTCCTTGCTTAAGGAGCGCGCCCAAATTTGCGAAGAAGCGGCTTTGTCTGTTCAGGGTATTTATAATTCCGAAGGGGCTGAAAGTGCTTGGGTCAAATCCAACACCCACTTTGCTGCTAGCAACGGGTTCCAACAATCCTATAGCAATACCCGCCATTCCTTAAGTGTCGCCGTTATTGCCAAAAGCGATCAGGGGATGGAGCGAGATTATGATTTTAGCTCCACTGTCTTTGGCAAAAATTTAAAAGATCCTGCAGATATCGGACAAAAAGCGGCAGAACAGGCGGTTCGCCGCTTAAATCCACAACGGATCAATTCCGGCAAAATGCCAGTGATTTTTCACCCTCGAATCGCCAACAGCTTTCTAGGACATTTGGCCGCAGCAATTCATGGCGCTTCCGTTGCACGCGGCACCAGTTTTTTGAAAAACCAGTTGCATCAGCAGATTTTCCCAAGCTCGGTTACGGTCATGGATCATCCGTTGCTGGAAAAAGGGTTGGCCTCCCGTCCGTTTGATGCGGAAGGGTTACCCTGCAAACCCCAAGCGATGATTGACAAAGGGGTACTGACAGATTGGCTCCTGGATCTACGTTCGGCCCGACAATTAAAAATGACGCCCAACGGCCACGCGGTGCGCGGCCCCTCTTCGCTGCCAAGTGCTGGCATCAGCAATTTTTATCTAGAAGCTGGAACGGTAACCCCGGAAAGCCTTATTAAAGGCATAAAAAGCGGGTTATATGTGACGGAATTAATCGGTGATGGAGTTAATTTGATCACGGGCGATTACAGTAGGGGTGCAACTGGTTTTTGGATTGAAAACGGATCTATTACCTATCCCGTTAGTGAATTGACCATCGCTGGTAATTTGCAGGAAATCTTCCGCAATCTTATCGTCGCCAATAATCTAAGCTTTAATTACCGGGTTAACTCGCCAACCCTACTGGTTGACAGTTTAATGGTTGCCGGAAGTTAAAAAACCAGGCGCTTTTAGTCCAGATGGCTGATAGAGTAGAAAACCGGTAATTGCCTTAGGTGCTCGGATTTTTATAATAAGCCCATACCGAGGCTGGTGGAATGTTGTTGAAAACCCGCTCTAAGCGGCGGCCGTGGATTTTGAAACCCTCGCGGTCCAGCGGGCAGAATAGGCTGTAGGTGAATTGGATAAACGGCGATTCGGCGCCCATCAACGCCTTCGATTCATTCATGATTTGGTGCTGAACGGGTTTCGGCATACCAATCAAGGGCAATCCGGAAACAATAGCAATCGCCTGATTAACCCCTAAAGGGCGAACTAAGCTTTGTAAATCCGTAGCATTTCCTTTGATGATGTTGAGCTTTGGAAAACGCTTCACCAGTAAATCGTGAAATAAGGGATCGCGTTCGACTACAATTAATTTTTCTGGTTTAATGCCGCTGTTTAATAACCCTTGCGTGATAACCCCTGTCCCACCGCCTAATTCAATCACATAACCGTCTCTTTTAGGAACACCGCGCGCCATGGCAGCTGCGAGCGCATCGCTGCTTGGAACAATGGCACCGACGCTTTTCGGTGTCTTCAACCAGCGCCTAAAAAAAAGACCGGATTTCCTGAACATCTATCCTATTCCTGCAGTTAGGGTCAACCACCCCAAAAATAATTTAAAAGATAATGGATCGGAACCATTTTTTTTACCATAACGCCCTTTGCCAAAATGTCTAGCCTAGGCTTTGAAAACCTCTAAAATTCTAATGTCTTTACGAAGGTTGATCTATCTTGGAGAATGCTTGTATCAAAGAGGTTATATCTTCTTGGCTGTAAGAAATAAGTCGATGGGGGTTCACATCCAATAAAAGGCGGATGATTTCCTGCCGTTGCTCTAACGCTAAGAATTGATGCCCCTTAACACCCAAAATTTCTTTTAAAAAGAGAATCACTGGATCCTGATCGAATCCTGGCTCCTGTAAATCTTGCAAACAAGTGATAATAAAACGATATACGTTCAGATCATGTTTTAAAATATCATTAGGCAAGACATACACAGCATTCGTTAAAGCAACCAAGAGACAACGCTTTGCTTGGAGAGATCTATCCTCAGGAACGCTTGCAACCTTTTCCACGTCCTGATATTTTTCAATCAACCGTAAAATCAGCGGATAAATTTTTTGTCTTTTTTGTCTACCCGCCCTTAATAAATGATGATCAAGAAAGCTCGCACATAAGCCTATTATCTGGGTATCAGTGCCAAAATCCTCCATGATCCTGACTATAAGGTTTATATCCCTTACCGGCGTTTGCGAAGCCTCGATATCGGTATGAGACCTAAAAAAACCTCTGGCGGATAGAAAAAACTGACCAATCGGTTTAAAAAAAAGTAATCATGGCCAGATTGTAAATATTCTTGGATCATTGGCTTAACTTCTTGCCATCTTTTTTCTGTTTTGCTGATCATGCATCTATCACTACCTTATTTCGCCAACTTTTAGGCCCGCGCGGTTTTTGATGACAGGATGGATGAATTTTTCAAGCGGTTCTATATCTTTCTCATTTAAAATCTGCAAATCCAGCAAAATTTTAACCAACGCCATTTCCGCGGCTCTAATCGCCCCATCCGCCGCCTTCAGGGCAATACCCAAGCCCTTTTGCGGTAGCACAGCAATATAAACCCCTTCCGCCCCCACTTTGGCAAAACCGCGTTCTTGCAGCTGCTCAGTCAGAATGCTGCAGAAACGCCCATGTCCGCCAATCATCAAGGGATTTTTTTTGATCGCTTGCACGATCCTTTTGATGGCTTGTTGGCGGGCGGGCGGTAAATCGGTGGGATTAGCCATCCGCGCCATGGCATAAGCCGTTTCAAATAAGGGAATGCCGATAACGGGAATGCCACATCCATCAATACCTTTGGGTGCTTGCTTGAGGGAAACACCCGTCATTTGCTCCAAAACTTGCACGATTCGTTGCTGAACGGGATGGCTATAGTCAACATACCCTTTTAAGGGTTCCCGATAAAAACGAGCGGTTGACAAAAATCCCGTATGTTTACCGGAGCAATTATTGTGCATCGGGCTGGGTTTAAGGTTTTCCCGGATTAATTTTTCGGCCGCCGCCGGATAATAAGGCACATGGATACCGCAAGCCAGGTCATTTTCCTGACAGCCGATTTTTTGCAACCAACTCGCCACCGTTTCCACATGGATGTCTTCCCCTTCATGCGAAGCACAGGCCAAAGCAATTTCCTTATCCTCCAAGGCATAATGGGCCGCCGCCCCACTTTCAACTAAGGGAATGGCTTGCAGGGGTTTAAGAGATGAACGCGCATAAACTATCTTGTCGACATCTCCCCAGCCCTTCACCAATTTTCCTTGCCAATCAACAA
>Ga0075163_10009704_pt1 | contig 12622 bp, 15 predicted proteins | sample JI1023141ADNA_FD_71478 | JGI IMG/M metagenome (GOLD analysis project Ga0075163, IMG submission 71478) | Wastewater effluent complex algal communities from Wisconsin, to seasonally profile nutrient transformation and Carbon sequestration -... | ecosystem: Engineered > WWTP > Effluent > Algae...
TATTCTCGATGGCATCGCCGACCTCAAAGATTCAGAACTTATTGTCGAAAGCATCTACCAGTCGTTTCTGACTCCTTTTTTTGTCGATGAGAATGAAATTTTTGTGACGGTCAGCAGCGGCATTTCTGTGTCACCCGCCGACGGCAGCGACGCCGACGAGCTTGTTCGCTATGCAGATTCGGCAATGTACCATTCGAAAGAGCGCGGCAGAAATACGTTTCACTTTTTTGACGCGAAGATCAGCGATTCGGCGAAAACCCGCTTCACGATCGAACGCGAACTGCGCAGCGCGCTCGAACAGAACCAGCTGTCTGTATTTTACCAGCCATTCATTGAGCTGTCGACGGGTGAAATCGTCGGTGCCGAGGCGCTGCTGCGCTGGCATAACCCACGGCTTGGCGAAGTGTCGCCCAACGATTTTATTCCGATCGCTGAACAGACCGGTCTAATAGAAAAGATCGGAAAGTTTGTGCTCGAAACGGCGCTGCAGCAGGTCAAGACCTGGTTGCCATTGCTGCACCCCGCGTTCAAAATGAGCGTCAATATTTCGCCGCGGCAATTTCGGCAGGGCAAAATTGTCGGCGATCTCAAGTGCATTCTTTCGCGCATCGATGTCGATGCGAGCCGCATCAAGCTCGAGGTTACCGAAGGGCTGTTGCTGCAGTCGCATGACAATCCCGTAGAGATTTTGAATGAGATCAAGAGCATGGGCATCGGCGTCGCGATGGATGACTTCGGTACCGGGTATTCTTCGCTCTTGAATCTGCGCCAGTTCTCATTTGACCTCTTGAAAATCGACCGGTCTTTTATTCATGACCTGATAGAAAATGCGCAGACGCGGGCGATGGTGAACGCGATTATTGCGATGTGCAAGAGTCTAAAGCTGCAGACTATCGCCGAAGGCATCGAAACCGCAGAGCAACGCGATTACCTGCTGCAACAGGGCTGCGAACTGGGCCAGGGTTATCTGTTTCAGAAGCCCATACCTGCTGCTGACTTTGCCACGCTGCTGCAGGCAAAGGGGCAAAAAAACGGGGATTTATAACCGACACAAAATGGAAGACCTCTTGCAACCGGCACGCGACGCATGGGCCCAGCTCATGCACCCATACGAAGACGGCGCGGCGATTTTGCAAGAAGTTCTCGCCGCGTATGCAGAACCTGGTCGGTTTTACCACACCGAGCTGCACCTCGCAGAGATGACAGTTTTTTTGGCGGCCCACCGCGATGAGATTCGAAACATCGAGAACCTGCTATTCGCCTGCCTCTATCACGATGTCGTCTACGACGCCACAAAGAACGACAATGAAGAACAGAGTGCAGTTCGCTGGCGTGTCGATGCGCAAAGACTCGGGCTCGGCCCCGAACAGACAGAAATAGTCTCTATCCTCATTATGGCGACTAAGAAGCACCAGCCGGTCAATGACAGTTTCGACATGCAAGTTTTTCTCGACGCCGACCTCGCGGTGCTTGGCAGCGAACCGGCGCGCTATAGTGACTATCGCTTGGCGATTCGCAGCGAGTATGCGCATGTGACCGAGAGCGCCTACTGCGAAGGCCGCATCGCGGTGCTGAAGAAATTTCTCACCCGCGCGCAGCTCTATTTCACCGAAGGCGCGCGCACCCGCTTCGAAGCAGAGGCACGCAAAAACCTGAGCGACGAAATTCACCTGCTCGAAACGCTGCAACCGTAACCGAATCACCGACAAAACTAACGAAGAGGTAACGCCTAATGACTCTGCTCAAAAAGATTTCATGGGACAACATCTTGCTCGATGTGATGGTGATGGCGTTCTTTCAGTTCGCCTACGCGCCGATTGAATCGTATATCGTCGCGCGCTTCAACGCCTCTTACTGGTATGTCGAGGGCATTCAACTCTACATCTTCTTGCTCATGGTCGCGCGTTATGTCTATGACCGCGCCGATGCGGGCAGCGTCATCGACGAAAATTTCGGCGCGTCTTCGATACCCAAGGTCGGTTATGCATTTGTCGCGCTCGGCGGCCTGTGGCTGATGTTTGCCGGCTTTCAAATGAAAAAACCCGAGAACTGGGTTTTCGGTATTCACTTCTTCGGGCATTTTTTCGCCGCGCTCTGGGTGGCCCTCTATGGCACACGCCTCGGCGCGCTCTTTCATCGCCTGCGCGTTCGCAAGCTCACCGTGCACGCAGTCGTCATGGCGCAGGTGACCATCGGCTTCATCGCGCTCGAAGCGTGTTTCGCGGCAGTCATCGACGCCGCCGGCAGCGGCAGCTCTGGCCTCGCGTTTCGCTTCGGCTTCTTTCTGTGGGGTCTCGCGACATTTCTGCCGCTGCGCATTTTTCTCATGGTGCAACCACCGTTTCACCCGCTCGAAATCGTCACCGCCATCGCCGCGTACGTGTGGCTTTTCAAAACGGCGATTGCCTAGGTGACCTTTGGCAGATGTGCATAGCAAGGTGGTGAGGATCGATCACGTATTCAAAGTTGCGTTTGACAACGTAACTTGGCGCATTCAGCCAGGTGATGAACGTCAAATTCACATACCTTTACCGCGATGCTGGTAACTACAAGACTTGGTACGATGTGGTTTTCCCCAACCGCACGGGAAAAACGGCTGCCCAGCTAACAGAAGAGATCAAGAAGCATTTGATATCGGGGGAGTATTTTGATCAGGCTTTGGCGCCTTTCCCGTTAGAATACGAGGCAGCCTATGATCCAGAATTGGATCACACTTGGCTGGAGTTTCATAGTTTTGAGGAGGTTGACGAGATACCTCAGACCAAGGAGGATGTAATGACCTTCATTCAAAAATTATGAAACATGTAGAAGTTGTGGCTGCTATTATTCAATATCAAGACAAGATATTATGCGTTCAGCGCGGGGATGGCAAATTTGATTATATCTCGCGGAAATTTGAATTTCCCGGCGGGAAGATCGAAGAGGGAGAATCGCAAACAGAGGCACTTCGCAGGGAAATTCTTGAAGAGTTAAATATGCCGATAACCATTGGCAGTCATTTCATGACGGTGGAGCATGCTTATCCTGACTTTGCCATTAGTATGCACAGTTTTCTATGTGAAACACACAATACTGCCCTTAAATTGATTGACCACATTGATTACAAATGGCTCATCAAGAGTGAACTGCCCACGCTTGATTGGGCCGCGGCTGATATTCCGATCGTGAAGAAGCTTATGGAAGTATAATTGAAACCTGCTCATAAACCTGAAGGCAACAGCCACCGAGCGCGACTGCCGCGGAAACCACCTGCTAACCGGATTGACGCTAGTCGTCCATGGACCGTCGGCATCGGCCAAGATTCCGACAAGTCTTTGGAATTTTTGCATAATACTGGCTACAAAACAATCAGACACGCCATTGTTTCGCGTCTCGAATCTTGCGAATCATTTGAAATGAGTGTGGCATTCATACGTTTCTCTGGCCTCCAACCGCTCCTAGATGTATTAAGGAATCTTGAGCTCAGAAATATTCCCGGTCGAATCATCACTACGACATATATGCAGGGCACCGAACCAAAAGCATTGAGACGCCTTGCCGAGTTCCCTAATATCCAAACAAGGGTCTTCATACCTAATCGCAGGGGCTTCCATACAAAAGGGTACCTATTTCACAATGCCGGCCATAGCGATGTATTGATTGGATCGGCTAATCTAACACAACCAGCAATGAGCACCAATGTTGAATGGAACATGCTCAAACGGGCAGAACCCGCCTCGCCTTTTCTGACTGAAGTACGGCGCGAGTTTGAAACTCAATGGCATGACCCCAGTAGCTTGGATTTGTCCGAGGAATTACTTGCTAAGTACGAAACCGAGATAATGCAACTTGGGCGACTTGGGGTACCAAATGAATTTTTGATCCAAGGCCATGGATTCTTGTCGCCAAATCTCATGCAAGCCGAGGCGATCACGAACCTACAGCGTCTACGAAAGAGCGATGAACGCCGCGCACTCGCCATAGCTGCAACGGGTAGCGGCAAAACCTACATGGCCGTCTTTGACAGCAAGCAATTCGAGGCAAAACGGCTGCTATTTATCGTACACCGTGAAGACATTCTTAGAAAAGCGAAGCAATCCTTCGAAACGGTCATTGACAGAAAACAAATCAGCACCGGACTCTTCACTGGCAGCACAAAAGAAGCGGAAGCGGATTATCTGTTTACAACGATTCAAACTCTCCAACGGCATTATCAAACGTTTGCGCCGGATGCCTTTGACTACATAGTCGTCGATGAAGCGCACCACGCCCCTAGTCCCTCTTATCAGCAAGTCCTTCGCTGGTTTCAACCCAAGTTCATGCTGGGTCTAACGGCAACGCCAGAACGCTCGGATGCCGGAGACGTATATTCAATCTTCGATAACAATGTGGCGGTGGAAATTCGCCTTAGGCAAGCCTTGGAATGGGATCTCGTTGCGCCCTTCCATTATTTTGGCATCACGGATGCTTCGATTGATTACCAAAATGTCGATATCGACGATCTAGACGCCGTGGCGAAGTTATTGATGATCGGTAGGCGCGTCGATTACGTTATTGAGAAAATGAATTTCTACGGCCACCACGGCCACAAGCGTAAGGCTTTGGGCTTCTGTGCAAGCATTGAACACGCTAAGTACATGGCCGAGGAATTCAACAAGCGCGGAATACCATCGATTGCGCTAACAGGTGAAGATTCCCCTGAAATTAGGCTCAAGGCCATGAACGGTTTAGAAGATGAAGTTTCGGATCTTCAAGTGATATTCACCGTTGACATATTTAACGAAGGCATTGATATTCCTACTGTAAACACCGTGCTCATGCTTCGGCCAACGGATTCAGCAATCATTTTCATGCAGCAACTTGGCCGCGGACTGCGAAAAACAAGAGAAAAGGAATTTGTCACTGTCCTAGATTTTATTGGTAATCATCGAAAATCCTTCTTAATGGCAATCGCTCTAATGGGTACGCGGCATTTTGATAAGGATGATCTCAAGGTCGCCGTAAAGTCCGACTTTGCCGACATCCCCGGTTGCTCGTACATCCAAATGGACAGAATCGCGAAAGAGCAGATTCTTGCTCAATTAGAGCAAGAGAAGTTCTTATCGATGAAATATCTGCGACAGGAGTATCATGACTTCAAGCACCTAATGAAACAAATACCACGATTAGTGGATTTTCTCAAAGTTGACGGAGCCGTGGACCCGCTGAAATTCTCTGATTATTCAGGCACTTGGCTACAATTTCTTACCAATGTTGAAGAATCACCTGACATCCGCGCCCTTGCGAGCGACAAACCGACCTTATCTGTTCTGAAGTTCTTTACGGAATTGTTACCTCTTCGCCGCATTTACGAATTCGTAGTTGCGCAAATGGCGCTAAAAAGAGGCACCATTACGATCGACGACGCAGCTCATGAACTTGGGAAACATCTCAAATCACCCCACATCGATACCATTAACTACGTGTTTGATTTTCTATCCGGCCGATTTTTCGATAATGTAGAAAAGGAAAAGTTTGCTGACATTGCTTTCGTCCGAAAGAACAACGAAATCTCGGCATCTAAGTTCATGGCCGCATTTTTGAGTAACCCAGCAAAGGGCCCATGGCTTGAGGATCTATTCCAATATGGAATTCTCAGGTATGATTTGGAATTTGGAGGCGAAGATTACGGTGTCCCTCACTTGAAGTTATGGGAACAATATACAATGCGGAGTCTTGCGTACTTGAGCAATGCTCAACGCGTCCACAGCTCCTTTCGTGGCCTAGGTCTAATTACAACCGAGCAGCATTACTTCATTTTTGTTGATTTGAACAAAGATAAGAACGTTAAAGATTCGATCAACTATAAGGATAGATTTATTAATCCGGGTCAATTCCAATGGGAGACACCAAACAGTACGTCCCCTGAGACAGCACAGGGTCAACGGTTACTGAATCACGTCAGAGAGGGCATAACTATGCATCTTTTTGCGCGCAAATTTCGAGAGATAGAGGGCCACTCACAGCCTTTTACGTATTTTGGCGAGGTAATATACCACCACCATGATCCAAAAAAGTCCAAACCAATGAGATTGTTCTATAAACTAAGACATGAAATCCCCGCAAAGCTCTACTACGAAATAACCGAAATGGACCACACTGACGCGAATTCAATCCCCTCCCACCCTACATCTTGACACCACGTTCACTTTCTAACCTCAGGGGGTATGGTGGCATCAGACGCATATCTTTCGGCCGAGGCGAGCTTCTTCGACTATTACCAGAAGCTGCCGAACTTCGTGACCGAGGCTTTTGAGACGGCGTTTTTTCGCTCGTTTCTTTTTGCCGCTGAAAACCTGTCGGGGCTCAGAACCAAAAGAACGCAGGTCGCGGGTCTCGAGACGTTGTACCTCGAAGGGGGCAATCCCCATGGAGAAACTTTGGTCTGGCTGCATGGCTTCTCAGACAGCCGCCATTCGTTTGCGCTGTCGTCGTTTTGGCTGCGCCAGAAATACCACCTGATCGTGCCCGATGTGCCGGGCTTCGAAGAGCGCACCTACCGCGACCACCAGACGTACAACATGGAATTTTATGGCGACTGGTTTCGCGAGTTCTGTGCGAAGATGCAATTGAAGAATTTTTACCTGGCGGGCAACTCACTCGGTGGAGGTATCGCTTTGCAGCATGCCGTGCACTACCCCGAAGACGTGAAGGCAGTTGCCGCCGTTAACAGCGCCGGGGTCGTGGGAGACAAGATCACGGCAGTCTATGAAGAAGTGCAGCAGGGCAATAACCTGTTCTTGGTTTCTGACTGGCCTGATTTCAACCGTTTCTTAAGCCGCATCTATTACAAACTCGCGGCGGTGCCTTTTCCGATCAAAGCATTTCAGTACCGCCGCTTTCGCCGTTATGCCGGGCATTTCAACAAGGTCATGCAAGACCTGACGCACGGTTTTCTGAACAGCGATCAAGACACGGCGAAAGATGTGATCAACCAGTATTCGCTCGACCACAAAATTCAGAAGTTATTGGTGCCGACGCTCGTGCTGTGGGGCCGCGAAGATTCGCTGTTCCCTGAAATGTTCGCGCGCCTGACGCATGCGAACATTCCCAATGCGCAGCTCGAATTTATCGAGAACTGCGGCCATTGCCCGCATCTCGAAAAACCGAAAGATTTCGCTCAGCATTTGGCGAAATTTTTTGGCTGAGCAGGCGATGCCGCTTGGCAAAGCTGATAAGATCAGGCGGATTAATCTGTTAAATGAATCTCTTACACAGCTCGCAGAGCTTCGTGAGTAACTCATTCAACCTAATGGATTCTTCACCCGCAACCCGGCAAACCTGCTGAAATCACGGTCGAGTGTGTAGATGACGCGCACACCGTTCTCGAGACAAACTGCCGCAATGCGTGCGTCATGCACCGCCGAGCCTGTAACGCGGCTTTTCGCCAGCAGCGGGGCCAATATTTCGAAGCTAGAGCTTGATTCCGTGAGAATTTGAACCGCGGGGGCTGCGATAAGGTGTCGGCATTGCTTAATCGCCGTCTCAGGCGCGGTGGGGTTCTTGAAAATACGCGCATTGGTGACGATGCCAAAAAACTCAACAATGCAGTGGTAGGGTATGCCATGCTTTTCGTCTGATGTAAGCGCCGTTTCAACGAAAGCCTTTGCACTTTCATGCCACGGGCTATCGGCGCGATGCGCGTAGACCAGAATATTGGTATCGATGGCGTTCACTTTTCACGCTCGTAGAGCAGGTCGCGCATTTTCGGCCAGTTCGCTTCAAGTTCTGGAGATACGAACCCACCTTTGCCCGCCGCCTCTATGCGCCATGTTTTTTTTACCGGAGTACGCGCAGCGCCAAGGTATGCACGCAGCGCATCTTCAACCAGCCGGGTCATCGTCGTGTGGTTCTCGCGCGCATGCAGTTTAGCCTTCTGCACCAGCTGATCAGGCAAGATCATCGTGGTTTTCATATCGGCAATATATAAACTGCCATATCATATGGCAATCTATTTGGCACAATGCCGTGGGTTGGCAAGGCCAACCCCGCTTGACCACCTGACATGGTCGGGTTCGGTTGGCGCATGTTTATTGGACACTTCGCTGTCGGCTTTGCGCTGAAAAAAGCCGAACCTAAGGTGCCGCTCGGCGTGTGGTTTGCTGGCGCGATGTTTCTCGATATTCTCTGGCCGATTTTTTTGCTGATCGGCATTGAGAAGGCGAGTGTCGTGCCGGGCATCACGGTCGTCACGCCGCTCAACCTTGAAATTGTGCACTGGTCGCACAGCCTGCTCATGTCAGCAGTGTGGGGAGTGCTCTTCGGCGCGGCGGTCTATTGGCGCGTGCGCACCGCCAGGGCTTTCGTGCTGATTGCACTCGCGGTGATGAGCCACTGGCTGCTCGACTATGTCACGCACACAGCCGACATGACACTCGCACCGCACGGCACCAAGATGGGGCTCGAACTCTGGAACTCACTCGCCGGCACGCTCGTCATCGAACTCGGCCTATTCACAGCAGGTGTCGCGATCTATGTGCGCATGGTAGAACACGCGGCAAGAAGTGCCTGGGTTCATTTTGCTATCCTCATTGTCTTCTTTCTCGTGATGTACGTCGCCGCAATCTTCGGGCCACCACCACCGAATGACCAAACGGTGCTCGCAGTCAGTGCACTCGCTCTGACGCCGGTGATTTTCTGGGCGAACTGGCTTGATAAACAATTAGGATTACGCACGTTCTGAACCATGCTCGAACTGCGGCCGACCTGCGAGAACTGTAACAAACCATTGCCGCCCGAATCGGCAGAGGCGCGCATCTGTTCATACGAGTGCACGTTTTGCCTGCAATGCGTCGACCATGTACTGCACAATGTCTGCCCCAACTGCGGCGGCGGTTTTGTGCCGCGACCGGTGCGGCCGGCGCAGAACCATAAAGGTGATAATTTTCTGGATAAATACCCGGCGTCGATGGTGGTGAAGCACCGGCCGGTCAACGAAATCGAACACGAGAAGTTTTCAGCCGAACTACGCCACGTGCCGCCGCAGAAACGGTGACTAGGGTTTGAAATCACGCGCGCCGTGAATGATGGCCGTAATTTCGACGACCTCGCCCACGACATCGTACATGATGCGATATGATTTATAGAGAATTTCGCGACTCGATGGCTGGTTGATCTCGGGAATAATGCGCCCTCTCAAGGGTGAATGTCTTAGAGATTCGCCTGCGTCGAGAACTGCAAGAGTTGTCATTTCTGCAAGAATGGGCGAATCTTGGGCGATGTATTCGCCTATTTCCGCGAGATCATTAATCGCAGAATCGGCCCAAATTACGCGCGCCATTTCAGCAGCTTGGCCCTAGCTTCTTCAACGGTCAGAAACCTTCCCTCTGCTATGTCTTGTTTGCCCTGCGCAAATTTCATGCGCACATAGATCGCCTGCATGGCATCTTCATACGTCGCCCCTTCGGGCAGGCTATCGGCGACTTCGTGCAGTTGCTCTTTGACAGACATGGTTCAAACAGATGGCATTTGTACACCGCGACAAGACATTTTGATCCAATGACAAATCAGAATGCAAGCACGCGCCGGCCACGAGCAAGCCCCGAAAAGTTGCGGGCATGCGAAATGCCACTCAAAAAAAATCGCTTCGCTGTCACAAACTGTTTATGCCTCCCGTCAGTGGTGTATGCTCAGAAAATTACACAGAACCAGCGCTGTTATTCTGCTGGCCTTTATTATTGCGCACCTGACGAACCACCTGGCCGCCCTGCAGGGTATTGAAACGCACACGACGATGCTGCGCGCGCTGCGCATTGTCTATCGCAACCCGATCGCCGAGACTGCGTTGCTGCTGGCGGTATTGCTGCAGATCGTCACCGGGTCGGCACTTCTTTACAAACGCAGGCATGAGCGCCGGGGCATCTGGCAGCACGTTCAGGCCTGGTCGGGTATCACGATCGCCGCCTTCTTGCTGCAGCACGTCGGCGCGGTGCTCTTTGGCCGCTACGTGCAGCAGCTCGACACCAACTTCTATTTTGCCGCTGCGGTGCTGCAAGGCGGTCTGCACAAGTATTACTTCTTTCCCTATTATTTCGCCGGAGTTACCTCTGTCTTCGTGCATCTCGGCGCAGCGGTCTATCTGCGCAGCACCCCGGGTATCGCCCGGCAAGTCGTCGTGGCTGCCCTCATAACCAGCGGAGCTGCCACTGCCTTCGCAATATTGCTTTGCCTCGGTGGTATGTTTTACGAGGTTCGTCTGCCGTCAGGCTACGCCTTTCCATGACAAACGATCACCTGACGCATTACCACGAAGCCCGGCCACGATTGCTGTCGCTCGCTTACCGCATGACCGGTAGCCTGTCTGACAGCGAAGATATTTTGCAAGATGCGTGGCTACGGTTTGCGCAGGTGCCCGCCGAAACAGTAGGTTCAGCCGCAGCTTTGCTCACGACTATCGTCACCCGGCTCTGTCTCGATCTTTTGCGCAGCGCGCGCAAAAAGCGCGAGACTTATGTGGGCCCATGGTTACCCGAACCGATACCCGACCTCTACCTTGCGCACGAAGATGCAACGCAGCGCGAAACCGTGAGCTATGCCTTCTTGTTGCTGCTACAAAAGTTGCAGCCCGTCGAACGCGCGGTTTTCATCTTGCGCGAAATCTTTGACTACGATTACGCTGAGATCGCGAAAACTGTGCGCAAGAGCGCCGACCACTGCCGGCAAATCTTTCACCGTTCGAAGAAAGCACTGCGCAGCGAGTACACCGCCCGGCCGCAGGCGGGCGCGCACGAGCGCGAGCTGCTCGCAGCTTTTCTGGTCGCGTGCAGCGGCAACAATCTGCCGCGACTCGTGCAGATGCTCGCGCATGATGCTGCGCTGCTGAGCGACGGCGGGGGCAAGGTCAATGCGTCATCGATTCCGGTCTTGGGCAGCAGCAAGATCGCAAAATTCATCTTTGCGGTACGCGACAAGGGTGGCCGCAAACGCTATTACGCTGCGCGCCTCAACAACGCTTTTGCGATTATTACCTATGCCGAAAACGAGCCGTACTCCGCGCAGTTCTTTGAGTTTGCCGGCAACAGCTTAACGCGAACGCTGATTGTCAGAAATCCCGACAAGCTGAAGCTGTTCGCCGATCGTGAAAACCTCGTCAGGCTCAAAATTTTGCAGCCGCTTGTCGGTTTTCTGGGTTTAAGGGGGGCGTATTGATTGCAGTTCAAGGCTTGAAACGAGCACTGTTCAGCTGACAGACCAGCACGCTATATTTGCCGTTCTGAATCCTTTAGGCTATCATATACCCATGACCCTACCCGCACCGCGCGAACTTCTGCTGAAGGCCGGGCGCGCACTCGTCTACCTCGCCGGTTTCTTCGTCTTCGCTGCCGCCGTGAACTGGTACCAAGCGCCGACAACCCGCAACATCGCGCCCGTGAACCAGCTTCGCCTCGCGTCTCTCACCGGTGAAAAAACTGATATCACGCTGACCAGCGGCAAGAAGACGGTGATCTATTTCTTCGCTCCGTGGTGCGCGGTATGTAAGGTGAGCATGGACGCGCTCAATTTCTTTAGCGAAAGCAATCGTGTGCAGGCTTTTGCCGTAGGGCTAGATTACGAAAATATTGAGGAGCTCAAACCATACCGGTCAAAAGTCAACGTGCCAGTCTACGCGGGCGACACCGAACTTCAACGCCGCTTCATGGTTGATCGCTATCCTACTGTCTACATATTGAACGCCGACGGTTCGGTCGCGCATGTGATGGTCGGCTACACCAGCCGCTTCGGCATCTGGATCAGAACGTTAATCTGATTGTTGCGCTGCGGGCAATAATCAGACATCAAATGAACTCTGCGCGCGAATGCGTTTGATGTTCATGTCGTTCATGAGGCGCCCGTCTTCGGGCATGACCACCGGCCTGATCGCGAGACGCTCGGCCATTTCTGAATAAGAAAGCATGCGGCGTTCACCGGGTTTGCGCGGTGTTGAGTGAAACTTTGTGCGTATGTCGAGCTCTGCCGTGCGTGCCGCGAGCAGATCGTAGAGTGCATCGGCAGAACCAACCGCCGCGCCATTGATGAGCAGAATGCGGTTGCCGTCGATATTCGGGCGGCGGCGAATATCCCACGCTGAACCGAAAACCGAAATGTAGGTCGCGTCTTCGTGCGCGGTGATTTCGGGCAGAACCCAGGTATTCGATACAAAAATGCCCCCGGGGTTCAGGCGTTGTTTTACCAGCTGCAGAAACTCATACGTCATGAGGCTTGCGGGCACATAGGTGCTGTCGAAAGCATCGAGCAGCACGATATCATATTTGCCCGTGCGCCCCGACATGTGCGCCCGCCCGTCGGCGCAGTGCACCATGACCTTTGGGTCGAGAGCAAAATGCTCGCGCGCAATCGCGATCACCTTTGCATCGGGTTCGCACGCCTCAATCTCGACATTGGGGAAATGCCGCCGCAAAAAGCGGCAGAGAATGCCACCGCCGAGCCCGATAATCAGCGCGCGGCCTTTGCGTTTCGGGGCATAACCCACCCACGTCAGCATCGCCAGCGCGCACAGCTGCACGTATGAATGCACAAGATAGTCGGGCTGGTCTTTGCGCCAGACAGACTGCTCGCGGTCACCCTGAACGAGCCTGACAGTACGGTGGTCGGTTTTTAGTTGCAA
>Ga0075163_10009705_pt1 | contig 12621 bp, 9 predicted proteins | sample JI1023141ADNA_FD_71478 | JGI IMG/M metagenome (GOLD analysis project Ga0075163, IMG submission 71478) | Wastewater effluent complex algal communities from Wisconsin, to seasonally profile nutrient transformation and Carbon sequestration -... | ecosystem: Engineered > WWTP > Effluent > Algae...
CCAACGGTGTCGAGATCGTCACCGTTGGCGACCACACCGATGCTGCGGGTCACTACACGACCCATGTGCCCGCCGGCACCCTGCGCATCGACGTCGAGAGCGCCGAAGGCAGCCACGGCGCGGCAACCAGCGTCTCCGGGGTCTCCATCTCGGGAACCACCACCTGGAACCGCACCCTGTCCGCGAAATCGATCGTCACCGCGGTCAGCAGCTTTGGCACACCAACGATCCTGCAAGGCGGGCTACTGCCTGTAAGCCCCTTCCTGCAGGGGCTGGCCAGCAGCTCGGTACCAACCCTGCTCGACCTGCTCGTCGTCCTGCCGTCGGGACAGGAACTGCCCGTCTTCCCGACCTTCGCGCTCGACGTGATTCCGTTCCCGATCCAGCTCACCGGCGTGTGGATCCCGATGCCCTCGGTGCCCGCAGCCTCGACCGGCAAGCTCCTCAAGTTCGTCGTACGTTGTCGCGACCCGCTCACCAACGCGGTGCAAGACAGCGCCAGTACGGAGTTCGTCGTTCAGTAGCTGCGAGCTACTGCGATCAGGGCGACGCTCGGCTACAACGTTGCCATGCGCCGTCCGGTCGCTGCCTCCTTGCTTGCTCTGTCTGGGTTCCTTGTCGTGCTCGGTCTCGAACCGACCGGCGCGATCGAACGCCTCGAACTGCTCACGCTCGATGCGCGCTACGCGCTCGGGCTCGGTCGCAAGGCGCCCGGTGACGAGATCGTCATCGCGTGGATCGATCAGGAGTCGCTCGACTACGTCGACAAGGAGGCTTCCCTGCCGTTTCCGTGGCCGCGCGACGTGTACGCGCCGGTGGTCCAGTATCTGCTCGCCTCGGGAGCCCGCGCGGTGGCGTTTGACCTGTTGTTCGACCAGCGCGCCTCGGCCGAAGGAGATCGCGAGTTTGCCAAAGCGTTGACGCAGGCGCACGGCGATGTGCTGGCGATGAAGTTCGTGGACTTCCGCGAGGATGGGCGCGATGCCGAGGAAACGGCGGCGTTTGCCTCGCGCGCCATCACCGCGGAAGCCACCGAGCGACTGCAGCGTGGGCGCGAACGTGGCATCGTGATGCCCCTGCCCGAACTCGCACTCGGCGCCGACCAACTCGGCTTCGTCAACATCCGCCCCGACGCCGACAAGACGTTCCGGCGCTACGACCTGCTGCGTTTGTGGGGCCCGAAGGACCAACCCGCCAAACCCTATGCGTCGCTCGCAGTGGCCGCGGCGATGGCTGCGCGTAACACCAACGCCGTGCACATCGCCGCGAACGGCCGCATCGGCCTCGATGCGGAGCACACCACGGCTTGCGATCCGGATGCGCGCATGCTGCTGAACTTCCGCGGCAAGGAGTTCACGTTCCAGCCGGTGAAGTTCGTCAACATCATGCTCTCGGCCCAACAGGCGAGCGAAGGCCAGACGCCGCTGTATCCACCGGAACGCTGGAAGGACAAGATCGTGCTGATCGGCATCCACGCCGAAGGTTACGAAGACGCGCACCAGACGCCGCTCAGCGAGCGTTTCCCTGGCGTCGAGCTGCATGCCACGGCACTCGACAACCTGCTGCGCGGGGACTCACTGTCGGCACCGCGTTGGAATGTGCCGCTCGCCGCGAGCGCAGCCGCACTCTCGACCGCGGCGGTGTTCCTGCTACCTGGCGTCGCCTCACAACTCTTCGCCCTGCTCGCCCTCATCGCGCTCGGCCTCGCCCTCGCGCTGTGGAGTTGGGTGTCGCTGGTCGCAGTGCCGATGGCAGCGCCGGCGGTCGCCGGCACCACGTCCGCATTCGGCTCGTTCCTGTATCGGTTGATCGTCGAAGGCCGCCAGAAGCGCGAGATGCGGCGCGCGTTCCAGAGCTACCTGGCCCCCGACGTGCTCGCCGCAGTGCTGCGCGACCCTTCGGCGTTGAAACTCGGTGGCGAGGTGCACGAAGTGACGCTGTTCTTCACCGACCTGCAGGGTTTCACAGGCCTCTCCGAACGCAGCAAGCCAGCCGAACTCGTCGCGTTCCTCAACGACTACTTCACGCGCATGTGCGAACCCGTGCTCGCCGAACATGGTGTGATCGACAAGTTCATCGGCGACGCGATCATGGCCTTCTTCGGCGCGCCGATCGCGACCAAAGACCACGGCCGCGCCGCCGTTCGCGCCGCCGTAGCGGCACTGCAGGTCAGCGACACGATCGCCAAGGAAGTCGAAGCGCGCGGCATTCCGCCGATCAAGACGCGCATCGGCATCCACACCGGCACCGCCGTGATCGGCAACATGGGTTCGCAGGATCGTTTTGACTACACGGCGATCGGCGACACGGTAAACCTCGCCGCGCGGCTCGAAGGCGCCAACAAGGCATTTGGCACCAACTGCCTCGTCAGCGAAACGTCCTGGGTCATGGCCGAAGCCGACGTGCTGGGGCGCGAAGTCGGCCGTATCGGAGTCGTGGGCCGGCAGGCGCCGATCCGGGTCTATGAGCCGATCGCCTTGCGCGAGAACGCCACCGCGGAGCAGGTCGAGTTTGCCGCGAAGTGGGCCGAAGCGATGGCCGCGCTGCATGCCGGCGATCGCGACCGCGCGCGCAGTGGTCTCGCCGCCTGCGCCGCCCAACGGCCCGAAGACGCCCTTGCGAAGTCCTACCTCGACAGGCTCAGCGACCCAGCGTTCGACGGCGAGTTCCGGCTCGACCACAAGTAGATTTCTTTGGCGGCGCCCGCAACGGCGCGGCACACGCGGCGTTGACACCGAGAGACCCCGCCGGGCCGCCCCTCGAAGCCCTGGCTGTGAAACCCCAGGCCCATGATTGACTGCGCATCCAACCCGGAAGGCACCGCATCGTTGTGGGCTTGGCTCGGCAATCAACCCCCAGTCCTGGCTGCTGGCATCCTGTTGGCGGCCGCATTCCCGTGTTGCATCGTCATTGCGACTGCTCGACGACTGCTGGCGGGCGCAAACCCATGGACGCTGATTGCTCAGCGCGGCTACGAAGTCACTTGCCTGCGCGCAGGCCTGCGCCTGATCTTCTTCGGACTGGTCACGCTGGCACTCGTTGGACTCGCCGCAGCTGCCACCTCGGGCGTCGCTCTGTATAAACAGTGGGCAAGCGGTAAGACACTGGACCATCAGGGCTTGTGGATTGTCGCAACCGGCACAGCTGCATTGGTAGTCGGTTCGCTTCTCGCACGCGCATTTCATCGCAGCATTCTCAGCCGTCGCGTCTCAAAGGGTCCTCTCGTCGACACCAGAGTCGCCAACATCCGGCGAGGTCTCGACCGCAGCACCCTGAGCACCTTGGGAGCCGAACGATTCCCAAATCATATCCATCCCCGCTGGCGTTCCAGCTTGGTCGCGCGCAGTGGCCTTCTGGCATTCCATCTAGTCCTGGCAGCAGCGCTCGGCTGGGTCGCGGCCCGCGAGGAAGCCCACTGCAAAGCGGCTCCCTACCTCGACCATCTCGCCATCTGGCTTCAACATGGAGTCGATTGGGTCAGACGATTCGACATTCCCGAGTCCCTAGGGCTGCTGGGCTGTTGGATCTCCAGCATTTGCTTGCTGGTGCTCACCGGAACAAACGGTAGTTACACGCACTTCCCGTTCTTTCGTAGCCAGCTTGCGACGCTGCTGCTCGAAGGCCTGCTGTTCGTGTCGGCGGCCACCTGCAAGGACACTCTTATGCTGCGGGCCATCGCGGCTTTGAGCGCCATCGCGGCAACTGCGGTCCTGCTCCGGATGGAGCCGCGACCTGGGACGTGCAGCCAGATTTCACGCTGCGGAACAAACTCTGCAGCCGATCCGTGAAGAACTTGGGGCGATCCGGCACAACCTTGAGCGAGTCCAGAACGACCCTGGGTGCCAGCTCCCGTCCCTTGACGAAGCGGAACTTGGCCGCCGAATCAGCCAGGGGGCAAGCAATCTCAACGAAGCTGGCAGCTTCGTGGTCCGGAGTTTTGGCCGGTACATGCGACTCGCCGAGGTTCAGCATGAAGCCTGCACCGCGGCAACCCTCCGCTTCATGACCGTCAAGCGGTACACGAGCACGGGAGGCGGATGGTCTTCGTTCCGGTCAATACGCTCGCCATCCGTCCCGGTCTGGGATGAGCAACTCTTCCCGCTGCAAGTTCCGGAGGGTTTCGTCAATCGGGTTGATCCCCTGCGCCTCTCGGAGGACTGGAACATCGTCGTATATTGCCCGCCGACCGAAACTGTCACAGAGCATTACACAGAAACGGAGCACTACACCGAATACGTAAATGGCCGAAGCGAATCGCGCACCCGCACGATCTACAAGACTCGCCAGATCACACGAACCTGTTCGCGCTGCAACGGCACGAGCCGGCTTGAGTACTACCAGGTGCTACACACAGCCTGGCAAAGCGAATATCCCGCCTGCGTGTCCCCCTCGATGCCCTTGCCAGAACTCTCTGCCGGTGCCGACGAGTCACATTTCTTCCGCGCACGGTTTGTCGAGGCCTTTCGTCCATCCATTGCCATCCCAATCAACACAGCACAGACGGCAACCACCCAACGCCAATTCCACGAGACCTTCATGACTGCAACGCGGACCCATGATCGCCACGCACAAGGAATCGCGGAACATCACGGAGCAAGGCTCTATCGCAGCGACTTCGTGATTGCGGGTTTCCACACCATCCGCGTGACCTTCGGCGCGTTGGGTCGCCGCGAAGGCTGGTTCTTCGGACGTCGCCCCGAGTTCTACTTTCCCAAACTGCCGTTTTCGTGGGACAAGCTGGCAACTGTCATCACGCTGCCGCCGTTCGCCGCAGTCTGCGGCTACAGCCTCTGGAAGCTCGGCAACGCTCTAAGCAGCGCCTACGGAATTGCCTCCGTAGGCTGACACCCATCACGGCCTCCCGGCTCCCGAGCAACCACCCGAGAACCAACCCCGACGCCGCAGCCTGGGCCCGCAGCAGTTGGGCACCTGCGCACTTTAGAGCATTGCCGCGCAACGAATCGGCCGCAATGACGTTGTCCCTGCAAGCCTCGCCGTCCGCTCCCACATGCCCGACCCTACCCACCCTGATACTGCCGAGACCTTGATGACGGTCCCGGCACACGATGCACTGACGGACCTGACCGAGGTGAGCAATGGCGGGACCAGATACAAGCTCCTCGACCCATACGTGCTTGTGGGCACATTGGGCAGGGGAGCCATGGGAATCGTATGCCTGGGTTACCACCGCGGTCGGGATAGCTGGGCTGCCGTGAAGGTGCTCAGTTCGAACTCCCATGAGCGCCGGCTTTCGATCGAGTCCAAGTCCCTTCGCAGATTCCGCTCCAGGCATCTGGTCGGCATCGAAGCTGCTGGGACCAGGTGTGGCACACCCTACCTGGCCATGGAGTTTGTCAACGGCGAGACCCTGGCGGAGCGCAAGGAGCGACGCGGTGGCGCCATTCCGCTCGAAGAGGCCGTTGCACTGATTGCCGATGCGTGCCTCGGGCTCACCAAGATCCACCGAAAGGGCGGCGTTCACCGGGACATCAAGCCAAGCAACATCCTCATCGACGCCAGCGGGATCGTCAAGGTCGCCGACCTTGGCATCGCCAAACAGCGCGCAGGCACGCGTGGCGGCCTCACCGCGCCCGGGGCAACCATGGGAACTCCTGGCTATATGGCGCCCGAGCAATACGGCGGCGCCGAGGTCGCACAGGCGCCTGCAGACGTTTTTGGACTGGCCGTGACCCTCCTGGAACTCATCACCGGCAACAATCCAATCCGCCCGATGAGCACCGACCACGATTCGGTATTTGCCGAGGGGTTGAAGCTAGCGAGGAGCCTTCAGGTTCCACAGGGACTACCACCGCAAGTCCATGATGCCCTGGCTGCAGCCACACTGGCGGATCCACAACAGCGCCTTCCCAACGCTCATCAGTTTCGTCGCAGGCTCCTGGACGCCGTACCTAGGTCCCGGCCAAACCTGGAGGATCCGGAGGCCACCAAGTACTCGCCGGAAACCCTCAAGGAACTCCGCAAGCGAGCCAGTGAAGCGGTTCGAGGCCTCCCGCGATGGAGGTCCTCCACACAGGTACGCGCGTGGGCTGGCATTGCCACTGCGCTCGCCGCCACCGCAGTGGTAGTCCTCCTCGCCCTCAACAGGACTCCGGCGGCAACCGCCGAGCTCCGCGTCTTCGTGAGCGGCCACCCGCTACTCGACCATATGGAGACCCGGGCCTTCTCTGCTGGCGAAACCGTGCACTTGCGAGCCGAGACACCACTCCTTGGGGCCCAATGCAAATGGACCCGCGTCGAGGGCCCCGCGGAGATCGAGATCCCCGCCGGTCCTGACATCACCCTGGAAGTTCCCGCCCTCCCACGCGACACGAAGCTCACCCTGCAAGTTACCGCTTCACTGGCCGGCGAACATGCGGAACGAACCGTGGTAGTTCCCCTGCGTGCTGCAGTTCCACTCAATGGGATCACAGGTGCTGCAGATCCCCTCCCAGCCCCTGGCACGGAACAACCTGTGGCGACAACTGCGCAGCTCCCCGAGGAAGTGCTGCACGACGGGCTCGTTTGGAAGTCCCTCGCTGGCTCCGGAACCTGGTTTCAGGCCGCACAGGCAGTGGAAGCTGCCAATCGGGACATCACTACAGGGCCCAAATGGCGCCTACCGTCGCTGCACGAACTAGCCGCGGCAGAAGTTCTCATCGGCCACGACCAACTGCGCCGCACAGCATCCGCACCGTACGGTGACGGGGACCGCATCTGGTCCAATCACACCTACGAACCTCTCAACGAGGCGCAGGCACTGGAGATCCACCGCGGCGTACCTGCGAAGGCAACGCAGCCTCTCTTGGTCACCAAGACACGCGGCAACGTCGCCTATTTCCATCTGGTTCGCGACGCCCGCTAGCTCAGTCACGGACACATCGTCTAACACTCCCTAGTCACACATCCAACCAACCCATAATGCGCATTTCCTACCCATCCTCTCTAGCGTTAGTCCTTGTCCCCTGCCTTGCAGGCTGCGCAAGCCAGAAGTTCAAGGTCTTTGTCGACCCGGCACACGTTGCGGTCCAGTCTGTGAGCATCGATGGTCGCACCGCCAACGTCCAGTATATGGCGATGGACAACCTTCCTAGCTGCGAAGCTCCAATCAACCTCGCCGAAGGGTCAGCGACCAACGTGACGGTGTCCGTCGAAACGAAGGGTGGTGTCAAGAGAACCCAGACCTTCAGTGTCACCAAGGAAGGGGAAACTGGCACCATCACGATCCCTGCAGAAGTCGCGGGTCGGGTAGCCAACTCCGGCGACGGACTCAGTGTCGAACTCGATGGCAAGCCACTGCCGGTACAAGGAGGCTCCTTCTCGCAGGAGTTCGAAGCCAAGGAAACCCGTCGCGACCTGCTGCTCGTGGCTCGCAACGCAGACAATGTGCGTGACGAAGTACGAGTCAACTTGGAGGCCGGCATCCGCCATGAAGTCGTATTCGATCTCCAACTGCGCCCAAAACTGGCCGCAAAGAACGCGAACGTGCGGTTCGACGAGGAGGTGCTGTTCAGCGCGGAAGGCTCCAACCCACGCATCATCGATGAGTATATCTGGGACTTTGGTGATGGCAGCCCCACGCAAACTACCAAGGTCCCGAGTGCGACACACCGCTACTCGTTCGAACCCAAGCTGAAGACGCAGGACTCGTACCAGGCGAGTGTGCGCATCGTCTGCGGCAAACAGACCAGCGACCCGGCGTCGCTGGAGATCTCCGCGACACTGGGGCAGGAGACCATGGCCATCGAGGTCCAGCGCTACCCGACACAAGACGCTCTCATGCCCGGCCAGCCAGTCCAGTTCCTCTTGACGCCAAAGGACGGGTTCTTCCCACTTGATATCGACAAGGTATCGGTGTCCTTCGGCGAGGGGCAGGCAGTGAGCGTGGACGGAGAAGGGAAGCCACTCTCGATCATCAAGAAGGATGGTCAGTGGAAGCCGATTGTCGTCAGCCACACATTCACACAACCCGGCCTCTACAACTTGACGGTGTCTTACTCACACAAGACCAAAGGCCTGGAAGGCCCCTACCAGGCGAAGATCGGTTCGCCACAACTCATGGTTGTCGAACCCATCCTCACGGAAGCAGAACTCGTCGACAAGGCATGGGACAACCTCTACACCAAACTGGCCAAGTCGCTGCAAGACACCCAGATTCCGGTCGATTCGCCGTTCGCACTCACAGCCTTGGACGACGCAAACTTCTCAACCGCCTCGGAGGACGGCAAGGCGGTCCTGCGACTGACGAACTTGATGGTTGCCAAGGGCCACAAGGTCCTGGAACGCAGCACGCCAGTGCTGGCCCGCCTTGCGCCGGAGTCGGTGGTCGACATCCGCGCGGAGCTGAATGGCAAGCCAGCGGACGATAAGAAGTCGAACTATCGCGCGAACCTCGACTACGGCATCAAGGCCTCGAGCCAGGTTGGGAACCCTATCCACTACAGCGTATCGCTGGAAGGCACCGCCGACTGGATGACGCGCATGGAGAAGCGCGCACGCGGCAGCAGCGAAGGAGACTCGAACGTCGTCCAAATGCCTGGCAACCGCGAAGTCAGTGAAGCGGACAAGCGCTGGGAAGCCTTCGCTCTCGATACCTTCCAGAAGATGCCACTCCTCGTTGCGCGGTTTGATACCGCAACCCACCTGATTGCAGTCAAGAAGCAGAATGAAGGAACCGAAGTCTCGCCCAATGCAGTCTTCAACGAGACGTTCGGCTGCCCGATGCAACTTCGCACCGCCTATGTGCAACTGCACGTCCGGATCCTCGATCGTAGTGGTCGTATTCTGAAGTCGACCACCCTGCTCGGAACGGCCGCGCAGCGTGAACTGCAGGGGCAACGCGTCGCCGACGATCCCAAGACCGCTGCACAGGCCCAGCCCTCACCACAGGTGCTGGCCGGCAGCGCCAGCGGCCAGACCAACAACCAACCGGCGCCAGCTGGCAGCCGGATGCTCGGGATCACGATCCAAGAAGATGGCACGATCGCCGACGTCATCGCCGGTGGCCTTGCCGCCAACGCCGGTCTCCGTACCGACGATCAGATCGTGAAGGTCGACGGCGTGTCTATCAGCTCTCGCAATACTCTCCGCAAGGCGCTCGATGCCGGTGCTGCCCGGAAAGCCATCACAGTGCGACGTGCAGGCGAAGAGGTCAGTGTGTCGGTCAAATTCGAAAGGTAGCCGACCAAGCCCGCAGTCCCCACCTCACTGAGGAGGGGACACCATCTCAAGGCTCACCCGCAGTGCGGTGAAGTGACTCAACACGCCAAAAGGCCAGTTGGCGTAGTCGTCCTCCTGCACCACCAACGCAATCGCCGTCGCGGGCCCGGTGCGACCGAAGATCGCGCCCATCCGGGTGAAACCAGCCCCAATGTAGGGGTTCTCGCCGACGCGGAAGCCCACTCCGTAGATCAGGGCGCCGCTGTCGACCTGATTGATCGCATACTCGACAGAGATCGGCAACTGGGGTTCGTTGGCAGGCGGGTCATAGGGATCACCCTCCTCTTCCAACACGCCATCGACGAAGGTGAGTTCGTCATCGAGTTGAAGCCACACATGTTCAGGGTCAGGATTGCGATTGCGCGAGTCTTGTTCCAGCTCCACGGCGACCACCCGCCAGGTGCCCTCCATCAAGGCAAAAACCGGCGCGCCGAGGCTGCCCGGGGAGTAGGCACTTGGCACTCCGGGTAGAGCCGGAGGGTCTACCGGCACCGCGCGGCCGCCACCGCCACCGCCACACGCAGCTGTCAGGGCCAAGAAGCAAAGGGGAAGGAAGTTCATCGCCGTGGTCTTCATCGTCGGATCTGGGTTGTTGGACACCCGGCCAAACGACGACGCCTTCGAATCCGTTGCAGGGGCCAGACATGGCGTGCTCCCGGGATGCCACAAATGCGACCGATCTGCAGCAACGGCGGAGCTCCGCATTCGGTAACGCCAACATGACCGACGCCATTTCAGGTGGCTTCTCGCCAAGTTACCCTCCCACACCCTACCCCGCCCCGACGCCAACCCCGCCAGCCATCACGACAGGCGACTACGAGGATCCCATACCGCGTCCCGAGATCGGCGAGTTCGACTGGGAGTCCCCAACCCCGGACGAGGCCCTCTGGCAAGGGCCTTCCCCCGTGCCCTGCCCTACACCCTTCCCGTTGCTGCCGCCGTCCATTCAGCTGGAACGGCAGGCGATGGACTTCGACCTCGATGCGACTCTTCCAGTCGCCCAAGCTGCAGCTGCGGTCTACGAGTTGCAACCCATCGACAACTACACCATCGATCCGTCCTTCACTGCTAACGACTCCGGCACGGGCTTCAGGGCACAGCTCTATCGGCCGGTGGATGGTGGACCTGCAATCCTTGCCTTCGCCGGGACAGACATGAAGAGCCCTTTGGATTGGATTACCAATCTGTGGCAGGGCCTTGGCGGCATCCCCGATCAGTACAGTCAGGCCCTAGAACTCACCCAAAGGGTCCGCGCCGAACTCGGCGACAATGTGATCCTCGCCGGCCATTCGCTGGGTGGAGGCCTTGCCAGCTATGCGGGCATGGAAACTGGCAGCAAGGTCGTGGGCTTCAATGCAGCGGGCCTCAGTTGGCGGACGCAAATGAGCCTCTGGTGGAACAACAAGAACGAGAATGCCGATCGTGTCACCCAGTTCCGGATCCGCAACGAGATCCTCTCCAGCGAAACCCTGCTTCCCATCCCAAGCGCCCCTCGGCAACCCGGCCGCACATTCGAGCTGGAGCCGCAAGTCGCCGAGCCGGCCATTTCGGGCAATCCGCTGCGACTGCCCTTCGAGCTACTGAGCCGTCTTCCACAGCGGGGCAGCAACCACGCGATGTCCGAGGTCATCAAGGCCCTCGAAGCCGCGCGAGACGCCAATCGCACGCTTGTCAACTAGAGTCCCGAATGAACCGTACGGGAGGCGCACTCGCAGCAGGATGTGGCGCCCACGTGGTCCTCGGCGGAGCACAGCCCGTCTGCACGCACGGCGAAAACTCGCACCTGCGCGCCGAGTCGCTATTCTCCCCGCCATGAAGCTGCCCACCCGGGCCATCGGCCTGATCGGGATTCTCAGCCTGCTCGCTGCGGACACTCCGCAGGACCCAGGCGCCACGTTGACCGTCACGCGCAAGACCACCAAGTTGCGCGCGCAGAAGAAGCTGTTCGCGCCGGCGGTCGCCGAACTGCACGAAGGCGACAAGCTCGCGTTCGTGCGGCGCGATGGCGCCTGGTTATCCGTGAGCTTCGACAAGCAGGACGGCTGGCTGCACGAAACCGACGTGAGCGCCAATCCGGACGTGCGCTTGTCCGGCGAGGGCGTGCGCGAGACGTATTCGGCCTCCGAAACGTCGGCTGCGCGCAAGGGCTTCAACCCGCAGGTCGAGAAGAACTACCGGACCGAGAATCCCAACCTCGAAGCCGCGTTCCAGCTCGTCGACAAGCTGCAGGCGCGCGCCGTGCCAGAGACTGAGGTTCGCAAGTTCCTCGTCGACGGTGGCCTGCTCAAGGAGGGCAACTGATGCGCCGCCTGCTCCTATTGTTCACCTTCTGTGCGCTGCCGCTCGCGGCCTGCGCCGCAGTCTTGAACGCACTCGAAGAGGCCACCGACGAGAACACGGCGGAAGGCAAGTTCTTCCGCGGCGCCAACCGTTTGCGCAAGTCGTTCCAGGATCTTGACCCGAGCGAAGAGCACTTCATCGGTCGCTCGGTCGCCGCGCAGATCCTCGCGATGCCCGACTACAAGGTCAGCGACGACGAGGCTCTGACCAGCTACGTAAACCGCGTCGGCCATGCGATCGTGGAGACCAACGACAAGGTGCGCCGCCCGTTCCTCGACTATCGCTTTGCGGTGCTCGCCACCGAAGAAGTGAATGCGTTTGCGTGCCCCGGCGGCCTGATCCTCGTCTCGAAAGGTCTCATCGCCAAGACCAAGAGCGAGGATGAGCTCGCCGCCGTGCTCGCCCACGAAATCGCGCACGTGACGCTGAAACACGGCGTGGCCGCGATTCAGAAGGCCAACCTCGCACAGGCATTCACCTACCTGGGCGCGAGCGCGGCGCAGGCAACGATGAACCAGGAAGACCTCGACAAGCTCACCAACCTGTTTGGCGGTTCGGTCGGCGACATCGTGCAAACGCTGGTGACGAGCGGTTACTCGCGCGAAAGCGAGGAGCAGGCCGACGCGCTTGGCCGCACATTCCTCGTGACGACGGGCTACGACCCGAATGCGCTGACGCGCGTGCTGCACAACATGGAGAGCGAAGGTGGTCACGGCGGCATGTTTGCCACCCACCCGGCCCCCCAGGATCGCATCAGTTCACTCGGTGCGACCATGCCGTTCACGGCCGATGCCACCAGCGCCGCGGCTCGCCAGAAGCGCTACGCAACCAGCGTGAAGAGCTGAACCGCAACCCGAAGGACATGCCTTGGAACGCTGGGTAGAAATCGGTGCGTACGTCGGCGGCTGGTTGGTGTTGACCGGCCTCGCCACGGCGCTGGCGCGGCGGCTCGATCGTTCGCAACACCCGTTGCGCGGCACCACGCGCATGGTTCGCGGCCTGCTGCTGCCAACGGTGCTGCTGTACCTGCTTGCGTGGCAAGGTCTCGGCTGGCACACCGCAGCG
>Ga0075163_10009706_pt1 | contig 12620 bp, 5 predicted proteins | sample JI1023141ADNA_FD_71478 | JGI IMG/M metagenome (GOLD analysis project Ga0075163, IMG submission 71478) | Wastewater effluent complex algal communities from Wisconsin, to seasonally profile nutrient transformation and Carbon sequestration -... | ecosystem: Engineered > WWTP > Effluent > Algae...
CCACCGAGAAGACCAAAGGGAACTTCGGAGCCTTCTACGCGGCGCTCTTCGACGAGACCGTGAAGCGGCATCCCAAGGCGGTCGTCACCGAGTACTCGTGGGATGCAACCACCTGCGATCCCTGCCCGGGCCCGGTGCTGGACGAACAGGACTTCCTGACGCTGGGCGCCGACGTGCTGGGGGGAGAGCAGGACTACCACTCGCGCTCCAACGGCGGCTTCACCATCACCCGATTGCATGCGCGATACACCAAAGACAGCCTGGGCGAGGACCTGTACTTCCGCGCCGCACCGCCCATCGTCGGCGGCCGCGAGATGGTGCAGGAGGGCGGCAAGCTCGAGCAGGGCGCGCACCCGGACCAGACCAACAACTTCCAGGGCCGCTACTCGATTCGCCACCCGTGGACCGGGCCCATCGCGTGCAAGAACCCGGTGCGCGGCGTGTGGGGCGAGCCGCCAGCGAGCGTGAGCGACGCCAACCGGAGCCGAGTGCAGCCGGTCGCCGACACCGCCTTCGCGCGGCGCGACCTGGCGCTGGCGTCGTTCGCCACCAACGTGCCCGCGGGAAACCTCCTGGGCGCCGCTTCCGCCGCACCCGGTCCCACCGGCGCCAGCGTGGAGCCGGTCGCCGAGAGCGACGCAGGCGGTCCCGCGGGACCCCCTTCCACGCCCGCGCCGCGCGGCTGCGGCGGGTGCAACTCTGGCGCCGGCAGCGAGAGTGTGCTCGCCTCGCTCCTGGCACTCGTGACCCTGGCGGTCGTTCGCCAACGGAGAAAACGATGAAACCGATTCTCACCCTTCTCCTCGCGTCGCTGGCGTTCTTCGCGGCCACCACCGCCCATGCCTTCTGTGGCTTCTACGTGGGGGGCGCCGACGCCAAGCTGTTCAACAACGCCACCCAGGTGGTGCTCATGCGCGAGGGCACCCGCACCGTGCTCTCGATGCAGAACAACTACGAGGGGCCGCCGTCGAACTTCGCCATGGTGGTGCCGGTGCCGGTGGTGCTCCAGAAGGAGAACGTCAAGACGCTACCCAAGGACGTCTTCGCCAAGATCGACACCCTCGCCGCGCCGCGCCTCGTCGAGTACTGGGAGCAAGACCCCTGCTACCAGCCGCGTCCCGAGGAAGAGTCCGACCTGGCCATGGCCCCGCGCGCGGCCGGGGCGCCCCCCGTGATTCCCGAGGCGCCCACCTCGCTGGGCGTCAAGGTAGAGGCGCGCTTCGAGGTGGGCGAGTACGAGATCGTGATCCTCAGCGCGAAGGACGCCTCCGGCCTCGAGACCTGGCTCAAGGAGCAGAAGTACAAGATCCCCGACGGTGCTGCGCCCTACTTCAAGCCGTACATCCAGAGCGGCAGCAAGTTCTTCGTGGCCAAGGTCAACGTCGAGAAGGTGAAGTTCGAGAAGGGGATGGCCATGCTCTCCCCGCTCCGCTTCCACTACGACACCGAGACGTTCTCGCTTCCGGTGCGGCTCGGGCTCATGAACGCCAAGGGCGCGCAGGACCTCATCGTGCACTTGCTCGGTAAGGCCACCCGCTACGAGGTGGCGAACTATCCGAACGTGACGATCCCCACCAACTACGACGTGGCCGAGAAGGCCAAAGGCGACTTCGGTGCGTTCTACGCCGCCCTCTTCGACAAGACCCTGGAGGTCAATCCCAAGGCGGTCGTGACCGAGTACGCGTGGCAAGCTTCGTCGTGCGACCCCTGCCCCGGCCCGGTGGTGGATTTTGCCGACCTGCTCACCCTGGGCGGCGACGTGATGCCCAGCCTCTCCAAGAAGGACGCCAGCCTGGCGGTCGACTGGGTGCTCACACGATTGCATGCACGATACACCAAAGAGAACCTGGGCGACGACCTGGTGTTCCGGGTGGCTGCGCCCATCGTCGGCGGCCGCGAAGCCATGGGCGCCGATGGCAAGCTCGAGCACGGCGCGCGCCCCGACAGCATCAATAACTTCCAGGGGCGCTACGCGGTGCGCCACCCCTGGAACGGGCCCATGGCCTGCGAGAACCCGCGGCGCGGCGTCTGGGGCGGCCCGCCGGTCCCTGCGGAGGGGGCCATCGGCAGCACGCCGCGCGCGGCCACCAACACCGCCTTCGCCACCCGCGGTACCCCCCTCGCTTCGTACATGCGAAGTGCGATCCCCGAGCTGAAGCTCGATCCCCAGGGTGCCGCGCCTTCGCCGGTGGGCCCGGCAACCCCGGATCCGTTGCGCACCGCGCCGCCCGGAACCAGCGGGCGCGGGGCCAATGGTCGATGTGGCTGCACCTCGACCGGTGATCCCGGTAGCATCCCGGCCGGGATCGGCCTCGGTCTCGTGACGTTGACGCTGGTGCGCCGCATCGGGCGGCGAAGGAACGGACGATGAAACGAACTCTGGCGACCCTCGCAGCCCTCGGTACGGTGGCCTTCGCCCACGAAGCTTCGGCGTTCTGCGGCTTCTACGTGGGCGGCGCCGACGCCAAGCTGTTCAACAACGCCACGCAAGTGGTGCTCATGCGCGAGGGCACGCGCACCGTGCTCTCGATGCAGAACAACTACGAGGGACCGCCGTCGAACTTCGCCATGGTGGTTCCCGTCCCGGTGGTGCTCCAGAAAGAGAACGTCAAGACCCTGCCCCGGGAGATCTTCCAGAAGGTCGACGCCCTCTCGGCGCCGCGCCTGGTCGAATACTGGGAGCAAGACCCTTGCGCCATCGTGGACAACAAGCCGAGCGGCGGTGGCGGCATGCCGCGCCCTATGGCCGCAGCAGCCGCCGGGAAAGCCGAGGACAAGAGCCTGGGCGTGAAGATCGAGGCTCAGTTCACGGTAGGCGAGTACGAGATCGTCATCCTCAGCGCCAAGGAGGCGACCGGCCTCGAGACCTGGCTCAAGCAGCAGAAGTACGCCATTCCCGAAGGAGCGGCCCCCTACTTCAAGCCCTACATCCAGAGCGGTAGCAAGTTCTTCGTGGCCAAGGTCAACGCCGAGAAGGTGAAGTTCGAGAAGGGCATGGCCATGCTCTCGCCGCTCCGCTTCCACTACGACGCCGAGACCTTCCAACTCCCGGTGCGGCTCGGCCTCATGAACGCCAAGGGCGCGCAGGATCTCATCGTCCACATCCTGGCCAAGCAGCAGCGCTACGAGGTCTCGAACTACCCGAACGTCACCATCCCCACCAACTACGACGTCGCCGAGAATGCCAAGGGCGACTTCGGCGCGTTCTACGCCGCCCTGTTCGACAAGACCGTGGAGAAGACGCCCAAGGCGGTGGTCACCGAGTACGCATGGGATGCGTCCACGTGCGATCCGTGCCCCGGCCCCGCGCTCTATCCGCAAGACTTCGCCAGCCTCGGGGCCGACGTGCTCCCTTCCGCGGAGGCGCTGAACAAGCCGGCCCCCGCCGGTTCCGGCGCCACCGCCCCCACTGCGCCCTTGTCGCTCCCGCGCAGGCCCGGCCCCAGCCCCATGGCGCCGCGAAATCTCGGTCCGGCGGTGCCCATGCCCATCACTCGGCGTCCGATGCCCTACGGCGGGTACACCATCACCCGATTGCATGCACGATACACCAAAGAGACGCTGGGCGAGGATCTGGTGTTCAAGGCCGCGCCGGCCATCGTGGGCGGCCGCGAGATGCGCGTGGGCGGCGCCGAGCTCGAGCACGGCTCGCAACCGAGCCCGTACGGCATGAACAACTTCCAGGGGCGCTACGCGGTGCGCCACCCGTGGACCGGTCCCATCGCGTGCGAGCACCCGCAGCGCGGCGTGTGGGGCGGGCCACCTGCGGGCGCTTCCGGCGGTCAGGCCGTTCCGGCGCGTGATACGGCGTTCGCGCCCCGCGGGTCGGTGCAGCTGGCATCCTACCTCCGGAGCGCGGTTCCCGAGCTCTCCATCGAGCCGCAGGGAGCGCCGGTATCGGCCAACCCTGCCTCGAGCGCCGCACCGCCGCCCAGCGCCGCTGCCAGCGGCGCCACCACGCCGGGCACTCCCCCACCGGGTGCCAAGAGCAGCTGCAGCATCGGCGGCGCCGATGGTGGCTCGCTGCTGGTCTTGGGGGCCGCGCTCGGTCTCCTCGGTCGCCGCCGGAACTCCCGGCGGCGCAAGGTGTCCGAGAGCCCATGAAACGCACCACCCGCGCTCGCATCGCCCTCGCGCTCCCGCTCGCCCTCGCGGCCTTCTCCTTCGCGGGCTCGGCCCGCGCCTTTTGCGGATTCTACGTGGGAGGTGCCGACAAGAAGCTGTTCAACAACGCCACCCAGGTGGCGTTGATGCGCGAGGGCACGCGAACCGTGCTCTCGATGCAGAACAACTACGAGGGACCGCCCGAGAACTTCGCGATGGTGGTGCCGGTGCCGGTGGTGCTCCAGAAGGAGAACGTGAAGACCCTCCCGCGCGAGGTGTTCGACACCCTCGACGGCCTCACCGCGCCGCGCTTGGTGGAGTACTGGGAGCAGGACCCCTGCGCCCCGGGCATGCAGCAACCGGGCGCCGCCATGGCACGCAGCGTGGGCGGGATCGGCTTCGGCATGGGCGGAGGCGGCCGGGGCGCGGCGGAGGAGTACAAAGTCACGGTCGAGGCCCACTTCGAGGTGGGCGAGTACGACATCGTCATTCTCAGCGCGAAAGACGCCTCCGGGCTCGAGGCCTGGCTGAAAGACCAGAAGTACAAGATCCCCGACGGGGCTCAGCCGTATCTAAAGCCCTACGTACAGGCGGGGAGCAAATTCTTCGTGGCCAAGGTGAACGCAGAGAAGGTGAAGTTCGAGAAGGGCATGGCCAAGCTCTCGCCGCTTCGCTTTCACTACGACTCCGACACCTTCAGCCTGCCTTTGCGCCTCGGCCTGGTGAACGCCAAGGACTCCCAGGACCTCATCGTCTACGTGCTCGGCAAGGGTCAGCGTTACGAGGCCACCAACTACGCCAACACCACCATTCCCACCAACCTCGACGTCACCGCCAAGACCAAGGACGAGTTCCCCTCGTTCTACGCGGCGCTCTTCGACGACACCGTCAAGAAGCACCCCAAGTCGGTGGTCACCGAGTACTCGTGGGACGCTGGCACCTGCGACCCCTGCCCCGGCCCCATGCTCACGCCGGGCGACATCAAGACCCTCGGCGAGGACGTGCTGCCCACCACGCCCGCCACGCCGAAGCTCTCGGCCCAGCCCACCGCCAACGACGTCACGGGCGCGTTCAAGCAGACCGTCGTCCAGCGTGTACTCTACACGTACATGGCGGCGTTCCAGGAGTGCGAGGTCAAGAGCGCCAAGAGCGACGACACCCTCGACTTCAAGGTGGAGGTCGACAAGGGCGGCCGCGTCGCCAGCGTCACCCCCAAGGAGAGCAAGTCCAAGGACGAGACCGCCGCGGCCTGCCTTGCTGCCGCCACCAAGCGCATCGCCTTCCCCGCCAAGGACGGCCCCACCTCGTTCACGCTGCATTTCGCCTTCAACGGCACGAACTACGGTTACCGCCCTTCGGGGCCGTACGCCTACGTGGTGACGCGCCTGCATGCGCGCTACGACAAGGAGACGCTGGGCGAGGACATCGTGTTCCGGGCCGCCAAGCCCATCGAAGGTGGGCGTGAATTCACCACCGCGAATGGTGAGCTCTCCCACGACGCGAAGGCGAGCACCTCCAACAACTTCCAGGGGCGCTACGCGGTACGCCACCCGTGGACCGGCCCGATCCTCTGCGAGAACCCGGGTCGCGGTCACTGGGGCGCGCGCACCGACGAGGACGACTACGCGGCCAGCAAGCCCACGCCGGTGAAGGACGTGGCCTTCGCCAAGCGCGACGTGGCGCTCGCCTCGTTCATCGCTACCGACGTCCCCAAGCCCGCGGCGGCCTACGAAGCGCCGCCCGCCGCAGGCACCTCCGCGCCCGCGGCCGCGCCCAGCAGCGCACCGATTCCGGCGCCGCCCAAGAAGAGTGGCTGCAGCACCGGAGGCAGGGGCGACGGCAACTTCGCCCTGGGTGGCCTGGCGCTCACCGCGCTGGCCATCCTTCGTCTGCGTCGAAAGGACCGTTCATGAAGACCAAGAGCGTCGTCTTGCTGCTGGCGATGGCCGTCGGGTGCGCCTCCGCGGCCAAGGACGAACGCTCTGCGGACGGCCTGCAGCCTCGCGTGGGTTCCCCCACGACCGAGCAGGCGGCCGGCACGGGCCCCGTCTCGCCGGCGATCTTGCCGGTGGCGGGGGGCCAGTTCGCGCACACCCAGATGCGCATCGTGAAGGGCGATCGCAAAGACGCCGGCTCTCGCGTGGCCGACGTGGAAGCGTGCGCGCAGTGCCACGCCGACGTGGCCGCGCAGTGGCGCACCAGCGCCCACGCGTTCGCCTCGTTCAACAACCCGGTGTACCGAACGTCCGTGCTGAAGTTCCGGGCCGAAGTGGGCAACGCCAAGAGCCAGTTCTGCGCCGGCTGCCACGACGTGTCGCTCTTGGTCGACAACGCCATGACCCAGGAGATCGATCCGAACGATCCCCGAGCTCACGCCGGTATCACGTGCAACACCTGCCACGGCGTCGCCAACGCGCGCCCGGACGGCAACGCCAGCTACGATCTCGACGTCAGCGAGGTGCCCATCCCCAAGGACGGCGACACCGACAGCGTTCTCCGCCATCGCGCGCGGGTGGCCGCCACGCCGCTGCGGACCGCCTCGCTCTGCATCTCCTGCCATCGCGCCTTCTTGAACGACGACAGCGGCAACACGGCGCGCCATCTCATCGGCCAGGACGACGCCACCCCGTGGGCGCGGTCGGTCTACGCCGGCAGCCAGGGCGCGCGCGTGGACCAGGTGACCGACGAGAAGGACTGCCGCGCTTGCCACATGCCCAAGGAGCCCTCGACCCAGGGCGACCCGGCGGCGAAGAACGGCAGCATCACGTCGCACCGCTTTCTCGGCGCGCACACCTGGCTCGCGGCCATGCGCGGCGATCCGGCGCAGCAGACCAAGGTGGAGCGGTTGCTCAAGAGCGCGGCATCGCTGGACGTCGCCGCGGTGATTCGCGCCAATGGCAGCCGCAGCTACGGAGGCGCCGCGGCCATCGACGTCACCGCCGGCGAGCACCTCGACTTCGACGTGGTCGTGAAGAACGAGCTGGTGGGCCATCGCTTTCCGGGTGGCGTCATGGACGCCGCCGACACCTGGATCGACGTCCGCGTCTCCGATGCCGACGGCAACGTGCTCGCCGACAGCGGCACCACCCACGACAAAGACCCGAACGACGGCGCCCACACCTTCTCGTCGTACATGGCCGACGGCGACGGCAAGCGTCTGTTGGGGCGCGAGACCCACGGTTTCAAGGCGAACGTGTACAACGCAACGATTCCGCCGCGTGACGCGGTGGTGGTGCGCTACGGCTTCGACGTCCCGGCGCGGCTGCCCAAGCTCCCGCTCTCGGTGAGCGTGAAGCTCCGCCACCGGCCGCGCTCGCTCAACCTGCAAGACCTCGCGTGCAAGGAGTACCGCACCGATCGCGGGCACGCCTACGCCAAGGGCGGCCTGAAGAACGTCGCCAAGAACCTCGACCCGTGCAAGCCGCAACCGATCGTCGACCTCGCCGAGAGCGAGCTGCACCTGGGCGCAGGGCCAGCCTCGTCAGCGCGCGGCTTCGCCCGCGACTTCGCCCACGGCCAGGGCTTGTTGCGCGCCCTCCAGGAGCACGCCTGGGAGGCCCGTGAGCCCTTCGAGCGAGCCCTCGCAGAGGCACAGTCGCCGCGAGAGCAAGCCATGGCCATGGGGGGCCTGGCGCAGCTCGCCGCCCGCGAGGGTGCGAAGGATCTCACCTTCGAGTGGGCCACCAAGGCCGAAGCCCTGGTGCCCGGTCACCCGGCGCTGGCCCGGGCACGCGCGCAGGTGCTCATGAGCCAGTGGAAGTGGTCCGAAGCCGCCGACCAGTATCGCCTGGCCGCCACCGCCAGCCCGCGCGACGACGGCCTCTTCGGCGAGCTGGCCATAGCGCTCGGCGGCAGCGGTCGGGCCCGCGAGGCGCTCGAAGCGACGCGCCCCGGCCTCCTACTCCAGCCGCGCGACTGGGACCTACTGAGGGTTCAAGCCCTCTCCCTCGAAGCCATGGGCCGCGACGCCGACGCCGCGAAAGACGCGTTCCTTGCGGTGCGCCCGCCCGACGATGCCCCGGGCGTTCGCGGCAAATGCACGAAGAACGTGGTCGGGTGCGCCAACGAGCGAAACCCCGTCCACACCCATCCGCTGCGACCGAGGCGCTAGCGTTGCGGCGGCGGCGCGCGTCACAAGACGTGCTAGCTTGAGTGAGTGTCTCGGCGCGCCTACCGTTTCGCATGCCTCACGCTGCTGGCAACCGGAGGCTGTTCGCTCTTCGTCACTCTGGATGAGCTCGCCGGCGGGGGCGGCCGAAGCGACGCTGGCGCCGCCGAGAGCGCAGCGGCCGCCAGCGACGCCGGAGCTCTCGGGCGCGACGACGCGCAAGGCACGAAGAGCGACGCCGGCGCCGACGTCATCGCTCCTCCGGCGCCGTTCTGCAGCGCCTTCGACGCCGGCACCTTCTGCAGCGACTTCGACAACGCCTTCCCCGCTCCCTGGGACACGCTGCAGCAGGTGAACGGCGCCACGTTGGCGCGGGGCGACGCAGCCGCGCTCTCGGCTCCGTTCTCGCTCGTCGCCGACACCCGGACCGGCACCCACGCGGCCCTCTACAAGGACTTCTCCGGTGCGCGCAGCACCGCCCTCGTGAACTTCGACATGCGCATCGAGTCGCGGACCGCTGCCGCCGGCCGTTTCGCCGTGTTCACCATCCGCTTCGATCCCGACTCGCCGCGGCTCCTGGTGCAGACCACCGCCACCTCCACCGTCATCACGCAGGAAACGGACCTCGCCGATGGCGGCCTCGACTCGGTCTCCACCACCGGCGGCGGCGTGGTGCCCATCGACACCTGGGTCCACGTCACCTTCGCGGTCGATCTATCCAAACGAACGGCCTCGCTCTCCATCGATGGAACCAAGCGCGCAGCGCTAGGCCCCAGCGAAACCAAGCAGCTGGGGGCGAACTTCGTGGCCGGCGTGCCGCGGATGCGCCTGGGCGCGTACTACACGTCGGACGCCGAGGCGCGCTTCGACAACTTCACGCTGACGTTTCCGTAGTCCCCCGGGCGCTCTCTTCCGCGGTGCGCCCCAGCATGGCCGCGAGCTCTGTCGGCACCAGACCGTAGCCGTCGGCCGCCGCGATGAGCCCGGCGTTGGGCGATAGCTCCGTGAGGAATGCACGGGTGTACGGCGTGCTCTGAAGGGCCTGCGCCCGAAGCACCAGGCGAGGCATGCCCCGGGCGACGGCGTCCTTGGCCTCGCCCAGCGCGCCGATGTCGATGCAGGCGTCGTGCAGGGCCAGGAAGATAGGCGCCTCGTTGAGCAGACTGGGCGAGCCGCCGTCGAGCAGGCCCACCGCCTCGCGTGCCAGCTCGATGGCGCGGTCTGCGTCGCCGGAGCGACGCTCGGCCTCGGCCCAGAACCCGAGCGCCACCGGGAACACGTCGAGCATCTTGGTGGCGCGGTACGCACCGGCCGCCAGACGGAGCAGCGAGCGCGCGGCCTCCGTGCCTCGCTGGTCGCGCAGGAGCTCGACGCCGCGATAGAACAGCACGCCGAGCGTCGCGCGGTCGTGGGGCACCCAGCTCCCCACCGCCGCGTCGTCGGCCATCTTGCGCGACTCCGAGAGCAGCGCGTCGTCGGCGGCGAGCCCGCCGTAGGTGGCCGACCACCCGAGGAGGTTCATCTGCCCATGGCGCACCACGCCTTGAGAGCCGAGCTCCTGGGCCAAGGCGATGCCGCGCAGGATGGCGTCGTGCGAATCGGCGCGGGCCCCCAGCGTGGTGAGCGCGAAGCCGACGTTGATCATGAGCGTCGCCTCGCGGGTGAGCAGCTGGGCGTCGCGCGCCGCACGGGCCGCGGCGCGCCGTGCGTCGAGAGCTGCCGCAACCTCTCCGCGCGCCTGGTACACCACCGCCAGCGTCTGCCAGGCGTCGACCGGCGCGTCGGCGATGGATTGCGTGCGGGATACATCGAGCAGCTCCTGGCACACGGCCTCGGCGCGGTTCAGCTCGCCGGCGAAGGCCAAGCGCGCTGCCAGCGCGGCGCCGCTGCGGACCCACTCGTCGACCACCCCGAGCTCGTGCGCGCTGCGCATGACCCCCTCGAGGTTCGCCGCGGTGTCGGGGCCGCCGCCGCAGGCGTCGTCGTAGCGAGAGCGGGCGCCACGGGCCCGGACCTCCGTAGGTGCATCATACACCGCCCCTTCCATCTCCATGATTGCGGTGTCGCGCTCGGCGGCCCGGGCGTCGAGGCGGCTGTAGGCCTCGTCGAGGAGCTGCGCCCGGGCGAAGGTCATGGGTTTGTCCTGGGCGAAGGCCAGCGCGCGCTCGGCGAACGAGACCGCCTGCGGAAGCGAGTTGGCGGCCAGCGCGCGGCGCGCGGCGCGCTCCAGATACGTCGCGGCCTCCACGTGGGCGCCCCCGAGGTCGAGGTGCCGGGCCACGATGGCGTCGTCCTCACCCATCTTGGCGAGCCAGCGGCCGGCGCGCCCGTGGAGCTCCTTGAGGGCGTCCTCGGAGAGCGAAGCGTAGGCCACGTCGCGCGTGAGCGCGTGCTTGAAGGCCCACTCGCGCGCGCCCGCGAAGCGCGACGACGCCTGTTCGATGATGATCTCGGCCGAGGCCAGCGCCCGAAGATCCTGGGCGACGTTGGGCGCCCCCAGCTCGTCGAGGCCCACGTCCCACCCGGTGAGGCCGAACACGCTCATGCGCCCTGCGGTCTCGCGCGCGCCCTCGTCGAGCGCGTCGAGCTGCACCTGGATGGCGGCCTCGATGGTGGCCGCGCTGGTGGCGTCGCGCCCCTGCGCCGCCAGGCGCGCCAGCTCCTCGGCGAAGAGCGGAGAACCTGCAGCCTGCACGGAGATGCTGTCGACCAGCCGGTCGCCGGCTTCGCCCGACGCGCGGGCACCGAGCATGGACTTGGCGATGGCGCGCACGCTGCGCTGCGAGAGCGGACGCAGCTCCACCCGCACGTGGTCGCGCCCGGCGAAGCGGCTCGACTGGTCGCGCCAGAAGGCGGGACGCATGGTGAGCAGCACGAACACCGGCTTGCCCTGAGCGCGGCCCAGCACGTGCTCGATCCAGGCGATGCTCTCGGTGTCGACCCACTGCGCGTCCTCCACCGCCAGGACCAGCGGCGAGGTGCGCGCAAAGCATAGAAGAAAGTCGGTGAGGGCGATCCACAGCGCGTCGCGCGCGCCCCGGAGCTCTTCCGCCAGCGGTTCGTTCGCCGCCAAACGGGCCACCGCGCGAATGGCCGCTGGGGTAGCCCGCGCCACCCAGTCCGGCATGGTCCGACCGATTTCTTCCTCGATCTCCTGCGAGCCCAACGAACGCGCCACCCCGAGGAGCTCGCGCACGATCTCGGCGGCCACGCCCAGCGCGTGCCCTTTGGCGAACGACTCACCGCGCGACACCACGAGCCGGGGCTTGGTGGAATGCGACCCGGAGCGCGCCAGGAACTCTCGCGCCAGACGCGTCTTGCCGAGCCCGCTGGCGCCGGTGACGCTGGCGAGGATCGGCACCTCGTCGTCGGCGGAGCGCTCGAAGGCCGCGAAGATCTGCGCGAGATCGGCCTCGCGGCCGACGAACGGAGCACCGCCCACCGCGTCCGGGTTGCCCGAGGTCTCCTCGCCCACCACCGCGGTGCCGTCGCTGCGCAGCTGGAACTGGTACCGCCCGCGAAGGAGCTCGCTGGTGGTGGTGTCCACCAGGACCTGGCCTTTCTGTGCGTCGCGCGAGAGCGCGGCTGCGCGGTCGACCACCTCGCCGGTGGGCCGCGTCTTGTCGATGCGCGTGCGCCCGGTGGCGATGCCCACGCGCGCGCCGATCTTGGCCAGTCGCAGGCCGAGGTCGATGGCCTGCGCGGCCTCGTCGCCCAGCGCCTTGCGGACGCCCAGGTGCGCCACGATGGCGTTGCCGCCGAGCTCCGTGGCGTCTGCACCACGGGTGCGCAGGTGCGAGAGAATGCGCTGCCGGGGCGTGCCCTTGGGCACCTCCGTGGCGAGGATCGACGTCACGAGGCGCGAGCCGCCGATGGCGCCCGGCCGGATCGACTGCGTGAGCAGGATCGATCCCATGCTGGGGGGCGGCGTGTCGGCGTCCCGCGGCTCGAACGGTTGCTGCTGCGAAGGCGTCACGTCCTCGGCGATCTCGCGCAAGCCCTGGGCCACGATCTCCGCGGACGAAGGCCGATCTTCCGGGTCGGCAGCCAACATCCGCGCCAAGAGCTCGTCGAGCGCCGCCGGCACCTGGGGCGCGAACTCCGAGAGGCGCGGCGCCGGCGTGGTCACCAGGCGGGCCAGGATGGCCACCGGCGTGGGGCCCATGTGCGGCGGACGACCGGTGATCATCTCGAAGAGCGTGGCGCCCAGCGCGTAGATGTCGGCGCGCGCGTCGATCTCCCGATCACCGCGGGCTTGTTCCGGGGCCATGTAGGCCGGCGTACCGATGATGGCGCCGGTGCGCGTGATCTTGGCGTCGTCGGCGGCGGCCACCCCGAAGTCCACCAGCTTGGCGGCGCCGCTGCTGGTGAGGAAGATGTTCGAAGGCTTCACGTCGCGATGGACGAT
>Ga0075163_10009707_pt1 | contig 12618 bp, 11 predicted proteins | sample JI1023141ADNA_FD_71478 | JGI IMG/M metagenome (GOLD analysis project Ga0075163, IMG submission 71478) | Wastewater effluent complex algal communities from Wisconsin, to seasonally profile nutrient transformation and Carbon sequestration -... | ecosystem: Engineered > WWTP > Effluent > Algae...
AGAACCGGGTTCATTGGCCTCTTAAAATTTCAATCGGGTCTATTTTTGCTGCTTTGCGCGAAGGCATATAACCAGCTATTGCAGTAGTGCTTACGCCAAAAACAATTCCGGTTATATAATATTTCAATTTGAAGTTTACCGGAAAATGATCCAGACTGATTACATCGCCACCATCAAAAGGTGCCTGAGCAATAAGCGAGGAAAGGGTAAAGCCTACCAGCAAACCCAACAGCCCACCCAGCAACCCAATAACTAACGACTGAATCATAAAAATGCTGTGCACATCCATACCCGCAAAACCCATAGCTTTTAAAATGGCAATGTCTTTCATCTTATTGTAGATGGTCATGTTTAAGATGTTGTAGATTCCAAAACCTGCTACTACCAACAAAGTAAAACTTACCGCATACGTAATAATGTTGCGAATGGTAACACCTGTTAAAAATGTGGCGTTAGCTGTTTCCCAATCTTCAGCTTTATACACAAACTTGGTTTGAAGTTCCTTTGCCACAGCTTTTGAGGTGTGTCGGTCTTTTAGTTTTATGTTTATGTCGGTGATATACGATTTATCCTGTTGCAGAATGGTTTGCACCATACTCATGTTGGCATAGCTGCGCACATTATCTACCGCGCCAATGCCTATCTGGAAAATGCCAACTACTTTAAGTGTACGCGTAAACCCTTGCGGAGTAGTTATCACCACGCGGTCGCCTTTTTTTATATTGAGTTTGCGGGCAAGTCCGCTACCCATAATAATACCTTCGTGAAAGGCGAGCAGATCTTCCAGCCGTCCATCTTTCATTTTTGCTTTTAAGTCGAATAACTTATCCTCTTCCAGAATTTCTACACCTTGAATCAATCCGTTTAATTGAGCCGGCCCATAATTATAAAATACCTGCGAGGTTATCATGGGTGCCACACCGTAAATACGTGCATCCTGCCGAAGCACTTCCACCATGCGTGCTGCTCCGCGAAGTTTAGCCGTTTCATTTTTTGGCTTTTGATGGTGCACTACGTTTATACCTTGTGGATTAACCGCTTCGAGAATGCTTACTCGCTTTTCCGTAATATCATGGTAGATGTGAATATCGGGCGAAGAAGTCATGGTAATCTCCTCAGTGAAATCGTTGAGGCCCGTCATCAATCCGATCAACGCAATAAACATCCCAATGCCAAACGTTACACCCAACATGGCAATAATAGTTTGCTTGGGTTTACTGAAAAGGTGCACCCGCGCAATGCTTAACGAAAGTTTTAGCGATGTAAATCGTGCGCCCATGTGTTAATTGCTCAAGGTGCTTTGTGCCGTAATGCCAGACAAAATTTCCACTTCATCCAGCGTTTCAATACCCCGAACAATTTTTACTTTTTGCTTCTTGTTTCCCGCCACTACCCAAACAGAATCGCCCGGTTGCACCACTTGTTTGGAAACAACCAATGCGGCTTCTTTTTTCTGAACCACAATATTTACCTCAACAGCCAATCCGGAAATTAAGCCGGGGGCATCTTCATCCAATGCCACATCTACCCGCAGCGATTGCTGGCGCGTGTCAATAAGCGGATAGACCTTAGTTACTTTTCCATTCAGTATTTTTCCTGAGAAGGCATCAATCTTTATCAGTGCAGGTTGGCCAACTTTAACGCGTTGCACATCTAATTCATCCACAGAAAGTTTCAGATAAAAATTTTCGGGTTTACCCACCACAGCAACGGCTTCGCTTCTTCGCACCAGTTCGCCTTGCTCTTTCATAATCTTTAACACCACTCCGTCAATATCGCTGCGCAACATGTAGTTGCCCGATTCTTCTTCGGCAATCTGTAATTGGTTATTTGCATTTTTGATTGCGGTCTCCAGATCGTTTCGGGTTTTGGTAAATCTGCTTTTGGCTGCTTCAAAATCGTTACGCGCATTTTTGTATTGCAACTCGGCCCGATCATACTCCAACCGCGTAGTGGCATTTGCTTTGAGCAGATTTGTGAATCGCAAAAAGTTAATGGAGTCCAGTTGCATTTTTGAGCGGGCACTTTGCACGATGGCGGTAAGCTCGTTGATTACGGGCGCTTTATTATTTACCGCTTGCTGGTACGTTTCGCGAGCCTGCTCATATCGTGCCGATGCGAGTACACTTTTTATTTTAAGAATGGCTGTTCCTTTCTTAACCGCTTCACCTTCGCGCACCAGAATTTCGCCTAACGTACCATCGGCCTGCGAAAACACCTGATACTCTTGTTCTGAAACCACAAACCCGGAAGCATAAACTGCTTCCATCAGTGGCTTTACCTGTGGTGTTATAAGTTGGTTGTCCTTACTACAACTCCACATCAGCAAGGCAAGAAATACTATGCGCGTAGCCATACACTCTATAATTATACCCTAAGGTACGCCTCGCTGCGTAAATTTGTTTACACTTTCCACGTTAAGTGTAGTTCGTCACTATCAAAGTGTAGGTAATCGCATGTCAATTGCATGCCGACTCCTATCTTCGCGGCCGTGAAATCCAAAACGCTTGCTTACCTGTGCCTGGCCGGCATCTGCATTATCTGGGGCACCACCTTTTTGGTAATGCGCGTGGGCGTAATGCAGTTTCCACCGTTTTTGTTTGCCGCCTTACGGCAGATAACAGCGGGCCTGATCATGTGTTTGTTTTTTCTAATCATCAAAAAAGAAAAGCTACCGGCTCCAAAAGAACTTGGCATTCAGGCGTTCAGAGGATTTTTAATGATTACGTGTGGCAATGGATTTGTTTCGTGGGCCGAAGTTTCGGTACCCAGTGGACTGGCCGCCATCATTTGTTCTACCATGCCGGTAGTGGTAATTCTTATAAACATCAGTATTAATCGCAACGAGTTACCCAATTTTTTAATTGTACTGGGTTCGCTTGTTGGGTTAGGTGGTATTGTTTTGGTGTTTAGCGAATACCTGGCCGACTTTGCCAACCCACGCTACAGCCTGGGCATTGTTTTGATTTTTGTTGCCACACTTACGTGGGCTGTGGGTAGTTTACTTACGCAACGCACTATTAAAAACTCAAACCCATTCTTTAATACTGGTTTACAAATGTTGTTTGGTGGATTGTTTTGTATTCCGTTCAGCCTGGCGTTCGATAATCTGGAGAACATAACTTTTTCGCAAGAAGTTTTCTTTGCGTTGAGCTACCTGATTGTAGTGGGATCGATTGGCGCGTTTAGTATGTATGCTTACACGCTTAGTCAGTTGCCGCTTACTATTGCCTCGTTATACTCGTATGTTAACCCGCTGGTAGCCGTGGTGTTAGGTTGGCTGGTGCTATCCGAAAAGCTGAATGCTAAAATCGGGCTTGCCTTTCTGATAACCGTGGCCGGTATTTACCTCGTTAATTATGGCTACGCAGTTCAGCGCAAGAAAATCAAATCGGTTTCAGAAGAACTATAAGTTTACTTCAAGCACCTGCGACTGGCGCACATAGGCAAACTTATCGGCCCAATACACTTTTAACCAAACATCTTCTTTGTCTTTGATCTCCACTTTGTGGCCTTCGGTAAGCAAGCCCACAACCGAAGCACCAGATGATGGGCCCGCCATAACAAAAGTATTGTTAGCGGCAATGATAGCCGTTTGTTGTGGTGCTGAGAAGTTTACAAACAAGCCCAGAAAAACTAAACCGAACATAGCCAGTACTGTAACTACCACCGGCCGGGTACGTTTTCGGGTTTGATAAACTCCAATGGCCATTAACAATAGAATAATAGCGGCAATACCTGCTGCTGCAAAAGGTCGATAGCGGGTTATTAATTCGCGAGCCTGCACAACGGGTGTGTACTCGTAACCATACAACTTGTTTTTAGCAGCCAGTTCTTCCATTTTAACCAGTGTCTGATCATCGCCACTGGCCAGGTAATATAAGTTGAGATAATATAGTGCGAGACCGGGCTTATTTAAACCTTCCTGAATAAAGGCCATCTTTAAAAACATAGCTGGCGAATACTGCCCGCGGTTGTGCACACGCTGATAAACTTCGAACGATTGCGTGAATTGTTTTTTGATGAAAAGAGAATCAGCCTTTTGTAAAAGCTCTGCTGGGGTTTGCGCATGTGTGGTTATTGCGCCAAATAAGAATGCTGCAACCCCAAGAAATTTTAAAATGCTGGTTTGTATATTTTTCATATCCTGTTACCTTTGTGCCCTCAATTACGGAAAAGCTGTTTAAAGCGGCAAATTCGCAGGTTGGGAATGGTAAGGTCTCGTAGCTCAGCTGGTAGAGCAATACACTTTTAATGTATGGGTCCTGGGTTCGAATCCCAGCGGGGCCACAACGAACGGCCTCGGAGATATTCTCCGAGGCCTTTCTTTTTTAGTCTTAATCTGTGCCTTCACTAAATCAATATTAAATCGGTGTCTTGCCCTTGTTTTTCTCTTTCTAGAGAATCTGCTCCAGAAATTTTTTTATACTCAAATCCAACCGGCCTCCTATCTAAAGATACATCTAGCAAAGCGTCTGAATCTTGAGGTTCAGCTTCTGGTGAATAAGCCAAATCAGTGCGTTCCGTATTTTCCGTTCTAGTCATTGCATAAACGAAAACGCCAAATAGTATGAGGAATAAAAACATTCCTATCGACTTGACAATTCTAAAAGTAGATTTTCTCATAGTTAGTTTTTGTTTAACACTGGTGTTATCTCATTCTCATTCATCCACGCGATTGCGTTTAAAATGTCTTTTTCAGAGAATCGTTTCTTTTTCTCATCCCAAGCGTAGAAGTCCTTTATTAGTGAAGCATCATTAACTAGTTTGCGCTTCTCTAAGTACTCCTTCCACAAGTAGAAGATCGTTGCAACAATTTCGCAAAAGTCAGATTTATGTTTCCTGAATAAGTCTAGTATCCGCGCAATACCATCAGAAGAGTATCTGAAATACCTCTCGTAATAAGTGCGGTACTCATCAAGTTTCTCGGCAGGATGATATCGATATCCATAATCAGTTTTTGTAACAGAAAACCATTTTCGTTTTTTGAATTCCGCGTCAATTGAATACATCTGCTTCGGATCTAATGGCCCCGCAGCATATTTTCCATAAACTGAATTAAGTTTCATATTACACACATGATCACATAAGAGAAATACTTTTACAAACTTAACGTGACCAAATGTTGGTTCTTCATGAAGTTGATAAGCAATCTCAGCAGCCAACACCAGCCTTTTGAAATAGTCGTTTTTTAATTGCGCAGGAGTCTTCGAACTCTTCCCCACGGCTTTAGCTTTTACTGGGGCAGCTTTTTGTACTGGCGCTGGTTTGACTGTTTTATTATCATTCAAAAAAGGTGGTCGCTTCAAGTGTTCAGGAAACATCACTTGCGTTTTACCATATATCTTATTGAATTCTTCAAGTTCATCATCATTTGTGGGCAACATGTATCCAAATCTTCTCATATCAGCTTGAAGATTCTTTTTGTCATTTGGGGTCAAATCCTGACTATCAGTTTTGCCTTTAGTTTTTGCCATGTCTCAGATTTTACAATTTCTTAAACCCTCAAGCGCTCTCTGTTTCGCTTTACGAATAGCAGCCGAGGTTACTCCATATTTTGTTTTTAGTTTTTCTAATACCTCATCAGGTAAGTGATCAGTGTTACGTTCTTTATGTTCACTCTGAGCCATTAACTTCTTAACCTGCTTTGGTACAGCGCAAGAACCCAAGTCATCCTTGAGCTTCAGTAATTCTATCTCTTTGCCTGAAATATGATAGCCAACTTCTTCTTTTAATGTTCCATATTCAAGACACGCAATCAAGATTTCCTTGGACATCGCATTCAATTTGTTCCAAAAGGCATCAAATTTTGCTTTGTCATAGGTCGGCTTGTATGCTTTTCTTTCAAATGTAAGTCCAGGTTTGTTTTCTCTCAGCAACTCATCTCTGTAGCCACTCAGGGCCTTTCGCTCTTTCTTGCGTTCACTGGCAAGTTTGAGAAACTTATTGTTTCCAATTACAGATAACCAGTTTAGGATCACTTTTTCACATTCAGCATCATCCCAATTATCCCCAATTTCAAATGTTTCCAGATCCTCAAACGCGGCCATAAAAGTGTCGTTGAAAACCTCTTCCATTCTTGCCTCCCAATCCGGTATACCTCTATAAAGCTTTGACGCAGCTTTATAGAGTCTATCATAAAACTTTGGAGCTAAGCAATCATAGAATTCAGTCTTAAGCCTATGTTTTTGTTGGTCATCCCGGTACGCAATGAACGAACGGAGAAGAGCAATTACGCTCCGCTCTTCATCACTCAGCTTGTGTGCTTCCGGTACTTCCATTAAGGCCTATACTTTTTTTATACTCCTTAATACCTAAGCGTGACATAGGCCAAAACCTCGTTTTTAGTCACGCTTCAGCATTTAAAGGCAAACAAAAGATAAGTATATGGCACAAGAAATTGAAATTATCGACCTGGAGGCTTACTCAAAAGAAGGGAAGCATGTACCAAAGGACAAAAAGTACCGCATAAAAATTGACCGAGAGGTTTATGTGGTTGAAAAAGAATGTATGACTGGGCACGAACTGCTTGCGTTGGCCGGTAAAAATCCTCCGGAAAAGTATCAACTTAACATGAAGCTGAAAGGTGGTAAAGTGGAGCCGATAAGCCTCGATGAAAAGGTTTGCTTCACAAAACCGGGAGTGGAAAAATTCATGACGCTTCCACTTGATCAAACTGAAGGTCAAACTCGAAGGCAATTTGATCTACTCGATGAAGATGTTGAGTTTCTCGAAAGTCTGGGTCTCCCTTGGGAGACCCTTTCTGAATCTACCGGACGTTGGATTCTTATACATAACTATCCGGTTTGTGGGGGGTACAATGTAGCGACACTAGAAGTAGCCATAAAGATTGAACCTGGTTATCCAAGAACTCAGCTTGACATGGCTTATTTTTTTCCAGCACTGTCTCGCATCGATGGTCAGGCAATTGGCGCAACGTCTGCCCAGCAAATTGAAGGCAAATCCTACCAGCGTTGGTCACGCCATCGCACTGGCCAAAACCCATGGAGAGAAGGGATTGACAATCTAAGCACTCACATGAGTTTGGTCAGCTACTGGTTTAAACAAGAATTTGAAAAGAAACCCAATGCAGTACCAGCTTAGTATCTCAGGATTTCATTTTGACCTTTTAAAGGCTTACCTTTTTCCGGGAGATAATTTAGAGGCCGTGGCAGTCGCACTGTGTGGTCGACTTAACAACAAAGAGGTCCATAAGCTCTTCGTCCAGGAAGTAGTTTTCATTCCATATTCAGAGTGCGAAAGAACCTCAGACTTCGTATCGTGGCAGACTCAAAGAATAACACCCGTTATTGAGAGGGCGGCTAAGCATGACTATGCTGTTGTAAAAATTCACTGTCATCCGGGTGGCTATGAGAAGTTCTCTTTATTGGATGATGATTCGGACATGAGGCTGTTCTCATCAATTTTTGGTTGGACAGACTCGAACTTGCCACACGGTAGTTGTGTGATGTTACCTGATGGGAAGATTTTTGGTAGGGTATTCTTCCTGGATTTGAAAACCGAAAGTATAACACGAATCAGTGTTGCAGGAGACGACATTAAAATTTGGGATTATAGCAATCACATTGACAATCAAATAGAGATTGGTAAGAGAACAATCCAGGCGTTTGGAGAAGGGACTTACAGTCTTTTAAAGAAATTAAAAATTGGAGTCATCGGATGTTCAGGTACTGGTAGTCCTGTCATTGAACAACTCGTTCGCTTGGGGGTAGGTAAATTGGTATTGGTTGACCCCGACAAAGTCGAACTGAAAAATCTGAATCGGATATTGAATACGAAGCGAACAGACGCTAACAATCAGCGATTCAAAGTAGACGTTCTAAAAGAGGCCATTAAAAACTTTGATTTGGGGACGCAAGTCGAAGTGTATTCAGATAATATTTACGATAACATTACCTGCTTACGTGAGCTGGCTGAATGTGACATCTTATTTGGCACAGTCGATTCTGTAGATGGCCGCGATTTGATTAACCGAATCTCCACATATTACATCATTCCATATTTTGACTTGGGAATAAAGTTAGAGGCGGATGAACATGGAGGAATCTTAAAAATCGTTGGTACTGTTCATTATATTCAACCAGGTAAGTCGTCTCTTATTTCTCGCGGACTATATGATTCCGAAGATCTAAAGGCTGCCGGTTTGTATAGAATGTACCCTGATCAATTCCCCGAATTAGTTAAGAATTCCTATATCAAAAACATAAATGTTAATCGCCCAGCCGTCATAAGTGTTAATATGATGATTGCCAGTTATGCGGTGAACGAATTTCTAAACAGACTTCATCCATACAAAGTAGATCCTTGTCGAGATTTTGCTCAGACTACTATTGATCTAACTGAGGGATGTTTCATTCATAGATCGGAAGATCAGCTAAAACATGATGCATTTCTAAAATCTAAAGTTGGTCTTGGTGACAGGAAAATATTTTTGGACTTGGTTGAATTATCAAATTCAGCAACATGAAAAATTGGTTTAGAAGTTTTGATCGCTACTCAACAAAAACTTCTTTAGGAGAACGAATATTTTACAAGTGCAAATATTGTGGTGAGGAACCTGATGATATTGCGGAGAGAATAATCTACATTGTTGGTCAGCGACCTCATTATTGGATGTTGAGCTTTAAGTGTCCATGCGGCTGTAAGGAAACAATCAGTTTAAATATATTGAAAGGCGCTAATCCTCGATGGAGATTCATTGTGCGATGGAGGCGAATAACAATCTATCCTTCAATATGGAGAAAAGTTGGTTGTAAGAGTCATTTTCATGTCAGAAAAGGTAAGGTCCAGTGGAGTTACATTTGATTCTCCATTTCTTAAGTATTTCATAAGACAAAATACTATTTTAAGTAATCACTTAGATCTAGCTTCTTTTTTTGCTCTAAGACAACGCCTTAAACCGGAATTTCCCTAACCTGCGTATGCGATGGTGTCACCACTTCTGCGAAAGCATTGTCGGCCCGTTTACTCACCATGGGTAATTTTTCCATGCGCGCTACATCAATAGCATATACGCCAAAGTCTTCCGTTACTTTTCCGTGCAGTTGGTAAAACCCACGCCCACGAAACGGAAACTTACGGGCTGAATCGGGGAAGTGAACGGTGTCAAACACTTCGCCTTTTACATCGTAGAAAGTTCCGAAGCACATGTGGTCGTGGTTTTTCATGGTGAAGGCGTCTTTGGTTGTAACCACATAACCCACTATGCGTACCGGCTTCCCTTTTTTTGAAGGCAACTCACTTGCAGTCGTGTCGCCATAATCCTGTGTAAGTAAGAGATCGAACGGATTACACAACGGAAACCCAAGCAACTCCAGTTCGTCAAACGCATCTTCCAGATTATTTCGTTTCAGTACCGGCAGCGGAAATGATTTGGGTTCGGTATCAAATAATTCTTCTACAGAAGTAGGGCGCGAACGGGTTTTAGTAAAGAACAACATCGAATCCCACAGCAGTTGTTGCTTTGTTTTTCCGGTAAACCGAAACGAACCCAACCGGATAAGAATGCGCAACTGCTCTAACCCAATACCGGGTGTGCGTCTTAAAAAATTATCCAGACTTTTATAAGGGCCGTTTTTATTTCGTTCCTGTTCAATGTGATTCCCGATTTTTTGTTCGAGGCTTTTCAGGTGAATAAACCCGATGTAAATCTGTGTGCTGTAAATAGTAGTGAGGTAATTACTATGATTTACACACGGGGCCAGAATAGCAGCGCCATTCATACGCGCTTCATGAAAATAAAATTCGGTGCGATAGAAGCCGCCAAAGTTGTTGATTACGCCCACCATAAACTCCAGCGGATAATGCGCCTTTAAAAATAAACTCTGATAACTTTCTACGGCATAGCTGGCCGAGTGGCCTTTGGCAAACGAATACCCGGCAAAACTCTCAATCTCAAACCACACGCGGTCAATAACTTTTTTATCGTAGCCAATCTTTTCACAGTTTTCAAAAAACTTATCGCGCACGCGTTGAAACTCTTCGCGCGAACGATACTTCCCACTCATGCCTCTGCGCAGCACATCGGCTTCGGTTAACGTAAGGCCTCCAAAATGATGTGCTACTTTAATTACATCTTCCTGGTACACCATTACCCCGTATGTGTCGTGCATAATTTCATCCATCTTAGGATGGATCGATTCGTACTTTATATTATTACGATGCATGTGATACCGTTCGATGTAGGCCTTCATCATACCCGAACTGGCCACACCCGGCCTAATGATAGAGCTGGCTGCTACCAGTGTGAGGTAATCATCGCAGCGCAATTTGCCTAACAACATGCGCATGGCAGGCGACTCCACATAAAAGCAACCCATCGCTTTGCTGTTGCGCATCAGGTCTTTTATTTTTTCATCGGCTTTAAATTTTTTAAACTGATATACATCTACATCAATTCCTTGATTCCGTTTTACATGTTTAACTGTTTCTTTGATGTGACCCAACCCACGCTGACTTAAAATATCGAACTTGTAAATACCAAAATCTTCGGCTGCATGCATTTCAAATTGCGATACGGGCAAACTTTTGGGTGGATACTCGGTAGCCGTGTAAGCATGAATAGGTTTATCGGTAATCAGTACTCCGCCCGCGTGAATGGAAATATTGGCTGGCAATTCTTTTTGTGCAATGTATTCCGCATACGCGATTATCTTATTGGCGATGTGATCGCGCGGCAGCGTTTCTTTCCGGCTTTCCACCAGCATGTCGATTTCATCTTTAGGTAAGCCAAACACCTTGCCGAGTTCGCGCAGAATAGATTTTGCTTTGTACGTAACGTGTGTGCCGAGTAAACACACGTTATCATAACCATATCTGTTAAATAGGTATTCGTAAATGGCATCGCGGTTATCCCACGAAAAATCAATATCGAAATCGGGTGGCGTTACGCGCTCTTCGTTCAGAAAGCGTTCAAAGTATAAATCAAGTTCAATCGGATCGACATTGGTAATTCCCAAACAATAAGCAACCGTACTATTAGCACCACTACCGCGGCCCACAAAATCATAACCTTTTGATCGGGCAAACAGAATTAAATCGTACGTGATGAGGTAGTACGAAATAAAACCTTTGTGCGAGATGATGCGCAATTCCTTTTCGATGTGGTTGTTCCAGATGGTACGATCTGTACCATAGCGTACCGCATAACCTTTTTCAGTTTCGGCACGCAGGTATGCGATGTCATCTTCAACACTGTTGCTGATGTGTTTTTTATTTTTGTCTTCGCCCGGTTTGCATTCAATCGAGCATTGATCTAAGAGAAAGCGCGCGCGCTCTAATAAATCCGGAAACTGAACAAACCGATTTCGTAATTCCGGCTCGGGCAACATGTATTCATCTTTACGCGCCTGCTGATGTTCGGGTAACTTGCTGAGTAGTGTGTTGTGTGCAATGCAACGGAGTAAACGATGCGTGTTATGGTCGCGGTAAATCAACTTATCGCGATTGGTTTTTTTATCGCTCACTTTTTCGGGTGGCAAAAAAGTTACGGAGTGAAGTGCCACAAACTTGTTAAGAAACGCTTCGCGCGCGGGATCTGCTGCATAGGCTACCAACTGATGACTACCCACACCTATAAATTCATTTTCGCGTAAAGCTTCGGGTTGAATTTGCAGATACGGATAAATCACAACTGTGTTTTCCATAACCGGAGCGCGTGCGGGCAGCGGTTTGTCTTCGCGATTATGATACGAGAGAAACCGGTTTAGTAATTCAAAACCAGAATTGTTTTTAGCGATAATAATATAAAGCAGTTGCTGACTTTTATCGCGAAACTCAATACCTACGGCTAACGCTAACGGGTATGCTTCTTTTCCGAATTTTGTGAGGCCGTTTGATTGAGGTTTGTTTTCATCGCAAAGGCGTAATAGTTCAAGGTAAGAAGCAGTGTTGTTGATTTCGGTTAGCGCCAGTTTATGAATGCCGCAGCGTTTGGCTTCTTCAAAAAGAGTTTTAATGGGCAGTGTGCCATATTTAAAACTGAAACCGGTGTGGCAATTGAGGTACATGTGTTTTTGAAAATTCTCTTTTGGAATATTTTTTTTGTCTTTCGGTCTGTGAGGACACAGACCGAGGTTGAAGGCATGACAATCATCTCTCTCATGGTCTGTGTCCCCACAGACCATCCCACCACTACATCTTCAGCAAATCCTTTCTGATCTTGCCATTAAACACATTCATTTCCATGCGCACGCGGTTGCTTACACCCAGCGTGGTGGCACGCACCAGTTTATCTACTCCGTGTTTATGTTTAATCAAATCCATCGCTTCGTACAGGTTTACATCTTCTTCGGTTTCATCAAACAAACTGATCTGATGATTGCCCTGCACCAGATTGCTCAATCGCACCCCTACTAATCGTATCAGCATTCTGCGGTTATACAGTTTATCGAATAGTTCTTGCACCACGCGCAAAATCACGTGATCGGACGAAGTGTAGGGAATATGTACTTGTTTGGTTTCGGTATCGAAATTGGAATACCGGATTTTTACCGTAATGCACGAAGTAAGTTTTTTCTGTTCGCGCAGTTGAAACGCCACTTTCTCTACCATCGCAATCAGAATAGATTTTAATCTTTTCACATCAATGGTATCGTG